>Ga0268263_1000060_pt1 | contig 319623 bp, 253 predicted proteins | sample Biomet5_FD_190358 | JGI IMG/M metagenome (GOLD analysis project Ga0268263, IMG submission 190358) | Microbial communities from bioreactor (seeded with sewage sludge) at LBNL, California, USA - Biofuel metagenome 5 (SPAdes) (version 4) | ecosystem: Engineered > Bioreactor > Anaerobic >... | reverse complement strand
TAGGGACTGTCGTAAAATGTTGATAGTTTACCAACAAATTGATTTATAGTGTTATAAAAGGTTTGTATATTTGATGTGGAGAAAGCGAACCTGGCATACAGAAAACAGCGCAGACTGCTTGACCTTCGGCGGGTCAAGTCCAATACTAAGATCACGGAAATCCTGTACATCTTCTTCGGCATCCACACGGCGAACGTGGTGCAGCTTGCGGACAGGATAGAGCGACGAGCAAAGCTGTCAGTGGCCTGAAAGACGAAAACATGCACATGCAAGTGCGCTTCCAGAGTGGAACTACGCCCCTGCCGACAAGAATGGACGAAGGAAGGACATTAAACGACAATCCCTAATTACTGATTTGTGTATCACTTTTGCTTTCATCGCCTAGTTTCCCCCGATGTGCTCGAAGAAAAATATGATGATGGTTTTCAGAATTATTGTTATATTTGATAAGTTCGTTCGAAGAATTTATTGACCTAATATATATTTGCTATGGAAAAAAAAGTCTGGACCACGATTATTCTTGCAGTAATATCAATCTTGATATTATCTTCCCCCGCTTCGGCGCAGGAGGGAGAACAGGGCAATCTTTTCAACAGGGAGCTTAATCTCATCGAGTTTACATCACCCAACGAATGGAGCTTCTTCAAGTATGTCGACAACCCCGTAGGACTTTACCATGGCAATCCGGACGTATCCATCCCCCTTTACACTATTAAGGACGGAAGCGTGGAGATACCTATCGTTCTAAGATACAACACATCCGGCATCCGGGTGGAAGAAGAAGCAGGATGGGCGGGGCTTGGATGGAACCTCAACTTAGGCGGCTATATCGTTTGCCAAATCGTCGACGGCGACGATTATCGCGACGATACGTTCGAGAGCTCATTCGAAAACATGTTTTACGATTCTTCGCAAGGGAATGTAAACACCCACGGATCTATCGGCTTCACCTACGACATGTTCCAGAATTTTCCGGGATGTGGTTTTTACGCCGACGATTACCATTGGGGAAAACTTGCACCGGATGTGTATTTCTTCTCCTATCCAGGTAATGAGGGGCGGTATGTAATTGATCCGAGAGACAGTGCTGCGTGCATTTTGCAAAGGGAATCGGATTTGGCAATAGAGAATGATGAGGAGCCGGCGTCAGGTTCTTCAGCCGGGAAACGGATCATCACGCCTGAAGGCATAAGCCACTATTTCGACTATTCTGGAAATAAGACATTAAGAATAAGCCAGATAGTTCTTAGCAGGACATTCACTCTCAGCCGGAGTGTCTATCCAAACGGAGATACTGTAACATACAGCTATGCCAAGCACAACTATTCAAAAGAAGAAATCAGTGCATACGAAGCAGGTTCATTGCTGCCGAACGATACGTCAAATCCGAATGATTATCTCGCCCGATCAGGTCCTCTTCATGATCATACGTTCATTGACGGCACCGAGTCGGATCTGAGCAGCATTACAACCCCGAATTACATTGTAGAGTTCTCAGTGTCAGACAGACTTGACCGGGACACTGCAAAAAAACTTGATGCAATAATCATCAGGGACAGGGCAAGCGGGACCATAATCAAAAGATTCGCCTTTTCCTATGGCTATTTCAACAAGACGTCCGCTTCGGCGGAAAAGAATGTCGACAGTTACAGGCTGATGCTGTCATCGGTCAAGGAAGTCTCTGTTTCCGACACCACCAAATATATTGACAGATACACTTTCGGATACAATACCCAAACGGCGCTGCCATCGAAGAAGTCATATTCCAGTGACTACTGGGGATATCCGAATGCCCAGACCGACGTTTTGCGTGGTTCGTGGATGCCAGACCTGAAGAAACTATATTGGAATAAGGTCCATACCGATGACTATGGCAGGATCTGCTTTTTTGACACCCCTTGTTATGACAAAAGCCATGATTACAGGTACTGCCAGGCAGGCCTTCTCACATCCATTACATATCCTACAGGAGGGCGGACCGAGTTCACATACGAGTCCAACTCCTTTACGGGATTATATATCCCCTCGAAGAACGAGTCGGGCCAGGGTGCCATCTCGACATCAATACTCGATCAGAACCACGCCGGAGATGTCTCTTCCACATCCATAACCATAGGGGGAAGGAGAGAATTCAACGTCGACTATGTGCTTTCGAGAGGGAATAACAGCTGGAATGACATCTCCGATTCATTCCTGCGCATCCCGTACAGCACACATGGGACATATCCGGACACTCTTGTAAATTTCGGTCCACCTTGTCTCGCCATGGAAAGTATAGGCAGCACTTCATCGTCAATATCCGGAAGCGTGAGGGAAAAGAGGGAATCAGGCACACACGCTTTTCAGGCGATATTCCCCGACGCGCTCGGCGACCAGTATGGACCTTCGCTGAATCATGGATCCCTTGCGGCGAACATCTGGTATTATGATGCCAATCCTGACGGAGCCTCAAATGCGGAATGAGGGTGGCAGAAGTCAGATATTACGACAAGGGGGCGACCGTCGCTTCCATGACTAAGCAGTACGGCTACACGGATCCGGCGACCGGAAGGACCAGCGGCGTCCTATTTGACAGGCCTGTTTTCGAAAAGATTTATGAACATGCAGGCTACACGTATACCTCACCTGATGACCCTTTATTTTCAGGAATTCATTCTGCGAGGCAGTACGAGGTATTCGACACGCCAATCAACAACAACCCTTACGGCAACAGCTCCGGTGTGGGCTACGGATACGTCACGGAAACGGTTAGCTACATATCCGGAAAGACGGTTAGCACGTTCTACAACAGTCCGGCTGAAGACGTCTCGTTCTCATATAGGGTAAGCAATCCACTTAACGGCAAAATGCGTTCCTGTTCAATATACAATAGTGAAGGTAATATCGTCAAATCATCCTCATATAACTATGAGTACAAATATTCCCATATGTATTATGGGGTGAACCTTAGCAGGAACTGGGAAGTCTTTTCCGACCTGGTCAATCCAGATGCCACATTCTGGCTGGAATGTCCCCATAATCAATATGTCCCTTCATATTACGATAATTTCTACACTATTCTGAAGTATGCACTCAACCAGTGCGACATCACACTCAAATCCAAAACCGAGACCGAAGACGGGATGGGCTATACCACCGACTTCACCTATGACGATTCCACACTTCTTAAGAAATCGGAGTCATTCCTGAACAGTGACGGCACCACCGTCAGGACGACTTATTCTTACCCTGCCGATTTCAGTTTCGCCCCATACTCATATCTGGACTCCAGGCATATCATCTCACCGATAGTTGAGGCCAGGGTATTTAGAAGAGATACTCTGATCGATGCCCGGCTGACGACCTATGACACGGAAGGAATCCCTGAAGGGATATTCTTCGGCGCCGTCACCACAAGTACCAGCCCTACGGTTGCAGCCTTCTCTAACGGCGTGCCAAACACCACGCTTTATCCTGTGTGCAATTTGAGATACGGCAGAAAAGACTCCCGGGGAAATCCTGTTCTGTGCATCATCGGAGAGACGGACAGCATTCTCTATATCTGGGGCTACAGATACCGGTATCCTGTTGCGAGAATAACGGGCAGCGAGTATGAGGCTGTAAGTGCCGCCCTCGGCTGCAGTCCCGAATCCCTCTCTTCGGCGACGTCTCCGAATTTTACAGCTATTGAAGCCCTTCGCATAAGCTTGCCGACCGCGCTCGTAAATACCTATCATTACAACAGCCACGGCAATATTACCGAAAAGGAAGATCCGTCGGGAATAATGGTGGATTACGGATACGATCCTTATGGCAGGCTCGCCTCCCGGTCAAGGACAAATGTCTTGCCGGCGCAGACGACTGATTCCTATTCATACGATACGACCTGGATATCACATTCGGCATATTGTAATACGGATATGTCATCCGCGGCAAAGGATATCGTATATTATGACGGATTGGGATTGCCACAGCAGGAAATCTTCGTGGGGGCCACCACAAACGGCAATAGCATCGTGCTTCCATTCATTTATGACAAGGCTCTCCGCTCATATAGGGACTACCTTCCATATGCCCTCCAAACGGGCTCGGAGGAACGGCAGGGTTCACCTTTGACCGACCAGCTGTCCTACTGGAGCGGAAGGTATGCATCCGAGACATGCCCTTTCCTCACCATTGGATATGAAAATGCGCCGACAGACAGAGTCAGTATGGTCAGGCGAATTGGGAGGGCATATTATGATGCGAACAAAACCACGGCTACATCTCGGCGAACCTCGACTTCCGGAGAGGTGTTAAAACTTAAGGTGAACTCTTCGGGCACGATAACCGCGAGCGGATACATGACTGGTCTGCATGTCACTGAAACCACAGACGAGGACGGACTTAAGACGGCGGTCTACCGGGACGTTCTCGGGTTCAATGTCCTGGAGAGAAAATATCTGGCATCAGGAAACACGTGCGACACCTATCATGTCTATGACAACTTCTATAATCTTGCATACGTTCTGCCCCCAGAAGCGAGTTCGCAGCTGACCTCTTCCGGCAGCTGGTCCGAGTCCTCGGCACTTTGCAGGAATTATTGCTACCGCTATATTCATGACAGTTCAAGAAGGATCATCGCATCAAGGCTTCCAGGATGTGATCCTGAATATCTGGTCTATGACAAGGCGGACAGGATAATAGGAAGACAAAATGCCAAGGACCGGGCAGATACGAACTGGATAACCTACCAGTTCGATGAATCAGGAAGGATGGCTTCAATGCGCCAATGGAAGAGCTCCATTTCCCATTCTGCATTGCGGGCTGCTGGAACGAACGCGACCTCCAACGGCATTGACGTAATGAGAAAGCACTACGACAGCTATCCGTCTGCCGATTCGGGGTCGCTCTCTTTCTCCCCTATCTCAGGAGTTGTAACCACATCGGATCTCAGGACCTATGTCAGGGGGATGGATACCCAGGACGATCTTTGTGGAATCTCTTCGACGGCAAGTGCAAGTCCTTCATTCGAGAAGAGACGCAACTATTACGATGCGTTTGGCCGTATTATCCAGGAGGTCACCCTCGGGATTGACGGCGGCGTGACGAGACGGAGCTGGAAATACGACTTCAGAGGGAATATGGTGGCATCCGACGAACGTACGGACGGTTTTGCAAAGACCATGATGAACACCTATGATTCCAGAAGCCGGCTGCTCTCTGCAACGACCTATGTCAACGATTCCCTTTGTTCGACAGAGACATACACATACGACGACATGGGGCAAATGATTACGAGCGTTCATGGCAACGGACTGACGGAGAGCTATGCCTACGACATCAGGGGATGGCTTACGTCGCATTCGGCGACAAGAAACGGGAACACACTGTTCAATTCCGGGCTGGGCTATTTCACCGGCGGAGTCGGAGGGCAGAGTTCATACACCGGGAACATCATGACACTTTCCTGGAGGCAGGGGCCGGAGAGCGGGAAGCAGTACAAATTCTCCTACGACCTTTTGGGCAGGCTTACCGAGTCTGCGATGTACATCGACTCGACCTATGCCGATGGCAATTCCGAGAAGGGCGTCACTTATGACCGGAACGGCAACATCCTTACGCTTAGGCGATACGTCGGTTCGGCACTGTCTGACGACATGAGTTATACATATTCCGGGAATCACCGTGCGGGCTACCTTTACGATTCCATGGGCGACGTCACCGCTGTTCCGGCGGGGGGGCCGGTGTCGTCATTCAACAGGCTGAGCCTTCCCGATTCGGTGTCCGAAGCCGGAGGCGACACCACCATATACGCCTATCTCGTAGACGGCACCAAGGTATCGGCAATAAACCTTGAAGGTAGAGGATACAGGTACAGGGGATCCCTGCGCTTTGCGGCCGACACCGGAACAGTAACCTTCGAGAGTACGGACTTTCCTGGCGGAAGGATCGTCAGGGATGGCCGGTCGTACAGATTGCTGTACTTTACGACAGACCACATAGGCAGCGTGAGGATGATTACCGACGGGTCCGGGACGGTGGAAGAAAGATACGACTATCTTCCATTCGGAACGGCCTTGGATGCCGGCACGTCGGAGCCGTGCGGTTCGAAGGGGGACTTCCTGTTCTCCGGGAAGGAACGGCAGGATGATGGACGTGGCCTTCTTGACTTCGGAGCAAGGATGTACGATCCTTCCGTCATGATCTGGACAAGCGTTGACCCACTTGCTGAAAAATACCCGTTCATTTCCCCTTACGCCTACTGTGGTAATAATCCGATAAGAAGGATTGACCCTGATGGAAGGAAATTTACAGATGCTGCTTGGAAACAAGTTAACAGATTAATTGATGAGATAAATAGAAGACAAGCTAAAGATGCATCCAGTATTGCCGAAAAGCAGGCGCAAATTGATGCTGGAGACTTGTCTAAAAAGAAAAGTATTAAATTACAAAAACAAATAGATAGACTCAACAACAATACCTCAGAATTAGAAAGTACGAGGGGCGAAATCGCTACATTGGCAGCTTCCGACCAGATTTACGATATAAGGAGTGATAACTCAATGAATATTGATGGTGCTGTACCGGGAACAGGGGAGTACAGAAGTGGTGCTGCATTTAATTATAGTAATGGTAATTTTGAGATAACATTAGGTGATAGTAGTTTAGGTTCTCTTTCACACGAACTCAAGCACGCTTACCAATTTGAAACAGGAACATTTAGTTCTGGATATAAACGAGACGGGGTTCCTTTTTATGACAAAGCAGATGAATGGGAAGCATATTCTAGAGGCGCATTATTTGGTGGCGAACGTATTTATACGCTACCATCACTCTATGATAACCTACAAAACGGGCCAATGGATGCGACCAAATTAGCTCCAATAATATTAAGTAATCCTGCTGAACTTCAGAAATTAGCTGATAGAAATAAATCAGCATTTAGGGTAAATGGAGTTACCTATATAATGCAAGGAAGAAAATGATATGAGAAAAATAATTATTGTGTTTTTTAGTTTTTTGTTATTTTCTTGTGCACCACAGAGAATAACACTTTCTCCTTTTATTACTGCTTATAAAAGTGATTGGATTGGTAATATTTATCCAGAGTATATATTATTAAGGACACAGCCAAAAGTTTTTGAAATATACACACCGGGATCATATGAAAGTGTCTTTGGAGAATGGAATATCTGCAATGATACGTTGTGTTTATTTCCGCGACACGAGTATTATAGTAGAAATTCTGAATTAAAAATCTCAGAAATAACACCAAGTGATACAAGTGTGACAACCATTACTCACCGATATTTAATTAAAAAAGATTGTTTAATTGATATAACAGATTACGATATCGTTCTACATTACAATAGCGGTCTACAAGAATTATTTAGTAATCCTGACTATAAAGCTGTGTATAAGAAAATAACCAGTCACTCCTTTATAAGGGAGCAACAGGGTAGGTATACTATAACAGGCAGGAGCTCACGCGAATAGTTTGCTGAATTCAAGACGAAATGGTTATCCGGCACAATGGGACTCAAAAGATGACCAGCGCTCAATTATAAAAGGGATATACCTTGCACAAACGCACAATTATAGAAAGCTCTAGTTAGGGACTGTCGTAAAATGTTGATAGTTTACCAACAAATTGATTTATAGTGTTATAAAAGGTTTGTATATTTGATGTGGAGAAAGCGAACCTGGCATACAGAAAACAGCGCAGACTGCTTGACCTTCGGCGGGTCAAGTCCAATACTAAGATCACGGAAATCCTGTACATCTTCTTCGGCATCCACACGGCGAACGTGGTGCAGCTTGCGGACAGGATAGAGCGACGAGCAAAGCTGTCAGTGGCCTGAAAGACGAAAACATGCACATGCAAGTGCGCTTCCAGAGGGGAACTACGCCCCTGCCGACAAGAATGGACGAAGGAAGGACATTAAACGACAATCCCCTAATTACTGATTTGTGTACCACTTTTGCTTTCATCGCCTCGTTTCCCCAGATGTGCTCGAAGAAATATATGATGATGATTTTCAGAATTATTGTTATATTTGATAAGTTCGTTCGAAGAACTTATTGACCTAATATTGTAAAGTGCAATGAAAAAGGGGATCATAGTCGTCATATTGACGTTATTGTTTGTCAACTGTAGTCTTTTTGCTCAGAAAGCCGACGAGTACAAGATAAATCAGCTGAACGAAAAGGGTCAGAAATGCGGTCTTTGGATAGTTAGCACAACCTCTGGTATTTTCGAAAATTATTATAAAGATGGAGTGTTATCCGGAGTATTCAAGGAATATAATTCTGACGGACAATTAATGACTTTTGGAGAATATTGTAAGGGTAAAATGTGCGGGACTTGGTATTATTTTGCAATAGAAGGACATGTGTGGATGATTTTCAAAGATTTTGCCAAGAACACATACAGTATTATGAATGTATATGGAACGAGATATGTTCCTGATTATAAATGTTATCGTATTGCATACTATCCTAACGGTAATATAGATAATGAAGGATTGATATTGTGGTCAGAAGGCGATTCGCCGGAAACCGATTTCAGCGAGTACGGCGGATGTAAATACTACGACAAGGAAGGCCATCTGACGGAGACTAGATGGGAATACTTCGACAAGGAAGGCAATCTGCGGGAGATAGTGGTCAAATGACTCTATTACAAACCCGGGGGTTGGATGGAGGTGATAATTATTGGTGTGTTTTCGTCAACGCAACAGCAGCTAGATTGCAAAGGAACGACGTCACAAGTGTAATCGTTTCAAGAAGCCTGTCTGCCCCGGTCAATGCCGATCAATCTTTTGCCAATAGTTTTATTTATAATTTCAGACGATTTAATCATTATAGTTTAATAATACAGTAGAAATATGAAAAAGGGGATCATAGTCGTCATATTGACGTTATTGTTTGTCAACTGTAGTCTTTTTGCTCAGAAAGCCGACGAGTACAAGATAAATCAGCTGAACGAAAAGGGTCAGAAATGCGGTCTTTGGATAAAACCCACAACGTTTTATCTTTACGAAGAATATTATAAAGATGGTGTGTTGTCCGGATTATTCAGGAAAATTAATTATAAAGGACAATTACTTACTTTAGGAGAATATTGTAAGGGTAAGAGGTGTGGGACCTGGTATTATTTTATAAAAGATGAACATTTGACGATGATTTTCAAAGATTTTGCCAAGAACACATACAGTATTACTCATAGAGATGGAACGAGATATGTTCCTGATTATAAATTTTATTTTATTTCATACTATCCTAACGGTAATATAGAAAGTGAAGGATTGTTATTGTGGTCAGAAGGCGAGGAGCCGGAATCCGATCTTTCACGCGAATACGGCAAATGGAAATACTACGACAAGGAAGGGCATCTGAAGGAGACTAAAGTTTTCTAAGATGGACAGTCCTCCAGTTGACGGCGCGGTCAGATCTTGCTGTTCACGACTGCAAGGATGGCGTCGCGGCGGAGGTCCGACTCCTTGGCGATGCCCTCGGCTTCGGCGAGAAGCGATGCGGCGGTGATGGTGTCGGTCAGGGAGGTGGCGTTGATCTTGACATTCAGCCAGGCACCCTGGACGGCGCTCCAGGCAGCGAGCGCTCCGACGCCTGCGTCGGAAACGGAATTAGGGTTGCCGGTGGAGGCCATACGCTCTGCGAGGTCGAAGACTTCGAACGAGGTCTTCATCGTCTGGAGAGGAACCTGGGTGGCAAACAATGTAGCGGCCTGAATGGCTTCGGTGCGGGCGGCCTTTTCCTCAGGAGTTGCCTTGGGAAGGCCGAATGCGTCCATTATCCTGTTGAAAGCTGCGGTATCTTCGTCCACTGCAGCAAGCAGCCTGTCGACCAGCTTCTGCCCTTCTTCAGCGCAGTCGGAGAACTCCTTCCAGCGGTCGTCCCAGCCAGGCTTGTGGGATGAGAGATTTGCGACCATTGTGGACAATGCAGCGCCCAGAGCTCCCATATATGCAGCGACAGAGCCGCCGCCTGGAGCAGGAGACTCGGATGCAGTCTCATAGGCGAAGCCGGTGCAGGTCAGGTCGACCAGCTTTGCGGACTTGCCGTCGTCCATCAGGTACTCGATGACCTTCTTCTTCGGGTCGAAAGGACAGAGGTCGTCGAGACTCATCGACTTGACGGCTATCTTTATGATCTCAGACTCTGGAATGCCGAGGGAGCGCTGCTGCTTTTCCAGATAGTACTTGCCTGCCTCGGTCAGCACCTTCTTGGGAATCAGTCCGACGACTTCGGCTCCGGTCACGCGGAGACCGCGGGCGGCAGCCTTTGAGCACACCTCGTCGAATGCGACGTGCAGAGGCGTAGCATTGATGTCTGTGATGTTCATCGAGACCTGAGCTATGCCGTATTCAGGGATGTACCAGCCGATGGCCTTGCAGCCCTTCAGGGTCCCGGGGATGTAGACGGTGTTGCCGTTCTCGTCCTTCACCGGCTTTCCGGTGATGGGATTCCCTTCACGCTTCACGCGGCCCTTTTCGCGCACGTCGTAAGCGACGGCTGTGGCGCGGCGGGTGGAAGTCGTGTTAAGGTTGAAGTTCACTGCGACCAGGAAGTCGCGGGCGCCGATGACGGAGACTCCGGACTTGGCGACAGTTTCATTGAATTCGCACGGACCGAAATCGGGCTTCCAGACGGGATCCTTGAACTTGTCGGCGATGCCTTCGTATTCGCCCTTGCGGCAGTTGGCCAGGTTCCTGCGTTCAGGGACCGACGCGGCAGCTTCATAGCAATATACCGGTATTCCCAATTCCTTTCCTACCCTCTCGCCCACCTTGCGGGCAAGTCCGGCACATTCAGCCAGAGTGATGTCGGCTACCGGAACGAAAGGAAATACATCAGTGGCCCCGATGCGGGGATGAGTGCCGTGATGCTTCCTCATGTCGATGACTTCGGAAGCTTTCCTGATGGCCTGGAAGGCTGCTTCAGAAACGGCTTCGGGAGAGCCAACGTAAGTGACTACGGTGCGGTTCGTGGCCTCGCCGGGATCGACATTGAGAAGCTTCACGCCTTCGACGGCGCAGATGGCATCGGTAATTTGCTTTATCACAGCGGCGTCGCGGCCTTCTGAGAAGTTCGGGACGCATTCAACGATTTTTTTCATTGTTATTGACTTATATAAGATATTATCAGATTGATGTTATTTGGGAACGACCAAGGTTATGCCGGTGTCGAGAAACCTCCTCAGCTTCGGCACATCGATTTCCTTGCAATGGTACGGGTAAAGATACTTGGGACGGAACTTGTTCGCGCAGGCGATGAAGTCCTCGTCGGACATCGTGTAGACAGGGTCATTCGGCAGGAAGGCGATGTCTACGATCGGGAAGTACTGCATGTCGGGAGTTTCCTCGGTGTCTCCGGCGATGTAGATGCGGAAATCACCGAACGAGAGGATGTAGCCGTTGCTGTCGCCCTTGGCGTGGAACGGACGTCCGTCCGGCCTGTGTCTCTTGATGTTATATGCAGGCACTGCCTGTACGTGGAGCTTTCCGTCGAACAGGTCGACGGCGTCGCCGTTCTTCAGGACCTTGTAGCGTGGGTCGATGCCTCCCATAGTGCGCGAAACCAGGAAGACGGAGTCCTTTTTCTCCACATCCACGATAGCATCGGGATCGTAATGGTCGAAATGGCCGTGCGTAATCAGGAACAAGTCGCCTTTAGGCAATCCCTTGAAAGAACGCACGTCGCTCCACGGATCGGCATAGATGTTCCTGCCGTTCCATTGGATCATCAGCGAAGAGTGACCGAAGACCGTAATGTCAATTTCTCCTGACTGAGTCTTGTAGCTTTCCATAAAAATGTCCTCCTATTAAAACGCTATGAATGATAGGAGAAGTGAATGCATAGGGGATGAATCCCAATGAAGGGATATCCTCGGTGACTATCACGTTCCCCAGTTTTCCGCGTGAAATCGAGCCCAGATCGAGCCCCAGGCCCATGGCGCAGGCCCCGTTGATGGTGGCTGCATTCAATGCCTCCTCCGGCGTGAATCCGTACTTCGTGCAGGCAAGTCCGAGCATAAAGAGCATATCCCCGTAAGGAGAGCTCCCCGGATTATAATTCGAAGCCAATGCAACGCCCGCTCCGGCGCGGACCAGATCCTTTGCCCGGGCATACTGCATGTTCATGAAGAAAGTGGAACCGGGAAGCATCGTGGCCATCGTCTTCGACCGGGCCAACAGATCGATCTGTTCGTCGCCGGCATATTCAAGATGGCAGACGGAAGCCGCGCCGCAGTGCACTCCCACTTCCACTCCGCCCGAGCAGCTCATCTGGTCGGCATGTACGGTGCCTTGGATGCCATATCCTGCAGCTGCCTTCAGTATTGCCTCAGTATCCTCGACTGAGAAGAAGCCTCCCTCGCAGAACACGTCGCAGTAGTCGGCAAGCCCCTCGCGAGCCACTTCGGGCAGCATTGAATCTATTATTTCCCGGACATATCCTTCACGGTTTCCTGCGAATCGCTCCGGCACTGCGTGGGCGGCAAGGAAGGTGGAACGCACCTTAAGAGGGAAAGATTCAGAGATGCGCCTTATCACGCGCAACATCTTAAGCTCATCTTCCAAGTTCAGTCCGTAGCCGCTCTTGATCTCGACTGCGCCGGTTCCCTTCGCCATGATCTCCGCAACTCTTGCTGATGACTCGTCGAAGAGCCGGTCCTCGGAATATGTGTGCAGAAGTGCAGCAGAATTCAGGATTCCGCCGCCGCGTGCAGCTATCTCCTTATAAGACAGTCCGTTTATCTTGTCAACGAATTCCTTTTCGCGGCTGCCGGCGTAAACCAGGTGGGTATGGGGGTCGCAGAAGCAAGGCAGGACCGTCTTGCCGGACAGGTCGAACAGATAGCTGACGTTGTCGGGCATCCTTGGATCCATATCCTGCATGCGGCCGTATTGCCTGATGCGGTTGTCATTGCCTATCAGCAGATATGCATTTTCAATGCAGGGCACCGAGGACATCTCCTCTCCCCTCTTGGGTTCGGTCAGTCCGTCTTCTGCCTGCGCCAGGCATTTTATGTTGATGAAAAGGAACGACATATCTCAAAAATACGAATTATTTTAGACTTCCTGTTCGCGCAGGAACTGTATGGATTTCTGAATAAGCGTATACATTACGGTATCGACCTCCACGAACGGAACGGCCTTGCGGTAATCAGCAATGAACTTTTCCAGCACCGGAGAAGTCTTGGCAGGCCTGCGGAACTCGAATGCCTGGGCGGCGTTCATCAGCTCGATGGCAAGGACTTCCTCCACATTGTTCACTACTTTCACGCACTTCGTGGCGGCGTTTCCGCCCATAGAGACGTGGTCCTCCTGTCCCTGCGAAGAGTCGATGGTATCGACGCAGGCGGGAGTGCAGAGCTGCTTGTTCTGGCTTACTACGCTTGCCGCGGCGTATTGAGGGATCATGAACCCCGAATTCAGCCCCGGATGGGCTACGAGGAACGAAGGAAGTCCCCTCTGTCCGCTTATCAACTTGTAGATGCGGCGTTCGGAAATGCTTCCGAGCTCTGCAACCGCAATGCTCAGGAAATCCAACGTCATCGCAAGCGGTTCGCCGTGGAAGTTGCCGGCAGAGACCACCTTGTCCTCTTCGGGAAGAATGGTCGGATTATCCGTGGCGCTGTTGAGCTCCGTGGTGAATACGGTCTTGACGTAATTGATGGCGTCCTTCGCAGCTCCGTGGACCTGCGGGATGCAGCGGAACGAATAAGGGTCCTGGACGTGGGTCTTCGGGCGCGCGATCATCTCGCTTCCCTCGAGATATCCTTTTACGGCCTTCGCCGTGGCCAGCTGTCCCGGATGAGGGCGTACTCGGTGAACATCCTCGCAGAACGGCTCTATCCTGCCGTCGAAGGCGTCGAGCGACAGTGCCGCTATCTTGTCGGCCAGGGCTGAAAGTCTAAGCGCGTTTATCATTGCAAACACGCTGTGAGCCAGCATGAACTGAGTTCCGTTAAGCAATGCCAGGCCCTCCTTCGATGCAAGGGCCAGAGGCTTCCATCCGAGCTCGGCAAGAATCTCCGAGGATGGACGCTTCACGCCTTTATAATATGCTTCGCCAAGTCCGAGCAGCGGCAGGCACATGTTCGCCAGAGGGGCGAGGTCGCCGGAAGCTCCGAGGGAGCCCTGCTGGTAGACGCACGGATAGACGTGTGCATTGAACATATCCAAGAGCCTCTGAGCGGTTTCCAGCCTGATTCCGCTGTAGCCGTAGGCGAGAGATTTCACCTTCAAGGCCATCATCAGCTTCACTATCCTGACGTCTACCGGATCTCCGAGCGAGCAGGAATGCGACATCACCAGATTGGTCTGGAGCTTGCCGAGGTCCTCCTCTCCGACCGAAACATTGCATAGGGAGCCAAAACCTGTGGTAACTCCATAAATCGGGTTCTTCTCCGCAGCAACCTTATGGTCAAGGTATTCGCGACATTCGACTATCCTCTTTCGGGCAGTTTCGCCAAGCACCAGGACGCAATCGTCGAAAAGTAACGATTCGGCGTCTTCGATGGTGTGGGAATTATTATCTATCGTAAAAACGTGCATGATTCTTTAAATTTGTAAGTAAAAGGTTTACAAAGATAAGAATAATTGCGCGAACAGAAAAAGAGATTGCTAATAATTGGGCGGAGTTGTCTTAGCTGCCTTTGGCTTGCGATGGAAAAGATTGTAGAAGAAGTCGCGGATCCTCTGTAAGAATGACACATATTGCTTGGCAGGAGCAAGCTTCTCATTGACGACGGCATTGGCAGTATCCGGCTGGTTCTTGCGGGCCTGCATTATAGAATCCTTGCGGACCTTGAATAGCGAGTCTATCTTCGCCTGCTTGGCGATGCGGATGACTTCGAGCGAATCGGCGACCTTTTCGTATAGCACGTCGGCATTCACGATGGAATCCGTGACGGACTTCATCGTCTCTTCGAGATGTTGCACGGCACGCATGTCTTCAAGCCTTACGCGCTCATAAAGCGGACGGATCTGCATCTCTTCAGCGACCATGGAATTGGTGGTCGAAGTCAAGGCATCGCTCATCGCCATATAATCGGCCTTCAAGAGGTGGGCACCGACAATGGAATCGTCAACGATCATGCGGCCTTCAGCATCGAGCCCTGCATAAATGGCAAGTGAATCCCGCTTTCTTCCTGCAACGATCGCAGCTATCCTGTTTGCCTCGGCGCGCGCATCCATTTCCCTGAAAATCTGTGGCATGTAGCCACGGAAATACTGGTCGGCATAAGGGAACCGGGGCTTCTGGAGATTGCTCCACTTCCTGCGCTCCGACTTCGGCACATTGAACTTGGTGATGGCGTACCTGTTCACCGGTCGTTCGTTTCCGCGCCAGTTGAAATCCTTAAGGTACTGAGTGTTGGAATCCACCTGAAGCAGAGGGTAGGCATCGCTCTGCACGGCATCGAAATAGTATGTCTTCTGGGCGCGGTTCTCCTTTATGTCGGCAGAAAGCATCTTGGCGGACTTCACATTGACAGTGGTCAGTTCTCCGTGCTCCGCAAGGTAGAATACGGCAGAAGCTCCGCCCAGTGCATCGTAGCGGTACAGGTGGTTTTCCCTGAAATGGCCGATCATCTCGGTGCCCTTTATCTGATTGTAATGAGTGGAATCGTTCTTGGTGATGATGAAGGCATTGGACATCATGTTGCCCTTGGTGAGCTGACGATTCCTGATGAAAAGCCTCATGCTGTCGGAGGTGAGCTGGTTAGTGGTGTCCTCCCAGAGAGCAGGATTCTTGTAGACTGTCGCAAGGGAGTCGAGCGAGCAGGCGAAAAGCGAGTCGCAGACAAGCTGGATGTCGTTCCTGTAAGCTTTGATGCGCGATTGCGCCATCAGGTAGGCTATCATCGTGGTGTCTTTGGGCACCACCTTCCTGGAAGTGTCCACGACAGTTTTCGGAACCGAGGCGGCAGCCTTCCTAGCCATTATTGCAGCCAAAGAAGATGCCGTGACGAGTCCCGATGAATCCTTCACGACGGCAAAGGTCGAATCGGCTGCAGGCAGGGCAGGATTGGATACCGAATCAGCAGGTTGAGACTGCGGCGGTCCGCCGGGTCCCTTGCTTGCCGGTACGCCGGCAGCTGGAAGCTGGCCTGGAGCACCGGGACCTGCATTGGGAGCTGAGCCTGGCTTGGCGCCGGGCTTGGCATTGGCAGTGCTGTCCTTCTTGGCGTATCCTCCAGGACCTCGGTCGATGAACTGCTTGTTCTTGTCGAATTCCTCGGCCTGCTGCTTGGCGTAGGCTTCGGCTTTCTCCTTTCGCATGTCGCCGATAGGATCCTGCATCATCAGGTCCCTCAGCCCGTCCCATTTCCTGACCTCGGCATCGGGTATGTCGCAGCGGCGGCGGGTGTAAAGAAACATCGTGTCGGCGCACATAAATGCAGAATCCGGCACATTTGCCTCGTTGAGGCCGAAATAGATGATGGCGGCCTGGTCTGAAAGCTTGGAATGGTTCTTCCTGATCGTGTCGTTCAGATATGTGAACTTGTTGCCGAAGAAAGCAGCAGAAGAGGCAGTGTCCAGCACCATCACGTTACGGTTCAGCTCGGCATACTGGCTGACTGAATCCCGCGAGAAGAAAAGCGAGTCGGACCACATTTCGTAATCGCTGTCGTTGGCATAGACATTCTTGTCGAAGAATACGTCGCCGTTCTTTCGGTTATACCATCCGTCATCGGCCGAGAGGAAATAATCGCCACGCCAGAGGTTCGTCCCCTTGTCGAAGCGTGCCTTTTCGGTATTGGTCTCATAAACGAGCTTGGATGTCTTCAGGAATAGAGTGTCGCTGAAGAATTCCACGTCTCTCTCGAAAGTGAACGTGTGCATCTTGCCGTCATACTGGCCCTGAAGGCTTTCTATCAGGTTGCCGTCCTCGTCGCGCATCGCTCCTCCGCTGTAGAACAGTCCGAGGCTGTCCTTGGTGTTATAGTCGAGGTAGCGCGTCCTCATCGTGTTGTTCTTCTTGTCCTTAAGCTCGACAAGGCTCCCCCTGAACTGGGCGGTGTTGTTGTCGATGACATAATGCAGCTGGTCGCTTGTCAACAACGTCCCCTTCTGGGCGAGCTGTACGTGTCCCATGCAGTCAATATACTTGGCATCGACATTCCAAAGAGCCGAGTCGCAGATGAGGTCGGTATTGTTGTGGAGAAAGTGCGCCGGGCCCATCACCTTGCGGTAGCTGATCCCGTCCTTCTTTATCAGTTCGGCTGACTTTGCGCTCAGGAGCCGCACAAGCGAATCCTTCTCTGCTTCTTGTGCAAGAAGCGGAGTGACAGAAAGCGCCAGAAGCGTAAAAAGAAGTAAAGCCTTTCTCTTAAAAATCATTGTCTATTTGATCCATCCCTGCTTTTTGAAATTGCATTTCTGGAAAAGCGGGTCGATCACTATGTAAGCGGTTTTTTGCTTTTCGGTTATGAACTTGTCCAAGGCAGTCTGGTCGGCTTTCTGGGTAGCCAGCTGAAGCAGCGAGCTGTAATCGTTCTCGATATTTGCTGTATGCGCAGGAATTATCCTGTCGAGCCTGATGATCTTGTAAATGGTGTTGCCGTTCCTGCCTTCGTTGTCAGCTGACTCGAAAGGTTCGGAGATGTCACCTACTTTCATGTCTTTCAGAACATTGTAGTCGGCAGGCTTTAGTTGGTCCTTTTCATAGTACGAGGATCCGGAGTTCTCGTCGGACATCATTCCTCCGTTTGTGCGGGTCTTGATATCCTCGGAATAAGCGCGTGCCGCATCGAAGAAGGTTATGGTGCTGTCCACGATGATGGCCGTGCGGATGCTGTCCAGGCGGGTGAACGCCTTGTTCCGGTCTTCGCTGGTATATTGAGGCTTCAGAAGGATGTGGCGGACATTGAACATGTCTCCCTTCCTTTCAATCATCTGAATTATGTGGAAACCGTCGGGCGTTTCCACAATCTGAGAAACCTGGCCGGGCTTCAAAGCCATTGCCGCATCCGAGAAAGCAGGCCAGAAGATGCTCTTGGAGTACATTCCAAGTTCTCCGCCCTTCGCTGCGCTGCCGGGGTCCTGAGAATAGAGAATCGCCAGGGTAGAGAATTTCTCTCCGTTCTGGATTCTCTGTCTGAAGTCGAGAAGCTTTTCCTTGACGGCCATGACTGCCGCGTCCTTGGAAGGATAAAGCACGATCTGGCTCAGCCTGTATTGGGTGGATATCATCGGCAAATCCTGGGCATCAGTCGTATCACAGAACTTCTTCACATCGGAAGGAGTGAGCTTCTCGACTTTCTTCACGATCTCCTGCTGCTCCTGCTGCATCAGCATCTGATTCGTCAGTGTCTCGTTCCACTCATTGCGGAGCTTGTACAAAGGACGACCGAAATACTTTTCGACTTCCGCCTCTCCTCCAAGCTGGGCGATGACGTTGTTCACCCTGTTATTCAGTTCGTTATTTACATTTTCAGCGTTGACCTTCAAGCTGTCCAGACGAGCCTGATTAAGGAAAAGGTTCTGAGTCAGGATATTCTCCAGAACTTCGCAACGAACGTCCTTATCGGCGGCATATCCCTGAGCCTGCATGACCTGGACCTCGCCTTCGATGTCGGACAGCATTATCACGTCGTCTCCGACAATGGCAACAGTCTTGTCAATAAGGCCGCTGTCATATTTCTGAGCCATGGCGGCAAATGGAACGAGGGACAGTGCAAGCGCCGTAGCGGCTGCGATCAATGAAGACCTGGTCATTTCTTGTAGATTTTAAAATTATGCGTATTCCGAGCATCATTAAGCAAGTCCCGTTCCAAAGTCGAAAGCAAGTCCTGTTTTCTTTTGCTAAGTATGGTCTCGCGTATCTTCGACTCTACATATTCGTATGGAGAAGCATCCCCGGCATCGCGCTTGTCATAAATGTGTACCAGATAATTTTTAGCCGCACCCTCGACTATGAAAGACTGCCCTTTCCGATAAAAGGCTTCGCAATCGTCCGTCGTGACCTGGACTTTGGAAGCCAGATCGGAAATCGTCATGAACTTGTCGTCGAAATTAGTGTAATCGGCCGATGCCGATACACAAAGTCCTTTCAACCCTTCCTCTTCTTCCGGGTCTGAAGATGCATAATTCTTCTTGATGTCGGCATAGGCAGGCGATGCCGTGGAAACGGATATCACCCTTGCCTTGACCAACGGGGCATCCAGCAGAAAAATGTTCTGGTGCTCGTCGTAATATTTCCTGCACTCATCATCGGTAATGACCGTGTCGAGGTGCGACTCCAGGTAGTTGTTCTCGTATCTGTACCCAAGCAGCACTTTCCTGAAATTCTCGACTTCCTCAGTTATGTCCTTCTCAGACTTGGAGAGTTCCTTTTCAGCCTGATTCAGAAGTAAATTGCTCAGGGCCCAGGAATTAACATACTGCTCCACCATCTTGGCGCTGTCCTCCTTCGAGGTGCCCGCAGGGATCAAGTTCCGTATGTCGCTTTCATAGAGCACCTGATTCCCGACCTTCGCCACCTTGTCGTGTCCGGTAAGGGCACGGAGGTAATTGCAGGAAGTCAATGCTCCCAGCAGCGCGAGCGCAACTGCAAGATGAAGCAGCTTGGATTCCATGTCTCTATCTGGAATAATTCGGGGCTTCCCTCGTGATGGTGACGTCGTGAGGATGGCTTTCTATCTCTCCGGCAGCAGTGATCCTGATGAACTGCGCGTTCCTCAGCTCGGCAATGTCATGCGCTCCGCAATATCCCATGCCTGCCCTGAGGCCGCCCATCAGCTGATATACCACCTCGGCAAGAGTACCCTTGTAAGGCACCTGGGCCACGATCCCCTCCGGGACCAGCTTCTTCACATCCTCTTCCATGTCCTGGAAATATCTGTCCTTGGACCCCTGCTGCATGGCTTCCAGTGATCCCATCCCCCTGTACGACTTGAACTTCCTGCCGTTGAAGATTATGGTTTCGCCAGGTGATTCCTCAACTCCTGCGAACAGCGATCCGCACATTATGGAATCCCCACCGGCTGCCAAGGCCTTTACGATGTCGCCCGAATAGCGGATTCCACCGTCTGCAATGATAGGCAGGCCGCTGCCTTTCAATGCCGCATAAACATCCATGATGGCAGTCAGCTGAGGGACTCCGATTCCCGCAATGATTCGGGTAGTGCAGATGGAGCCAGGCCCGATGCCGACCTTCACTGCATCGACGCCACAATCCTTCAAGGCGAGCGCAGCCGCTCCGGTCGCTATGTTTCCCGCCACCATCTGGATGTCAGGAAATGTCTGACGGACTTTCTTGATCATCTGGAGGACTCCCTCGGAATGCCCGTGCGCCGTGTCAAGCACGACTGCGTCCACCTGCGCTTCGATGAGCCTCTCGACTTTCTCTATGCTGTCGGACTTGATGCCTACGGCTGCAGCAACGCGAAGCCTTCCCTTTTCGTCCTTGGTGGCATTAGGGTTGTTCTTGATCTTCGTAATGTCCTTATAGGTTATGAGCCCGAGGAGAGTCCCGTCGGCATCCACTACCGGAAGCTTCTCGACCTTGAAATGCTTCAGGATGTCAGTAGCCTTCTTGTAGTCGGTGTTCTTCGGAGCCGTCACGAGATTGTCCTTGGTCATCACTTCGGAAACAGGCGTGGACATGTTGTCCAGGAACCTTACGTCCCTGTTGGTGATGATGCCGACAAGCCTCTTCTTCGAATCGACGACAGGCAGGCCTCCGATATGGTTGTCAGCCATTATCTTAAGCGCATCTCCCACTGTGGATTCGCCCTTGATGGTGACAGGGTCGTCGATCATCCCGTTCTCTGCGCGCTTGACCTTGCGGACCTGGGCGCACTGCTCATCGATCGTCATGTTCTTGTGGATGACTCCGATGCCGCCTTCGCGTGCCAGGGCGATTGCCGTCTCATTCTCTGTGACGGTATCCATGGCTGCAGAGCAGACAGGAGTGCAAAGTTCGATTCCGCGCGTGAAATGCGATTTGACATCCACCTCGCGCGGCAGTACGTCTGAATGGGCCGGAATGAGGAGGACGTCGTCGAACGTCAGTCCTTCCGGCATATTGTTGTTTTGTATCATCTCGTATGGCTCTTTATATTAGATGCAAAAATAGTAAATTATTGCAATAGTCTCCCCTGCCGGGAGTCACGTTCCTCCATTCTCCTCTCCAGCATCCTCAATATCTCGACATTGCGGATAAGGCCCCATGGCGTGTCGGAAACGTAGCGGGGAGGCACTTCGCTCACGAACCTTTCCACATAGTACTTCGGATCGAGCCTCTCGAGAAAGTCAATGAAGAAGTCTATGTATTCAGGCAGCGTCCACTTTACGAAGTCCTGTGGATGCTCATTGAATTCCCTTTCCATTGCGGTTCCCTTCACTATCTGCAGCTGGTGGAACTTGAGGGACCGGATTGGAAGCCTGTTGATCATGGCAGCCTCATCAAGCATCATCTCCCTCGTCTCGCCCGGCAGTCCGAACATGATGTGTGCACACTGCTCGATCCCGTATCGGGAGGTTGCATTGACAGCATCGACGGCGCACTGAAAATCGTGGCCGCGGTTTATGCGCAGAAGGGTCGAGTCATAGCAGCTCTCTATCCCGTATTCGAGCATCACGATGCATCGCTTCGAAAGTTCCGAGAAGAAGTGAAGCTTCTCCTCGTCGATGCAGTCGGGACGGGTGCCAAGGACGACTCCGCAGACGTCAGGGTGAGCCAGGGCTTCGGAACAGACCTGCCTGAGCCGCTCGACGGGAGCATAAGTATTGGAATAAGGCTGGAAATATGCAAGATACCTATCGGCGCGGCGATACCTGACCTTGTGGAACCCGATGCCTTCGTCAATCTGCTGCGATATGGACTTGTCGGGCGTGCTGTATGAAGGATGGAAGGCGGCGTTGTCGCAATATGTGCAGCCGCCGAGCCCGCACGCACCATCACGGTTGGGACAGGTGAAGCCGGCATCGATTACCACCTTCTGCAGCCTGCAGCCGTACTTTTGCTTGAAATATCCGGTGAAAGAACTATACCTCATATTTTTCTTTCGGCAAAGATAAATAATCCTTATTTTTGTGAGGATAAACATATAATTTCATCATGAAGAAATTTTCAGCCATCCTCGCCGGGGCGCTCTGCATCCTTGCAGCGGCCTCATGCGGAAACAGTTCCTCTCAAGCCGACAAGAAGGCTCCTGCGGACATGTCAAACATTCCGGACACGGCATTCGCCATCGGCAACCTTTCTCTTGTACAGTTGAACTGCAAGCCTGATTACAGTGCCGAATCCGCCACGCAGGTCCTTATGGGAATGGACTGCCGATTCGTCGAGAAGGGCGACGGATGGACGAAGGTGCTGACGCCGGAAGGTTACCAGGGATGGTGCCCGACTTCCAGCATTGTAATTATGGACAGGAAAGGCTATGGCGATTGGCTGGTACGTCCGAAATACATCGTGACATCCTATTTCACGATCCTTCGCGCAGCTCCGGCTGACAACGCCGACTGCGTTTCCGATGCCGTCCTTGGGGACATCTTGCTTCAGGGCAACAGCTCACAGGGCACTCCAGACTTCATTGGAGTCGAACTGAACGACGGGCGCAAGGCCTTTGCAAGGCGCGGCGACATAGCCGATTACTCACAGTGGCTAGAGACGCGCAGCGATTCGCCGGAGAACATCGTAGCCACTGCAAAGAGCCTCGTCGGCTTCCCTTACGTATGGGGAGGCACATCAGTGAAAGGCGTCGACTGCAGCGGATTCACCAAGACCGTTTACTTCCTGAACGGAGTAATACTTCAGCGCGACGCTTCACAGCAGGTCAAGACCGGCAAGCCTGTCGACATTTCGAAAGGATTGGACAGCCTTCAGGTGGGCGACCTCATATTCTTCGGTACTGAAGCCAGCGGTGACAAGCCTGAAAGGATCTCTCACGTTGGGCTTTACATCGGAGGCGGCAGATTCATACACTCATCCTGCATGGTACGCCTCAGCAGCCTGCTGAAGGACGATCCGGACTATTACGACAGGAAGCCTCTGAAGGCCTGCAGGATAATCGGCAACGAAGACCAGGGACTCGGCATCGCCACTATCCGCCGGGACCTGAACGACAAACTCACTAAATACACTGACAATGGAAAGTAACAGGAAGGACAGAAGACAGTTCCTGAAAGAAGCGGGGCTGCTGACGGCAGCAGCGCTTGTAATCAAGCCTCAAGACATCTTCGCACGTGCCGAGGGATACGCTTCAGGAGAGCAGGCGCCTAAAATGCCGGGCAGCAGGAAAATGCAGCTAGACTGGGAGAATTTCACCGGCCAGATGAAGTATACATTCACCATCTCCGGCTCTTCCCGCACCAGCACACCGATAGTGATCACAAGAATTTCATGGGACGGCTACACCGGCTACGGCGAGGCGGCCATGCCTCCTTACCTGGGAGAGACTCAAGCGTCGTGCAACGACTTCCTTATAAAGGTGCGCACTGTCCTGGACAAGTTCGACGACCCTTTCGTACTCGACGACATACTCCCTGCAATAGACGCAGTGACGACCAACAACACAGCCGCCAAGGCTTCGGTGGACATAGCGCTGCATGACCTTGTGGGCAACATATTCGGTCAGCCTTGGTGGAAAATATGGGGCTTTGACGCTTCAAAGACGCCGGTGACGTGCTATACCATCGGCTATGACGCATCCGACGACGTGGTGAACGACAAGATTGCCGAAGCCTCCTGGACTAAGCTTATCAAGGTCAAGTTGGGGATGGGCGACGAGCAGGACCGCAGGATGATAAACATGATACGCGCCAAGCTAGACACCCCGATAGTCGTCGACGCAAACCAGGGATGGAAAGACAAATACTACGCTCTCGACATGATCGAATGGCTCGCAGGGAAAGGCGTAAAGATGATAGAGCAGCCCGTGCCGAAGCTCTGGCTTGACGAAGCGGCGTGGATTACAGAGCGCAGCCCGCTGCCTGTCATGGCCGACGAAGCGTGCCAGAGACTGACGGACATACCTCACCTGAAGGGCGCTTACAGCGGCATCAACATCAAGCTTATGAAGTGCACGGGAATGCGCGAGGCCCGCGAGATGGTTTCGCTGGCACAAGACTTCAGGATGAAGATTATGGTAGGCTGCATGACGGAAACTTCTGTAGCCATTTCCGCTGCCGCCCAGATCTCTCCGAAGGTGTCATGGGCTGACCTTGACGGGAACATCCTCATAGCCAACGACTGCTTCGACGGAATGAAGCTCGTCGACGGGAAAATCACCCTTTCGGACAAACCAGGACTGGGACTTGTCAAGAAGCCAGGCATAATCGATTTGTAATTTTTTATCGTATATTTGCGTTATTATAACATAAAACGTCATGAACTTAAGAGTTATCAAAAAGGACATTGAATATGTCATCAACGATTTCATCTCCGACTGTCTCCTTTTTTCCGACATGCATCCGGAAAAGGACTCCGACAAGGTGAACGCAATAGTAATGGAAGCCGTAGAACTTGCCAATAATCTGATCGACAAGGTAAACCATCCAGACAAGAAGAGCGACGTGAAGCTGAAGGCTCAGTACAAGGCCATCTACGACGAACTTCTGAAGACTGTCGACACTTATTACAAGCGTCTTAGCGATATCGCCAAGAACTAATCACTCAATCAAGAACTTATAATTATGGCACAAAACAAGAAACTTACAGGATGGCTCATCGTGATTGCGGTGGCCGTCGTCCTGGTTCTCTGGGGAGTAGGCATTTACAACCGCCTCGTAGGACAGGATGAAACAGTCAAGACCGCCTGGGGAAATGTCGAGAACGTCTATCAGCGCCGGGCAGACCTTATTCCAAGCCTTGTAGCCACCGTCCAGGGTGCTGCCGACTTCGAAAAGAGCACTCTCGAAGCCGTCATCGACGCCCGCGCCAATGCCACCAAGACCACCATTGACGCGAACGACCTCACGCCTGAGAATGTCGCAAAGTTCCAGGCTGCTCAGGACGCCGTAAGCTCTTCGCTCAGCAGGCTGCTGGTTTCAGTCGAAGCTTATCCGGAACTGAAGGCAAACCAGAACTTCCTTGACCTGCAGGCTCAGCTCGAAGGCACTGAAAACCGCATTGCCACAGCCCGCAAGGACTTCAATGACACTGTCACCGGCTATAACCGGAACGTCCGCAGATTCCCTAACAATATCATTGCGGGAATATGTGGATTCCAGACCCGCGGATACTTCCAGGCAGCAGAAGGCGCCGACAAAGCTCCTAATGTCAACTTCGACTTCAAAGACAAGGACAAGGGTTCCGACGCCCCAAAGACGGAGACCAAATAGGCATTCCCGTTTTTTGAACTGCTTCTTGAAGAAGGACAGCACTTTGCATTGATTTAAATCGCTTTGTTATGAAAAGATTGTTTATTCTAGCCTTACTAGCAATGATTGCTCTGCCTCAAGGCGGCATTTTCGCTACAGTGCCCCAAAACGGCTCCATATCCGGAACAGTGATCGGGCGCATCGAGGAAGGAGGATTCAAGAAGTTCTCTAACAAATCAATGGTTTCCATGACTGCCGTTCCAAAGAACTTGGACGAATTCAAGCAGCTTGAAAGCAAGGTTGCAAACACTCCTCAGGGAGCTGTAACCATGATGATCGTTGCCATTTCCGTCCTTAAGGAGAACGAGAGCGAAGGAAAGCGTTGCATCGATGAGATATGCAAGAACTCAAAGGGCTCTGTCGAAGCCTTGAAAAGAAGCATCTCTGCACACGAGTACTACCCACGCTACTTTTACAAAGGAGCACAATCCTCTAACGGCTATACGCCGCTCTCACCGAACCGAATCGACGTCAACGCCGACAAGGCCTCCTATTCAGTCGATGGCCAGCTGACACTTTATGTGCAGCCTGGCGGAGAAAAAGGGCCCATGGTCCCAGTTACAGTCAAAAAATTCGGAAACAATTACCAAATAACTGACTACAGTCATCTGGCATTGTAAACTCTCTTCTTCACAATGGCGGTCCCAAAAGAAATTCATGACCTTATCAACTTAGGCGAACATACCTCTTGCAGGAACTTCAAGGTCGAACTCGGAAGCGGGTTCAAGTATATGGAGCCGGACAAGGGCAATATGTTAGAGTCCAAGTATATTGGCGCAAATTACATCATTTTCTTCCTTGAAGGTGTCTATTCACTGTCTTGCAATGATTTTCCCGCCCGCGAGTTCAAGGCTAAGGAGATGATCCTTCTGCCAAAGGATGCTTCTGTCAAAGGCATCGCCATCACAGATTGCAAAATAATGGTCTTCAAGTTTGAGACCATCGTGAGCGGATGCGACAAATTCTTCCTTCAGTCTTACGAGGAATACTGCGCCAACATCAGGTACACATTCAAGCCTACTCCGATCATCAAGCCTTTGGATTCATTCATCGACCAGATGGTCTATTACCTTTGCAACGGCATGCGATGCGTTCACCTCCACGACATGAAGCAGCGCGAACTTTTCCTGTTGCTTCGCAGCTTCTACTCTCCGGACGAACTGGCCGACTTCTTCCACCCCATCATCGGACGATCGCTCGATTTCCACCAATTCGTACTTCAGAATTACGAGAACGTACACTCTGTCGAAGAACTTGTCGAGCTGTCGCCTTACGGACGCAGTTCTTTCTTCTCCAAGTTCAAGCAGGAATTCGGGATGAGCGTGAAGGAATGGATGCTTTCACAAAAGGCAAAGCAGGTCCTCCTCCGTCTCTCGGATCCGGACATTACAGTCAAGAGCGTAATGCAGGAGTATGATTTCGACACTTACGAGCAGTTCAACCGCTTCTGCAAGAGCCACTATCACAACACTCCTTCCCAGTTGCTGAAGGTCTTCAAGCAGAAGCAGCGCTAGCTGTCCTACGGCTGAAAGCTTACAATCAGAATCAGCACTTGAAAGTCTACGACTGATAGATAATTTAAAAGCCCCTGCAGATAATCCTGCAGGGGCTTTCAATAATGTGTACCCTAAAGGCTAAAGTTCATTGTCTGAATTTCCATTGTCCTGAGAGTATGTCTCTTCGTAAGGCTTGCCGTTTCCTTTTGGAGCGTCATTGTTGCGGTTTTCGTTGTTGTGGAAACGATCGCCGCCACGATGGTCGCGGTTGTCACGACGGTCGTCGCGATGGAATCCGCCACGGTCACCGCCTCTGCGGTCGTCTCGGCGGTCGCCGCCACGATGGTCGTCACGACGGTCTCCATCGCGGCGCGGTCCACGCGGCCTGCTTTCAGGCTCTACATATCCTTCCGGCTTCGGCAGGAGGGCGCGGCGTGAAAGACGCATCTTGCCTGTCTTGGCATCGATTTCAAGAAGCTTAACATCAACTTCATCGCCTTCCTTAAGGACGTCCTCGACCTTGTCGGTCTTGCCCCACTGGAGTTCGGAAATATGAAGCAGCCCTTCCTTGCCAGGCATGATTTCAACGAAAGCTCCGAATTCGAGGATCGAAACGACCTTTCCGTGATATGTCTGTCCGACTTCCGGTACTGCAGTGATTTCCTTGATGCGTGCGAGAGCTGCGTCCATGGCATCCTTATTCTCTCCGAAGATGTCGACGATTCCCTCTTCGCCTTCCTCCGTTATGGTGATGGTGGTGCCTGTCTTCTTCTGAATGTCCTGGATAACCTCACCGCCCTTGCCGATGACGGCTCCGATGAAATCGCCAGGTATGCGTATCTGGATGATTCTAGGAACATTCGGACGGAAGTCTGCCCTTGGCTCGCTGATGCATTTCATCATTTCGCCCATAATGTGCTCGCGGCCTTCCTTAGCCTGCAGCAAAGCTGCTTCAAGAACTTCGTAAGGCATGCCGTCGACCTTGATATCCATCTGGGTTGCGGTAATGCCGTCCTTTGTTCCTGTAACCTTGAAGTCCATATCTCCGAGGTGGTCCTCGTCACCGAGGATATCTGTCAGGACGACGTGACGATGGTTTTCAGGATCGTCGATGAAGCCCATGGCGATACCGGCTACCGGCTTCTTGATCTTCAAGCCTGAATCCATGAGTGCCAGAGTCCCGGCGCATACTGAAGCCATTGAAGATGAACCGTTGGATTCGAGGATATCTGAAACTACGCGTACTGCATAAGGATTCTCGTCACCTACAGGAACGACAGGCTTCAAAGCCCTCCAAGCGAGGTTTCCATGGCCGATCTCGCGGCGTGAAAGACCGCGCTGAGCCTTGGCTTCGCCAGTGCAGAAAGGAGGGAAGTTGTAATGCAGCACGAACTGCTGGGTATCCTGTGAAAGGACCTCGTCGGTCTCCTTCATGTCAAGCTTGGTTCCAAGTGTGACTGTTGCCAGAGACTGGGTTTCACCGCGAGTGAAGATGGCTGAGCCGTGAGCTCCCGGAAGATAGCCTACTTCGCACCATATCGGGCGGACCTGCCTGGAGTTGCGGCCGTCAAGACGGACACCGTCGTTAAGTATCATGTTGCGCATTGCGCGCTTCTCTATGTTCGCATAATAGCGGTTCACCATGATGGTCTTCTCTTCGCGCTCCTCCTCAGGAATGGTTTCCATGAACTCTTCCTTAAGCGCATCGAGGGCATTCTGGCGATCCAGCTTGCCGGGCATGGTCTTGGCTATGGTGTAGCAACGGTCGTAGCAGAACTTTTCGCATGCTTCCTTCACAGCGTCATCGTTTGTCTCGTGGCAATATGTGCGCTTGACATCCTTGCCGAGTTCCTTGGAGAGCTCGACCTGGACGAGGCACTGTTTCTTTATCTCTTCATGTGCGAACTTGATGGCGTCAAGCATTTCCTTTTCGGAAACTTCCTTCATCTCGCCTTCGACCATCATTATATTCTCATAAGTGGCGCCGACCATGATGTCGATGTCGGCCTTCTCCAACTGTTCGAAAGTAGGGTTGACGCAGAACTGTCCGTCGATGCGGGCTACCCTGACTTCGGAGATCGGTCCGTTCCAAGGGATGTCGCTGCATGACATTGCCGCAGAAGCAGCAAGGCCTGCCAGTGCGTCAGGCATGTCGACCTTGTCGGCCGATATAAGGTTGATGGTAACGTAGACTTCGGCATGGAAGTCTTCCGGGAACAGTGGACGAAGTGCCCTGTCGACAAGGCGTCCTACCAAGATCTCGTAGTCTGAAGCGCGTCCTTCACGCTTCATGAATCCGCCGGGGAACCTTCCCGCGGCTGAGAACTTTTCTTTGTACTCGACTTGCAGAGGCATGAAGTCAGTGCCTTCGGCTGCATCTTTAGCGCAAGTCACAGCGGCCAACAGCATAGTGTTGCCCATCCTGACTACGACGGAACCGTCGGCCTGCTTGGCCAGCTTGCCGGTTTCGATTTGGATTGCCCGACCGTCGGACAATGTGATTGTTTTGTCTATGATATTCATTGTATCTGGTAAATGTTCAAAAAAAAGAAGGTTGCCGGAAAACTGATTCTGACAACCTTCTTACTGTTATTTCCTCTTTACTTGCGAAGGTCGAGGGCCTTCACAAGATTTCTGTATCGCTCGATGTCCGTCTCCTGAAGGTAATCCAGGATGCGGCGCCTCTTGCCGATGAGCATCTTGAGGGCACGCTGTGTGTCGTGGTCCTTCTTGTTTTGCTTCAGATGCTGGGTAAGGTGGTCGATACGGTAGGAAAATAAAGCAACCTGGCTCTCTGCAGAACCGGTGTCAACGTTAGACTTTCCGTACTTCGAGAAAATCTCCTGCTTTTTGTCAGCGTTAAGATATTCCGCCATTGTGTTAAAAAATTGATAATTAAAAATTCATGTACCGTTTTTTCGGGTTTGCAAAGGTATAGAATATTTTCTTTTCCACAAGTTTTTTATTAAATTTGTTGCTGAAGCAAAGCCTTTGAAGTATGGAAAAATACATTGACGATCCTGAAATAGGCCGGATACACCTCCGCAAGGTTCCGGGCATCTCCGCACTCCGAATCTCGGTGCATCCGAGGCTCGGGGTCACCGTGAACGTGCCTTGGCTTCTCAGGTATCCTGTCGCCATCAAATTCATCAACGAGAAGCGCGAGTGGATCATGAAAATGCAGGAGAAGCAAAGAAAGCGCGCTGCAGAAGAAGAATTCTCCGGCAAATGCATACCTCAGCTTGGCGACGGCACCGTCCTTCACACCTTGAAGCGCACGGTCACATTCCGGCAACAGAAGGACAACCTGCTCTTTAAAGGCACCATCGATGTCAATGCAAACAGCAGGGTGGATTCGCAGCGGCACGGAACATTGACACAAAAGAGGCCAATGGTACGTGCAGCAGTCAAGCCTGACTCGGCTGTCATCACATTCCCTGCGGACTTTCATGCCAAGCCGGAGAAAGATTCTCCTGAAGGCCGCCTGCTCAGTACAGCCTACCAGAACATCCTTCGCCGCGAAGCGCACGAGGTGCTGCCTGAAAAGCTCGCAGCCATTGCGTTAGAGTACGGCTTCACATATAAGGCTCTCTTTATCAAGAACAACATCTCGAACTGGGGCAGTTGCTCAGCAAAGGACAACATCAACCTTAACATCCAACTCATGCGCCTGCCTGAGTATCTCATCGATTTCGTCTGCCTGCACGAGCTCTGCCATCTCCAACAACACAACCACGGCCCTAAATTCCACGCCCTTCTGGACTCATTCTGTCAAAAGCGCTTCAGCCGTCCGGAAATTGAACTCCAGAAGGAGCTCCGCTCCTACCGTCCCTACTGACGAATTTTATCGTCCTCCCCCACCACCGCCTTCGACGAAGAGTCGGACGGCTTGCGCCTGACTCGTTTCAGTTCCTCATTCAAAAGGTATTCTATCTGCCCGTTAAGGCTGCGGTAATCGTCTGCGGCCCACTTCTCGAGGGCCGCAAACGTTTCCGGGTCTATTCTCAGGACGAACGACTTTTTTTCTTTTCCAGCCATTCTATCCACACATTCTATTGATAAAGCGTACCGGTGTTGACGACGGGCGTTGCCGAGCGGTCCGAAGTGAGTACTACAAGCAGGTTGCTGACCATGGCGGCTTTCTTTTCAGGATCGAGGTCTACGATATCCTTTTCCTTCAATTCATCGAGGGCCATCTGGACCATTCCGACAGCACCTTCGACGATGGTCTGACGGGCCGCGACGATGGCTGTCGCCTGCTGGCGCTGAAGCATGGCGCTTGCTATTTCCGTAGCGTAAGCAAGGTAATTGATTCGCGCCTCAAGGACCTCGATGCCGGCGATTGCCACGCGCCTGCGGATGGATTCCTCAAGTTCCTTGTTCACCTCCTCGCCGCCGCCACGGAGGGTGATCACATCCTCAGTCGTTTCGAGATTGTCGTAAGGATAACGTCCGGCAAGTTCACGTTCAGCAGCTTCGCTCTGTACGTCGACAAATTTCAGATAATTGTCGACTTCAAAAGATGCCTTATATGTATCCTTGACCCTCCAAACCATAACGACTCCTATCATAATAGGGTTACCCAGCTTGTCATTCACCTTGATGGTTTCAGTGTTCAAGTTGCGTGCCCGCAACGAGAGATTCCTGCGGATGGTGAAAGGATTCACGAACAGGAAGCCGTCATCCTTGATGGTGCCCCAATACTTTCCGAAGAAGGTCACCACCTTGGATTCGTTAGGATATACGATGGTCAATCCACAGCATAAGACGATGCCGAGGAGGAGAGGTACCACGCCCCATCCGGCTGCAGGATTGGTCTCGGCAAACGCCGCTATTATCCAGATGCCTCCTATTATCATAAGGATTGAGAGAAAGAGAATCACCCAGCCGCTGGCCGGATGAAGAAACTTTTCCTTTGAAGGAACGTTGTTTTCTAATTCAGTTGACATAGTCTTGTGTATTAAAATTAATATTATTTTGATATCACAAAGATATATCTTTCATTTCACAATACCAAATTTCGCGAGCATTATTCAAAATCCCTTATCTTTGTATGAGTATTAAAGGTCTGAAACACGATGAAACGAATTCTAATCTCTTTATTGCTGACATTCATTTGTCTCAGCGCATTTGCGCAGATTCCAGAAAACGCATTCGGCTACAATGAGTACAACTCCCGCCGCCGCGATCTCTTCGAAAAACTTCCTCCCATCACCCACGGGGACATCATCTTTATGGGCAACAGCATCAACGACGGATGCGAGTGGAACGAGCTTTTCCGAAACCGCCACATCAAGAACCGCGGCATCAACGGCGACCATGCCGAATGGATGATCGACCGTCTTGAAGGCATCTGCAAGGGGAAGCCGCGCAAAGTTTTCCTCATGGCCGGCATCAACGACCTTGGCGACCACAAGCCCGTGGATTCCACCGCCATGTGGGTTCTAGCCCTGGTCGACTCCATCCACCGTGCATCCCCCCGGACAGAAATATACCTCCAGAGCATCCTGCCCAACAACGACAGCATCCGCCCCAAATCAGACTTTCTCATGCCTCTGATCCCTCAGGTCAATGCCATCTTGAAGAAAGGCGCTGAAGAGCGCGGCATCACATACATCGACCTTTTCAGCCTCATGGTCACCCCCGGCACTGATGAATTCAACCCTAAATACACTTACGACGGCCTCCACTGCAACGGCAGCGGGTATCTCGTCTGGCGCGAAGCCATCAAGAAATACGTGAAATAACAAATGAATATGAAGTCAATACTTGGCGCGGCACTGATTTCTGCCGCATTGCTCGCATCCGGCCTCTCAGCCGATGCCAAGACAAAAGTCAACAACTACACTGTAGCCTCTCCGAACAAGGCACTGTCAGTAAAAGTCAGCGTCGGAGACGGCATTGAATACAATGTGACGCGCGGGGGCAAGACAGTCCTCAGCCCTTCGAAGATAGCTCTGAAGCTCGAAGGAAGGACTCTTGGACAGGCCGAGAAGGCTCCCAAGGTCACAAAAAGCACTGCGAGCAGCATTGAAAAGCCTCTTTTCTATCGACAGGCAAGCATTTCAAACAGCTATAATCAGATAGACCTCTATTTCGCATCAAAGGGATTCGGAGTGCAGTTCAGAGCTTATGACAGCGGAATTGCCTACAGGTTCTACACAAACCTGAAACAGGGCCAGACTGTCAAGGACGAAATCGCGGAATTCAACTTTCCCGGCGATTATGGCTCTTGGATTGCCTGCACAAAGGACGCAGACCATCCTTACGCCACATCATTTGAAAACATCTACACCGTGGGGCCGGTCAGCAAGATGCTGCCTGGCCGCATCGCATTTACGCCTACCCTGTTCGACATCGGCGGCGGGGCAAAGATGACGATAACAGAATCGGACATCGAATCCTATCCAGGCATGTTCCTGTCCGGAAATGGAAAAGGAGTAAAAGGCCAGTTCGCCCCTGTCCCGTCGCAAATCGACAAGCCGGACAAGCGAGGCAAGGAGAAAGTAGCCACATATTGCTCATACATTGCAAAGACTGAAGGCACAAGGAATTATCCTTGGCGCATCGTATCCATCGCAGCCTCCGACAAGGACATCCTCGCTGACAATCTCGTCTATCTTCTCGGTGGCGACAACCGGCTGGTAAACACCATCTGGATAAAGCCAGGCAAGGTTGAATGGGACTGGTGGAACGACTGGGGAATCACCGGAGTCCCTTTCAAGGCAGGCATCAACAACGACACATACAAGGCCTATATCGACTTTGCGGCAAAGAACCACATCGAATATGTGGTTCTGGACGAGGGCTGGAGCCCTATGGAGGGCCACGACATAATGAAAAGCATACCAGAGATCGATCTTGACGAACTAGTAAGATATGCCAATTCGAAAAACGTCGGACTTATCCTATGGGCTGTTTCATACGTCCTCGACAAGAAACTTGACGAGGCTTTCAAATACTACTCCGGAATGGGCATCAAGGGCTTCAAGGTCGACTTCATCGACCGCGACGACCAGCAGGCCGTCGACATGGTCGAGAGAATCTCGCAGAAGGCTGCCGACTATCATCTCGTCCTCGACTTCCACGGCATGTTCAAGCCTGCCGGCTTGAACCGCCGCTACCCAAACATCCTTAATTTCGAGGGTGTCTTCGGCGAGGAGCAGGTCAAATGGGAGAAAGATCTCGTCCACCCTGAATATGACGTCACGTTCCCATATATCAGGATGTTCTCCGGGCCTGTGGATTACACCCAGGGAGCAATGCGAAACGGCACCAGGACCACCTACCAGAGCATCGACAGCCAGCCTATGAGCCAGGGAACCCGGGCCCACCAGATAGCCGAATACATAATATTCGATTCGCCGCTGGTCATGCTTTGCGATGCTCCTTCTTCTTATGAAAAAGAGCAGGCGACATGCGATTTCATCACTTCCATCCCTGTAATCTGGGACGAGACCAAGGTCGTCTCAGCCGAAGTCGGAAAGTACATCGTCGTCCTGCGCCGAAAGGGATCGGACTATTACATCGGCGCCACAGGCAACTGGGATGAACACGACCTAGGCGTAGATCTGTCGTTCCTCGGCAAGGGCAAGTTCAACGCCACCGTATATCGCGACGGGGCGAATGCCGGCAAGATAGGCGAAGACTTCGTCCTTGAAACCAAGTCCATCACATCAGACAACGGCCTCAAGATTCATCTGGCTCCAGGCGGAGGATACGCCTGCAAGATTACCAAAGAGCAATAAAAATCCTTATATTGACCAATCATTACATACTTGCCATTCAGAAGAAAAACGCTTTGATATCATGGACACCAAAGCGTTGACAACTATAAAAACAGCAATCGATTTTATCGAATATTGTAAACCAGGGATATCCTCAGCTTCGTCAATGCAGGAATGAACTTGCTGCACTGGGAAGAGCCGTTTCCCATGAACTTGCCGTAGCTGAGATAGCAAAGCCCCACCCCGGCCTGGGCTTCGAAGGCGAACTTCGAATTCAGGTTCCAGCGATAGCCGTAGCTTGCGCCTACGGAGTAGCCCATGCCCTTATAGCCGTAATTGTTCGAAGAGATGTTCTTGAGGTTGAAATGGACAAGATAAAGGTCAGCGCTGATGAACGATCCCCCATATATGTCGTCCTTCCAGAAACGATACTCAGGAGAGAAGGCGAAGAACATATATGAAGGCTTGCTGCTGAATGTCCAAGGGTTGAAAGCTATTCCGAGATTCACAGAGCGCTTCTCGGACGTTGCCCATTCGAATCCGAGCGACGGCGAAAGCGTGACGTCGGCTACCAGGTTCGTCTTGACATTGCAGAAAGGCCTTGCCTGTTCCGGCTCAGGTATCGGTTCCGGCTCTACCGGCTTCTGCACAGGCTTTGCAGGCTCCGCCTTCTTCTTCGGCGCGGCAGGCTTTGCCTTTTGAGGAATTATCTGAAAATACTTGTCATCTATCTTCTTGTATGTGAAGTTGGTCCCCTGCAACACCTTCTGAAGGTCTTGCGACAGTGATTTGCCTGTCAGGTTCACATTGGCAGGATAAACTGCATCAGTCAGCTTCGGGCTGAATGAGAAATTTACATTGTAAGTCTTGGAAACATTATCAAGAACATAAGTAAGATTCTGCTTTTGTGCGAAAGCAGGGGAAAAAGTCGCTAAAAGGAACAGGGGGATAAGGAAACGAGCTCTTATTTTCATCTATATCGTTTATTTTAAGGTAATGTCTTTGCCATTTAACTCAAAATCTATTCCACAAGAGCCAAAGACAATGTCAAGTGCATCCTTGAGGTTCCCTGTAGGGAGCAGCCCTGAGAAGGTCATACTGTCATATTTCTCCTTTCCTGACACATTGACATCATAGACGGTTTCTATCTTTTCAATGATTTCCTTCAACGCAACTCCGTCGTAAGTGATGAATTCCGGCAGAATTTCAGCTTTTATGATGCCTTCGTTCGAGCAGTCGGCCTTTTCACCCTTCTTCAGGACTTCGCTACCTGCCTTGGTATCAATACGGACCGAACCTTCGTAACATTCAATGTGAAGCGCAGTGCCCTGCCGATCCTCAGTTACAAGGAACTTGGTTCCCAAAACAGTGATGTCACCCTCGGAAGTGTGTACGGTAAACTTGCGACCCTTTGTCACCTCGAAGATAGCTGTCCCTTCCAATGCCACCTTCCGTGCGAATGCCCAGCCAATGCTGTTATAATGAAGCGAGGAATTTGCTCCAAGTTCCGAAGCCGATCCGCCAGGCAGTGCGACAGCCATCTTATCGCCTCCTGACACAATGTTCTTTTGGGAGGCAAAGCCACCTATGACCAGAGCAATAGCCACAACTGCCACAGCGGCTATCCACCAGACTCGCCGGATGACGGTCTTCTTACGACCGGCAGTCAGCGTCTCCTTGCGGATGCTGTCCCAAAGCTCTTCCTTGCGGTCCATCTTTTCGTTCTTCAGGACCACATTCTTGAGCAAGGCATATATGGCATCATTCTCTTCCATAATGGAAATCAAATAATAAATCTATCTAAAGCCAACATCAGGAAAAGCAAAAAGGCCTTGGAAAGCAGCTTGTTCCTACGAAGCTTGAGGATGGCATTGTGCGTTACATTGCTTACCGTCTGGCTTGCAAGTCCCAAGACTTCGGCAGTCTGGTCGATGCTCAAGCCGTTGTAAAACCTGAGGTAAACGACCTCCCGCTGCTGCGGACTAAGCTCATCCAATGCAGCCTGCAACGCCTGGAGCCTCTCTGTATCACCATCTTCCGCCGCCAGACTCTCCTGGATGTCTACGGTTATTTCAAAATCGTAATTCATAGGGACAGAACCACTCACAGATGCGTTCTTGGAATCTGAAACCATAGTCTTTATCAGCCTGTTGCGGAAAGAGACGAACACATACGCCGAAAGATTATTGGGACAGGCGATGCTATTTCTCTTTTCGTACAGATAGACAAACAATGACTGGATGCATTCTCTAACCGTCTCTTCATTACCGGCAATCTTCATCCCATAGCCATACAGTCCTTCGGCATAGAGGTCATAGAAGTGACGGAACACATTCTCGTCGCCATTCTGGAACCTTTTCCAGTCAATGCCTTTGTCTGCAGTTTTCCGTTCCACTATAAAGAGTTTAGAATCGTGGTTTTATTCCATAAAAACAATGCAAATATACTAAAAAATGACAAAAGCCGCATGCTTCTCGCGGCATGCGGCTGACAACTATAATATAAAAAAGAGACTGTCTTATATTTCAAATTTTTTTAGTAGTCTTCACCCACAGGGCGGATGCTGAGTGCGGAACCGCGATGCATGTCGGAATCGGTGTAGATGTGCCCGAATTCGCCTTGTGCGTTCTTCATATAGCAACCGTCATCTACGCCGGGAAGGGTATATTTCAAAGAGGAACACCAGAAATCGCCTCGTACGCCCATATTCTCCAGTTTTCCTGTCGCTGAATTACGGACTCCGGTTGCAGGGAAGAACAGTCCGCTGGTAGTGAAGTTGCCGTAGGCGTATACTCCGTTGGACTGGATGAAGGTGTCATAGCAGCGGGCGACGGGGACCTTGTATCCTGCGGGGGAAGGATCGTAGATGGTCTTGCTGGAAGAGACCACATAATCATGCCAGTTGTAGCTGCACCCCCAAAGCATCGCATTGTCATAACGCTTTTGAAGGTCAAGTGATATCCCGGGGTTGTTTTCATCGTTCGAAACCATGTCGTTGTTGTAGGTAAACCAGTCGGCAGGTGTTTCATTCGACCATGAAGAGTACGTGTAATTGTTGTAAATGAACGTCATGGGATGCTGTATGGCGAACTGGAGATTCACAGCGTAGTTTGAGATGTTCCATGTTCTTTTATTATAATCCACATAATCATTGTCCTGCACCGGATAGACTCCGAAGAGCCCGTTAACCTCATTGTTTTTTGAAGAGGAAGTGCCGAAAGCATTCGTGCCAGAAGCATGTTTTGAGTTATAATAGGATGCGCTGGTATTGTCGGCTGCAGTCGATATGTCCCCGCTGATGAACGGATCCTTGCGACCCCATTGATAGAGCGTATTGGTATATCCGATAGGGGTTTCACCTATGGCGACCTTGGCTTGTTCCACTGTCAGCTGCCTGGCGTCGCCGCTTTCCGACTGGGTACAGGTGAAGTCGAACTGGCGGGCCGGATAAAAGCGGTAGTACCTGTCGCGTTCCACGGTGCCCAGATTGACTTCCATCAATTTGGTGGTATAAGCTGAAGAAGACACTACGCCGTTACTGTTGTATGAATACCTTGCTGTCGCGAAAGAGATTCCTTCGTCTCCTGCCATTCTAACGCCTGCGAGTGCCATGGTTTCAGATTCGCCGGTCACTTCGCTGGTGAACGTGTATGTCCCCGGAGCTACCGTGCACCAGATGTGCCAGCTCCATTTGATGGTTCCGCCTGAGGTCTCTAGGGCGATCACTGCGTTACCCGGGGTCATCCTATTTCTGGCCATGGTCTTGAAGCTGATGTAGCCGTTGCCGACATTATTGATTTTCAAATCGTTGATAAGGCCATCGACATCTTCCCAAAGCAGGACCGCCTTGCAGCTGGAAGTGGTAAGGGCAGCGCCGTTCGTGAGCAGGCTGCTGTTGTAGTCGATGAAGAAACCGTTGGTGCCGTAAAGTTCGTTTTCATTTGATGAACCGTACCAGCTTGTAGTAGGATTTTCAGTGGAAATGATGCCGTCGCCACCGTTGCCCATAACGTCGGCAGGGAAACAATAATAGCCGGCCTGATTGAGAACGTAGCAGTTCGCGGTCTCTCCGCGCCTGCCCGAAATGTAATTGGCACCTGTGGTAAGGTCGACCGGCCCGGCAAGGGAATCCATTACGGAACGCATTACGATAGCCGAATTGGAAGTTACCAAAGATTCGTTGCCGGTGCGTGCAGGACCGGTAATGGTCAACGTGCCATCCGCATTCTTCACATAAGACGCACCTGAAGGAAGGTTCGATACCGAATAGTCGACATTCCTGTATGTTGGGGTTCCGTTGCCGTTGTCAGTCACATAACGGCTTACGACATCGTAAGTGGCCTTATTGCCTTCAAGGTCGCTGTCCGCGAGAGTGACGGCGAATTCGTAATAGACGGCACTCGCGTTTACGGTCAGATTGTAAGTATATATCTTGCCCTTCTCCCATTTCCTTCCGGAGAAATCGGCCGTAGCCGTATTTTCCTTGCCTGCGAACATATAGGTGACTTTCAGCTGGGCCCCTTCTGGAAGGGTCTGTGGGACCATGAAGAAAAGGCTGTCAGTCGCATCGTTTATGATGGTGGACGTGCCTGATACCTCACGGTCGGTGGGGAAGGTAAAACTTGACTTGGTGGAACCTGTCGTCCAGCCGGCTGCTCCGATGACGTATGTCCCGTTGTCATATACGTTCGCTATGGTAACGTTTTTGATGACGATGGTGTTCCCAGCGGTTCTTGCATTGAAACGGATGCCCGAAAGTGCATGTTTGAAAGCCAGCGGGACGGACTGGTGATAATCGCCAGGGATGTCTTCAGACGAGGCCGTCATAAGGTCAATCTGGTCTTCAAGGTCGTCAGGAGTCGTATAAGTTATGACCGGAGCGCCGGTAGCGGTCTTGCCGGATATCTTCATGTAATCGGAAATCGGTGTTCCGTTGATTTCATAATCGACATAAGGTGAATATGCGAAGAAGGAAAGTTTGTAAGCCGGAGCCGGCCAGTAATATTCGTGGTTGTCATCTGGACGCCATTGTCCACCGACGGTCCCGAACTTCAGGTTGTAAATGAAGTCTGGCACAGCGCTGTTCTTCGCATCGCTCCAGCCGGAAGTTACGGGATATACATAAGCGAAGGCCCCGAAAGAACCGTAAGTGGATACCGCGCTGACTATGCGCCCTTTGGTATCGATGGCTTCGTTCGATGATATGGTTTCCAGAATTTCAGTGGAATCGACATCGGTGCCTATCATATTCGATTTCGTTTCTCCCCAGTCATCCGACATGGAAGCCGTGACTGTCGAGAAACCGATCTTTTCCTGAAACGACGAGACAGCCCCGTCGACAGAATCGTTTATGCATGAAACCAGGACCAGTGACGCTGCGAGAAAAGCGTACGCCCGAATCATGCGTAAAATAGCGGTCTTCTTCATAAATATAGTTGTTGTTTTGTTTGTAACCGGAAGGGGAACATTCAACCCCTTCCGGTCAGGGTTGCGGATATCAATCCGCCATCTCTCTTGGATTCAGGCAATTTACATCGTCACGTCGCTGCTTACATTGCTCCAAGCCTCGACAGAAGGATCGAAGGTGATGACCTGCAGGATGTTTTCGCCTGAAGGTGTCTGGCCTGCTCCTGTGCTGAAGTTGAACGTGTAAGTGTAGTTCTTCCCTGCTTCCCATGCGAAAGATGCAGGTATGTATGCTATCGCGTCATAATATACCACGTGTGAGGTAACGTCCTCGATCTTGCAGGTGATTGCAAAGCGCGAGCCCGTTGCATCGGCTGCCTGCTTGTTCCAGGCTGTGGTGGCTGCTACCTGTGGCGCGAGGATCATAGGGTTTGCGGATGTTACGTTGACCGCCGTCTCGCCGAGCACGTATGACGTCTCGTTCAATGCCGCCGCATAGTCCGTCAGGACTGACGACGCTCCGGTCGTTGCGACGCCTGCGAATGTCTCGCTGACCTGGTTGGCTACGTTCTCGATGGCTACTTTGGTGACTGTAACCTTGATGTTGCTGTTGGTGCATTTGAACGCAAAGTTGATCTGCGAAAGGGCGTGCTTGAAAACCAAAGGAACCTTCTCTGTCGAACCTTCCGTATATGTAGTGCCGTTACGGTCGCTCTTGGTGCAGCCCAAAGTCTCCGCATAAAGAATGTCCTTCTGGTCGGCGTTCGCCTCAGGTACGGTAACTGTCATGGACTTGCCGTCTGCTGCTACTGCCATGCTGTTGTTTGATGCAGGTGCATAAGCATAAAAATCAATAGGCTTGCTCTCGTCGTTCGGCCAATACTTCTTGTCCGATGCGCTGGCATAGTCCCACGATGTGGTGTACCTGATGTCCACGTTGTTCATGAACTTCGTATTCCCCTGGTATGCGTTTACGATGAAGTCCGTTGAGAACGGGTTAAGGGAGGTACCGCTGAGAACGGCGCTCTTTGTTGCTACAGGAGTGAATGCGCTCATCGAAATCGCGTCTTCGACTGGGGTTTCGATGACTTCGTTCTGGTTGCAGGATGCAAGGGTGAGGGTCAGTGCAGCGATGGCTGCGATTGTGAGAATCTTTTTCATAATAGTTGTAATTTTTATTTTGTTTGTTTTTTTAATTTCAATCTCCTTTGGAAAGTTGAAATTCTCGCTGCTGCGCCAAACGATCACTGGATCACAACGCATACAAAAAACGCACTGCGTCTGTGTGGTACCCCGTTTTGTAAAGTTTATTCCCAGCAACAGGAACTTTTTCTTTTCGGCTGCAAAGATGAGGGGTTTTTTCGTCCCACAGTTATCAAATAGTCCCAGTCTTTTATCATTTTGTTCCTTTCGATTCCACGCCACTTAAATTTCTTTTCATTTCGATTCCTTCCCGATTTCACGAAAAAGCCCTGCGCATCACTGCGCAGGGCAACAACTATATATGTAAAAAGAGACTGTATGTCAAAAAATCATTTTTGCCGTTAATAATCGTCACCGACCGGTCTAAGGCTCAGAGCTTCACCCCTGTAGAGTTCGTCGTCGGCGTATTGATGTCCGAATTCCCCGTCGGCACTCTTGAAATAGCAGGCATTGTCGTTGCCGTTGAGGACATAGCGAAGTGAAGAACACCAGAAATCGCCACGTACGCCCATTTTTTCAAGCGCACCCGTCTTTGCATTGCGCATACCCGTCGCAGGGAAGAACAGGCCTACAGGATAGCTTGAAACATTGCCGTAATCGTATGTTCCGGTAGCGGTAAGTGAGGTATAAGCATATCCTACGGCTACCTTATAGCCTACAGGGCACGGATCATAGATGGTCTTTGCAGAGGTTACATAGTAATCGTGCCAATAGTAACCAGCTCCCCACAGGAATCCATTGTCATAACGCGTACCTATAGCCAAAGCCCCATAGCCAACATCATTGCGTGAAAGAACGTCAACCTTATAAGTAAACCAGTCAACCGGAGTAGTATCTACACCAAATCCTGAAGTAGTCAACGAATGAGTGTTATAAATAAAAGTCATGGGATGCCTAATTGCGAACTGCAAGTTGACGGCATAATCGCTGACATTCCATCCACCATAACTACTTGCTGCCGAATTCTCTTGGACGGGATAGGAACCGAACACGCCGTCGGATTCATTTGTATAAGAATTCCCTGAAAGGGTAAAGACATTGGTACCGTACGGATGAGCCTGATTATAATATGAACTGGTATTGTCGCTGACATACGTGGAAATATTGCCGCTGACGAAAGGGTCCTTGCGTCCCCATTGGTAAAGGGTATTGGTATATCCTGCGGGGGTAACCAAGGCTACCGCGGCGGATTGGCCGAAGTTTACGGCCGAGGTATTGTCGGACTCATCCTGAATGCAAGTGAAATCAAATTGCCTTGACTGATAATACCGGAATTTTCTGTCACGCTCAACTGCACCCAGATTGACACTCATTATCTTAGTATTCTTTGAGCTGGAAATAATCTTTTTGTTATTAAATGAATATTTCTTAGTAGCAAATGACGTTCCCTGATCATTGTGCATTGCGATGCCTTTGGTAACAAAAGTTGAGTCCTTGCCTGAAACCGGATCAGTATAATGGAAAGTACCTGAAGGCAAAGTGCACCAGATATGCCAGCTCCATTTGATGGCACCATTGCTTGATTCAAGAGCAATTACAGCATTCCCAGCCGACATCTTGTTTTTAGCCATAGTCCTGAAGCTGACGTATCCGGATCCTACTGTACCAAGTTTCAAATCGTTGATCAAGCCCTTGGAATCCTCCCAAAGAAGAACAGCCTTATCAGAAGAACTGATCGGTATTGCTGCACTGCCATTCAAAAGATTGCTGTCGTAATCTATGAAAAGTCCCTGATTATAAACAGCTCCATTGGTTGAAGTAGAGACCACGCCACTTGCGCCATTTCCCATCACGTTAGCAGGAAAGCAATAGTATCCGGCCTGATTAATGACATAGCAGTTTGCTGTTTCTGAAGAAGTCCCGTTATAGTTTGTACCAGTCGTAAGGTCGATTGGACCTGCAAGGGAATCACGAGCGCGCATGGCAAGTGAAGTACCACAAAGCATAACAGAATCCTTGTATGCACGGCTTGGCCATGTAACAGTCAACGTACCATCAGAATTCTTAGTATACGTAGCACCAGTAGGGAAAGTGCTGTCGTCGACAGTATAATCTACATCCTCAACATCCTGGTATCCGCCATAGTCGATGGTTTTAGTGCTTTTGACAGTGTAAGTAACTGCTTCAGCATCAGTTTCGCCAATAGGAGTGACGGTGAAAGTGTATGTAATGTTCGATGCATCGATAGTCAGATTATAGGTATAGACTTTGCCCATAACCCAAGTCTTTCCTGAGAAATCAGCCGTAGCAGTCTTCTCAGCGCCGTTTAGCAGATAAGTGACAACAAGCTTGGCGCCTGATGGAAGTATCTGCGGCAGCATGAAAAAGACGCTGTCGTTTGAATTATTGATAACGACAGCTGAACTGTTGACGTTATGCGTAGTAGGGAACGAATAGTTGGATTTCGTAGTGTTGAGAGTCCAAGCAGCGTCTCCTATGGTATAGGTGCCGTTGTTATACACTCCTGTAAGCTGGACGTCCTTGATTGTAATGACCTTGCCTTTTGTCTTTGCGGTAAAGCAAACTCCAGAAAGAGCATGCTTGAAAGTCATAGGTACCGGCTTGTGAAAAGCTCCTGGAACATCAAGAGAATCAGCTGTCAAAAGATCTACCTGCTTTGCAATGTCAACAGAGGCAGTGTAGGTAATTACTGGCGCTCCGAGTGCAGTAGCACCAGATATCTTCATATAATCTGAAAGCGATGTTCCATCTGAATACTGATAGTCATTGTAAGGTGCGTAACCGAAGAAAGAAAGTCTATAAGTTGCAGCAGGCCAATAATAAAGCCTGTCATTTGGACGCCACTCGCCATCTATCTTCTTTGATTTGAGATTATACATGAAGCTTGGGGCCTGACTTGCCTTGACGTCATCCCAACCTTTAGTGCTGGAATATACATAGGCGAATGTACCGAAAGAGCCATAGGTATCAATCGAATTGATCCTGACGCCTTTCGTTTCGACAGACTCCTCTCCGATAGGAGATACGGATTCAAAGAATGCTACGGAATCCATATCGGTAGCGATGAAACCGGATTTGGTAACAGCATTCCAGTTGTTGTTGGTTGATACGGCTGTCGTGAAGCCCACCTCGGACTGCATATCGAGGTTGTCGGCTGTATTGTCCTGAACACAGGATGGAAACAGCAATGCAGCAGCCAAGAGCATTGCAGGAGCAAAAGCCTTGATAGTCTTGAATTCCATCTTCTTAATCATCATTTTTTTATTTGTAACCGGAAGGGGAACATTCAACCCCTTCCGGTCAGGGGAGCGGATTTCATACCAATCCGCCAAGTTTCTTCTGTTCGCTATGACAATTACATAGTGACATCATTGCTCTGGTCAACCCAGGTCTCAACTGAAGGAACGAAGGTGATGTAATCGAGAATGTTGTCTCCATCAGGAGTCTTGCCGGCACCGTCGCCGAAGACGAATGTGTAAATGTAGTTCTTGCCGGACTGCCAATTGAAGGTCGCAGGAAGATAGGCGACACCGTCATAGATGACTACGTCGGTAGCAGCGTCAAGTATCTTGCAAGTGATGGCGAAACGTGAGCCGGTAGCGTCGCTAGTAACAGTCGGGTCCCAAGGAATTGTTGCAGTGCTCTGAGGAGCGAGGATCAGATGGTCGTTGGTCGTCATTGTGGTAGCAGTGGCAGTCAGTGCATAGGATGCATTGTCAAGGACAGCTGCATAATCGGTGAGACTACCAGAAGTGGTTGCATTGCCGGAGAAGTCGACGGAAACGGTGTTCTTCACATTCTTGATGGCGACGCCGGTAACAGTTACCTTGATGAGGCTGTTGGTGTTCTTGGCTGCGAAGTTGACCTGTGAGAGTGCGTGATGGAATACCATAGGAACGCTTCCGGATGCAGGAGTGGCTGTGGTGTTGTCACCGTCGCGGTTGGACTTCGTTGCGTTGAGGCACTTTGCATACATCACGTCCTGCTGGGCTGCGCTTGCTGTAGGAACTGTAACGCTCAGAGACTGTGTGGTTGAAGTAATGGTAGGAGTTGCATAGCCGGATACAGGAACGTAGCCGTAGAAATTGATGGCGTCAGTCTGAGGCCAATACTTCTTGTCAGTGTCGTTCTGGTAAGCCCAGGATGTAGAGTAGACGTAAGGGATGTTGTTCATGAATGTGGTGGCAGTCCCTACGAATGCATAGACATTGAACTGATGATAGAATGATTCGAGAGCTGTGGATGATGATGTCTGGCCCTTGGTTGCTGCAGGAGTGAAGGCGCTGATGCTGATGGCATCCTCCTGAGGAGTTGCGACGACTGTGTTCTTTGTGCAAGAAGCAGTCAGAGTGAGTGCAGCGATGGCTGCGAGAATAACGATCTTTTTCATAATAGTAGATTGTGTTTGTTTGTAAAATTGTATTGAGATTTGTTTTTGTCTGTGTGTTATAGTACGACGTCTTCGTTGACGTCCTCCCAGTCGTTCACGGCCGGCTGTATGCCGCCGCCTTCGGAGATAGGCTCAGGTATATATATGTTCGATGCGTCGATGATGAGATGGACGTGCTTCTGGTCAGGATAGTTCTTCATCTGGTCAGTGACGTCGAATGTGGCATAGTAGTTTCCGGATGCAGCCCAGAGATAGATCGTGAAGTAGTTCTTGGCATCCGCATTATGGCCGAAGAGAGTGAAGCTGCCTTCTATCTTGGTCTGTCGGGTCGTCACCGTGGTCTCGAGAGGCAGGGTGGTCTTGGTGGAGCTGAGGATCCCCTCTCCGAGGAAGAGAGATCCCGAAACGCCTGAGATAGCCGCCGCTGACCTTGTGGCCTGATTCAGGTTCTGGATGCCTATGACCTCATAGGTGTATGTAAGGATCGCGGAGTCCGGCTGGAAATATACGTAGTTGACCTGATTCTCCTTCAATGACACCTTGGCGTCCATGTCGCGATAGAAATTCGTCGGGCAGATGACCACGTCCTGGCTGCTGTCGACTGCGGACCTTGGCAGCGGGGCTGCCGACATCACGCTCTGCTGGATGGTCGTGAGACGAGTGTATGCCTCATACGTGCTGAACCCCCCTTCGTTCCTGTACTGGATGGTCTCCGAGTCGTTGTTGAAGCAGACTACGTTATAGTTGCCCATAGGGACTTCAACCTCCCCGCCTGCGGCGTTCATGTCGAAATAGTAGAACGTGGTAGGACTGTCGACGTTGTAGAACGCTACGTGGGTCCCTGTAGGGGATGCCGGTGCCTTTGCCCAATCGATGTCGACCACGACCTTGGTAAGGTGACGGTGGTCGTAGCAGAGTTCCTTATGGATGCAGCTCGATGACAGAACGCTTGCGGCGGCGAGCACCGCCATCAGAGATATTGTATGTATATCATTCTTTCTCATCGTATCTTCCTCCTCTATTTGTTATGGTTGCGGCATCCGAGAATGTAGACAAGCGACACTTGCGCTCCTGTGATGCCAAAATAGTTCCTCTGTATGGTCTTCTGCCAAACGTAGCATTGATCTTCCGGTATGTAGTCCAGATACTGGCCTCCCAGATATCCTGCGGAAATCCCGAAATCGAGATTCCACTTCTTCGAGATGGGCATTGCCCAGCCTAAGGTGACGCCCGCCCCGTAGCTGAGATAGCTCAGGTTGCCTTCTTCGTTCTTTAGCGCGCTGATGCCCGTGACCCAGCTTCCGAGCTTGCCCAGATCGAAGTCATAGGTGTTTGCAAGGCCGTAGACCCCGACATGGAAGCCATGCATCGGATCGCCGTCATAAGGACCGAACCACTTGCGGACTTCCAGTCCCCCGCCGTAAATCCTGTGATACCAATGAATCTTGTCGCTCTTCCACCATGCATACTCCCACTGCCCCTGAAGAGACCAGCGGTTGCCGAGGTTGAGCTCGATGCCGATGTTAGGAGTAAGCGCCAAGTCGTATAGGAGGTTGGTCTTCACCCAGACAGGGAAGTTCCAGCAATCGCTGACGGGGACTGCTTCCGGTTCAGGTGCCGGTGCAGGAATCGTGTCCACGACGACAGGAGCAGGCTCGACGACTACGGGTTCCGGTTCCGGCGCAGGCTCCGGTTCAGGTTCGGGAACCGCTATCGGTGCAGGAGTGAGCCACTCCATGACCAGGGATGCGAAGCGCAAGCCAGGATACTGGGCCTTCGTGTAGTCCTCGAGGCGCGTGATGGTCTCCTTCTTTCTGGAATTGACTTCTGCATAAGCCATCGAGTGGCTCTTGAGGTAGTTCTCGAGCGAAACGATACGTTCGTGGGAAAGACGCCGGTTCACGTACAGAGGACCTTCAGGTGACACGGATCCTGTGAACGCCATGGAAATGATCTGCGCGGCTGGATCTGCAGCGAGAGTGTCCAAAAGTGCGGTGAAGCGAGCCAGCTCGGCAGCATTGTCTTTGTATGAAGCATCCAGCTTGGATCCGTTAAGGACATAATAGACCTTCACCGAATCACTGTGCTCTATCATCCCTTCGTTTTCGTCCTGCGCCGAAAGCGCCAGGGCAGGGACAAGAAGCACTGCGACCATGGCAAACGTACGCTTCAAGATGTTGATTACTTTATCCATCATTTTATAATAATAATCACAAAAAAACCTTTTGAGGATCCGGGTCACCCCGAAAGTCCTGTTGCTGATAGAGATTGGAGTTTAATGGTTGAAAAGATGCCAAAAATCCCGAATCCTCAAGAGGCTGTATCACTTGGAGCCTTTAAGCTCCCTCTTTCCTTATATGTATATAATTTGTCATCACCAGCAACAGGTGTGTCTTTTAAGACAAGGCAAAGATAAGGCGACTTTCCAAGGTTGCGTTATCAAAATGTTCTGCTTTGTTGTCTATTAATCCGTATTTAGCTTTCGTTTCCTTTCCATCATTCCAAGATGCTTCCAGAGCATCTTTATTCATAATAATGAGAGTCCTGGAAACGAATTATACTATAAAAAAAGAGCCTGCGCCCCCAGACTTTTTTACTTTGAGTTATCAAAAAGTCCTGCCGATTGGCTATGTTTCATTAAATGGTTATTTGGATGCTTTTTTCTTGGATGGAGACTTGTAGGTATTTACAAGCTCAGTAGGAGTACAGTGAAATTGTTTTTGGCAAAAACGGTTGAAGGAAGGATATGACGCAAAATCATATTCATAGATTATGTCCTTGATGGCCACGTTTGGATCCTGCATCTTAAGAAGGATATCCCGCGAGAGCTGCTTGAGCATCCAGTCCTTGGCCGTCATTCCAAATTCATTCTTGAACTTCGCAAAGAAAGCGCTTCGGCTCAGATGAGAGGCCTCTATCAAGTCCTCGACATTCTTGGAGCTCTTCTGAGTGCGTACCATGAGCTCGCGAAAATCCATTGCCCCACCCACGATGGGATGGAACATGTCTGCCAATTCCTCGAAAGAGTAGAAGCCGCGCATATATATAAAGAACTCCCTATGCTTGATCTCATGCAGATACATGTAGTTCATTCCGTTGCGAAGGCAATATACAAGAAGGTGCAAGTATTCGGTCAGGGGATAGCGGATTGGCACAGGCTTGAATTCATACTTGACATTTGCACAATACTCCTCATAATCAGTGAGGAAAAACCTGTCGCATCCACTCTGGATTTCGTCGAAGCCCATTATGACGACCTTGCAGTCGGTCAATGCAACGCCAAGGAAATCAGCGTCACGAGGAATAAGGATCATCTGGTTCCTTGTAAATCTTACATCCTTAACGCCGTTGCAGCTGATGGAATAATCACCTTCCAGGAAGAAAAAGATGTAATTGCTCTTGATGGAATCAAGGTCGATCTTCTCTCCTGCTGCAAATTGCTTAAAGCGGAAGCCGCCATTCATGTCCATCTTGTAATTCCTGCATGTATGGTGATCGTTAAGATACAGCAAATCGTGCAAAGGTTCCTGTTCTGCCATAGTTCGTGTTATTTTTAATTAAGCCAGGTCATTGCAAATATACAAAATAATATGATTCTGCGAAGGATATTCCGACTGGATTCCTAAAACAAAAAGCCCCGGCGATTGCTGGCGCCGGAGCTTTTCAAAAGAGTATATGCTGTCTGTGACTTGAAACCGGAAGGGGAACATTCAACGCCTTCCGGCTATGGGGTGCGGGCATGCCCGCCTTGATTACATCGTCTGGTCGCTCGATACGTTCTCCCAGCCTGTTACTGTAGGGTCGAATGTGATGACCTGCAGGATGTTTTCGCCTGAAGGTGTCTGGCCTGCTCCTGTGCTGAAGTTGAACGTGTAAGTGTAGTTCTTCCCTGCTTCCCATGCGAAAGATGCAGGTATGTATGCTATCGCGTCATAGTATACCACCGCTGACTGGCCTTCTACCGGATTTGCGTCCTCGATCTTGCAGTCGATGGCGAAACGGGAACCGGCAGCGTCGCCGCTTGTCTGGTCCCAGGCCGTGGTAGCCGTAGGCTGTGGTGCGAGAATCATAGGGTTGGCGGATGTAACGTTGACAGCTTCAGATGTGAGAACGTATGATGCCGCGTTCATCGCTGCCGCATAGTCGGTAGAGGCAGCAGCCGATCCTGTCGAAACCGCACCTGCGAAGGTCTCGCTCACCTGATTCTTCACATTCTTGATGGAAATGCCCCTTACCGTAACCTTGATGTTGTTGTTGGTGCATTTGAACGCAAAGTTGATCTGCGAAAGGGCGTGCTTGAAAACCAAAGGAACCTTCTCTGTCGAACCTTCCGTATATGTAGTGCCGTTACGGTCGCTCTTGGTGCAGCCCAGAGTCTCCGCATAAAGAATGTCCTTCTGGTCGGCGTTCGCCTCAGGTACGGTAACTGTCATGGACTTGCCGTCTGCTGCTACTGCCATGCTGTTGTGTGATGCAGGTGCATAAGCATAAAAATCAATAGGCTTGCTCTCGTCGTTCGGCCAATACTTCTTGTCCGATGCGCTGGCATAGTCCCACGATGTGGTGTACCTGATGTCCACGTTGTTCATGAACTTCGTATTCCCCTGGTATGCGTTTACGATGAAGTCCGTTGAGAACGGGTTAAGGGAGGTACCGCTGAGAACGGCGCTCTTTGTTGCTACAGGAGTGAATGCGCTCATCGAAATCGCGTCTTCGACTGGGGTTTCAATGATTTCGTTCTGGTTGCAGGATGCAAGGGTGAGGGTCAGTGCAGCGATGGCTGCGATTGCGAGAATCTTTTTCATAATAGTTGTAATTTTTATTTTGTTTGTTTTTTTAATTTCAATCTCCTTTGGAAAGTTGAAATTCTCGCTGCTGCGCCAAACGATCACTGGATCACAACGCATACAAAAACGCACTGCGTCTGTGTGGTACCCCGTCTTGTAAAGTTTATTCCCAGCAACAGGAACTTTTTCTTTTCGGCTGCAAAGATGAGGGGTTTTTTCGTCCCGCAGTTATCAAATAGTCCCAGTCTTTTATCAATTAATACTTTTCGATTACTTTTCACCCTTTTCTTCCAATGCCGCTCGCGCTTTCCTTTCTAATCGCCTACTTTTCCTTCCCTTTCTGCCCCCAAAGCCCCTCCCGGCCCATTTCTTGCCTCCTTTCGCTCTCCCCGTTCCCTCCTGCCCCTTTTTCGTCTCCGGTTGTCCGCCGAACGTCACGGTCGGCAAAATGCGTCTCTCCGATCCGAGGAAAAGTCTCCTCTTCCCTTTCGCTCGCGAAGCGAGCAGGGGAAGCGCTCCGACTTTTCTCCCGCCCCCTAACTTCCTGACTTCCTTCTTTCTCTGTTCGAGCCTCATCTCCAAGATCGACCTTCCCTTCTTGCCCACACCCTCTCTCACAGCGGTATCTCTTCTATTTACTTGAACTAAGGATTCTTTTCAAATCAATATGGAATCTTTTCTACGGCTGGCTCCGCCAGCTCCCTCCGCGACCAACCTCACATTGGATTCCCACTTCGCGCTCCCACGCTACTCTGTGGCACTTTTGGGAAACCAACCTCAAGTTGCGCAACCTCACATTGGTTTTCCGGGTGGGGCGAAAAAGAAAAGCCCTACAGTTGTCTGCAGGGCTGGAATTGTGAATGATTGAGATGTTATTTATAAAAATTGATGTGTGGGTTCAATGGAACGAGGATGTTCTTGCGGTAGGATTCCATGGCGACGGCATGTCCATATTCGGAACGGAGAGAATCTCTTAAGAATTCAAAAGCCTGTAAATTAGACTCTCTGACGGGATCGGTAGGAGGCGATTCCATCTTCAGGGGGTTAATGGGCGAACCGTCCTTCCAAACGCGGAAATCCAGGTGGGGGCCGGTTGAAGCTCCGGTAGAGCCGACGTAGCCTATGACCTGTCCCTGGCGTACACGAGATCCGAAGGCAATGCCGGCGCCGTAACGCGAAAGATGCATATAGCCGGTCGTATACACGCTGTTATGACGTATCTTGACAGTATTTCCGCCACCTCCGCCCCAACCTTTCGAAATCACCTTCCCGTCACCGACGGACATCACGGGAGTACCCTTCGGAGCGGCATAATCCACGCCCGTGTGCGCGCGTACCGTATGGTATATTGGATGTACCCGATGATATGTGAAACCGGAGGATATTCTTGAAAACTTAAGCGGAGCCTTGAGGAATGCCTTGCGCAGGCTCTTTCCGTCCTGATCCCAGTAGCAGTTGCCTGTGGAGTCCTGCGGCTCGACGTACCTGAAACATTCAAAGTGCTTGCCGTCGTGGAAAAAGTCGCAATAATAGATGTCTCCTGCGTCAAGCGTATCATTGCCGCACATGATCAAGTCGTAAAGCACCTTGAAGGAATCTTCCTTCTGCAGGCCGAAGAAGTCGATGCTCCAAGCATAGATTTCGGAGAGCTTCAACGCCAGGATCGGCGGGACGCCAGCTCGCTGAGTGTCGTACCACAATGAATTGGAGATAGTTACATTCGCGTACTGCCGTACTGCCGTAACCTCCCTTTTCAGGACCTTGACTTCTACCGAATCGATGAACTTGAATATTATCGTAGTTGTGCGGTCCTCGTCATAAATCCAGTATGCGAGCCTTGTCGTGTCGGAATCTCCGGAATCAATGCTATCACCGTCGGCTACAGTGAAGTAAGCATGATAATCGTTCCCTACCCGCAGCTTTCTGACGTCGAAATCGTCTGCGGCAGCGGCAAGAGCAGCAGCCTGGTCCTCCCGCCCCACCCCATAGTCTTCCATAAGAGATCCGAAGCTGTCGCCGGGAAGGATCTCCCCTCCACTTACGTCGTAAGCAGATTCATCGAAATCGTACTCATTAAGATCCGCAGGTTGCGTTGAATCGCCTCTTTCCGAAGAAGAAGCTGGAACTTCATTTCCGGAGGCGCGCCCTGCATTGGAAGAATTCCTGCAAGAGTAGAAAAAAAGAAGGGCTGGAATTATCAGCACCAGCGCGGAGAGCGGATATGATGTTCGGGAAAAGTTCATATTCAGGCGTTCACATCTATTTTCGGGTGCAAGTTAATAAATTGTTTACAACATTGTGGAAAAAATTGGAAAAAAATGTAAGAAAGTGGAAAACTATTTATATTTTTGCATAGGCGATAAAACGCCGGTTATTATACAATGGTCAAATTCATAGGTGAATACACCGCCAAAATAGACGACAAGGGAAGAATGGTCTTCCCTTCCGCCTTCAAGGCACAGATGGGAGGTGACTGCGGCAAGTTCGTCATTAAAAAGGACTTGTATGCGGATTGCCTCGAGATGTTCACCTATGAGGAATGGGAGAAGACTTCGGAAGAGGTCAAATCGCGGCTGAACTTCTTCAATCCTGAAGACGAAAGGTTCTGGAGAGGCTACATGAGCGGGAGAGCCATCGTTGAACCGAACGAAAAGCTTTCAAGGATACTGGTCCCCAAAAAGCTTCTCGAATCCATTGGAATCGCAAAGGAAGCCGTCTTCTTCGGCAGCGACCATAAGATAGAAATTTGGGCGAAGGAAAAATATGATGCCCAGAAAATGAGCGACGATGATTTCGCAGCTCTGGCAAAAAGCATTTTGGGTACCAGAAGAGAGGGTTAGAGGAGGGGCCAAAAGATGTCTGAATATCATACACCTGTCCTTCTGAAAGAGAGTGTATCTGCTCTTGCCGTCAGTCCGGACGGCGTCTACGCCGACGCTACTTTCGGAGGCGGAGGGCACAGCAGGGAAATACTTTCCCGCTTGGGGCCGGAAGGTCGCCTGATTGCATTCGACAAGGATTTCGATGCCCTCGAGAATGCTCCAAAAGACACACGCATCACATTAATACATAACAATTTCCGCTTCATACACCATCTGCTTCGGGCAGAGGGGTATGGATGCGGCATTGACGGCATCCTGGCAGACCTCGGAGTCTCCTCGCACCAGTTCGACACCGAGGCAAGGGGCTTCTCGTTCCGCTTCACCGACGCCGCACTGGACATGAGGATGAATTCGCTTCAGTCCCTCAGCGCCGAAACGGTGATCAACGGCTACTCGGAAAACGATCTGGGCAGGATCTTCGGATCGTATGGGGAGCTCAATGACAGCGGAAGGCTCGCAAAACTTGTTTGTTGCGCGCGCGCGAAGGCTCCAATCCTCACGACCGGGGAGTTATACGATGCCATCAGCAGCGTCCTGCCCAAATTCGGAGAGCATAAGGTGCTTGCCAAAATCTACCAGGCGCTCAGAATCGAGGTCAATGGAGAGATGAACGACCTTTCGGAGTTCCTGCGCGAAGCCGAGAGGTCCCTAAAGGCCGGCGGAAGGATCGCAGTCATCACATACCAGTCGCTCGAAGACAGAATCGTGAAGAACGCATTTCGCGACGGCAGGTTCAAGCTTGTGAACAAGAAGCCGATAGAGCCGGAAGAATCCGAAATAGAGTCCAACACCAGAGCACGCAGCGCAAAGCTCCGCGTCGCTGAAAAATTAGGGGAGGAACAGGAATGAGGTTCATAGACTTGACCAAGAAATTCTTCAGCGGAGACTTCCTCATCAAACACGGACTTGAAAGACTGGTTCCTTTCGTTCTCTACATCTGCTTCTGGCTGATCATCGACATCAGCTGGAGCCTCTACGTTGAAAAGACCCTGACAAGGCAGGAGCACCTCGAAAGGGAAATAGCCGACCTGAAGATAGAATACACTCATAAAGACCTTGAGCTCACAGGATTCAACCAGCGCACGCTAGTGGAACAGATGCTCAAGGACGAAGGGTCAGACCTTCATGAGCCGGCCGAACCGGCAGGACTGCTTGAATTGAAGAAATAATGGGAAACCTGGCCAAAAAGGAAACAAAAGGGCTTCCTGAGAACAGCATCAAGAAGCTCACGGTGATTTACCTGGTGGTAATCGCCCTTGGCATCGTCGTGATCGGACGCATAATAGACCTTCAGTTCATCCACAAGCCGGACACAAACAAGTTCGGGAACAACTTCAGGTACGACGTGGTCGATGCCAAACGAGGCGACATCCTTGCCCGCGACGGGCGCTTCCTTGCAGTATCCACTCCGTTCTACCAGATAGACATGGACCCGACGGTCTGCGTGCAGGACACATTCGACAGGTATATCGCTCCTCTCTCCGCCGACCTTTCGCAGCTCTTTGGGGACAGGACTCCACAAGAGTACAGGAGCTACATCGACTCCGCAAGGACGGCCGACAAGAAACACATAAAGCTGGGAGGGAGAGTGGTTTCCCACCAGGAATTGCAACAAATACAAAACTTTCCGATTTTCAACCAGGGCCGCTTCAAGGGCGGCCTCAAGGTTGAAAAAAAGGAGAAGCGCATCTATCCGTACAACACTCTCGGACGCAGAGTCCTCGGATATTCCCTCGACAACGCAGAAAAGACAAGGGTCGGGCTCGAGATGTGCTACGACTACGTCCTGACAGGAAAGCCGGGCAGGAGGCCTATGATGAAGACGGAGCACAACGAATGGATTCCAAACCTTGAACAGCCCGAAACTCCACCCGAGGACGGACTCGACGTCCAGACGACCATCGACGTAGACATCCAGGACATCGCCGACAGGGCATTGCGCGAACAGCTGGCCAAGAGCGACGAGCTCCAGGGCGGCTGCGTCGTCGTAATGGAAACGGCAACCGGGGCGATCAGAGCGATGGTTAACCTGCAGAAGTACAATGGAGACTACTCCGAACGCATCAACTACGCCATCAACAGAAAGGGCGAGCCGGGTTCGGTGTTCAAGCTCGCCACGCTGATAGCGCTCATAGAGATCAAGGGAGTCAAGCTGGACAACGAAATCAAGGCCCAGCCACACTGGAATTATGGCGGACACGATTTCGAAGACCATTACCTGAATGCCTACAACATGATTTCGGTCATACGCGGCTTCGAAATATCCTCGAACAACGTGTTCAGGATCCTGGCAACCACGAACTTCGGGAACAATCCGCAGGAATATCTGAACAAGCTGAACGACGAGAAGATCAACTACAATTTCGACTTCGACCTGGCCGGAATGGAAAAGGCAAACCTCAAATCAGTCAACGACCCTTCCTGGAGTCCTGTCGACCTGCCCCAGATAGCAATGGGATACACTGTGGAGCTCACTCCTCTCCATACATTGAACTTCTACAATGCGGTCGCCAACGGCGGCAAGATGATGAAGCCGTACCTCGTTTCAGCCTTCCTCAAGGACGGCAAGGTGGTAAAGGAGTTCAAGCCTGAAACCATCAGCGTCATCTGCCAGAAGTCCACCATCGACACTGTAAAGAGGGCTCTTCGCGGAGTCGTCCTGTACGGCACAGGACGCAGTGTGTTCAACGGCTGCAAGGTCCACGTGTCCGGAAAGACGGGAACGGCCCAGATCGTCGACCCTGAAACCGGCCAGTACGTCGACAGGAACGGAATGAAGCAGCACCAGGCAACATTCGTCGGATTCTTCCCGAGCGAGAATCCAAAATACACGATGATCTGCATCTGCTATTCCGAAAAGACGGCGGGTAACTTCTACGGAGCCACCTGGGGCGGCCCGGTGTTCCGCGAAGTGGCAGAAAAGATCTACGCATCCTCTCCGGAATGGGAAGAATCGATCCCTGACAAGGGAATGAAGGGAGCCAGTCTCGACAAGATGCACAACGTCGCTCCAAAAGACACATTCAAGCGTCCAGGAGTTCCAAACGTAATCGGGATGGGACTCAAGGACGCCTCCTACATACTCGAAAACAAAGGCTACGACGTTAGATTCGAAGGATCCGGCAAAGTCATGGCCCAGTCTCCATCACCATGGACCACCGACTCCTCATCCGTCGTCCATACCGTAACCCTGACCCTTGCCGAAACCAACGCGAAGCCCGGCGAGATTCGGGACACCGCAGACACGACGAAGGCAGCCAAGCCACAGGCAAGGCCGACAAAGCCGGAACAGAAGAGAGCCGGCGTCAAAGCGACTCCAAAGAAGAAGGCGGAACCTGCACAAGCAGCCACAAAGAAGGCTGCAACCAAGAAAGTAACTAAAACCAAACCTAAAAATGCTGCTAAATAAACTGTTGGAAGGGGTTGCCGTCGTTAAGGGCAATGCCGCAATCCCGGAGATCGACATCGCGGAAATGACATTCGACTCGCGCAAATGCAAGCCGGGCTGTCTTTTCGTTGCCATCAACGGATACGACCAGGACGGACACAAATACATTCCCGAAGCCATTGCCGCAGGCGCAAGCGCAGTCGTCTACCAGGAAGGCGAAGCGCCGGAGAATGTCGTACCAATCAAGGTCGAAGACTCGCGCAAGGCCCTAGCCATCATGGCGGCAAACTACTTCGACCATCCGAGCCGGAAGCTCAGCCTGGTCGGGATAACCGGAACCAACGGAAAGACCACCACCGTCACCCTGCTCTATCAGCTTTTCACCGACCTCGGCTACAGTTGCGGCCTGCTCTCGACCATCGAGAACCGCATCGGAGCAGATCATATCGTAGCAGACCGTACCACTCCCGATCCCTTGGAGACAAACGCCCTTCTGGCCGAAATGTGCCGCAAAGGATGCGAATACTGCTTCATGGAGGTTTCCTCGCAGGCGGCAGGCCAAGACCGCACCTACGCACTCGACTTCCGCGGGGCCATCTTCTCCAACCTCACCCACGACCATCTGGACTATCACAAGACATTCGCCGAATACCTACGCTGCAAGAAACTGTTCTTCGACTATCTGCCGAAGACAGCATTCGCGCTTACCAACGTCGACGACAAGAACGGCCCGGTCATCGTTCAGAACACGAAGGCAGAAATCCACACCTATTCCTGCCACACAGCAGCCGACTTCCAGTGCAAGATCATCGAGAGCTCGCTCGAAGGGATGCAGCTCAGGATAAACGGCAAGGAAGTCTGGACGAGGTTCATTGGCGCCCACAACGCCTACAACCTCACAGCCGTCTACGGGGCTGCCATGCTGCTCGGAGCCGATAAGGAAGAGATTCTCGAAAACATCAGCCGCCTGGAGCCTGTCAAAGGAAGGATGGAATATGTGAAAGGAGGCGACAACGTCACCGCCGTAGTGGACTACGCACACACTCCGGACGCATTGCAGAACGTCCTTGGCACGCTGCGCAACGTCGACCCTGACGCCGAGCTGGTTTGCGTCTTCGGCTGCGGAGGAGACAGGGACAAGACCAAGCGCCCCGAAATGGCCGCAACAGTCGCAAAATTCGCAGACAAGATGATAGTGACCAGCGACAACCCCCGTACTGAAGACCCTGAAGCCATCATCGCCGACATCAAGGCGGGCGTGCCGCAGGAAGCTGCAGGAAAGACCTTGTACATAATCGACCGCAAGGAAGCCATCAGGACTGCCCTTATGATGGCGCAAAAGAACGCCATTGTGCTTGTAGCGGGAAAAGGCCACGAGGACTATCAGATAATCGGAAAGGTCAAGCACCATTTCGACGACAAGGAAATCATCTCCGAAACCTTTAAAAACCTATAACCGACAATGATCTACCCTGCATTTTTTCACTATCTGTTCGAACTGCTGACAAGCAAGGGAATAGATTTCCCCGGAGCCGGCCTGATGCATTACATCACATTCAGGGCTTTAATGGCGGCGATAATCGCCATATTCTGCTCGTTGCTGATAGGGAAGCGGATAATCAAGGATATGCATAAGAAGCAGATAGGCGAAGAGATCAGGAACCTCGGGCTCGAAGGTCAGCTCCGCAAGGAGGGCACTCCGACCATGGGCGGTATAATAATCCTGCTCTCGATCCTGATTCCGGCACTGCTGTTCTGCGACCTCAAGAGCGTATATATCCAGATGCTGCTGGTAACGACGGTGGCACTCGGAGCATTGGGATTCGCGGACGACTACATAAAGACATTCAAGCACGACAAGAACGGCCTGAAGCCTTGGTATAAGATAGCAGGACAAGTTGCATTGGGACTGTACGTAGCATTGAACATGTGCTTCAACCCTCAATGCAAGATAGTGGTCATGCATCCGCAGGAGGCACAGGTGGATGCAATAGCTGTGGCAGAAGACGCCGCTACCGGCGACAGGGAAGCTCAGCGGACATTCGAGATAGGTACCACGAAAACCACTATTCCGTTCGTAAAGCACAACGAATTCGACTACCGATGGCTCTCTCCTTTCAAGGGAAAGTTCGGGGAGATGTTCATGTGGTTCATCTACGTGCTCGTAATCATCTTCATCATAACTTGCTGCTCGAACGGCAGCAACCTGACGGACGGCATGGACGGTCTCGACGCCGGAGTGTCGGCGATATGCGGAACCACGTTGGGAATTCTCGCATACCTGAGCGGCAACACCCAGTTCGCCGGATACTTAAATATAATGTACATACCGAACAGCGGCGAAATAACCGTGTTCATGGCTGCGATGCTCGGAGCGCTGCTGGGCTTTCTATGGTACAACTCCTACCCTGCCCAGATATTCATGGGAGATACCGGTTCGCTGTCACTCGGAGGAATCATCGGAGTCTGCGCCGTCATCATAAGAAAGGAGCTGATGCTCCCCATCCTGTGCGGAATATTCCTCGTCGAATGTCTCTCGGTCATAATCCAGAGATGGTATTTCAAGGCGACGAAGAGAAAATACGGAGAGGGGCGAAGGATCTTCAGGATGACGCCGCTGCATCATCATTACCAGAGAGTCGACATCCCTGCCAAGATCAAGACTCCCAAGGAGCCGGTACCTGAAGCCAAGATAGTATCTAGATTCTGGATAGTCGGGCTCATCCTGGCTGTCATGACCATCGTAACATTGAAAATAAGATAGCAATATGGATAGAATAGCAGTTTTAGGAGCAGGAGAAAGCGGCATAGGAGCAGCAGTTCTCGCAAAGACGAAGGGATTCGACGTATTCGTTTCCGATTTCAGCTCAATCGACGAAAAGGCGAAGGAGATGCTCGACAAATGGCAGATTCCTTACGAAGAGGGAGGCCATACCATCGAGAAGATCCTGACCGCCAAGGAAGTCGTCAAGAGTCCCGGCATCCCGGAGACTGCGCCAATAATCCAGGCAGTCCGCAGGGCCGACATCAACGTCATTTCGGAGATAGAGTTCGCCGGACGATACGACAATGCATATAAAGTCTGCATCACCGGCAGCAACGGCAAGACGACTACTACGTCCATCATATATTATCTGCTCCAGAACGCCGGGCTGAACGTCGGACTTGCGGGAAACATAGGCAACAGCTACGCCTATCAGGTGGCGACACAAAAGCACGACTATTACGTCCTCGAACTCAGCAGCTTCCAGCTTGACGGCATGTACGACTTCAGGGCAGACATCGCCATCATCCTGAACATCACTCCCGACCACCTCGACAGATACGGCTACAAGATGCAGAACTATGTCAATGCCAAGTTCCGCATCACTCAGAACATGCGTCCCGAGGACTGTTTCATATTCTGCTCCGACGATGAAGTGACCGTCAAGCATCTGGACGAGATCGTGCTGCAGTGCAAGAAGCTGCCTTTCACACAGAAGGAAAAGATCGAAGAAGGCGCTTACGCGATAGACGGCGAGATGCACGTCAAAGTCGAAGGCGCCAATGAGTACAAGATGTTCCTCGACGAACTCTCGCTGCAGGGGAAGCACAACATCTACAACTCGATGGCCGCAGCCATAGCCGGCAAGGTGATGAAGATCGACAACAACGTCATTCGCGAAAGCCTGACGACATTCAAGAACATAGAGCACAGGAACGAGTTCGTGCGCACACTGAACGGAATCACATTCATAAACGACTCGAAAGGAACCAATGTCGATGCCACATACTATGCGCTTGACTGTCTGAAGACCAAGGTGGTCTGGATAGCGGGGGGCACCGACAAGGGAAACGACTACTCGGAGCTCTACGACCTCATAAAGGACAAGGTTTCGGCTCTTGTCTGCCTTGGTGTGGACAATGCAAAGCTTCACGAATGTTTCGGAGACAAGATTTCCAAGATAGTGGACACCAGGAGCGCGGCAGACGCCGTAAAGGAAGCCTACAGGCTGGCGAAGTCCGGAGAGACGGTCCTGCTTTCCCCGTGCTGCGCAAGCTTCGACCTGTTCAAGAACTATGAGGACCGCGGAGAGCAGTTCAAGAAAGCAGTAAACGAATTGAAATGAGCCAAGCTACGACGAAGAAGGAACCTCTGCTGAAAAGAATGCAGACCAAAGAGTTCTGGGCCCTCAAGGGGGATCCGGTAATCTGGCTTATAGTCCTCCTTCTGGCCATAATCAGCATCGTTTCGGTATTCTCTGCCAGCAGCTTCCTTGCCAATTCCAGGGGAATAAGCAAGATAGACTGCTTCTTCGAACAGCTGAAATATGTCGTTATCGGGCTTGCCTTCCTTATCGTTTGCTATTTAGTCCCAGCCAAATGGTACAGGACTCTCAGCTTCCCGATTTTCGGGCTTTCACTGATACTGCTCGTGCTCCTTCAGTTCATGGGCGTCACATTGAACGGGGCGGTCAGGGGAATCAGGATCGGCAGCCATACGCTGCAGGTCTTCGAGATAGCCAAGGTCGGGCTCGTACTGTACCTGGCAAGAGTATGGGAGGCGGTGGACATCAACACCTTCAAGAGATACTTCCTGCTGATACTGCTGCCGATCATAGTGGTCTGCGGACTGATAATAATGAACAGCTTCAGTACTGCTATGCTGGTGGCATTGCTTGCGATTCTCATACTATTCGTCATCGGAATCAAGCCTTGGTACCTCTGGGCAACCATCGGCGGAGGCATAGTCGTTCTGGTGCTGCTATTTGGAATATACAAGACGATGGATCCGAACAAACCGGATTCCGAGAAGAGTTCCATAGAGAAGATATTCAACAGGTTCGGCACTGCAGAAGGCCGGGTCAAGGATTTCATCGGAGGCGGCAGGATGGAAAGGTCGGGCGACACTGTGGATCTGACGCAGGAGCAACTTGACGAGATGAGACAGAGCGAGAATGCCAAGATAGCAATTTCCGAAGGAGGCATATTCGGCAAAGGTCCCGGGAAGAGCACCCAGAGATACTCCCTCTCGATGGCCTTTTCAGACTTCATATATGCGTTCATTGTGGAAGAGTACGGACTGCTGGGCGGCATTTTCGTCCTGCTGCTTTACATCTGGTTCCTCAACAGGGGGATAGAACTGTCGACCAAATGCAACACCGAATTCGGAGGGATAACTGTAGTCGGCCTTACGCTCCTGATCGTTGCACAGGCAATGCTGCACATACTGGTAAATGTCAGGCTCATACCTATCACCGGCCATACGCTGCCGCTTATCAGCCATGGAGGAAGCGCATATATAGTCCTTTGCGGCGCATTCGGAATCATACTTTCGCTGAGCCGCACGCAGATAGAACAGACAGGAAAAAAATTGCAGGGCAAAACAGCAAAAAACGCATGACAATGGATAATCTCAGAATCATAATAAGCGGCGGAGGCACAGGAGGACACATCTTTCCAGCCGTATCGATTGCAAATGCGCTGAAAGAGGCCGCTCCTTCCTGCGAGATACTTTTCGTGGGAGCCAAGGGGAGGATGGAAATGACGCGTGTACCTGAAGCCGGATACAGGATTGAAGGGCTTCCGGTGGCAGGACTGCAGCGCAAGTTAAGCCTGGCGAACCTGGCATTGCCTTTCAAGGTGCTGCAAAGCATCTGCATGGCAAGAGGCATCATCAGGAAGTTCAAGCCGGACGTTGCAGTGGGAGTCGGCGGATACGCTTCGGCGCCGCTGCTCTGGGCTGCATCGTCGATGAAGATTCCATGCCTTATCCAAGAACAGAACTCTTTCGCAGGACTGACCAACAAGAAACTGGCGGACAAGGTGCAGAAAATCTGCGTGGCCTATGACGGAATGGAAAGATACTTCCCTGCAGAAAAGATCATATTCACAGGAAACCCGATAAGGAACTCCATAAGACAATGCGAAGATTCGCAGAAAGCCTCGGCCCGCAGTGCATACGGGCTCGACCCGGCAAAGCAGACGGTCTTCGTGGTCGGAGGAAGCCTGGGATGCAAGACCCTGAATGAAGTGATGGAGAAATGGGTGGCGGAGCGCTCGGCTCTGGCAGGATACCAGATTCTCTGGCAGTGCGGAAAGGCATATAAGGAAGAAGAGGATTCATTCATGGCGGAGCCTTCGCACGCAGGGGCGCGGAACATTGTCTACAGCGATTTCATAAAGGACATGGAAGCTGCCTACCAGGCGGCGGACGTGGTAGTGTCGAGAGCGGGGGCGGGAACGATTTCAGAACTTTGCGTAGCCGGTAAGGCATCGATTTTCGTACCTTCGCCGTTCGTTGCCGAAGACCACCAGACGCACAATGCCATGGCTCTGACAGAAAAGGGAGCAGGCGTTCTTGTGCGCGACGACGAGGCTGTGGAAAAGCTGATTCCGTGCTTCGAGGAACTGCTTGCAGAGCCTGAAAGGATAAAGTCTCTTGAAACGAATATTTTAAAGCTGGCCAGAAGGAATTCGAGCCGGGACATAGCACAGGAAGTAATTAAACTTGCACGGAAAAATGGATAAGATAGAAAACGCATATTTCATAGGGATAGGCGGCATCGGAATGAGCGCCATCGCACGCTACTACCATCACATCGGCGTGAACGTAAGCGGATACGACAAGACTCCGAGCAAACTCACGGACGCGCTTCAATCCGAAGGGATAAGCATGCACTTCCACGGTGACGTCTCACAGATACCACAGGACAAGGAACATACGCTGATCATCTATACGCCAGCAGTCCCTCCTACTTTCGTGGAGATGAACTATGTGAACGACAACGGCTATACTATAATAAAAAGGAGCCGCGCGCTGGGAGAGATAGCGGACAGGAACACTTGCATCGCTGTTTCTGGAACACATGGAAAGACCACCACATCGACGCTGGTGTCGCACATGCTGACTTCATGCGGCGAGGGATGCTCAGCATTCCTCGGAGGGATATCGAAGAACTATGGAACGAACCTGTTGCTTTCAAAGAATCCGGTGCTGGTGGCAGAAGCCGACGAATTCGACAGGTCTTTCCTTCAGTTGCACCCCGAGATAGCAGTCATAACAGCGACCGACGCAGACCACCTGGACATCTACGGAACTGTAGAGGTTATGCGCGAGGCATTTGCTGAATTCGCTTCGCAGGTAAAGAGCGACGGAAGCCTGATAGTGAAAAATGGCGTTGCCGTCGACCTTACGAACGTAACGGCAAAGGTTTACCGCTACTCGTATGACCAGCCTTGCGACTTCTACGCTTCGGAAATCACTCCGCAGCCTTGTGGCTACTTCGACTACTCAATAAACTATCCGGGAGGAAAGCTGGAGCACTGCAGGACCGGGATTCCTGGGTGGCTTAATGTGGAAAACTCGATAGCAGCCTTCGCATGCGCCTGGCTGCACGGCGTCACGCCCGGGCAGATAAAGGAAGCATTGGCTACATTCCAGGGAGTGGAAAGGAGGCTGGACATCAGGGTAAACACTCCGGACTGTTCCTACGTCGACGACTATGCGCACCATCCGAACGAGATTGCCGCATCGATAATGTCGCTTCGGGAGATGTTCCCCGGACGCAAGATAACAGGGGCCTTCCAGCCGCATCTTTACACGCGCACACACGATTTCGCGCCTGAATTTGCGAGGGTGCTCGGAGGGCTTGACAGCCTCATACTGCTTGACATATATCCCGCAAGGGAGAAACCTATTCCTGGTGTCACTTCGAAGATAATCTTCGACGACGTCAAGTTGAAAGACAAAGTGCTGATAAACAGAGTTGAACTGCTGAACGAAATCAAGAAGCGCGACATAGACGTGCTGGTTACGCTCGGCGCGGGAGACATCGACAGGTTCATCCTGCCCATTACCAATTACTTGAACGAGCGCATAAAGGAAGAAGAGGAAAGAAAGAAGAGGAATGGCTAAGCGCATCATTGCATACGTGCTGATGGCTCTCGGAGCCGTAGCCCTCGGAGCATACTTCTGGTTCACTGCCAAGCTTGAACGGGAAGCGGCTTCGAAACGCGTATGCCGTGCCATCGAGGTGACAGTCGCAGACAGCGCCGAGAACAGGTTCGTGCGCAAGCAGGAAGTCAAGGATATCGTACAGGAGAATTTCAACGTAAAGGGCAGGAAACTGTCGGAAATCAACTGCGGAGCCATCGAGACCCTGCTTGACACCAGAAGTGCGATCAAGTCCAGCGAAGCCTATTCCACAGAAGACGGGGTGCTGCACGTAAGCATCAGGCAAAGAAGGCCTGTTGCCCGGATACAGATGGAGGACGTCGGCTTTTACATTGACGAAACAGGATGGGTGTTCCCACTGCAAAGGGACTACACATCTTATGTCACGATGGTGACAGGAGACATTCCATTGAAAGTGGACAAATACACTAGAGGAAAGCTCACCGGGGAAGATGGAAAATGGATCGACAAGCTCCTGCCGTTCGTCGAATATGTCGCCGGAAGCGACTTCTGGAGCGCCCAGATCGAACAGGTCGCCATTGTGCCGAACGGAGACGCGCTTATTTGCCCAAGGACAGGGAAACAGCGGATAATATTCGGCGGTTTCGAAGACTACGAAGTGAAACTGGCGAAGCTGGACGCATTTTACAGATGCATCGTTCCCGAAAAGGGATGGGACAGATATTCGGAAGTGAATTTAAAATATAAAAATCAGATAATCTGCAAGTGATATGGACAGCAACAAAATAGCGGCCATCGATTTCGGCACCGCTTACACGAAAGTGCTGCTCGCGGAAAAGTGCGAAAACGGCATCAACATTTTAGGATTCAGCAAAGTGAAGTCCCAGGGAGTCAATCGTGGGGATGTAGTCAACATCCAGAAGGCCTTGGATTCACTGAATACGGCCATCGACGAGATACAGGACCAGACTCAGGTCAGGATCGACGAGGCTATAGTCTCGATAGACGGGCGCCTCAGCGGATGCGAGACCGTAAAGGTCCCGAAGCGGAGGGAAAACCAGTCGTCGCTCATCACGGAAAAGGAAATAGAGAGCCTGACAAGTGAAGTCATCCACGGCGAAGTCAAGGATGGCAATGTCATATTGAATGTCATTCCTCAAAAATACGATGTGGACGACATGCTAGGATACGACCGAAACGACATTGTAGGAATGTCCGGAAAGAACATAAGCGGTTTCTACAAGGTATTCTATGGCAAGAACTCATATATGCGCAACATCAAGGATGTGCTTTCAAGGGCAGGCATAACTGCGAAAGCGATCCTGCTCTCCCCGATCGCATCTGCATATTCGGCGCTGACGAATGACGAGAAGGACCTGGGAGTGGCATTGCTGGACATCGGAGCCGGAACTACGGACATGCTGCTGATAAAGGATGGGATAATCCGACATGCATCGGTAATACCTTTCGGCGGCAATTCCGTCACGGACGACATACACATCTGCACAGGAGCGCCGGTTAACCTTACCGAAATAATGAAGGTCAAATACGGATGCTGCCTGGAAAGCACGGTCAACGAGAACAAGGTGATCGTCGTAAAGGGAAGTGCAGGAAGGGAAGACAAGGAAATAACCCTGAAGAGCCTTTCGCACGTAATAGAGGCCAGGATGACTGAAATATTCGAGGCGGTAGCATACGAGATAGAACAGTCGGGACTTCAAGGCAAGCTTCCGGGAGGCTTGGTGATAACCGGAGGTTCATGCTACATGGAGAGGATACAGGATCTGGCAAACACATTGTTGGGCTGCAACGTGCGACTGGCTGCTCCGGACCAGCTCACAGTACACACCAATAAATTTGAAGACGTCTACAGCCCTACATCATCGGTAGTGGTAGGGCTTGCAAACTACTTCTTCGACAACAGGGCGAGAATCGAGCAGAGCATCATCATAGAAAGTGAGGAAGAGGCGGCTCCGAAAAAGCTTACCAACCTCTTCGGCGAGGAAGTGAAGGAAGATGAGGACCTGAAGTCTGCCGGCACGAAGAAGCCTATTACGGCAAAGAAGCCTGCAGCGGCGAAAAAGGAAGCCAACGAAGACAAGCCCAAGGAGAAGATCACACTTGGAAACATCTTCAGCACATTCTTTGCAAGCGACAACGACGAAGCATAACCTAGGAGGACAAAACCATGGCAGAAGAAGACAACAGCACTGAAAAGATCGAAATAATTCCGAGCAACTGGCAAAAGAACGAGTCCATAATCACTGTGATCGGAGTCGGAGGCGGCGGCAACAACGCAGTAGAAAGGATGTTCCACGACGGGATCACAGATGTGAACTATATGGTCTGCAACACTGACAAGCAGGTTCTTGAGAGCAGCGAGGTTCCAAACAAGCTGCAGCTTGGCGCAATACTGACAAAAGGCCTCGGTGCGGGATGCGATCCTGAAACAGGCAGGAAGGCGGCATTGGAATCATTGGAACAGATAAAGGATTTCCTGGCAGATACGACGGAAATGGTATTCATAACCTGCGGAATGGGCGGAGGCACAGGTACTGGGGCATCTCCAGTGATAGCTGAAGCGGCTAAAGAGAAGGACTTGCTTGTGATTGGAGTGGTGACCCTGCCTTTCAGGGATGAAGGACCTGCTGCGCGCAACCGCGCCATCGGAGGATTGAAGGAGATGCAGAAGCACGTCGACAGCCTTCTTGTGGTCGACAACAACAAGCTGTACGACATTTATGGCAGCCTGAAATTGAATGAAGCTTTCAGCAAAGCCGACGAAGTCCTGAGTACGGCTGTAAGGGGAATAACCGACGTCATCCACAGCCATGGATTCATAAACATGGACTTCGCCGACGTGAAGATGGTGATGAAGAACAGTGGCGTGGCATTGATAGGAATCGGTGAAGGTGAAGGTGAAGGAAGAGCCATGACTGCGGTACAGCAGGCTTTCCACTCCCCTCTTCTGAACGACCTCGACCTGACGACGGCAGGCAAGGCATTGGTAAACATCACCTATTCAGAACAGAACAAGGGCATGAAGGTCGAGGAGCTGGGACAGATAATGGAGTACATAAACAACTACACAGGGAACAACAGCAACTTCAAGCGAGGCTTGGTGAATGACCCGAAGGCAGGGGATAAGGTTCACGTGACAGTTATCGCAACAGGATTCGAGATGACTTCGCTGCCGCAGTATGTCCAGGTAGACGACAAGGACAAGATAGTGATCAACGCATCGGAAACGGACGACATGTACCAGACTGGAGTGCCTTTGCAGAAGACTCTTAAAGGTTCGAATGGCGCTCCAAAGATTCATCTCAAGCCGGGAGAGAAGCCGGCATTGATAATCGGGGAAGGAGAAAGCATAGAAAACCTCGAGATAGAGCCGGCGTTCAAGCGCAGGGACAGGATGATCCAACAAAACGCAAACTAAAAGAATTCATATATGGAAAGAAAGACAAGGGTACGTTTCGCACCGTCTCCGACAGGTCCGCTCCACATGGGCGGAGTCAGGACGGCATTATATAATTACCTTTATGCAAAGCAACGCGGAGGAGATTTCATCATCAGGATCGAAGACACCGATTCGCAGCGCTTTGTACCCGGAGCTGAGAGGTATATAATCGATTCGCTCAGATGGTGCGGAATAATTGCCGACGAAGGTGTGGATGCAGAGGGGGATATCGTATCCGTGGCTTCGGAAAAGAACCCCCATGCTCCTTACAGGCAGTCGGAAAGGAAGCCTATATATCGCAAATACGCGGAGCAGCTGATAGATGCAGGATATGCATATTACGCATTCGACACTCCGGAAGGCTTGACGAAAATGAGGGAAGAGGCAGAGGCGAAGGGCGAGACCTTTATTTATAACTGGCAGAACAGAGGTTCATTGGTGAATTCGCTGACCTTGCCTGCAGATGAAGCGGCCCGCAGGCTGGAGAGCGAAAAGCATTGGACCATCAGATTCAAATGCCCTGAAAACAGGGTCGTGAAGATGCACGACCTGATCAGGGGAGACATCGAGATAAATTCTTCTGAAGTCGACGACAAGGTGCTCTGGAAGGCGGCTGACGAACTGCCGACATACCATCTGGCGAACATCGTGGACGACCACCTTATGGAAATCACCCAAGTGATACGCGGCGAGGAATGGCTCCCTTCCCTCCCGCTCCACTATATGCTCTACGAAGCCTTCGGCTGGCAGGAGACGCAGCCCGAATTCGCGCACCTGTCGCTTCTGCTCAAGCCTAACGGGAAGGGCAAGCTCTCGAAGAGGGACGGCGACCAGCTCGGCTTTCCGGTATTCCCTCTGAAATGGGTTGCGGAAGACGGATCCGTCACGCGCTCATATAAAGATGACGGCTACTATCCTGAAGCTTTCGTGAATATGCTGGCACTTCTTGGCTGGAACCCTGGGACTGAGCAGGAAATCTTCACGATGGACGAACTGATAAGCCAATTCTCGCTTGACCGCGTCATCAAGTCCGGCGCCCGCTTCAATCCTGAAAAGGCAAAATGGTTCAATGAGCAGTATCTGCGCAAACAGAGCACCCTGAGTCTGGTCCGGCAGTTCCGGGAAGCGACCGGAACACACCTATCAGGCTTTACCGACGAATATGTGGGGAAGGTATGCGAGCTTGTGCGGGAAAGGGTGCATTTCGTAAATGAACTTTGGGACCAGTCGTCGTTCTTCTTCGAAGCCCCGGCTTCCTACGACTCCACAGCAGTAGCTAAGTTCTGGAACGACTCGACAGACAAATCAGTCGTTCCCGCCCTTGCAGAATACATCTGCACCATACTTCCATTCGAAAAGGAAGAAATCGAGGCGCGAATTCCGGAATGGGTAGCCTCCCATTCCGCCCCGGATGACAAGAAAGCCCTCGGCCGCGTGATGAACACACTGCGCCTCTTCATCGTAGGTGCCTCGAACGGCCCTTCGATCGTGGACATAATCCTGCTGATTGGAAAGGAAGAATTCCTGAAGCGCGTAAACGACGCAGTATCAAGACTTGCCTAGCAACTCCATTGCAGAATTTAACGGAAGGGAATCTTCCACTCTGAAATCTCCCGAAGCAGAGCGTGTCAATGCAGACATGTACGCTCCGGTTCCAAGCGCAGTACCGAAATCCCTGGCAAGGGCACGGATGTAGGTACCTTTGCTGCATCGGATCCTCAAGCTTGCGGTTGGAAGCGAAGGGTCGGCTGATTCGGGATGCTGGAAATTGAACTTTCGCATGGCATTGTCTCCATATTTCTCTGCTGTGGAATGTGATTCGGCGCGTTCGGCGGGAGTTCCGAAAGAAAGCAGCTCGATGTCGCAAATCGTTATGCGGGCAGGCTTCAGACCGGCCGTCCTGTCATTTCTGGCAAGACGGTACGCCCTTACCCCATCCACCATCTTGGCGCTGAAAGCAGGAGGAATCTGGTCCTGCTCCCCTATGAAGGACGGGATGGCGGATTCCAAGGCAGAGCGCGTGACATTGTCATAGGGGAACCTTTCATCTATGGGCCGTTCAAGGTCGAAGGTAGGAGTTGTGGCCCCGAACTGGAACTCTGCTACGTACTCCTTGCCGTGAGCCTGGTAAGTTTCTGAAAGTTTGGTCGAACGGCCGCAACAGATGAGCAGGACTCCGGTTGCGAGAGGGTCCAGGGTGCCTGCGTGGCCAACCTTGATGTTCTTCTTATGGAAATGGTGCTGGAGTGCGAACTTCACTTTGCGGACGACGTCGGACGAGGTCCAGCGGTAAGGCTTGTCGAGCACGAAAACGAGTCCGTCCGGATAATCCTCGATGGAAGTAGAAAGCGGTCCTGCAAAATGAGAGTCTATTATCGTTGGCTTAAAGCTCGCCAAAGCGGGTGAAAGTTGGACAGGTTCGGGCATATTCCTGACGAGACTATCGTTTTACCGGGACCTTGTCGATGCGGCGCTGGTGCCGGCCTCCTTCGAATTCGGCGTCAAGATAAGCCTTGACACACTTCTTTGCCGTGTCGTCGTCGATGAAGCGCGCAGGAAGGACGAGGACGTTCGCCTTGTTGTGACGCTTTACCAAATCGGCGATTTCCGGCCTCCAAGCAAGTCCGGCGCGTATTCCCTGATGCTTGTTCAGCGTAAGGGCCATTCCGTTGCCGGTGCCGCACATCGCGATTCCGAAATCTACATCGCCCTTCTCCACCGCCTCAGCAAGCGGATGTGCGTAGTCAGGGTAATCTACAGATTCCGTGCTGTCAGTTCCGAAATCCTTTATTCCGTATCCCATGTCGCTAAGGAACACCTTAAGTGATTCCTTCAATTCATACCCGGCGTGGTCCGCCGCCATTCCAATGATTTGCATGATGAGACTGTCTTATTCGTTTAAAACGATGCTAAGATAGTCATTAAACCTTAGAAAACGGCTATTTAAAAAAGCCGCCTCGGCAAACCCGCGACGGCTAATTCATATTGTCGTGCCAGGATTGCTCCCCGGCGAACTCATATTAAACGCTAATACTCCTCTTCGTTGAAGAAAAAGTCTTCCTTGGACGGGTAGTCCGGCCAAATATCCTCAATGCTGTCATACGGTTCACCGTCATCATCGAGATCGTTGAGGTTTTCGATCACTTCGAGAGGTGCACCGGAACGCGTGGCATAATCGATAAGCTCATCCTTAGTTGCCGGCCACGGAGCGTCCTCAAGTTTAGATGCAAGTTCAAGTGTCCAATACATAATTACCTGTTGTTTTATAACTGTCCCTCTTACTGGGGCTGCAAAGGTAAAAAAATATTATATATAGCAAAATATTTTACTGGATCCAGTATTCCTCTTCTACTCCGGACAAAGCGCAAAGCTTTCTTGCGAGCACGAAAAGGTAGTCGGAAAGACGGTTCAAATACTTGGTAACCAAGGCGTCCTGATCACCGCGCGCCGGGATGTCCATGGCCGATCTTTCAGCCCTGCGGCATACTGCCCTTGCAACATGGCAATGCGCAGCGGCAATAGGCGAAGACGGGATGATGAATGCTCTCTGCTCCGGCAGCTCTGAAGTATAGACGTCGATCCTGTTTTCCAGGAACATGACCTCATCCTCGCTGAAATCCTTCAGCTTCATTACAGGCTTTTCGGCGGCAAGATGAGCGGCCACATACATAAGCATGTTCTCGATGTGGCACAGTTCCGCTCCCATGTTGGCAGCGGCTTCGGCCGGAATTGTTCCCGACGGTGAAGCGGCAAGTCCGGCGCGAAGAAGGCCTATTTCGGCGATAAGCTCATCGACGTCTCCGTAAGCCTTTACGCGTGGATTGTTCTTGAATACTCGGGTTCCGCCCACTAGCGAGGTCGTACCGGCATCTCCAGTTTTGGTGTAGATTTTAGACATGGTATTAAGCAAGCGTTGGATGCGGATTCGCCTCGTCGGACTCGATCAGGCCGTCCCTAAGCCGGACGATGCGGCGCGCGTAAAGGGCTATGTCCTCCTCGTGCGTCACGACAATGACCGTATTGCCTTCTCGGTAGATCTGCTCAAAAAGTTTCATGATTTCATGGGAAGTCTTGGTGTCCAGGTTCCCTGTAGGTTCGTCTGCCAGAATTATGGAAGGATGATTTATCAGGGCCCTAGCCAATGCCACGCGCTGCTTCTGTCCACCCGACAGCTCGTTTGGCTTGTGCTCCATCCTATTCTCCAGACCTACGCTGACAAGAGCCTGCCTTGCACTTTCGGCCCTCTCATCCCCGGGAATCCCGGCATAGATCAGAGGCAATGCCACGTTTTCCAGTGCGGAGTAGCGGGGCAGAAGATTGAACGACTGGAACACGAAACCGATCTCCTTGTTCCTGACCCTGGCAAGGTCGTGGTCGTCCATCTCGCTTACGTCTACGTGGTCAAGTATGTACTTCCCCGAAGTCGGGGAATCGAGGCAGCCCAGAATGTTCATCATGGTGGACTTCCCGCTGCCTGAGGGTCCCATTATGGCCACGAACTCATTCCTGCGAATGACGATGCTGACTCCATTCAGAGCCTTTACTTCCTGATCTCCTACATGGTAAATCTTGCTGATGCTTTCAATCTTGATTACTTCTTCTTCCATAAATTCAAATCTCCGTAACGGTTCTTCAATGGGGACACGAATTTAGCAAAAATTGGCAAGAATTGAAATTATTAGTATCATTGTAGAGTATTTATGTGAAAGAAATGGCATACAGAAAGATAGAAGAGTACGACGATGCTGTCACTAAGGAGCTTATACAGCATTACAAAAGAATTCTCGAACTTCTCGGGGAAGATCCATCCCGCGAGGGGCTTGTGAAGACCCCTGAACGCGTCGCCAAGTCGATGCAGTTCCTTACGAAAGGCTACGAAGAAGACGGATCGGCAATACTGAAATCGGCGATGTTCAAGGAAGAATACCAGCAGATGGTCCTGGTCAAGGACATCGAGGTGTTCTCCCTCTGCGAGCACCACATGCTTCCATTTTACGGCAAGGCTCACGTCGCATACATTCCCAACGGCTACATTACCGGACTCAGTAAGCTTGCCCGCGTTGTCGAGGTCTACACAAGGCGACTTCAAGTCCAGGAAAGGCTGACGGTGCAAATCAGGGACTGCATCCAGGACACACTTAACCCTCTCGGAGTGGCCGTAGTCATCGAAGCCACTCACATGTGCATGCAAATCAGAGGAATTCAGGAGCAGGAGTCCGTCACGACCACTTCCGCTTTTACGGGGGTCTTCCTCAAGGACCCGCGAACGCGCAACGAATTCCTCGACTTGATATCCCATAAAATGCATTAGCCCATGAAAATCATTATTGCAGGAGCCGGCGAAGTAGGAACGCATCTTGCCAAGATGCTCAGCACCGACTATCATGAGCTTACCATCATCGACAATGACGAAGCCAGGCTTGCAGCCGTCAGCGAAGTCACCGACGCCGTCACCATCGAAGGCAGTCCTACATCCATAGAAATCCTCCGACAGGCCGGAGTCGACAAGGCGGACCTTTTCATCGCCGTCGTACCTGCAAAGGAACAGGATGCCAACCTTGTAAGTTCAATGCTTGCCAAGCAGATGGGCGCAAAGACCGTCACTGCCAGGATAAACAACGAAGAATACCTGAACCACGAGAACAAGCTTTTTTTCACCGACCTTGGAATCGACCTGCTGTTTTATCCTGAAAGGAATGCCGCAAATGAAATCATAAACCTGCTCAAGGAATCACGAACGAGTGAAATCATGGATTTCGCCCATGGAAAGCTTCAGCTGGTGGTGTTCAAGCTCGGTGAAGGAGCTCCCCTGATAGACAAGTGTCCGAAGGACTTCAACTACCCTGCCGGCGATCTCTCATTCAGGGCAATCGCCATCTCAAGGGACGGAACTACCATCATTCCTCACGGCGAAACGAGGTTCCATCAGAACGACATGGTCTATGTCATTGCAAAGAAAGAGGGCATAGAAGAATGCATGAAATATTCCGGCAAGGGGGAAATCTCCATTAAGCGGCTCCTCATCCTCGGTGGCGGAAGGATCGGCGAAATGGTAGCCCAGAAGATGGAAAACATCTGCGACTACGTCAAGATCATCGAGATGAAGCCTGAACGCTGCAAGTACCTTTCCGAGAAACTGACGAAGACCACCGTCGTAAACGGCGACGGCCGAAATTCCGAACTTCTTCAGGAGGAAGACGCCGAGGGATTCGACGCTTACGTAGCCGTTTCCTCCAATTCTGAAATCAACATCCTCTCATGCGTCGAGACAAAACGCATTGGGGTCACGAAGACCATCGCGGAAGTTGAGGACATCGAGTACATCAAGCTGGCCGAATCCATGGGAGTCGATGCCGTCATAAACAAGAAGCTGATCACGGCCAGCAGGATATACAGGTTCACTCTCAACAACAAGGTCCGTTCTGTCAAATACCTCACAGGGACTGATGCTGAAATGCTCGAGTTTGTCGTGAATCCTAACAGCCCGATTACTAAAGACAAGCTCAAAAACCTCGATTTTCCGGACGACGCCATCATCGGCGGAGTCATCAGGGGCAATGAGAGCTTCATCGCAGTCGGGGAGACCGAGTTCAAGCCTTACGACAGGGTCGCGGTATTCGCGCTGCCCGAAGCATTGAAAAAACTGGACCGCTATTTCATCTAGACACCTGCTGAATCTCTTTTTCAGTGGAAAGGACGCACCTTGCTGAAATATACTGTAGCCGTAACCCCGTAGGCAGCCTGAACATACTTGTTCATCTGGCGTCCGTCCCGGAATCCGGAATTGACTGCAAGCTCATTGAGGGAATATGGATGACTTGCGGCGGAGAGCAATTCAAATGCTCGACGTATCCGATAATCATTGATGTAGCTGAAAAAAGTCTTTCCTTCAGACGAAATCGCCCTTGAAACGTACGTGCGGTTAAGTCCCGCCGCTTCACCTATCATTTCAAGAGTAAGCCCGGCCTTCAGGAAAAGCGAATCGCCGCGTACAAGCCTGTCGACATCGGCGAAAATCTGCGACCAGCTCCTCTTCGTTCTCTTCCTGGTCCTGCCATGAATGAGTCCCCTACTGCTTCTTATCCCCCATCTCATCGTTATTTCCCTTTGATTTCGTATCGGTTGACTTGAGGCTCGAGATGAATTTCTTGCGCCATTCTCCCGGAGTCATGCCTGTGTAGCACTTGAAAGCTGCATTGAACGACGACATGGACCTGAATCCGCTCGTCTGGCACAAGGTTGCCAGTTCGATCATCGGATCCTCGCGGATGAGCATTATGGCTTCCTGAATCCTGAAGTAATGCACGAGACGACTGAAATTAGTCTTTAGCTCATCGCTTATGACGCGAGAAAGATAAGTCTTGTTCGTCATCAGAGAAGAAGCCACGTCGGTTATGCGAATGCTGGGACTCAGGAAACTCTTGCTTTTGACAAGAAAGCTCAACAACCGCTCCTTGAGATTGGCATTGCCGGAGAAGTAGGCAGCGGCAGGTTCGGCGATGTCGAATGCCAATCCATCTTCCATGCATGGAGCATAAAGCTTTTCACGTCGAAGAAGTTCCGAATCCCTCATTTCCGGAAAATCGGCCATAGGATGGTAGCTTATCGGCCGAGCTCTCCCGTTCAGTCCAAGAGTCTCAAGGATTCCGGAAGTAAATTTCCTTATCCGCGAAGCATTTCTATCGAAACAAATTGCTACTCCGACCGAGAAAAGAGACAATACGATTGAAATGGATAAAATTAAAAGTGTTCTCATGGTTTTGAAAATAAGTTAATGACATTGCCAATCGGCACGACAATATTAAAATCATTAATCCCAAAAACAAAGAACTTAAAGCGTATATTTTCCCATTTTTAAAAAGCGTAATGCCGAAAATGGAATTAGCTATTTTTTAATCGTGTCGAAACCCTTGCCGTAGACGCCTGAAACGGTACCAATGGAAAGAAATGCATTCTTGTCTTCCTCATGTATGATTTTCAGGATGGAATTGCATTCTGTCCTTCTTGCAACGACCATAAGGACACATGACGGCTCTTTAGTGTACCAGCCTTCCCCGTTCAAGACGGTAACTCCGCGGTGAGTCTCGGCCGTGATCCTGTCTGCGATTGCCTTGTATTCCTTCGAGAAGCACATGATCTGTACAGACTGTCTTGAGCCGGTAAGAGTGAGGTCGCAGATATAACTCATCACGAACACTTCTATGTAGCCATATATCACAGTCGCAATCCTAGTTCCGATGTCGCCGCCGTTTGGGACTAGAAGGGACAAAGCGATGATGAAGACGTCCATTATCATTATCATCCTACCGGGCTGTATGGCGTGGTACTTGTTCACGACCAGAGCAATGATGTCGGTGCCGCCTGTACTGCCTCCCTGCGCGAAAGTAAGTCCGATGCCGAAGCCGGACATGACGGCCGCAATGATGGCACAGAGAAGCTTGCCGTTATTGAGGGCGACTTCCTGTATGAACTGTTGCGGGATAGCGGATGGCAGGATGCGGAACATCACGGAAGTCACAATGATGGCATAAATGGTCTTGACGCCGAACTTGTTCCCCAGCACCTTCATCCCAATCGCAAGAAGGACGATGTTGACAAGGAAATAAAAATAGCTGATGTTGAATCCGGTCGCATATTGGACAATGGCGCCCAAGCCGCTGACTCCTCCGCCTACCAGATGGTTCGGCAGAATGAATATTGACCATGCGAGCGTATAGCAGAGAAGCCCGATGGTGATGATGCCGTATTCCTTTAGGATTGTAAGGAATTTGTTCCGTTTTTCTTTTTCCATGGCGTGTTTACCCCCGTTTTAATTTCGTCGAACCCTTTACCGTAGACGCTCATTACCTGAGCTACCGATATGAAGGATGAAGGGTCTATTTCCTTCACTATCCTTGTTATTTCCTGTAGATAATACTTGCGCACGACAATTATGAGGACCTTGCCGTCCTTCTTGGCATACCAGCCTGTGGAAGAGACTGCCGTGACTCCATGCCTTCCCTCATTGATCTTGTCGGCTATTACTGCGAACTTGTCGGAAAAGATCAGTATCTGGACAGTCTGCTTGTTTCCAGTAAGAATCAGGTCTACAATATATGAAAACGACACCATCTGGATGTATCCGTAGATGACATCCTCCAGCTTCTTGCCAGGAAGGAGCAGGATGGAGCCGATGATTATCATGTCGCAAATCAGGAATACGCGTCCTGGAGAAACTTCAGCAAAGTGATTTATTATCAATGCTATGATATCCGTGCCTCCAGAACTGCCTCCGTTCATGAAGACCAATGCTATGCCTACACCTCCCAGAGTGCCGCCAAGCAGAGCATTGAGGAACTTTTCGCTTATGTCGGTAGTCCACGGAATCAGAGGGAGGAACTTGAAGCACAAAGTAGCCAGGACAATGCAATAGATGGTCTTCATTCCGAATCCCCTGCCAAGAATCAGGGTTCCTGTAATCAGAAGGACAGCATTTATGCCAAGGTACATCCACTGGACCGGGATTCCAGTGGCATAGTAGATGATGGTGGCAAGGCCTGTCACACCGCCGCCGGCGACCTGCTCAGGAATAAGGAAGGCAGTCCAGCTGAAGCAATATAGAAAGATGCCCAGCGTAAGGAAGATATACTCCTTTATGGTCCTGAATACTGTCTTCGTTTCCATTTATCAGCAAACTACATTGATGATGCGGTTGGGAACCACTATTATCTTTCGCACCGGCTTGCCGCCGAGGCAGCGGTCTATATCAGGAGCAGCCATCAGGGCCTTCTCGACATCAGCCTGAGAAAGATTCTTCTCCAGGGTAAGCTTGAAGCGGACCTTTCCATTGAAAGAGACAGGGCACTCGAAGGTGTCCTCGCGAGTGTATTTCTCCACATATTCGGGGAAGTGGGCGTAAGATATGCTTTCGGCATGACCTAGCAGTTGCCAGAGCTCTTCGCAGATATGAGGCGCATAAGGAGAGAGGACTATCGCAAGAGGTTCGAGCACCGATCTCTTGTTGCACTTCAGGTCGCTCAATTCATTGAGGCAGATCATGAAAGCACTGACGGTGGTATTGAAAGAGAATGATTCCATGTCGGACTGAGCCTTGCCGATCAGAGTGTGAAGGGACTTGAGCTCCGCCGCAGTCGGAGCATCGTCGGAAACCGTGAAAGTGTCTCCGCTGAAAAACAGGTTCCAGAACCTGCGAAGGAAGCGGTGGACACCGTCGATTCCCTTGGTGTCCCAAGGCTTGCTGGCCTCCAAAGGACCGAGAAACATCTCGTAAAGCCTCAATGTGTCGGCTCCGTACTGCTCGCAGACGCTGTCCGGGTTCACTACGTTGAACATGGACTTGGACATCTTTTCTACGGCATAGCCGCAGACATACTTGCCGTCTTCAAGCACGAACTCGGCATCTGCAAAATCCGGACGCCATTTCTTGAAGGCCTCGACGTTCAGGATGTCATTCGAAACAAGGCTTATGTCCACGTGTATTTCAGTTGTTTCATAATTATCCTTCAGACCGGATGAAACGAACTTGTTGGTGCCCTGGATCCTATACACGAAACTCGAACGTCCCTGGATCATGCCCTGGTTGACGAGCTTCTTGAATGGCTCGTACTCGCAGACATAGCCGAGGTCGTAGAGGAACTTGTTCCAGAAGCGGCTATAGATCAAATGTCCCGTGGCGTGCTCAGTACCGCCGATGTAAAGGTCTACATTGCGCCAATATCCATCGGCGCTGCGGCTGACGAGAGCATCGCCGTCCTCAGGATCCATATATCGGAGATAGTATGCGCTGCTGCCCGCAAAGCCCGGCATTGTGCTGGTCTCCAGAGGACATCCTTTATATGTCCAGTCCTTGGCGCGAGCCAATGGCGGCTGACCGTCGGCCGTAGGCTTGAAATCGTCGATTTCAGGAAGCCTCAGCGGCAGGTCCTTCATATCCACTGCGTGTGGAATTCCATCTTTATAATAAATCGGGAAAGGCTCTCCCCAATAGCGCTGACGGGAGAATATGGCATCGCGAAGCCGATAATTGATCTTTCTGTGACCGAAGCCCTTGCTCTCGACATAATCTATGGCTGCCGGAATGGCTTCCTTGACGGTCATTCCGCTCAAAAAGCCAGAGTTGCACATTATTCCATCCTTGGCGTCGAAGCTCTCCCTGGAGACATCGCAGCCTTCGACCAGAGGGATTATGGGGAGATCGAACTGCCTGGCAAAAGCGTAGTCCCTGCTGTCGTGGGCAGGAACCGCCATAATGGCTCCGGTGCCGTAGCCTGCAAGCACATATTCGGAAATCCATATCGGTACCTTGTCGCCTGTAATCGGGTTCACGCCGTAAGAACCGCTGAACACGCCTGTAACCTTGCGGGTTTCGGCAATCCTTTCACGCTCCGTTTTCTTCTTGGCATAATCCAAATATTCTTCGACTTCCTTCTTGTGTTCAGGAGTCGTCAGCTTCTCGACCCATTCGCTTTCCGGAGCGAGCACCATGAATGTAACGCCGAAAAGCGTGTCGGCACGAGTGGTGAAGATGGTCATGTCATAATCCTGAACGCCGTTGGATACCTTGAAATCCACCTCGCAGCCCTGGGACTTGCCGATCCAGTTGCGCTGCATCTCCTTCAGGGAGTCGCTCCACTGGAGTTCATCCAGATCCTTCAAAAGACGTTCGGCATAAGCGCTGACGCGGAGTTGCCACTGCCTGGTCCTCTTCTGCTCCACTGGAAAGCCTCCGCGGACGGAAAGCCCCTCCTTTACCTCGTCATTTGCAAGGACTGTCCCCAATGCCGGGCACCAGTTCACGGACGTCTCGCCGAGGTACGCTATGCGATAGTCCATAAGAAGGTCGGATTGCTCCTTTTCGGAGAGGCCGTCCCATTTGCCCTCTTTCTTGAACTTTTCAATCAATTCGCCTATTGGACGCGCCTTGTCAAGATCGACGTCATAGTAGGAATCGAACATCATCAGGAAAGCCCACTGCGTCCACTTGTAGTAATCCGGATCGCAGGTGCGCACCTCGCGATCCCAGTCATAGGAGAAACCGATGTTGTCCATCTGGCTGCGATAGCGGGCGATGTTTGCATCAGTCGTCTTTTCAGGATGCTGTCCGGTCTGGATCGCGTACTGTTCTGCCGGAAGTCCGAAGGCGTCGAAGCCCATAGGGTGCAGGACATTGAAGCCTCTCAGGCGCATATAGCGGCTGTAGATGTCGCTGGCTATGTATCCGAGAGGATGTCCCACATGAAGCCCCGCTCCGGAAGGATAAGGAAACATGTCCAATACGTAATATTTCGGCTTAGGAGAATCGTTCGGAGCTTTGAATGTATGATTATCAGCCCAATAGCGCTGCCATTTCTTTTCTATGGATCGAAAGTCGTATTCCATTGCAAACAGTAATTAAAACTATCTGCAAAAGTAATAAAATATGCCGATTCCAAGGCAGTTTGCCCCCGAGGCTTAATTCTTCTTGAGCCTGAATTCCACAGGAAGCGAGATGCTGGCGCGGACTTTCTTTCCTCCGACCTTGCCTGGAGTCCATTTCGGAGAGGCTTGTACGACCTTCACGGCCGCCTCGTCAAGCATTTCATTCACGCCCTTTTCCACTTCCACATTGGTTACGGATCCGTCTTTCTCCACTATGAACGAAACGACGACTGTGCCCATTATCCCCTTGTCGATGGCAGCCTGAGGATATTTAAGATAAGTATATACCCACTTCTTCAGGAAATATGCCTCATCGTTCTTGAAGAACTTCGGGCGTTCGTCGCACTCGCCGAAAGAATAGACACCCTCAGCCCTGACCGGTTCGGAGGTCGTCGCGAGGGAAGGATTGGCAATGCGGCCTATCCTTGATGCCGTTTCGGAAAAAATGTCGATGTAACTGCACATCTTGCGCAGTTCAGGATAGAGGACGAGTCCAGGAACGTCTCCAGGAGTGTTTCCATCTGAATTTCTGCCTGTGGTGAACATGACTGTCGGAATGCCGGCTTCATAAAATGGAAGATGGTCCGAAGGAACGATTTCCTCATTTGTAACGGCAGGCTTCACGGGAACCATATTTAGGGCGGTCGAATCCATAAGTCGGTTCAGGTCGACTCTCGACATCGGGCTGAAAACTCGGAAAGGATTGTCGTCGCCGCCGCGTCCGAGCATATCCAGGCCTATCATAAGCTTTGCTTCCTTCAGATAAGAGGCAAAGGACCTGTTCAGGAAATACCAGCTGCCGGCGAAGCCAAGTTTGGAAGCCCCGAAGCCTACTATGAATACCGGCCGACGAAGATCCGCTTCTCCTGAAGCAAGATATTTGGAAATCTCGATCAATGCTGCAAGGCCTGCCCCGTCATTTCCGGCACCAGGGTAAGCGATGGTGTCGCGCACTCCGTTGTCGTTCACCACAAACGTTCCAAGGCCATCGAGAGGGGCGCCAAGGACGATGGGCTCGGAAGAAACGCTTGGGTCCGTCCCTTCGATTATCCCGACCACATTGCGGGAATGAATCGGTCCGCGCAGCGAGTCGTTTATCGTGAAATCGTCACATTCAGGACCTGTAAGCATATATACTCCTGCAGCCTGCAGCTGTCTGTAAAGATACTCCGCGGCGGCCTTCTCGCCTTCGCTTCCTGCAGCGCGGCCGGCAAGAGCCGGCGAACTGAAGTATTCGACATTCCTGCGAAGCTCGCTTTCGCTGGCCACCTGCGCTTCGGCAGGAATCGAAGCGGCTGAAAGCAAAGACAGCAGCATCGCTGCTGCCGTCATTGTGAATCTATTGTCCATCTTTCTTATAGAATGGCAGTTTTACTGTCTTGGCTTTCAGGAGCCGGTCGTGAACTTTCACGTAAATCTCGTTGTCGGCCTTGTATAACGGCGCATCTATATATCCAAGTCCTATGCCACATTTTACAGTAGGCCCAATCATTCCAGAAGTTACGTGGCCTATCACTGTGCCGTCCTCCTTGCAAATCTCATAGCCTTGGCGAGGAACGCCCTTGTCGATGAGCTCGAATCCTGCGAGGCGGCGCCTCAGTCCCGCAGCCTTCTGGTCAAGCATGAACTGCTTGTCGACGAAGTCGCCCTTGGCTTCCGAAGCCAACTTGGTTATCCAGCCCAGACCAGCTTCCAGAGGAGAAGTGGTGTCGTCTATGTCGTGACCATAAAGGCAGAATCCCATTTCAAGGCGAAGTGTGTCGCGAGCGCCGAGTCCCACAGGCTCGATGCCGTGATCCTTCCCGGCATCGAATATGGCGTCCCAAAGCTTCATTCCGGCTTCATTCGGAGCATAGACTTCGCATCCGCCGCTTCCTGTGTAGCCGGTGGTGGAGAAGATGACGTCAGGAACTCCTGCGACCTCAATCTGCCTGAAAGTGTAATACTCCATGTCAGTGACATTCTCCTTGCAAAGCTTCTGCATCACTTCCAGAGCCTTAGGACCCTGTATCGCAAGCTGGCAGATGCTGTCGGAAACATTGATCAGGTCGTGTCCAACGATCATCTTGAACTTCGGTGCAAAGCTGCAGACGTGGTTCCAATCCTTTTCGATGTTCGCCGCATTTACCACCAGAAGGTAGCGCTCGGAATCGAAACAGTATACGATCAGGTCGTCCACAATGCCTCCCTTACCGTTAGGGAAACACGAATACTGTGCCTTGCCCGGTACCAGGACCGAAACGTCATTCGAAGTGATGGACTGCAGCAGGGCAGTCGCCTTATCGCCAAGCACCCAAATTTCTCCCATGTGCGAGACGTCGAAGACGCCTACTCCCGTGCGTACGACCTCGTGCTCGTGCGTGATGCCCTTGTCGTACTGGATCGGCATATTATAGCCTGCGAATGGGGCCATCTTGGCTCCGAGAGCAATGTGCTTTGCCGTAAAAACTGTTGTCTTTAATGTGTTCTCCATATTTGTTGATTATTCTGTCGATTCAACGACCAGGTCCTGAGTGCGTCTGTAAAGCACTACAACCCCTGGCCCGTATCCGCTGTAAGGAACTCTTTTCAATGCCGCCTCACCCGCCTCCCTAGAGTCGAACCCCTCGGCAAGGACCACGTAAAAGCCGTTGCGGAATCTTGTTATCACCGGATTGAGACCGTCGGTCTTGAACTTGGAGGCCATCTTGACTGCATTCTCCTTAACCGAAAAGCTGCCTCCGGCAATGTAAAAAGGCTTCTCGAGCGCCTTTCCAGGAGATAGAGCGGACTTTGCAATGCTGTCCGCCTCGGCGGCTTCAGCAACAGAGTCGGCCTCTGCCTTCGCCAACGAGTCAGCCAGCCTTTCTGCAGACGCAAGCTTTGCACGGACAACGGCCAAATCCTTGGACGTCGGCTTGCCCAGCGAAGAGCGGACAAAGTCGCAACTCGTGGCAAGCACTGCGACACAGAGCATTAAAATGATTGGTTTTACCGATTTCATCTTTTAAAAGAGATACAGACGTTTACAAAAGTAGCATTTTATGCCACATCTTCCAAAAAATTGTAACTTTGACAAAGATAGACAAAATGCAACATGGGAAAATTCAAGGACTTTTTTCTCAAGATCGGAGACATCTCCAATGACATAGACTATGATAGCGCCGAAGCCTCCATCAGAAGCGCCATCAACTTCAAAGGACATAATGCCTACATCCTGGCATTCGCCATCATAATCGCTTCTGTCGGGCTCAACGTAAACTCAGTCGCAGTCATCATCGGCGCGATGCTCATCTCGCCGCTGATGGGGCCTATCATCGGCTTCGGCCTTGGTCTCGGCACCAACGACACCAAGCTCATAAAGTCATCTCTGATCAACCTGATGGTGATGGTCTGCATAGCCATCTTGGTTTCCACTCTCTATTTCCTCATATCCCCTTTGAAGATCGAAAACCCTACCGAACTGATGGCCAGGACTAATCCTACCATATACGACGTCCTGATCGCACTCTTCGGCGGCTTCGCGGGAATGTTCGAGATGTCCAAGAAGAACAGCCGAGGCGGCACCGTTCTCTCCGGCGTGGCCATCGCCACCGCCCTAATGCCGCCGCTCTGCACTGTCGGCTACGGACTTTCGAGAATGAACTGGCATTATTTTGTCGGCGCATTCTACCTATTCTGCATAAACAGCGTCTTCATCGCCCTTGCCACCTACCTGACAGTCAAGTTCATGAAATTCCCGGTCGTAGTACTTGCCGACAAATCTCAGGAAAAGAAGCTCAAGCGCAATATCGCCATCATAACCGTTCTCATCCTTATCCCGAGCATCTGGTCGGCGGTGACTGTCGTAAAGGAGAACAACTTCAGCCGTCTCGCATCAAGCTACGTCAAGGCCAACAAATCGATTGGCAAGAGCTACATATATGACTACAAAGCGAATCCTCATGCAAAGCCCGCCACTATAGAGCTTTACATTGCAGGAGCCGAACTCGCGGAAGCAGACAGGAACAAGCTTTACGAATCGGGCGAAAACCTAGGCCTGAAACGGAACCAGATCATCATCGAGGAAAACGCTGCGATCGACAGGGAGGACCTCTCGGAAAGCTTCATCGTGAAAAGCATGATGAAGCAAAGCGAGGATGAGATCAAGAAGCGGGAAGGAACCATTCTGACAATGGAAAAGCAACTCGACGACTATAAGGCGAAAGAAATTCCTTACACTCAGATAACCAAGGAAGTGCTTTCCCAGTATCCTGGCCTGATAGATCTCTCGCTCTCCCGGGGAGCCATCACTTCAGCCGATTCCCTCAAGCCTGCGGAAGCCATCATAGCCGTAGCAAGATGGGACAAGCCGCAATCCATGGAAAGCGTCAAGAAACTCCAGGACTTCCTTAAAGTCAGGCTGAACTTCGAAAACGTCGAAGTCATCCAGGAACGATAGCTTCATCCAATGCGACGCCTGCTGCTTTCCATATCCATCCTGCTTTCCTCTTCTGCTGTCTGCCAAGCCCAGTTTCTTTCAGACACTGTAACAGTAGCTTTCATCGGGGATGTCATGCAGCATATCGGCCAACTTCAGGACGCATTGAAAGATGGGGGAGACAGTACATACGACTATACGGGCTACTTCAAGTACCTGAAGCCGTACTTCGACGCAGCTGATTTCACCGTCGCGAACATGGAGTTCACCTGCGGCGTAACTCCCTACACCGGCTACCCTTGCTTCTCTGCCCCTGTATCGCTTGCTGCGGAAGCCCGCCGCAGCGGAATCGACCTGTTCGAGACCGCAAACAACCACATCTGCGACAAGGGAAGCCGCGGACTCGACAGCACGATCAGCATTTACTCCAGGAATGGATGGGACTACACTGGCATTTATCGGAACGATGTGGAAGAGTATGTGAACGACCCGGCAATCTACGAGCTCAAGGGTGTACGGATAGCCTTCATCAATATGACCTACGGCACCAATGGGAACAAGATTCCAGAGCCATACTCTGTGAACCTTCTGGACACTGCGGATGTGGCAGCCAGCATAAGAAGAGCTCAGGATCGAGATGCCGAGCTGATCGTGGCATTGCCTCACTGGGGGACGGAATACAAGACCTCGCCGAGCGATTCCCAGAAAAGGTGGGAAAAGTTCCTATACTCGCACGGCGTCGACATCATAATAGGCTCTCATCCGCACGTTGTGGAGCCGATCGTGGCATTGACTGATCCTGCAAGCGGCAAAATAAAGCACATAACTGCATTTTCCCTGGGGAACTATATTTCCAATATGAGCATAAAGTACGGCAGGATCGGAGCTTTGGCAATGATAAGGATCGTGAAAGTGCATGGAACAGGAGCGATCGAGATATTGCAGCCGGAAGTTCATTACCTTTGGTGCTGCAAACCTGGAAGACTGGAAAAAGGCTTCACGGTCGCGCCGATAGAATGGCTGCTGTCAGACGACTGCAAAGGACTGGACAAGACGGAAAGGCTGAAGGTCAAGGGCGAATGGGCCCAACTGCAAAAGGAAATTGAAATAAAAGACAGATAGATGATAGAGAAGAAAATCAATCTCGTGGAGATCGACCCGGTGGAGATATACGGAGTGAACAACCGGATCTTCGACCTGCTGTGCTCGTATTTTCCGAAAGTCAAGGCTGTGGCGCGCGGAACGCAGATAACGCTGCAGGGGACCCAGAAGGACATCACGCTTTTTGAAAGCAAGCTGGACTCACTGATAAGCAAGAGGATGAAGAAGACGACGCTGACCGGCTACGACGTTGAGGAATTGTTCGAGGAAAAGAGCTTGAGCAAGGAAGAAGCGGAGGCAAATGCGAAGAAGGAAGAGGAGGATGTAAAGGACAACGACTATATCATCTGCTACGGGAACGAGGGAAGGATCATAAAGGCGCGCACGAAGAACCAGAAGCGCCTTGTGGAGGAATATTACAAGAACGACCTGCTGTTCGCTGTCGGTCCTGCCGGTACAGGCAAGACCTATACAGCAATAGCATTGGCAGTCAGAGCTCTAAAAAACAAGGAGGTCAAGAGGCTGATACTTACAAGGCCAGCTGTGGAAGCCGGAGAAAGGCTCGGATTCCTGCCCGGAGACCTGAAGGAGAAGCTGGATCCCTACCTGCAGCCGCTTTACGATGCATTGAAGGACATGATTCCAGGGAAGAAGCTCGAGATGCTGATGGAGGACGGGGTGATACAGATTGCCCCTCTCGCTTACATGCGCGGACGCACTCTGGACAAGGCCGTCGTCATTCTTGACGAGGCGCAGAACACATCCATCGGACAACTGAAGATGTTCCTGACCAGGATGGGCTTCGACGCAAAGTTCATAGTGACCGGCGACGCAACTCAGATAGATCTGCCGAACAAGCGAGATTCAGGGCTGCTTCAGGGCATCGAGCTCTTGAAAGACATACCAGGGATAAGCATGATCAATTTCGGGAAAGAGGACATTGTAAGACACCCTCTGGTGTCAAAGATAGTCGACGCATTCGGAGGTGACGAAGAACAGCCGAAGCCACAGGAGTAGTCCTGCTACCAGCTTCCTCCTGCACCGCCGCCACCGGTAGACCCGCCGCCGAAACCACCGAAGCCTCCTCCTCCGCTTCCTCCGCCGAACCAACCGCCGCCACCGCCATAGTTGTGGTAATGGTTTCCGCTCTTGTTCTGGGTGCGCATCCTGTCGACCCAGTCTTCCTGCGGGGTTATGCCGTTCTTGATAAGCATGGACCTGCGGATGGCACGGATTATCATGAAGACGATATAGAATACAGGGAAGAAAAAGATGAAGATGATCGTCACGATGATGTCCCAGGCAGAAGGCTCGTCGGCCTTCATGTAGGCATCGGAAGAGTACTCGCCTGTGGCGAGAGGGATCAGAGTGTTCACAGCCTGCTCGAATCCTGCATAGATGTCACCATCCTTGAAGTGCGGTATCATCTCGTTTTCGACGATCCGGTTACATACGGCGTCAGGTATGGCGCCCTCGAGTCCATAGCCTGTCATTATGAAGACCCGCCCCTTTCCCTCGTATGAATCTCCGGTCTTCGGCTTGTAAAGGATCAGCACGCCATTGTTGGTTTTCTTGTTGCCAATGCCCCATGCACGGAAGAGGTCGCGGGCATATTCCGCCGGTTCCATTCCGTCAAGCGATGTGACCGTGACGATGCATATCTGGTTTCCCGTGGTATCGTCGACGGCATCAAGCTTCCTTTCAAGCAAATCGGCCTGTTCGGAAGTGAAAGCGCTTGCAAAATCGTTCACCAGACGGGGAGGATCCGGCTTTGCAGGAATTTCCGCAAAGGATGCCACGCAGAATGCAGCAACGGCAAGGAGCGAAAGCAAAAGTTTTTTATGGAGTTCGATTTTCATAGTTCACAAAGATAAGGATATCTTGCGAAATATGGAAAACAGAATAAGAGATGGAGACTATTTGTGGAGCCTGACGCAGCGGACGGAAGCCCCGAAATCGTTAGGATCTGCTGAATTGACGGGAAAGATATTGGCATCGTAGTAGATGTAGCGGTAATAGGCCTTCACGTCGTCGCGCTTTGCAGCTGCCCACCAGAAACCGTAATTCTTCAACCCTGCGTATGCGGCTCCGGCATAAGTGAAGTTGCCGGCAGGAAGTGCGTTCCAATGCGAAGTGTTCTCGTGAAGATTGTCCGGAGAATAAGGCCAGAACCGATCGCCGTTGAAATAGGCATCGGCTGTGACGAGACCTCCGAGGCCAGCCCATGAGTTGGCGAAAGATATGGCAGTACCTCCGTTCAATGTCTTTCCCAGGTCTTCCCAGTCTTCCTTTGTAGGGATGGTCCAACCTACGGGGCAAACTCCCCTCGGACCTCCGGCGAGGCCTGAACCGACTTGTCCGCCCGTCGCCTCGTTCCAGCTGTAAAGTCTTCCGATGATGGTCTGAAGAGCGTCCTGGTCCTCATAGCAATGGCCGGCTCCCTCATATGCGAGGTTCGAAGCCATCCAGTCGAGCGACCCGAGAGTCACAGTATAATAAGTCTTGTTGTCGCGCGGATCGCGGAACTTGCCGTTATCGTCGTAATTGAAGCCGGTAATGGATTTGGCAGGATCGATGGTCGTGTAAGTGACGGTCTTGGTGGAGTTGTAATAGCCCCCTGCCTTGGCGATGCCGACGACGGAAGACGATACCAGAGTGTCGGGAATCGTGTATTGCACGGAAACATTCTTGATGGTGTCTGTGGATTTCAAGGAGATATACCACATATAACGGCAGGTATCAGGGATGATGATGCCTGAAAGGGATGCATAATAGGTACGCCCGACCAGCACGTAAGTTGGAAAGTCGTAATTAACGGAACCGGACATGGTCAGTGTTGTGGTACTTTCCTTATTGCAGGAAGATAGAATAAGTGAAAGCGCTACAAACAACGCCAGGCACACCGTCAGGAATCTTTTTTTCATCGAAGTCAAATGCATTGTGCTAAATCGCTTGCAAATATACATTTTTTTGATACCGGCAAGTCTTGAAAAAATGTTAACTTTGTGAGGTAACACTAAAATCGTGCCATCGGCCTTATTTTGGATTTATGAAACATAATTGCATCGAGACTGTCCTCATTATAATGACGGCCATGCCAGTCCTGCTACTTTCTTCATGCAAAAGCAACGACTCTTACCTAACCATCAACGGCTATGCCCAGGGAGGGACTTTCAAGGTCACCTATTCCATGCCAAGTTCGGGAAAGCAGTCTGTCAAGGCTTTGGAAGACTCCATCAAATCGGAGTTGGTCCTGATCGACGACACCTTCTCAGGATACAATAAAGGCTCTGAGATCACTAGGGTCAATGAAGCCGGATCCGACACCGTCGAGGTCAATGCCACTTTCGCCGAACTGTTCGGGAAATCCAAGACAATATGGGAAGAGAGCTCCGGAGCATTCGATCCAAGCGGAGCACCGATCTTCGACATCTGGGGATTCGGCTTTTCGAACAAGGGAAAGGTCACCCAGCATCAAATCGACTCGCTGAAGCAATTTGTGGGAATGGACAAGATCCGCATCGACAGCATAGGCGGCAGATTTTACATCATCAAATCGGATCCGCGCATAAAGCTGAACTTCAACGCTATCGCACAGGGTTACACCTGCGACTGCATAGCCAGGATCCTGGATTCATTCGGGGTTGGGAACTATCTTGTCGACCTCGGCGAAATCGTCTGCAAGGGAGTGAACGGAAAAGGCATGAAATGGATTATCGGCGTGGAGCATCCCGAAGACGGCAACCAGACCAAAGGTAAGGCCATCCAGACAATAGTCAGCGTAACCAACTGCGGCATAGTGACTTCAGGCAACTATCGCAAGTTCTATATCGAGAACGGAAAGAAATACGCCCACACCATTGACCCGCGGACCGGCTATCCGGCACAGCAGTCGCTCTTGAGCGCAACGGCGATATGCAAGGACGGAACTACAGCCGACGCTTATGCCACCTGGTTCATGGTAATAGGCACAGACAGTGCAAAGGCGGTCCTTTCCCGAATGCCGGACACAAAAGCAATCCTCATCTACGACGAGGACGGAAGTATGAAAGTCTGGTCCAACGCTGAATAGCAGCCGACTCAAAGAGTGAATCTAAAGCCTCCGGTGACAGTGAATGTAGCCGGACTCTCCTTGCGTGCAGTGTGATACTCGCTGCCGTCCTTGAAATAATAGGTAAAGCCAGGCTCCACGAAGAGGCCCAACTGCCTGATTATGTTCACCTGAGCTCCCGCACGGGCTATTATGGCGTACTGCATCGGCTTGACGTCTATCCTGCTGCCGTTGTTTGTGGCATAGACGCATTTTTCCGCCATGGCTCCCGCTGCGACGTAGGATGTGAAATAACGAGTGTCGACAAATGACCATCCTGCCTCCAGCGGGAGACCAATGTAGTGGAAATATTGCTTGTTGGTCACGACCGACCTTCCGTTCATTACGGTGGTGCCGAGACGCGTATAAGTCAAGCCGGATTCGATGAAAAGCCTGTCTCCCAAATAATATCTTGCGGAAAGCATTAAAATCAAAGGAATGTCATAGGCATATTCGTAAGTCATCCCTTCAAGAGCGACTGAAGAAGCAGTGGCATTAGAGTTTGGCAGGCTCTTGAGATAAGTGGCAGATGCGTCGCTTGCATCGTCGGCAGAAGAGAGGCTGCTTGAATACAGTCTCTCTATCTTATCCAGGGAATACATCATCCTTACTCCCTGAATGGAAGAAGAAGACAAGGAATTGCCGGCCGCAATGGCCAGAGAAGTATGGGACCTAAGGCCTTTGCGTGAATGGACATCCTCATCCTCAGCGAAATAATCCTCATACGTCTTATAATCCATCTTCTCGAAATTGCTTGTCACAGTTTCAGGAGCCTGATTCCCAGCAACGGAATCTTTTCGAGAACAGCTCCTCTTCTCCTGCAAAGCCTCGGCAGCCGGACTTTGACTTTCTCCGGAAGCCAATGCAGCCTTCTGCTGCTCTTCAGCCTCCAGATGTACCGGCTCTTCGACAGGAGCTGCCGCTTCCGCCAAGGACGGCGCTGCAACAGGCTTCACCGAAGGCACGCGGAGCGTGACCACCAATGCAAGACAGGCAGCCGCCACAACTGCAGCCGCAGAAGTCCAAGCTATCCAGCGGCGGCGAGGCCCGGAAGCCTTTCCTGCCGATGCGCCGGCAGCATCAGGCTGCACGGCATCCAGCTTGGACCAGTCGAAAGGTCCGGCACCTTCAGAAGGGTAGCCGTCGAGGCGATCCTTCATTGCACCGAGCCATTTCTCATCTTTTATATTCTTATCTGACATTTCCCAAAACAATTACGCGTTTTCATTCCAACAACCTCTTACCATCGAAGCCAGTCTTGTTTTCGCTCTGGAGAGCTGCGAAGTGACCGCTCCGTATTTGATGCCGAGCTTTTCCGATATCTCTCCGGGCGGCATCTCCTCGAAGACGGACATATTGAATATGAGCCTGGCCGACTCAGGCAGACTGCCGATAAAGCCAAGCAGCACCTGTTCGGGAATGTGGTTCACTTCATCCACTGTCGGTTCAGTTCCCTTGCAGGCCATGGCTTCCACGTCGTCAGAGCCACGGAGCACGTCCTTGCGGCGGTACTGGGCGAGACATTGGTTGACGACCACTCTCCTGATCCACGCCCCAAGTGAGCCATCCCCCCTCCATTCGAACTTGTCAAAAGAACGGAACACTTGCAGGAAACCTTCCTGCAGCATGTCCTGAGCAATGTCAGAGTCTGGGCAATAACGAATGCACACGGACAACATCTTGCCCGAATAGAGTCTATACAACTCCTCAAGGGCACTTCTGTCCCCTTTCCTGCACTTGTCAGCCAATTCCTTTTCGCTCATCAATTCTCAGGATTCACCTCCATAATGCAAAAAAGAAGATATTGCTGCAATGAAAATCAGATTTTTTTGCAAAAATTTGCATTGGCATTTGCAGCATTTGAAATGTCGTTGCATTATAGAGGTGTAATACATCGCAAAATTATGAAACGAATAGGAATTATCATATCTATTTTGGCTATGGCAGCAGCAACAAGTTCATGCATGGCCGGCCTAATCGAGCCATCCGGCTTGAACAACAACGATGACGAGTATTACTATGCCTTGAAGAAGGCAAAGACATATTTTGCCACCACCGTGAAGTACAGCCAGTCGGATTTCGGATATGAATACCTGAGCGACGGAGGCTACTATCTCATTCCGGACAGCAAGTATAAAATCACCGACTATACGCCATCTGAAGGGAACAGGGTAATAATCACAGGATTGATTACCGGAGCATTGAAAGGAACCGAAAAGGATTCCATAATGACCCTATTTTACGTCCAGAACGTGCTTACCAAGCAAATCATTTCGCTGGAAGACGGAGAAAAGATTGGCAACTATGCAAAGAATCCGATAACACCCGAATCCGCATGGCTTGGAGGCGGCTATATAAATGTCTATTTCGTAGTCGAGGGCTCAAATACCGTGGAACATTCGCTGAATCTTGTCTATAATCCCAATAACCAGGGAAATCTTTCTGCAAACACCATAAGGCTGACTCTGGCTCATAATGCCAACGGGGACAACGGAAGCATCAAGATGCAAGGAATAGCATCTTTCAAGAACTCTTTCGGCAAAGACATTACAGGCTTCGTCATAGATGCTCAAACCATCTCCGACGGAGTCAGGGACTTCCAAGTGGACATTTCAGAGCCGGACTACTTGAATTTCTGAAAGAAATCGTCCCCCTTGTCGTCAACCAGGATGAATGCCGGGAAATCTTCGACCCTTATCTTCCAAATGGCTTCCATTCCAAGTTCAGGGTACTCCACACACTCTACGCTCTTGATGTTTTCCTTTGCCAGCAGTGCGGCAGGGCCGCCAATGCTGCCGAGATAGAATCCGCCGTACTTCTTGCATGAGTCGGTGACAGCCTGTGTCCGGTTCCCCTTTGCAATCATTATCATACTTCCTCCACGGCTTTGGAAAAGATCCACATAGGGATCCATCCTGTTTGCAGTGGTAGGACCGAATGAGCCAGAAGGCATTCCTGCGGGAGTCTTGGCAGGACCGGCATAATAGACCGGATGATCCTTGAAGTATTGCGGAAGGTCTTCGCCTCTGTCAAGTCTCTCCTTCAGCTTGGCATGTGCAATGTCGCGCGCGACTATTATGGTGCCCTTGAGCTTCAGGAACGTGGATACAGGGTACTGCGAGAGGTCTGCAAGGACTTCTTTAATCGGACGGTCGAGATCCATCTCTACTCCTTTCAGGCCTGCGCCTTTGCGGAAACGCTTAGGAATCAAGGATCCCGGATTCCCGTCCATGACTTCAAGCCAGATTCCTCCACTGTTTATCTTGCCTTTAATGTTGCGGTCAGCACTGCAGGATACCCCCATTCCTACTGGGCAGGAAGCGCCGTGACGTGGCAGACGGATTACGCGGATATCGTGGGCGTAGTATTTCCCGCCGAACTGTGCGCCGTAGCCGATCTTGTAAGCGGCCTGAAGAAGCGTCCCTTCCATCTCAAGGTCACGGAAAGCTCTTCCGCTTTCATTGCCGGAAGTCGGAAGACTGTCGTAATATTTCGTGGAAGCGAGCTTTACCGTCTCAAGATTCAATTCGGCGGAAGTTCCTCCGATGACAAAGGCGATGTGATAAGGCGGACACGCTGCAGTCCCGAAAGTCTTCATCTTGCCTATGAGATAGCTTTCAAGCTTCCCAGGTGTCAGCAGCGCCTTCGTTTCCTGAAAGAAATAAGTCTTGTTGGCCGAACCGCCACCCTTTGCGACAAAGACAAAGCGATACTCGCCTCCGTCGACTGCATGGAGAGAAATCTGGGCAGGCAGGTTGCATCCTGTGTTCTTCTCATTGTACATGTCCAGCGGAGCATTCTGCGAATAGCGGAGGTTGTCCCTGGTAAAAGTGTCATAAACGCCGTGGCTGAGCTGTTCCTCGTCTCTGCCTCCCGTATAGACGTCCTGTCCCTTGAAGCCGACGACTATCGCAGTTCCGGTGTCCTGGCAGAAAGGAAGCTGCATCTCGCACGCCACGCAGGCATTCTGGAGCATTATCAATGCTACCGCCTTGTCGTTATCGGAGGCTTCAGGATCGTCGAGGATCCTTGCCACCATCCTGTTGTGCTCGCGGCGCAGCATGAATTCGACGTCGTGGAAAGCTTCGCGCGAGAGGGTTCTAAGCGCCCTCGGATCTATCTTCAAGATCTTTCGGCCTTCGAAGTCGGCGATGCGCACGTATTTGGATGATAACAGACGATATTTCGTCTTGTCTTTTCCAAGAGGGAACATTTCCTGATATTTGAATGGATTTGTCGGCATATCTTATTTTTCCAATGTGTTTCGTTTTAAAAGATAATCCTTTATGAAGCCGTTAAGGTCGCCGTCCAGCACGCCCTGCGTGTCTGACGTCTCGTAGCCTGTACGAAGATCCTTGACCATCTTGTAAGGATGAAGGACGTAGGAGCGGATCTGCGACCCCCACTCTATCCTCTTCTTGCTGCCTTCCACTGCGGCCTTCTTTTCATCGCGCTTTTTCAGTTCGAGGTCGTAAAGGCGGGACTTGAGGATCCTGAGGGCGTTTTGCCTGTTTTCAAGCTGAGAGCGTGTCTCGGTGTTTTCCACGACTATTCCGGTTGGCACGTGGGTGACGCGGACTCCTGTCTCGACCTTGTTGACATTCTGCCCGCCTGCCCCGGAAGAGCGGTAAGTGTCCCACTCAAGGTCTCCGGGATTGATCTGGACGTCGATGGTGTCATCGACCAGCGGATAGACAAATACTGAAGAAAACGTGGTCTGGCGCTTGCCTTGGGCATTGAAAGGCGAAATTCTGACGAGGCGGTGAACTCCGTTCTCCGCTTTCAGGTAGCCGTAGGCATACTCGCCCTCGAATTCAATGGTGACGGACTTGATGCCTGCCTCGTCTCCGTTCAGCACTTTGGCGACATTTACCTTGTAGCCGTTCCGCTCGCCCCAGCGGATGTACATTCGCATCAGCATTGCGGACCAGTCGTTGGCTTCGGTCCCACCGGCTCCGGAGTTGATTTCGAGCAGGGCTCCGAGATTGTCTCCCTCCTCTCCCAACATTCCCCTCATCTCCAATGCTCCGATCTTTTCATTGATATGGTCGAGCATTTCAACTTCCTCCTTGGCAGTGTCTTCAGTGGACTGCAGGTCTGCTATGACCTGATAATCTTCAAACAATGCCACGATTTCATCGTAGTCGTCGACCCAGCTGCGGGTCGCGGCGCCCTGCTTGAGGAAAGCCTCGGCTTTCTTAGGATCGGACCAGAAGTCCGAAGCCAGAGAGACTTCCTTGTCGGAATCTATCTTGACGCGCTTTCCAGCGATGTCAAAGATACCTCCCCAACGTCTCTATCCGCTGTTTAAGTTCTTTTAATTGGTCTTGAGTTATCATAAAAGTGATTTGATTTGATCGTAACCATACCCACGCGAAAGAGCGAACTTTATGAGCTTCAGCTTCTTCTGCGAATCCCCCTCAAGGGATCTCGACTTGACTTCGAGTAGCTTTTTCAAGCGCTCCCCGGCCTTTTCCACATCTATCTGAGAAAGGGCATCGTCGATTGCCCGGGACGATACTCCCTTGCCGCGCAGTGCGAAAGAGATTTTAGCAGGGCCCCAGCCGTCAAGATAGGCCTTGTCGCATGCGAACGCTTCAGAGTAGCGGTTCTCGTTCAGGTATCCTTCATCCTGAAGCGTCTTCATCATTCCATCCACATCCACAGGTTCTTCGCATGAAGAGGCAAGCTTTTCAATCTTTGCACGGACATCTCCCGGGCAACATTCGCTCCTGCTGCACAGCGCCGTCATCCTTTCGAGTATCTGTCTGGCATCCATGGTATTGCTTCTAGAAATAATATCCCAGGTTGAAATATACCCCGAACTTCTGAAGGTCGGAATAATGCAGGTTCAAGGAAATCGGCCCAAGGAAAGAGTCGTAGCTGTAGCCGAGCCCGAAACCGTAATTGCCCATGTCTTTCAGGAAATCCGTGTAGAAATCCGAAGACTGGGCGTAATTTGCCATAAGCGTGATGTAATGGCTCTTGGCAATATTGAGACGCAGGTCGACTCTTGGAATGACAAGAAGCCTCTTCATCACGACGGCATTGTTGACACCTACGAAAGGCATCTGCTGACGCATATAACGTCCCTCCTGATATCCTCCCATGATGTTCATGTGAGTGACAGGCACAAAATTGCTGGCCGCGCCCGAATCGTCGGCAAGGCTGATGCTGAAAGGAATGGCGGCTGACGCATAAAGCTGCCAGATCAATGCGACCCTCCTGCCTAAAGGCATGACCTGCTGCCAGTTGAGCATGAATGACTGGAAAGGACTGAAGTCGAATGTGTCCTTCATCAGAAAATCGGGGTAATAGCTGTATTCGGCGAAGAATGAGCCGCCGCGCGTAGGGAAATATCCCTTGTCCCGGTTGTCGAAGCTGAAATCGGCAAAAGCGGAAGCGTAATAGTACTTGTCGTTGTCCGTAAGGTTATAGTAATTGGGCATCCAAGAGTATTGTGCGTCCAAAGGCCCGACTAGACTATAATACTCGAACCTCGTTCCGCCAAGGATCATCAGGCGCTTGAGACTGTGGGTCTGGATGCTCAATTCGCCGCGAGCATACGTCTGCTTGATATGGCTTGCCAGAATCCGGCTGTCGTAGATGTTGACATTTGAATAACGGTAAATGGCACTTGCATTCACCTGGGTAAGGTTCCTGAAAGTGTATGATCCCTGAACCTTGAAATATGGATTGTAGGAAAGCCTGGCTGTGAGATCCAATTTTTGCCCATAAAGTTTCAAACGGTTGAATGATACGTTCAGAAGCATCGCCGCAGTCTCTTCCGAATCGAAGCGGAAGCCGAAGTTGAACTGATGGAGCTGTCCCGGGATAAGGTTTATCACCATGTGATATGGCTCCTCGTTCCCATTGAGGGTGTAAGTCACATACTGGTAAGCGCCGGTCCTGTAGAAAGTCCTTATTGCCTCCTCTATGTCCTTACCAGCTATCTTATTGTCATCCAGAAGCTTGGTTTTCTTGATGAGCCATTCGGCATCTGCAGGGTCAACGCCATTGACCTCGATGTCGGCTACACGGACTGAGTCGGTATCGAGATTGATGGCTTTCGGAGCCGACAGGCGCATCGGGCCGTTTGTGTATTTCTTGTCGATGTCCTGCATCTTTCTGAGGCTTGACGCAAGCTCCTCCAAGTCGTATTTCTTGGTAACCGCTGCATTGTAGCCGCTATCCCTGAGGGCCGCAAGCGACTTTGGCGTGAAATCGAGTGTGCCGTACATGTCGACCTCCGGGGTGATGAGGACGTCCACATCCTTCACGTTCTGACGATATTTATTCATCTCCAGAAGGCTCATCATTCCATTTACCTCGTCTATGAGGTTGTTGACAGGATGGGGCTTGATGCTCTTCTTGAAATGCAGCTCGCTGCCGATGACGATGTCCGCCCCCATCTCACGCGCCACGTCGACAGGAAAGTTATTCAGGACGCCGCCGTCCACAAGGTACATCCCGTTATACTGCACAGGAGCGAAATAAGCCGGAATGGCCATAGAGGCGCGGATGGCACGGGCGAAATTGCCATTATGGAACACATATTCCTTCTTCCCGTTCATGTCGACAGCCACGCAGGCGAACCTGATCGGGAATGAGTTGAAATCAACCGAGTCCTGATATCCTACAGAAAGCGACGTGAAGAGATTGTAAAGGTTCTGGCCTTCGACGAGCGCCGAAGGGATGTTGCCAAGAATGGTCTGTGTGATGCTCTTTTCCTGCTTGTTTTCAAAGCCTTCCGAGAAGGACTCGGCATTCTTGAAGGGGATTGAAACGAGATATTGCTCCCCCTCCTTCTTTTCACTGTAAGTCAGCATCGACCTCTTGTACCGGTCGGATATGAGAAAATCCCAATCCTGAGCCTGTACCAGGGAGTCCAACTGGTCGGCAGAATAACCGAGAGAATACAATCCCCCTACAATGGAACCGATGCTGGTTCCCACTACTATGTCGACCGGTATTCCGAGTTCTTCAAGATATTTCAGGACGCCGATGTGGGCCATGCCCTTCGCACCGCCTCCCGAAAGCACGACAGCCACCTTCGGCCTCTGCATCGCAGGCTTTGCAACGGTCGTTGCATTGACTTTCTCCGTCTTTTTTCCATTCCTGAGAGTCTGGGCAGGAACAGGAAGACAGAAAAGGGCCAAAGCCAAAAGGAGCAGGATGGATTTCTTCATTAATGAATATGCTTGATTTATTATGATTCTAAATTAATATCCCATGTCAAGCTTGGGCCCGTAGAGCTTCAGCTTGTCGAGTGAGACGTTCAAGAGCATTGCGGCAGTCTCCACGGTGTCGAAGTTGAACTGGCAAAGCTTGCCCGGTTCAATGTCTGTCAGCAGATTGTAAGGTTCCTGTGTGCCCCTGAGATAATACCTGATCGACTTGTAGGTTCCGGTGCGATGGATGACGTCTATGGCTGCCTCGACGTCCTTTCCAGAACACTTCATGTTTTCAGTAAGTTTTGCCTTGTTTATCAGCCAATTGGCATTGTATGCATTTATCCTCTGGAATGATATGCCTGCACTGGAAACCGAATCCTCTTCGAGACTGCCCGCGCGAGTGGCATAAAGCGATCTGGCCGCATTGGAGTATTTCTTGTCGAAGTCAGGCCTGCCGCTCAGATTTTCCAGAAGGTCCTCAAGCTGAGCTTTCGACCTGGTTACGGCGACGTAGCCGCTGTCATTGAGAGCGGCGATGTCGACAAGGATGCCGAACTCCTCAAGATACTTGAGGGCTCCGATGTGGGCGATGCCCTTGGCTCGGCCTTCTGACATTACTGCTGCTATCTTGGGCCGTTTTCCGGCCGGCATCGAGCGAAAGATGGAATCCAAGCGGTTTCTTTGGGCAAATGCCGTGAAAAAGGAGAGCAAAAGAAGTGAAAGGGAAATGCAGAGCTTTTTCATATTGTCAGTCATTTGATTCGTTCTTCAGGCCTGATAGCAATCCGCATGCGGCAAAGACATCCTGTCCCCTAGAGGCCCTCAACGTGGTTATTATTCCTTGTGAATTAAGTCTTTCCATAAAATGCGCGATAGCGGCGTCAGACGAGGCCTTCAGCGGACTGTCGGGAATCTGATGAAAGCGGATGAGATTGACCCTGCACTCCAAGCCACGCAACAGGCGCACGATGGCATCGGCGTGCTTCTTGTCGTCGTTCAGGCCATCGAACATGATATACTCGAAGCTCACGCGGCGCTGTCCGGTAAAATCGTAATGCTTCACGAGCTCCACCACCCTCTCGATGCTGTAAGCTTTCTCCACGGGCATCAGTTCTGCACGCTGCATTGGAATCGGATCGTGCATGCTGACTGCCAGATGGCACTTGCTTTCGTCGAGATATCGCTTCAGGTCAAGAATCAGTCCGACAGTGGAGACGGTGATGCGCTTTGGACTCCAGCCGAATCCCCAGTCGGAGGTCAGCACCTCGATGGCCTTCATCACGTTGTCGTAATTGTCCATCGGCTCCCCCATCCCCATGAAGACGGCATTGGTAAGATTGTCGGCTTCATCGATGCTGAGGAACTGGTTCAATATCTCATTCGATGTCAGGTTGCCATGGAACCCCTGCCGTCCGGTCATGCAGAACTTGCAACCCATCTTGCAGCCTATCTGCGACGAGACGCAGATGGTGAGCCTGTCCTCCTGAGGTATCATCACGGCTTCAATGCAACGCCCTTCGCTGCCTGCGGGGAACAGATACTTCTTCGTCCCGTCCTTGGAAACCTGCAGGTCAAGAGGTGCATTCAGCCCCACTTCATAGCCGTCCGACTTCAATGCCTCCCTCGCCGCCTTGCTGAGGTTCGTCATTTCATCAATGCTGGGAACCTTCTTTCCATACAGCCATTTCGCCATCTGCGAGGCTGTAAATGAAGGGAGTCCCAGAGCATTGGCAATCTGCTTCAGCTCCTCAAGCGTACATCCGACGAGTGTTTTCATTGTACTGCAAAAATAGCATAAAATGATAGTAAAAAGGCAGGGTTTTGCAAAATAATATGCTATCTTTGTTGTGGGCATAAGCCCGTTTTTTGTTTTATTGTTAACATTTTAAGCAATATGGCTACTGAGAAAGAGAAAAAAGTGGAGAACGCTGCCGAGGCACCGAAGGCGCCTGAGGTTAATGAGGAAAAGATGAAGGCCCTGCAGGCCACCATCGACAAGATCCGCAAGGATTTCGGGAAGGGAACGATAATGAAGCTGGGAGACCAGCCGGTCTGGGACGAGGCGGTGATTCCGTCAGGGTCGATCGGACTGGACCATGCGCTTGGAATAGGCGGCTACCCCCGCGGAAGGGTGATCGAGATCTTCGGGCCTGAATCCAGCGGCAAGACCACTCTGGCCATCCACGCCATCGCGGAGGCACAGAAGCTGGGAGGAATAGCCGTCATAATAGACGCTGAACATGCGTTTGACCGCACTTACGCCAAGAATCTTGGCGTAAACGTCGATACGCTGCTGATTTCGCAGCCGGACAACGGGGAGCAGGCGCTTGAAATCGCAGATAACCTTATCAGGTCCGGAGCTGTAGACATCATAGTGGTCGACTCAGTCGCTGCACTGACGCCCAAGGCTGAAATCGAAGGCGAGATGGGCGACAACAAAGTCGGCCTCCAGGCCAGGCTGATGTCGCAGGCAATGAGGAAGCTCACGGCAAACATCTCAAAGACTAACACCTGCTGCATCTTCATCAACCAGCTTCGCGAAAAGATAGGAGTGATGTTCGGAAACCCTGAAACCACCACCGGCGGCAACGCCCTGAAGTTCTATGCTTCCGTTCGCATCGACGTCCGCCGCATCACTCAGCTCAAGGACGGCGAGGATGCCACCGGCAACCGCACCCGCGTCAAGATCGTGAAGAACAAGATGGCCCCTCCTTTCAGGAAGTGCGAATTCGACATCGTGTTCGGCGAAGGCATCTCCAAAGTCGGAGAGGTCGTCGACCTCGGAGTAGACTTCAACATCATCCAGAAGAGCGGCTCGTGGTTCTCCTACGGCGACAGCAAGATCGGCCAGGGCCGCGACGGCGTCATAAAGATACTGAAGGATAACCCTCAGCTAGCAGACGAGATCGAAGCCAAGATACGCGAGGCACTCAAGACCGTCGAGGACTAGTCCTCGACCGCGCTCTGTCCCGCGCTCTGCCTTGCGCATAGCTCACAGCGCAGCTCCAGAGCACAGCTTCATCCTGTTAGAGAAGCAATTATTCTAGCTTAGGCACCCCATTCCGGAGTGCCTATGTCTTTTTGCACCCATTATAACATTCTTTCCTTCCAGGGCAACTCTCTCTATTTTCAAATAGCCAATAATAAGGCTTTTGCATAAATCATTTATAGTCAAAGCTCTTTTGCAAAATGCTTATTATTAGCACTATGCAAATAAAAAGCACAAGCGAGCCATAGCGCATTTAGACGTATAAAATTATAACACAGCACTTTACAGAATAACTCGGGATCTTCGCAAATCCTGAACATTATCAAGATTCTGGCGAAAGGTCTGCAAGTCTCGGCGCAAAGCGGCAGTGAGTCTGTCTGAAGTCTTGAAAGCATCACGCACCAGGCTGACATCGACATCGATATACTTCTTAAGTGGAACCTTCTTCGAAAAATAGAATGAAAAGGAACAGAATTTAAAATCTGATACCCTTTTGCATAATCCAGCCTTAACGGAATTGTTAAGGATATAAATGACATCTGAAATTAGCTTTTGCAAGCTGCTGACCTTATATACGCCTACTGGCCAGTCTATCAATCGTCCGTACTTCCCATGCCTTCGGGCGAAATAGCCTGAATAGCCGCAATATACTTCTTTCCATACAGCATCTATCTCTCGGCATTTGATGAGCTGATGGGTATGAGTGATCATCAACAGGAATACAAACAGCCTACCTCCGTGCCTCTTCAGAGCCGCGCGCAATATTTTCAGATATTCCATCTTATCAGCATCGTCAAGAAAAATCGGCTGCTGGTTGCCATTGCGCATTATGACATGATAAAAATCCTCTACAAACTTTGAAAACATATCTTCCTCACCTTTCTTTTTCCAAATATAGCACGTTTATCCTCAAGGACGCAATTATATTATCAATATTTTATGTCGCCAATTACCTTATTGATAAATATTTATGTTATTTTCAAAGAGTGCTGTCCCGTCATGTGAAGTGGAAGGGATGCCAGGCCCATGAAAGAACTGAATCTGACATAACAATAATGCTAAAATTTTTCAAAAAAAGCTGCTGTCATCCGGAGCGGCGATTCTCAAAGTCTCAAGGACTGTATGTATCCGGGTAGCCTGCACGATTCAACAAGAACTGCCAAAAGTACAATGGCTATTCGACTCTGAAGGGAATGTAGATAGTTGAAAGAAGAAAGGTGGCACCCAGTTATTAGCTAACTATCTAATAATATGAGATTCACATCAGACTGCGCTTCGACTTTCAAGGCTTCTCCATCAATAACATTTTGAATATCAGCACAGTATAAAACACCTACCCCTTCGTATCGTTGAAGAGCCTGCGGAGAAGAGCGCAGAGGGAAGCGGAAGCGCAAAGGGAAGCAAGATCGCAGCAGAAAGCGGAAGCAAAGAGGAAAGCGAAATCGCAGCAGAAAGCGGAGAAGCTGCGGAAAGCGAAAACGCAGAAGAAAGCGGGTGGGGCGGCTAGAAAGTCTTGAATCCGATGGCCTGCTGGGCGAGCTTGAGTGTGGCGGAAGCGGAGGCGCGGGCCTTTTCGCGGCCCTGGGCAACGACTTTCGAAAGATAGGCGTCGTCGGTATGGATCGAGTTGATGCGCTCGCGGATTGGAGCGACGGTAGCGCAGATGTCGGTGGCAAGCTGCTTCTTCAAGTCTCCGTAACGGATGCTGCAGTCGGCATAAGCCGCTTCGAACTGAGCGACGACCTTAGGGTCGGAAACCAGCCTGAGCAATGTGAATACGTTCGCAACAGGTTCGCTCATCGTGGAGTTCTTCTCCGTCGGGCCGGAATCGGTCACTGCGTGCATCACCTTCTTGGTAATGGTATTGTCGTCGTCTATCAGATATATTCCATTGTTGTTGCTCTTTCCCATCTTTCCGCTGCCATCGAGTCCTGGGACCTTGATGAGGTCCTTGCCGAAGTTGAAGGCGTAAGGTTCCGGAAACAGTTCGACTCCGTAAAGGTTGTTGAAGCGTCTGGCGAGCACGCGGGCGATTTCAAGGTGAGGTTCCTGGTCCTTCCCTACCGGCACCCAGTTGGCGCGGTGCACAAGGATGTCCGAGGCCATGAGCACAGGGTAAGTCAGGAGGCCGGCGTTCACATTGTCAGGGTTCTGGCGTACCTTCTCCTTGAATGTGGCAGTGCGTTCAAGCTCTCCTACGTATGAAATCATATTCAGCAGCACGCAAAGCTCGCTTATTTCCGGCACGTCGCTTTGGACGTACAGGCAGCACTTCTCAGGATCCAGGCCTGAAGCCAGGTATTCCGAAAGGATGATTCTCACATTGGCGTGGAAATCGTCCGGATGCGGATGGGTCGTGAGAGAGTGAAGGTCGGCAATGAAGAAGAAGCACTTGTAAGTGTCCTGTATCTTTACGAAGTTGCGGAGAGCTCCAAAGTAGTTTCCGAGGTGCAGATGGCCTGTGGAGCGAATGCCGCTGAGTACTGTTTCCATATTATTGAGTATTGATTCTGGCAAAGATACGGAAAAATGCCTGTCAATGCAACTTGAGGAGCACTGCAAGGAGCGGTGCATTGAAAGAAAAAGGCCGCCAGAAAAACGGACGGCCTATTCAAATATCAGTTGTCAGCAGGCAGCAGGAACGGTAACCTAGCAACCATTACGACACCGTCGTTCGAAGTTGCCGTAATGGTTGCGGAACCGATGCATACCGAAGGGGCCGAGCAGACACATAAGACTGCTCATCAGAGGGGTCTTAGATAGTCGATTCATGGCAATTACCTGATGATGATAAATTATGCAACATTGATTGCATAAAAATGCCCATCGAATAAAAGCATGTCGATACTTAATTCCACATTCGACGTATTTTTAAAGAAAAAACGCCTGCATCGTTGATTTTCCGACTAATTCCGCAATTTTTTTCTAGACCCGAGGCTGCAAATCGCGAGACAGACTATGGTCAGGAGCAGGTCGCCTAAAGTGTAGCGGATGTTCTTCTTGGAGTCCAAAGGGCTGAAGAACATGAAATAGCATGCAACCGCCAGAGCCACCAGGGCAAAAATGCATATCTCAATGTCAATGATACGCATGGTACGCGATTCAGCCTTCAGCTTTTTAATGGAGAACAGAGAATCATAGGGAGTGAGGCAAAGATATGCCGCAGCCACTATTCCGAGGAAAGCCAGAAGCCGCTTCCATGACTGCGGCATGGGAACAAGCCAGGCCAAGAGCACAAGCACCGCCATTATTGCGACGCCCCATACATATTTGCGATTCTCCTTCTTCATATCTGATTCAATGCTAAGTACAGCCTACCCTACTTGGGATCCGTTCATAAGCTCGGCCTCCGGAGCCACGACCTTCATCGTGCCGTCAGGCTGCTGCGCCATAAGTATCATTCCTTTCGATTCTATACCCTTGATTACACGAGGCTTGAGGTTTGCAAGAATGCATATCTTCTTACCTGCCATCTCCTCAGGAGTGTAATGCAAGGCTATGCCTGATACTATCGTCCTTTGGTCCAAACCGGTATCGATCGTAAGCTTCAGCAGTTTCTCTGTGTCAGGCACCTTTTCGGCTGCCAGCACGGTAGCCGTGCGGATGTCCATCTTTCCGAAATCTTCGAATGAACATTCAGGCTTGCCCGGAACAGGATGCTTCTCCTTCTCCTCCTCGGCGCGCTTGGCATTGGCTTCCTTCGAGGCTTCAAGCTTCGCCATCTGCTTCTCTATGGCATCATCCTCGACCTTCTCGAAGAGCAGCTCTGGCGTGCCCAGGACATGTCCTGAAGGGAGCAGCTCGGAGCCGTCGAGACGGTTCCAAGGGAGCTGTTCGACGTTCAGTATCCTGTTCAGCTTCACAGCAGTGAAAGGCAGGAACGGAGCGAAGACGATGCTCAGGTCGGCGCAGATCTGGAGCGCAGTGTAAAGTATGGAGGCAGTGCGGTCCATGTCGGTCTTTGCAACTTTCCAAGGCTCCGTGTCGGTAAGGTACTTGTTCCCTACCCTCGCCATGTTCAAAGCCGCCGTCAGAGCTTCACGAAACTTGAAGTGCTCCAGACAGTTCTCTACCTGCGCACGGATTTCGGGAATCTGCGCGAGGGCGTCGGAGTCTATCTGCTCCGGCTTCAGGTTCTGAGGGACCTTGCCGCCGAAGAATTTCTGCGTCAAGACTGCCGCCCTGTTGATGAAATTGCCGAATATCGCTACCAGCTCGCTGTTGTTGCGGGTCTGGAAATTCTTCCAGGTGAAGTCGTTGTCCTGAGTTTCAGGAGCGTTGGCGCAAAGCACGTAGCGGAGCACGTCCTGCTTGCCCGGAAAGTCCTCGAGATATTCGTTAAGCCACACGGCCCAGTTGCGGGAAGTGGATATCTTGTTGCCTTCCAGGTTCAGGAACTCGTTCGCAGGTACGTTGTCGGGCAGTATGTAGCCGTCGCCGTAACCCTTCAGCATAGCGGGGAAGACGATGCAGTGGAAAACGATGTTGTCCTTGCCGATGAAATGCACCAGACGGGTGTCGAGACTCTTCCACCATTTTTCCCAGTCGTTCGGGAGCAGTTCGCGGGTGTTCGAGATGTAGCCGATCGGAGCGTCGAACCAGACGTAAAGCACCTTTCCCTCTGCGTCAGGCAGCGGAACGGGAACTCCCCAGTCCAGGTCGCGGGTCACCGCTCTAGGCTGGAGATGGTTGTCAAGCCACGATTTGCATTGGCCGTATACATTGCTCTTCCACTCCTTATGGTCTTCGAGAATCCACTGGCGGAGCCATGGCTCATATTGGTCCAAAGGCAGGTACCAATGCTTGGTCTTTTTCTTGATCGGCTGCGAGCCGCTGATGGCGCTGTGCGGATTGATGAGTTCGTCAGGGCTCAGCGTGCTTCCGCACTTCTCGCACTGGTCGCCGTAGGCGCCGTCGAATCCGCACTTCGGACAGGTCCCGACGATGTAGCGGTCGGCGAGGAAAGTCTTCGCCTCAGTGTCGTAATACTGCTCGCTCTCCTGCTCGACGAACTTGCCGTCATCGTACATCTTCTTGAAGAATTCCGATGCGGTCTGCTCGTGGATCTTGCTGCTCGTGCGGGAATAGATGTCGAAGCTCATTCCGAAATCCTCGAACGATTTCCTGATTATCTCGTGGTACTTGTCGACTATGTCCTGAGGGGTGCAGCCCTGCTGGCGCGCCTTTATGGTAATCGGAACCCCGTGCTCGTCGGAGCCGCAGATGAAAAGCACGTCGCGGCCGCGCATCTTGAGATAGCGCACATAAATGTCCGCGGGGACATAGACTCCTGCCAGATGTCCGATATGCACCGGCCCGTTCGCGTAAGGAAGGGCGCAGGTGACGAGGGTTCTCTTAAAATTCTTATTTTCCATCATCTTGAAATTCCATACTGCAAAGATATAAAAACTAAGTTAGCCTGTTGACAGACTTGGAGAAGGCGGTCTTCGCCTGGGTGTATTCCTTCAATCTCTCGAGGATCTCCTTCTGGCGTTCCACGTCTCCGTTCTTCTGGGCCTCGCCGAGTTCCGATCCGAGCTCCTTGCAGGCGAACTCGAGGACTTTGTATTTGTAAAGGTCCAGCATCTTAGGAACAATCTCTCCAAGTCTCATTTCCTCAGGAACCAGGCTCTTCCTGAATTCCTTGATGGTCAGAGGCTGCTCGTCGCTGAGCATTCCTATCACCATTTCGACCACGGACTTGTCGTCGCAGGTGGTAAAATGCCTCAGCACCGACTGCTCAATGGCGTCGCGGCTCACGTCGTCTACATAAGCCACATCGCCGAAAGTGGCGAAATAATCATCATAAAGCCTGTGATACAAAGGATTTACGAGCTCACTGTCGTCTTTTTGAAGCTCAGCGCGAATGAACTGCGCGACCGTGACGGCCGGCCTCGCCACCGCCCCGTAATACTTGTCAGAATCGAATACGAGATTGTAAGGGCCGAACTTGATCAGATAATACAATATCTCGCTCTCGTTCGGAGCCAGGAACTGGTTCGTTATTTCCGGGCTCTTTTCCTCGACCGGCAAGACAAGCTCTTCTGAGCCGGGCACCGGTCTGTTTTCGTACTGAGCCCCGAGAATGGGACTTGCAGCGCGGAGCGCCTCATTGCGCCTCCTTCTCTCCCTTAGTTCGGTGATGCGGTTGAAAATGACGTCGGTCTTCACATCGAACTTGTCGGAGACTGTCTGGACGTAAACTGAACGAGTGACTGCATCAGGAATCATCGAAACGGATTCTATGACGTCGTTTATCATCGAGGCCTTCCTGATAGGATCCCTTTCTGCATCCTTCATCAGCAAATCGCTCTTGAACATTATGAAGTCCTTCTCATTCCGTTCAAGATATGTAAGGATCTCATCATAGGTATGGGACTTGGCAAACGAGTCAGGGTCGTCCTCGACCGGAAGCGAGATGACCTTTACGTTCATTCCGGCGCCAAGGATCATGTCGACTCCGCGCAATGAAGCGTGCTGTCCGGCGGCGTCGCCGTCGTACATCACGGTAATGTTGTTGGTAAAGCGCTTGATCAGCGTTATCTGCTCCTGTGTCAGGGAGGTTCCGCTGGAAGCTATAAGGTTCCTTACGCCCTTCTGGTGCATCGAAATCACATCGGCGTATCCTTCCACCAGATAGCATCTGTCTTCCTTCGAGATTTCGGACTTGGCCTGGGTTATGCCGTAAAGCGTATGTTTCTTGTCGTAAATGATGGATTCCGGCGAATTCACATACTTCGGCTTCTCGTCCTTGACAAGCGTGCGCGCCCCGAATCCTATGGCTCTTCCTCCGATGGAATAGATCGGGAAAATGACGCGGTTGAAGAACCTGTCCACTATGCTTCCGTCATCGTGGCGCATGCACATCCCGGCATCCACGAGCAAATCGGGATTATACCCCTTCGATTTTGCCCACTCCAGGAAATTGGTCCTTCCAGGCAATGCGAAGCCCAGCCCGAAATTGCGAATGGTGTCATCGGAGAACTGTCTCTCATGGAAATAGCTCAGGCCTATGGCCCTTCCCTGCTCTGTATTCCAAAGGATGTCCGAGAAATACTTCTGTCCAGCCTCACAAATCAGTATCAGGCTCTCATATTTCAGTCGGGAAGCAGCCTCCTCAGGACTTTCCTCCTTCTCTTCTATCTCGATTCCGTACTTCCTTGCCAGCCAACGCAACGCCTCTGGGTATGTGATGTGTTCGTGCTCCATCAGGAAGGTCACAGCAGTGCCGGCCTTTCCGCATGCGAAGCACTTGAATATTCCCTTGCTCGGGGAGACGGACATCGAAGGATTCTTGTCCTCATGGAACGGGCACAATCCGAGATAGTTGGCACCTCGGCGCTTAAGAGAGACGAAATCGCCGATGACTTCCTCTATCCTAACCGCATCTAGAATGCGGTCTACCGTCTGCTTGTCAATCATATTACAGGTAACGGAGAAGTTCACGCTCCTCCGGAGAATAAAGCAGCCTGTTCACCCACTCCTGGTCCCGGCAGACGTAAAAGACAATATAAACGGCCAGCAGGAGCAATGCTACGCCGGCAAGAATGATCAGGGTAACCTCCAGCTTCGTAAGGTGGTGGTATTCCTCCTTGTCCACATCCACTTCGGACAATGCCAAGGCAGGCTCTTCAAGCTTGGCTGCAGGTTCTTCTGCTGACTCTTCTTCAGAAAGTCCAGTCTCCTTCAACGGTTCGGCCACTAAAGGCTCGAGCTGCGGCTCTTCATCAGGCTGGGCCTCCGGCTCAGGCGTTGCCTCGGTTTCCGGTTCCGCTTCAGGTTCAAGCACTGCCTCAGGTTCCGGAACTTCTTCGGGTTCAGGCACCGCTCCGAGTTCTGGCGCTGCTTCAGGTTCAGGCACAGGCTGCGGTTCAGGCTTGGCTGCCGGCTCCGCTTCAGGCTCCTCCTGATGGAGGACTTTCATGTTGACGGGTACAAGCCCCCGGCCGTCCGGGTATATGTCAAGATCAGGTTCGGAGATAAAGAAATAGTCATTCAACGCCGTGGCGCGCATCTTGCCGAGTCCCGGAAGGACAATGGTCTTGGTGCGGTCAAGTTCTCCGCAGAACTCCGAGACGAATCTGTCCAGCTCCTCAACTGCCTCCTCCCGCGTAATGCCTGAGTCAGAAGCGAAGGCATCTGCGAGCAGGGTGTCGCCGCAGACAGCATTGGATCGGTAATATAGGCGCTTGTAAGGGGGATTGATCACCGTGCCGTGTTCCGAAATGGACGCAGGCATCACCTGCGTCAGGAAACTGCCTCGCCCTGCGAAGGAGATGCAGTCGTGTTCGCAAGCAAGATGCTTGATGAGCTTGGAGAGCTCGAGTATATCCATAGTTCGAGAGGACATGACGGGTGTGTTATCTTCACAAAGGTAGCATTTTTTCAGTATCTTTGGCCTTCGTTTGAAGGCGGTGGAAAACCGCCGCAGAAATGGAGGACCATCTATGTTTCGCAATCTTTGGATTAAAAGCCTTTTGCTTCTGGCCGGAATGGCTTTCGCCGCTGCGGCTTCCGCCCAGAGTTCTTTTTCCATCAATACCAGAAATCTGAAAAACGGAGACCTCATCTTCCAGGAAGAGGCGCCGGAGAAGAATGACGACGGCATCGACCTTACCAAGGCGATAGCAGAATCCACTTCAGGCAAGGACGACATAAGCTACACACACGTCGGGATCGTGATTTTTGAAAACGGAGTCCCATTCGTCATTGAGGCGTCCACAAGCGGAGTCAGAGAGACTCATCTGGAAGACTTCGTGGCGCGTTCAGAATTCGAGGAGGGAAAGCCGCTGATCGGAATCGCCAGAATTAAGGACACCATAGCGATATCTCCTTCCGATGCTGCCTTGCGCGCGAAAAAGCTCGTAGGCAAGGGATACGATTATTATTACAAGCCCGACAACGGACTTTACTATTGCAGCGAACTGGTCTATGAATGTTACCTGTTGCACGACGGCACACATTTCTTCGAAGCCGAGTCCATGTCGTTCGAGGACAAGGAAGGTCACATTTCAGACGAATGGAATGCGCATTTCAACAAGCTCGGAGTGCCGGTGCCGCAAGGAATGACCGGGACCAATCCCGGATACATGTCGAAATGCCAAAAGCTGTTTTTCCTTTATTGCCCGCCCGTCTACAAATGATTTTTAGAAAATTTTTTTTGCGGCATAAGTTAAAAACTCTATATTTGTGCCCGCTTTGAAAGGAAGCAATTCCCGACAAATCTGCCTCAATAGCTCAATTGGTTAGAGCACATGACTGTTAATCATGGGGTTCAAGGTTCAAGTCCCTGTTGAGGCGCAAAAAGCCGCTCGAAATTCGAGCGGCTTTTTGCGTGATTCCTTGTCTGGATCATCGTCTGGACGGCACAAAGCAGGTCAGGCCAACCCCGTTCCGGAAAGGTCGTACGGACTTTGAGCAAGTGAGATTGCAGGCAGAAAGACAGATAAGACTGCAAAAACGATCATTGGATGCTTCATGGTCTCAAATTGCATTGGCTACACGTTAAGCATGTCCGAATTGACGAATCCGATGATGTCGTAGATGGCGGCGATGGCTGTGTCGGCAGGGCCTGAAGGATCGAGAAGCTTCGCCTTGTTGTAGGCATTGATGGCGTCGCCCCACATCTGGTTGCGACGGAAAAGTCCGCCAAGAAGGTACCACGCCTGAGAGTTCTCGGGCTCCTTCTTCAACAGCTCCTGCAAGGTCTCGTAAGCTTCGTCGACCTTGTTGCTGCACAACATCTTCTGTACGTCGTTGATGTCTGTCATCCCGCCTCCTACCTTACAAGTCCGGAAAAGCCCATGAAGGCGAGAGAGAGAATGCTGGCAGTGACCAGAGCTATCGGCACTCCGCGGAAAGCCTTTGGAGTGTTTGACATGGAAAGCTGCTCGCGGATGCCCGCGAAGATCGTCAGGGCAAGGCCGAAGCCGAGGGCGCTGGCGACGGAATATACGACAGACTCGCCTAGATTCAGCATGTGAGCGGTGCCTCCGAACGTGAATTCCTTGGTAACCACGAGAATGGCAACTCCAAGCACGCAGCAGTTAGTGGTGATAAGAGGAAGATAGATGCCGAGAGCCTGATAAAGGGACGGTGATATCTTCTTCAAAATGATTTCTATCATCTGGACCAGAGCCGCAATGACAAGAATGAACGCGACGGTCTGCAAGAATTCTATGTGCAGGGGAACGAGAAGGTAATACTGCACCAGATAAGTCACCAGAGTGGCGAGAGCCATTACGAAAGTGACTGCTCCGGTCATTCCAAGGGCGGTATTCACCTTCGTGGATACTCCCAGGAACGGACAGATGCCCAGGAACTGGGAGAGAACTATGTTGTTGACAAATATTGCCGAAATAAGAATGATGACGTATTCCATAATCCTACTTGTTTACAATTTTAGCCGTAAGCTTGCGGAAGATGACGATCAGATATGCGAGCGCGAGGAATCCTCCGGGAGCAAGCACGAAGGCAAGGACTCCGTCGCCAGGGAACAGCTTGATTCCAAAAAATGAGCCGTTGCCGAGAAATTCACGGACCATGCCGAGGATGGTGAGCGCGAAAGTAAAGCCTATACCGACGCCAAGGCCGTCAAGGGCTGAATCTCCGGGATTGTGGTCCTTGGCATAAGCCTCAGCCCTGCCCAGGATGATGCAGTTCACCACAATCAGAGGGATATAGATGCCGAGCGTCTTGTAGAGCGCCGGCACATAGACCTGCATGAGCAGCTGAAGCACGCAAACGAGAGTCGCAATGATTACGATGTAGCAAGGTATGCGTACCTTTTCAGGTATTATCCTGGCAACAGCCGAGATGAGCACATTCGAGAGGATCAGCACGAACATCGTGGCCAGGCCCATGCTGAAGCCGTTGATGGCCGAAGTCGTGGTGCCGAGAGTCGGACACATGCCGAGAATCAGCATGAAGGTCGGGTTGTTGTCGACCATACCCCGACGGACAATCGAAAGCTTATTGTTGAACTGGCTCATTTCCTTCAGTATTAGTTTTTGGGCAAAGCTGGTCAAAGACATCCAGGGCGGTCTGGACAGCAGCAGTAAAGGCGCGGGAAGTAATAGTTGCTGCGGTAATTGCATCCACATCGCCTCCGTCCTTCTTGACCTTCAAGGTCTTTTCGGCCGGATTCCAGCCCTTGAACTGGGCATTGAACTTCCCGTAAGGGACGATCTTGGCTCCAAGTCCCGGGGTTTCGGACATCGAGACGACGGAAGTGTTGTAAACGACTCTGTCAGGTGTGATGCCTACCATCAGGGTTATCACGCCGCCGAATCCGGTGGAATAGCTCTTGACGGCATAGCCTACGGGTTCGCCGCCCTTCTTGGCGATGAAGACCGTGTAAGGCTTACCGCCGACATTGATTACGGTATCCTCCTCGGACGGGGTGTTGTCGAATGCCGGCACCACCTCTCCGATGGAAGTGTTGGTCTTTGCTATTTCAGCAAGCCTGATAGGCTCGGCAGTCGCCTTGTAGACGAAGCCGAGGATGGTGGAGCATACCAGGCAGACGATGGTCAGGACAAGTACCATATTCTTGAATGATGATTCCATTGCCATATTAAGCCCCCTTGGCGTAACGCGCCGGTTTGATGTATTTGTTCAATAGAGGAACGATTCCATTCATGATGAGAATGGCGAATGACACTCCTTCGGGATAGCTGCCGAAGAGCCTGATGAGCACCGTAATGACTCCGATGCCCACGCCGTAGATGACCTGCCCCCGGAAAGTCATGGGCGAAGTGACGTAATCGGTGGCCATGAAGATGGCTCCTATAAGGACGCCTCCTGTGAAGATGTTGAAAATAGGGCTGGTGTGATGCAGAGGGTCGATAAGCCAGAAGATTCCAGTGAAAACGAATATGGTTATGAGTATGGTCAGAGGAATGGTCGGCTTGATGACTCTGCGGATGAGCAGGTAGATGAAGCCGAGCACAAGTGCAATCGCCGAAATTTCTCCCACAGACCCACCGATGTTGATGAAAAGCTTGTCGAGCTGATTGAAATTGTTGGCGGCGAAGATTTGAGGGACAGTCTGTCCTGCCGCAAGGCCGTCGCGGACCATTGAAAGAGGCGTAGGGCCGGTGACAGCGTCAATCTTGCCGGCATTGAGCCAAGCCTGTGGAATGGACCAGTCAGTCATGTAAACCGGGAAAGATACGAGCAGGAAGACGCGGCCGAAAATGGCAGGGTTGAAGATGTTCTGTCCGATGCCGCCATACGTCATCTTGCCGACCGCGATCGCCATGAAAGAGCCGATCAGGATGAGCCACCATGGAGAGCTTGGAGGCATGTTCAATGCCAAGAGCAGTCCTGTGACTATGGCCGAGCAGTCCTTGATCGTGATCTCGGAATGCATTATGAACTTCTCTATCAGGTACTCAGTGAGTGCGCAGGTCGCGACTCCGATGAGCACAAGCTGTATGGCAGAAAAGCCGAACGCGTAGATGGATACGGCCAGAGTAGGCACGAGAGCTATGATAACATCGATCATCAGAGACTGAGTGCTCTGGTCTGAATGGATATGCGGCGCCGGCGAAACGATGAATTTTTTCATGATCATCTATTTTTTAGCGGCCCTTCCCTTTATTATGCGGAGAACCGCAGCCTTGTTTACACGAATTACGTCTAGGAGCTGTATGTGAGCAGGACAAGTATAGAGGCAACAGCCACATTCGATGCAGTCCTGGATGTCGTTCTTCTCCAGTTCGGCCTCCTGGCCGCCCATTCTGGAAAGAGTGTTCAGCAAGTAAGGCTCGAGTCCCATAGGGCAGACTTCTACGCACTTGCCGCAGCGGATGCAGGAGTCTTCGGGCTGACGCTTGGTCTCCTCCTCTGTCAGGAGCAGGAAGGCTGAGGTACCCTTCAAGACGGATGCATCGATGTTGGAAACTGCCTTGCCCATCATTGGTCCGCCGCTGATGAATTTCGCGGCAGTTACAGGCAGGCCTCCGATGGCATCAAGAATCTGGGCGAATGAGGTACCGACGCGCATGACGAAGTTCCTCTGCTGTGCGATGCATTTTCCGGTAACGGTGATGGTGCTTTCCACAATAGGCTTGTTCTTCTGCACCGCGTCATAGACGGCGATGGCCGTTCCTACGTTCTGCACCACGCAGCCTGTGTCGATCGGCAATCCCAACGTAGGCACGCGACGGCCGGTTATGGCATTGATTATCTGCTTCTCTCCGCCTTCAGGATACTTTGTATGAAGGACAACGACCTTGAAGTGAGAGTAATGCTCAGCTTTCTCCTTCATCAGGGCAATCGCCTGAGGCTTGTTTTCCTCTATTCCTATAAATCCTTTTTCAATGCCTAGAGCCTTCAGCATTATCTCGCCTCCGATGAAAATCTCTTCAGGCTGCTCTCTCATGGAACGGTCGTCGGCAGTAACGTAAGGCTCGCACTCGGAACCGTTGAGAATAAGAAACTCTGCCTTCTTTCCCGGGGGAGGTGAAAGCTTGATCCAGGTCGGGAAGCCGGCGCCGCCGAGCCCGACGACTCCCGCCTTCTTTATTCTGTCGATGATTTCGTCCTTGGATGCAGTGATTGCGCGGACGACGGTCTTGGACCTATCGATTTCAGGCATCCACTCGTCGCCTTCGACGTCGATGACGACGTGCATTACAGGGTTGCCGGCGAGGTCTGCCATCGGACATACGTCCCTGACGATGCCGGATACCGAAGCATGGACAAATCCGGAAATGAATCCCGAAGGCTCGCCTATCACCTGACCCACCTTGACCTTGTCACCCTTAGCTACGACCGGCGTGGCCGGAGCTCCCAGGGACTGGGCCATGGAAATATATACAGTGGGGAGGATAGGGAAAACCTCTACCGGCGCATTGGCCGTCAACTTATTGTCTTGCGGATGGATGCCGCCTATCTTGAAAGTTCTTGCCATTTCAATTCCTCCTAGTCGTTCTTAAGCGGAAGCGCATCGTCGACTGTTACCTCTACAGGCACCTTAGGCGGGAAGTTGAATGCCTGAATAGCATGTGTAGGACATTCATCGACGCACTTGTGGCAAAGCTTGCACTTCGTGAAATCAATATATGCGAGATTGTTCTCGACCGTAATCGCATCGAACGGGCAGACCTTTGCGCACTTTCCGCAGCCGATGCAGCCGATCTTGCAGAACTGCCTTGTCAATCCTCCCTTGTCGGTATTCCTGCAAAGGACGCAGACACGTCGGTTCTTGATGCCCTTGTCGCGAAGCTCTATGATCCCTTTCGGACAAGCTTTCACACAAGCTCCGCAGGAAGTGCACTTTTCCTCGTCGACTTCAGGCAAGCCGGTAATCTTGTTGATGTGGATTGCGTCGAACTTGCAGGCGTCCTCGCAGTCTCCAAGGCCTGCGCAACCGTACTTGCAACCCGTGTCGCCGCTGTAAAGTGCGAACATTACCTTGCAGGATGAATAGCCGTCCCAATAATTGGTCCTTTCGCGGTTATCGTAATCGCCATTGCAGCGCACGACAGCCACCTGGGGCTTTTTCTCTTCAAGAGCCTGGCCGAGATATGCGGCCACCTTAGACATTACGGCATTGCCGCCGACAGGGCAGAATTCCTTTCCGATGGAAGGAGCCTTGACTACAGTTTCGGCGAAATCGCGACAGCCGGCGTGGCCGCAGCCGCCGCAATTGGCACCCGGCATAAGAGCTTCCACGTCGTCTATTCTCGGATCTTCCACAACCTTGAATTTCTGAGCCACAAGGTACAGCACGACTGCCAGCACCAGGCCCATCAGCGTAAGGCTGAGGATAGTTACCACTAAGATGTTCATTATTTCACAGTTTATTCCTTCAATACAAATTTGAACTTTCTCTTAAGCCTATCGCGAAAAAAATAAAGGGCCACATAATATACCGCAACAGCAACGACGGAGTAAAGAGCCGAAAGAGGCTCCGCAACCCCGATTTTAAGCAAAGTTAGCAATAATCCCAATAAAATGACCAATGGAATTACATAAGAAAGCAAAACTGCCATCAGGCCGAGCGAAGATTTCATCACGACGGTAACGGTATCGCCCACTTTCACATCGCTGCCCTCGGGTTTGGCGACATTGAATACCTTGACATCATCGCCAGCCAGGCCGCAGGCCTGCTTGGCGACGCAGGAGCCGCATGAGCCCTGCCTCTCAATCTGTACAGTCACTCCGTGAGCGGTAACGGCAGTTACCACACCAGAATGCCCTATGCTTTCTAAAGCCATATCAGTCTGAAACTTTGGAAGTAACTGGATATTTCTGATTCGTCATCCTGGTCAGGGTTCCATTGATGGTGCCCACGGAAACAGGCGACTTGAATACCAAAGGAATGTGGTTGTCATCGTCGGAGAGCCAAATGAAGATGTCATCCTTGCCCTTGAAGACCTGGCTTGCATTGTTCATGGCGTCGAACTGGGAGCCAGGGGCATCATTGCTGTAATGATTCTTGTGGGGGACGACGGAGAGGGCTATCTTGATGGTCTTGAATTGTCCGAGCTTTCCAATCTTGATGGTCTCGCGCTTCATGTACCTGTAAGAGACGTCCAGCAGGTTGCGGTCCATGGCCATGGTGAGAATCACCGGCTTGCCAGCCATAATGTCGTTCACCTCGAAGCCACGCACCCTGGCAAGCATCGAGAGGATGTCGTATATCTGGCCGCCTCCGAGATACAGCGTGGAATCCAGGCGGTAATCAGTCTGCTTTGTGACGTGTATCTTGACCCTTTTCGTATTCGGATCGTAAGAAAAGACATTGGTGGCGTGATAATTGCCTTCGTTCACATCTCTGTGGAAAAAGCGCGGATTGGCGTCCGAGGCAGTAAATTTGGCCTCGAAAAGATCCCTGACCTTGAAAAAAGAATCCCAGAACTTGAAGGTGTTTCCGCTGCAATAATAATGGAAGCACTCCTCGCCGTTCAGGTCAGTTGACCTGAGGGTAGCAGTGATCTGGGCTATGTCGGCATTGATGCCCCATTTATAATGAAGCACATATTCCAAGACTTCTCCGTCCTTGTAAGGAGGAATGGCGGTTTGCGAAAAAGAAGGTGCCGGAGCAAGCATCAGGAAAGCTAATGCGGCAAATGTGAGTTTTATGATGTCGGGGAGTTTCATATCAGATTTGATTTTCAAAACCCGTGCCCGGAAGCATTCCTCCGTCGAAATCGTCGCCGTTCATGCTGGAACCCACTATCTGGAAATCATCGGATGCGCCAAGATAGCCATTGTCGACGAACTTCACCTCCGAGGAGATGAACTGCATCTTGATGTCCTTGACCTCTCCGTTACGGTGCTTTGCTATGATTATCTGCGCCTCTCCGTGAACAGCATCTTCGAGACCATAATACTCGGGGCGGTGGATGAACATGACGATGTCAGCATCCTGTTCGATGGCTCCAGACTCGCGAAGGTCGCTTAGCTGAGGCCTCATGGAGCCGCCGCGCGTCTCCACATTGCGTGAAAGCTGCGAAATGGCAATGATAGGCACGTTCAACTCCTTTGCAATCGCCTTGAGAGAGCGAGAGATGGCAGAAACCTGCTGCTCGCGGAACCCGCTGAGTTCCTGAGGCCCCTGCATCAGCTGAAGATAGTCGATGATTATTATCTTGACGCCCTGGTTCAGCACGAGCCTGCGTGCGTTAGCCCTGAATTCGGCTATTGGAAGCGCCCCTGTGTCGTTCACGAAAAGCGGCGCATCGGAAAGGAGGGTTATCTTGTCGTTCAATATCTTCCAGTCCTCGTCAGTAAGCTTGCGGCCTCCCTTGATCTTGTCGCCGGGAAGTCCTGTCTCGCTGACAAGAAGCCTCTTTGTGAGAGAAAGGGAAGACATTTCAAGCGAGAAGAATGCAACCGGTATTTTTGAGACAGCAATGTTCCTGGCCATGTTCAGCACAAACGCAGTCTTTCCCATGGAAGGACGGGCAGCTATGATGATGAGGTCGGCAGGCTGCCAGCCAAGCGTGACCTTGTCAAGGCTTGGAAAGCCGGATGGAATGCCTGAAAGGCCTTCAGGATTCTTCTGGTCCTTCTCGATTTCGTCCAAGGCATCGTTCAGCAAGTCGTGTATGGGCGTAGTGGCTTTGCGGAGGTTGTTTTCAGTCAGGGAGAATATCTTCTGCTGCGTCGAGTCCAGCAGGTCGTCGACCGACATCGTGTCGTCGAAGGCATTCTTCTGGACCTCATAGGATATGGTAATTAGCTCCCGCTGTATATATTTTTGCAGCAGGATCTTTGAATGGTACTCGATGTGGGCCGCAGCGCCGATGCGGTTGGTAAGCTGGCTCAGATAATAAGCTCCGCCGACCTCCTCTAGGTCTCCCGTCTTGGAAAGCTCATTGGCTACGGTGTAAAGGTCAATGGGATTATGGCCGTCCGAAAGCTTCTTTATAGCATTGAAAATCTTTCGGTTAGCTTCCTTATAAAAACATTCCTCGTTCAAGACTCCGAGGACTTCGGGAACCACGCTCTGCTCAAGCATCAGGGCTCCGAGCACGGCTTCCTCTATGTCAATGGCCTGAGGCGGCTTTCTGCCGATTTCAACGCCAATGGCATCGACTCCCGGTGTCTGAGTCTTCTTCTTTGGAAATCCCGAAGACTTACTTGGCATTCCTTGCGTCGTCCTTTGAATTCTCTTCCTGGTCGTAACGGGAACTGACAAGGATGCGTCCGCAATACTCACAAACGATGAACTTCCTGCCGGACTCGATGTCTATCTGCATCTGAGGCGGAATCCTGTTGAAGCATCCGCCGCAAGACTCGCGCTTGACGGTAACTACTGCAAGCTTGTTCTTGGCATTGTCGCGAACCCTGTGATAAGCAGCGACCATCCTTTCGTCGAGGCCCTTGGAAAGGGCATCGACCTTGTCCTGAAGCTTCTTCCTCTCCTTGGATGTTTCTTCGGTAATGTTTGAAAGCTCCTTGTTCTTGGTGGCAAGATCCTGCTTTCGGCCGGCAGCGTTGTTCTTGGCTTCATCGTACTCTGCCTTCTTCTGGGCTATGGTGTCCTGGCTCCTGCGTATCTTCTTTTCGAGGGACATGCATTCCAGTCCCTGAAATTCTATCTCCTTGCCGAGCGATTCGAATTCGCGGTTGTTCTGGACATTCTTCTGCTGTTCGACATACTTAGCCGTCTTTTCCTTGCTCTCGTCGATTCCTCTCTTGTAATCGCTGATCTCCTTTTCGTAATCCTTGATTTCACGCTTCAGGTTATCCATCGTCTCGGTGAGTTCGTCGATTTCGTTCTGGATATCCTGAACCTCCTTAGGTAGCTCCCCGCACATGAGGTTGATCTGGTCTATCTGGGAGTCCAGCTTCTGGATCTGATAAAGGGTCTTAAGCTGTTCCTCGGTCTTGTCGTCCTTTGAATTGTCTCCAAGACTCTGCTTGATAGACACGAAAGTCTCCCTGTCGTCTACTCGGGTATTCTTCTTTGTCGTTGCCATAATATATTTATCTGTAATTAATCGGGTTAATAATCCTTTCTGCCTTGCGGACTGCAAAAGTATGTAAATTTTCGTTAAGTACTTCGATAAACTTGTCCACGATCTCAGACTCGCTCTCGAAGTGCCCTATGTCCAAGACAATGAAGCCGTCGGGACAAAAAAACTGATGATATGAAAGGTCCGCCGTGACATAGGCCTGCGCTCCGCTCGAAATTGCAGCTTCAAGAAGTGAGCCTCCGCTTCCGGAGCACAATGCAACCCGCTGCACCTTGCAATCCAACGGCTTTGAATGGCGGAGATGCTGCAGATGGAACGAAGCCATTACCGAATCGATGAACTGCGGGCAGCTCAATGTTATCGGCAACTCTCCCACCAGCCCGATGCCGGACTCGTCCAAAGGCTTGGCATCCACAAGATGCATGCGCTTTGCCATCAGCCAGTTCACTCCTTCCGGTGCCTTGTCGGCATTAGTATGTGCGGCATAGACGACAATTCCGTGGCGTATCGCAGCTTCAACAGCCTTCCCCACAGGATCGCCTGAATTGATTTTCTTCACTCCATGAAAGATCAGCGGATGATGGGTGACTATCATGTCGCAGCCGAAGGATGCAGCCTCCTCGACAACCTCCGGAGTGCAGTCGAAAGCGACCATCACACCTTTTATCTCCTGATCCGGCGATCCGATGCAGTAGCCCGGATTGTCCCATTCCTCGGCCGTTCCTATCGGAGCGAACCTTTCGAGGATCTCTGATATCTGCCTTGCTCTCATGGCTTGGACGCAATTATAAGGATTTCTGGACTTCCGTCAGGAGATCCCTGATGTCCTTCAGCTTGTTGCATATCTCTACGGCACGGTCGGTCCCTTCCCTGTTGTCCCTCATTCTTTTGGCAGCACCGGCCAAAGTCATCCCCCTCTCCTTGACGAGATAGTGGATCTTCTTGAGATTTTCCACGTCGCCTTTCGTGTAAAGGCGCACTCCCCGCCTGTTGCGGTCCGGCTTTATGAATTGTGGAAATTCATTCGACCAGAACCTGATCAGGGATTCGCTCTCGCCGAGCATCTGCGACAATTCGGAGATGCGGTAGTAGACTTTTACGTCCTCTTCATTGAATTCTTTTACCGGCATAGGATAAGTATCGTTTGGCGTCAGTCCAAGGACTGACCGGTGTTCGTTGCAATGATAAGCATTTCACGGTAATTGTTTCCATCCAGGTCTCCAAAAAAGTAATTGACCGGGTCCTGTGGCTTTCCATTCAGGGAAACGCCATAATGGAGATGCGGGGCGAAGGAAGTGCCGCTGTTTCCAACCCTGCCTATGACCTCGCCCGAAGAAACGCGTTGTCCCTGGCGCACAAGTATGTCGTTAAGATGACCGTAGACTGTGGTCAGCCCGTTCCCGTGATCTATCCGGACCGAATTGCCAAGGCCTTTCTTCAGCCGGTCTATCTTGACGACCGTTCCCTTGGCGGATGCGAGCACCTCGGTTCCGATAGGCGCTATCAAGTCGATTCCCTCGTGGTCGTCGATCGTCTTGAGGAAAGGATTCACCTTCTTGCCGACCGAAGCTCCAGTGGAAGCTAGCGTGAATCGGCTGATGGGGACAATGGAAGGAATATACTCCGCGCTGTCGCCGAGCGACTCTAGCCTATCTTCAATTTCATCCACTGATTTCCGGCAGTCGGAAGCGACAGCCTGGAGCAGCCTGCCCTTGAGATGCGTGTCCCATACCAGCGGCACCTCCCTTACTGTGTCGAGACGGGCGTAATTGATGACCGTATCGGCTTTTGCGAAATCTGGCGGTTCGGATTTGAAGATCTCCCCGTAAATATGCTTGTCCCGATACTCGAGGCTCTGGACCGAATTGTCAAGAAGGTCGGCATTGGCGGACATCTTGTCATAGGTCTGACTGATGAACCGGTTTTCACGCTTCAGCCTCCTCTGGTCGGGCGTATCGATGAAAAGCGAAACCACAAGGTAAACCGCTGCGGCACCTATTACGCTGTAGAGCAAGATGTAAAGTATGATATGCCCTATCTTTCGAGGGGTAAGCTTGTATTCCTCGAACTTCAGCTCGTCCTTATTGTAAACGTAACGCTTCTTGAACATCTGCCCCTCCTATCCTCGCGGCCTGACCAGCTTGGAATACTCACCAGGAGAAATGGTGTTGTCGTAGAAGTTGACAGGATTGATGGGATGATCGTCGTAGCGGACCTCGTAATGGAGATGAGTGCCTGTAGAGCGGCCTGTGTTGCCCATGGCGCCAATCTGGTCGCCACGATGGACCATTTGTCCCTCAGCGACCTCTGCTGCGCGAAGATGGCCGTAGAGAGTCTTATAGCCGAAACCATGGTCGACCACCACGAAATTGCCGTAGCCGAAGAAATTGAATCCCACCTCGACCACCTTGCCGTCGCCCGTGGCATAAACCGGCTCGTTCTTGGAACCTGATATGTCGACTCCGTCGTGCATCTTGAAGATGCGGGTCAGAGGGTCGGAGCGATAGCCGAACGGACTTGAGAGCTGGTTTCGCGAGCCTGTGGAAACAGGATAGATATTAGGGATGCAGCTGGCCATGTCGCCCGCCTTCTTTGAAAGCGTCTCGATGTCGTCGAATGAACGGGACTGCACATAAGCCTTCTTCGTCAGGATGTCCATGCGCATGACGGAAGTCTTCATGTAATCGGCATTATAAAGCTCGTCGAGGTAGGAATACCTGTCGACGCCGCCGAAACCTGCTTCGCGGACATCCTGCGAAAGGTCTTCCATACCGAAAATAGGCCTGTAAACGACATTGTCCCTCATTTCAAGCTTCTGCAAAGCCTCCTCTTCCTTGTCCATACGGTCGTTGATGTAGCCAATCTTCTCCAAAAGCTCGCTGTTCCTGTCGAGCAGAAGGGCGGTCTTGGGATTCTTCAACTTTAAAATTCCGGTAAGGATAGCGGAGTAACAGCCATACGAAAGCACTGCAAAGAGCACGACGGCTATGCCGGCGATGACCTTGCCTTTCCTGCTAAGCGCCTCCACTTCAAAGGAGCCGTTTTCCTTATTATAGATATATGTCTTGCGACCGAACATCAAACCCCGGATTTTGACTTTAATTCATGCAAATATAACTCAATTTGCATAAAAACGATTACTTTTGCTAGCTAAAACTATGCCAGTTGAAATTATGACTTCAAAGGAAATCAGACAGACATTCCTCGACTTCTTCAAGTCGAAAGGGCACGAAATAGTGCAATCCTCCCCCATTGTCGTGAAGGACGACCCGACGCTCATGTTCACCAACGCCGGAATGAACCAATTCAAGGACATCTTCCTCGGAAACCGGCAGCCTAAGGCCCCTAGAGCGGCCGACACTCAGAAATGCCTGCGCGTAAGTGGAAAGCACAACGACCTCGAGGAGGTCGGACACGACACTTACCACCACACTATGTTCGAGATGCTCGGCAACTGGAGCTTCGGCGACTATTTCAAGAAGGAAGTGATCGGATGGGCGTGGGAGCTTCTCACCGACGTCTACAAGATCGACAAGGACCGCCTTTACGCCACAGTATTCGAAGGCTATGCTCCCGACGGACTCGGGCTGGACGAGGAGGCTCTGACAGAGTGGAAAAAATATCTGCCTGATGACCACATCCTCAAGGGGGACCGCCACGACAATTTCTGGGAAATGGGCGATACCGGCCCTTGCGGACCGTGCAGCGAAATCCATGTCGACCTTCGCGACGACGCCGAAAGGACAAAGCTGCCTGGCGCAGGACTGGTTAACAAGAGCGATCCTCTGGTTATAGAAATATGGAACCTGGTCTTCATGCAGTTCGACCGCAAGGCAGACGGGCACCTGGAGAACCTTCCCCACAAGAACATAGATACCGGAATGGGCTTTGAAAGACTCTGCATGGTGCTTCAGGGCGTGAAGAGCAACTACGACACGGACGTATTCCGTCCGATGATCCAGACGATATCCGAAATGTGCGGAAAGCCGTACGTCGAGAAATCCGACGAGGGAATTGCAATGAGAGTGATCGCAGACCACATCCGCGCCATCACCTTCGCCATCGCAGACGGACAGCTGCCTTCCAACGTCAAGGCAGGCTACGTCATCCGAAGGATCCTGCGCCGCGCAGTCCGCTATGGCTACACGTTCCTCGGATTCAGGCAGCCATTCCTCTGCATGCTGGTTCCTGAGCTAGCCCGCGAAATGGGCGGGGTCTTCCCTGAAATCAAGGCTCAGGAAAAGCTCGTCGTCGAGGTGATCAGGAACGAGGAGGAGGCATTCCTCCGCACGCTCGACAAGGGCATAGGCTTGATGGACCAGATCATGGAGAAGGACAAGGAGGGCAAGCTCATTTCCGGCGTGGACGCATTCACGCTTTACGACACGTTCGGCTTCCCCATCGACCTAAGCGAACTCATCGCACACGAGCACGGATACGAAATAGACCTTGAAGGATTCCAGGCGGAACTTCAGAAGCAGAAGGAGCGCGCTCGCAACGCCGCAGCCAAGGAAGAAGGCGACTGGATCGATGTCAGGGAGTCCGTGAAGACCGTCTTCGACGGCTACGACCTGCTCAGCGAACCTGTCCACATACTCAAATACCGCACAGTAAAGACCAAAGGCAGGGAAATATACCAGCTCGTCTTCGACCGCACTCCTTTCTATGCCGAAAGCGGCGGAGAAGTCGGAGACACAGGCACGCTCGAGTCTGACGGCGGAGAGAAGATCTCCATCCTGAATACCATAAAGGAAAACGACCTGCCTATACACGTTGCAGACCACATTCCATCCGACCCTTCAGAAGGATTCAATGCAAAGGTCGACGCAGAGCGCCGCCAGAAGATCGCCAACAACCACTCCTGCACCCACCTGCTGGACTTCTCGCTAAGAGCTATCCTGGGCACGCACGTCGAACAGAAAGGCTCTTTCGTCGGTCCAGATTCCTTCAGGTTCGATTTCTCCCACTTCGAGAAAGTCAGCGACGAGAACCTGAAGAAAGTGGAGCGGATGGTGAACAGCCTGATCCGCAAGAACATAGTTAAGGAAGAACTGCGCGACATCCCTATCGACGAGGCAAGGAACTACGGCGCAATCGCCCTCTTTGGAGAGAAGTATGGCGACAAGGTGCGCCTGATCAAGTTTGGCGATTCCGTCGAATTCTGCGGCGGATGCCACACAAGCGCCACGGGAAACATCGGCTGCTTCAAGATACTCTCCGAATCTGCGGTAGCTGCCGGAGTCCGGAGGATAGAAGCTGTGACCGGAGAAGCTGCAGAGAGCGTCATTGACAGCCTGGAAGACAGCTACAACGAAATCAGGGCTCTGTTCAACAATGTTCCGAACGTCGCAGATGCCGCAAGGAAGCTGATGGAAGAAAACGCGGAAGCGAAGAAGCAGCTCGAAGAGGCTGCCAGGCAGAAAGCCGGACAGCTGAAAGAGAAGATCCTTTCTGAAAGGAAGGTCGTCGATGGGACGGACGTATACGAATGTTCCGAAGAAATCGACGCTAACGCCATGAAGGAAATCGCATTCGAGATGTACAAGACGCTTTCCAACTCCGCTTTCTTCGGAGCTTTCAGGACTCCTGACGGAAAGGCCTGCCTGACAGTGATGTACACAGACGATCTGGTCAAGAAGGGACGCAACGCCTCGAACGACATCCGCCAGGCGGCAAGACTGATAATGGGCGGAGGAGGAGGGCAGCCGTTCCTCGCGACTGCCGGTGGCAAGGAAATTGAAGGGCTGAGTGAGGCATTGAAACTTTTGGAATCGCTGCTGTAAGGCTCTAACAAGCTGCTGAATGAAACTGATTGACAAATATACCGTCAAGTCCTTCATTGGACCGTTCATCATGACCTTCGTCATAGTGATGTTCGTGCTTGTCATGCAGTTTCTCTGGCTTTACATCGACGACCTCGTCGGAAAGGGACTGAGCTTCTGGGTGATACTCGAGTTCATGGGCTGGGGCGCCTGCACCCTGATGCCTCTGGCATTGCCTCTGGCCACCCTGCTGGCATCCATCATGACGCTCGGGAACCTCGGGGAAAACAACGAGCTTCTAGTGATCAAGGCGACAGGCGTCCCGTTGCAGAGAGTCCTTGCTCCACTGATCGGAGTGGCGGTGCTGATTTCGATCGGAGCATTCTTCGTATCGAACAACCTGCTTCCGGTGGCTTACAACAAGATCTACACACTGCAGTCCGACATCAACCAGACTAAGGACAAGATCAAGATCCCGGTAGGCATATTCTACGACGGAATCGACGGATACGTCATCAAGATCAAGTCTCGCAACGAAGCCGACATGATGTACGACGTCATGATCTACGACCACACCAAGCACGACGGCAACACCAACCTGATTGAAGCCGATTCCGCAAAGATGGGATTCACGCCTGACAAGGACTTCCTGACGCTTGACCTGCATCACGGCACTTCATATCAGGAAACGAACAGGATGCAGTACCGCGACACGGTGCTGGAGATGCAGAGGGTGAACTTCGCGGAACAGAAGATAATGATATCCCTGAAGGACTACGCATTCAAGCGAAACGACGACAACCGCTACAAGGATGAAGTCATGTCGCAGAACCTAAAGCAGCTGAAGCACGACAGGGACTCGCTGGGCACAGCTTACGACGTCAGGCTGAAAGAGGAATCCGGAAGGGTGCGCTTCAGCCTTGGACTTACCTACGCCTACCAGCTCGACAGCTCACACACGGCCAACATCCACGGAAGCATGGATCCTAAGGCTTTGGAAATGAACTGGAAGAATCCACAGGAAGAAAGGATTGCGCTCGACAGGGCCTTGAAGATAATAGATTCGAACCCCACTCAGATGTCTATGGAAATAGAACGCGACAAGTTCCAGTTCGCAGACCCTCTGAGAAGGATCGACATTGAGAGTTTCAGGAAATATGCCGTTTCGCTGGCCTGCCTGATATTCTTCTTCATCGGAGCGCCTTTGGGATCCATCATCCGCAAGGGAGGGCTCGGTACGCCGGTCATAATCTCGCTCCTTTTCTTCGTCCTCTACTGGGTAGTGGACATCTCGGGAAAGAAGCTGGCCAGGCAGGGCTCCATGTCTCCATTCGTGGGAGCATTCATCTCATCCATTGTGCTGGCACCGATAGCCATGTTCCTGACTATCGAGTCTACGAAGGATTCTTCGATATTCAATCCTGCCGCCTTCTTCAAGGCCGTCGGGGATGCGGTAAAGGAGTTCTTCGCACACATTGAGCGCAGGAAGATAAGGATAGTGTACATGGGAACGCCGGATTTCGCTGTCGCACCGCTGGATGCATTGCGCCGCAAGGGCTATGGCATCTGCGCTGTGGTGACGACTCCGGACAAGCCTTCAGGCCGCGGACTTAAAGTGAATGAAAGTGCCGTAAAGAAATATGCCGCTGCCCACAAGATGACGATCCTTCAGCCGGAATCCCTTAAAGACGAACAGTTCATCGAGACATTGAAAGGCTATAAGCCGGCTCTGTTCGTGGTCGTCGCCTTCAGGATGCTGCCCGAGACGGTATGGAAAATCCCTCAGATGGGCACCATAAACCTGCACGGCTCGCTGCTGCCTCAATTCAGGGGCGCGGCTCCCATCAACTGGGCCATCATCGACGGCGAACGCCTCACAGGCGTCACCACATTCATGATTGACAAGCACATCGACACCGGAGGAATCCTAGGGCAGAGGGAATGCCTCATCGAAAAGAGCGACACGTTCGGCACCCTGCACGACAAGCTCATGGCTCTCGGCAGCAGTCTGGTCATTTCGACGGTTGACGACATACTTCACCACCGTGCCGTGGCAGTGCCACAGCACGTGATTTCAGAACTCAGGCCTGCTCCGAAGCTCACTCCTGAGAACTGCAGGATAGACTTCAGCAGAAGCGCGCATCATGTAGAACTGCTGGTCAGGGGACTTTCTCCGTACCCGGCTGCGCACTGCTCGCTAGTCGCATTGGCCGGAGAAAACGGACAGAGCCAGGATGTAAAGGTGTTCCAAGGATTCGAAGACGAAGTTTCATCGCTGATTCCAAAGGAGCAGTATGACGGCTTGACTGCTGCAGGAAGCATTGTCACGGACGGCAAGAAAATGCTTTATGTGCTCTGCGGCGACGGCAAGTTCTTGAGAATTGATGAGCTGCAGGCCGCAGGAAAGAAACGCCTCGACACGGCTGCCTTTCTCGCCGGGTTCAGGAACGCAGAGACTTCCCACTTCGAATGAAGAAGGTCGCCAGCATCATATCGATAGTTGCCGCAGGAGATTTCCCTGTTGCGACAGAGCCCTTGAAGGCATTGTCCGAATCGGAAATCGTGATTGCATGCGACAGCGCCGCTTCCGCCCTGCTTGAGCACGGCATCACACCCGACTACGCAGTAGGCGACATGGATTCAATGCCTCCTTCGACTTTTTCCGAGCTCGATGCAAACGGCAGGACGAAGTTCGTAAAGATTGAGGAGCAGGACGACAACGACCTGACAAAGGCTTTCAGGTTCGCCCTTACGCTGAAACCGGCGCAAATCCATATTCTTGGAGCGACAGGCAAGAGGGAAGACCATACGCTTGCAAACGTTTCTCTTCTGGCAGACTACGCCTCGGAGCTGGAAAGGCAAGAAATAAATGCCTCGGGAAGCATCGACATGCTTTCAGACTATGGCATCTTCCTTCCAGCGCTCGGATCATGTACGGTGCAATGCAAGAAGGGGCAGGAAATCTCGATATTCAGCTTCGACCACACCCTGCGCATCCATTCTGAAGGACTGCATTACCCTACAGACGCAGTGGTGTTCGACACTCTTTGGAAGGCTTCATTGAACAAATCGGAAGGCGAAAGCTTTGAACTGACTTTCAACCACCCCGCCCCTGCCATCGTCTTTATGGCCTTCTAATTCTGGAAAGCTTCGATGCGGCGTACCGATTCCTCGAAATCCTCGCGTGAGTTCAGGGCATAATTCTTGACCTTTGCGCGGTAATTGTAAATAGTGTTCACGCTGTAGCGCAGCAGGGTGGCAATCTTGCCAGAATCCGTTATGCCAAGGCGGATGAGGGCGAAGATGCGGAGTTCAGTGTTAAGGAGCTCGCCTTTCTTCAGCTCGATCTTCCCTTCATCGCTGAGGAGTGCATTGAATTCCTTTACGAAGTTCGGATAGAGCGAGAGGAATGCGGTGTCGAAAGTGTGGTAGAAATCCGATATCTCGTCATCCATCATGTTTGCCCTGCTCAGGTCGGACTTGAGCTTGTCTATTTCCCCCAAAGTCAGCTTCTTGCGCACGTAGCTGCGGTACGCCTTCATCTTCTCGATGTTGTCGCTCAGCAAATTCAGGAAGAGTGCGATGTACTCCTCCTTGATGGTGTCGGCCTCGGTCACCTGCCTGTTCATTTCGCTCAGCTGCGCGTTCATCGAGGCGAGCTGCGTATTGTTGTCGACTACCCTCCTGTTCATGTCCTTCAGCTCCTTCTGGGTTTTCGAGAGCTTGCGGGAGCGCTGGACAAGGACGAGCGCCATGGACAATGCAAAGAGCAGAAGTACGCTGATTATTATCAGGAAAACCGTAATCTGCTGCTTCTGTCGAGCCTGCCTGTCCTGATAGGCCTTTTCTATCTTAGGCAGCATGTAGGCGATCTGCCACGGACGGAGCTTGGAATTGTAGAAAAGGGCGTCGTCCATGGATATCTGGATGTACTTGAAAGCGTGGTCTAGGTCTTGCCTGTCGAAGAGAATGGAAGAGACAGTGGTAAGCGAGCCGTAGTCCTTGATGGAGTTCTTGATGTCGGCCTGCGCCGAAAGGATCAGCCATTTCAGCCTGGCGTCCTCGTCCTTCAATTCCCGCTCAATGAGCGACTGGTTATAGACATAAATGGCGTAATCGTGAGTATTGGGGTCGGTGCGGGATATCAGGGCGCGGTTCAGCGAATCTGCCGCCGCAGTCTTGCCGGTTTCGCGCATCTCCTCTATCTGAAGATTCACATATTCGTCGCTTGAAGGGTCAAGGATGGAGTAGAGCCTCCTGCGGTAATATGCCCTTTCGGCAATTGCCCTCCCCTTCACCTCGCCATCCTGGGAGTATTCCGCCAGTTCGCGGGCAAGCCTGTGGTAGGTGGTGAAATATTCGTGCTTGAGATCGGGGGAGATGGAAGATGTATCGATGGTTTCCAGCATGCCCTGCGCCTCCAGATAATGCGCGGAAGTTGAATACATGAAAGCAAGCTGGATCTTGGAATGGTCCATCTTGTTCCTGTCGCCTAGCCGTTCGGCTATGACGATGTCCCTCCCGATGACATTCTTGGTGGAATCGAAGTTATAAGCCTTATACTCTTCTATCAAAGTTTCATTCAATGCGTAAAGCTGGTCCAATGAAAGATTCTTGTTCGAGGCGAGCTGCTGAAGCGACATCAGCCTGTTGACCTTGGGCACGTCGTATGATTGCCGTATGTCCAGCTGATGGTCAAGGTCGGCAAGCATCTCATGAAGCTGCGTCTGCCCGACATCCTTGCAGCCCGAGGCAAAAGCTAATGCGAGAGCAAAAGCCGGAATAAAGAACCGCTTAATTTTCATCAATGTAAAGATATAAAAAAAACGCCGATCAGTAATTTGTGACCGACGTTTTTTTTAAGACTTGCAGCAGTTCCTACAAGCCTACTTTCAATTTGGAAATGCCCAATTTTTCTGCAACGTGCTTGAGCATGTCGTCGATCATTGCATCCATATCCCACTTTGGTGCCCAGTCCCACTCCTTTCGTGCGCATGTGTCGTCCATCTTGTCAGGCCATGAATCAGCGATGGCGGCCTTGATGGGATCCACATCATAATCGAATGTGGCAGTAGGGATGCGCTTGCCGATGGCGGCGAAGAGTTCCTTAGGGCAAAAACTCATCGAGGCTATGTTGAAGCTGTTTCGGTGAATCAGCCTGGAAGGGTCGGCTTCCATCAGTGTGGATACGGCGTCAAGTGCGTCAGGCATGTACATCATGTCCATGTAGCTGTCTTCAGGAATCGGGCAGGTATAGTGGCCTGTCTTAAGAATTTCATAGAAGACCTCGACGGCGTAGTCGGTGGTGCCTCCGCCAGGCAGCTGCGCATAAGAGATCAAGCCCGGGAAGCGCACGCTGCGCGTGTCGACTCCGAACTTTGTAAAATAATAGTCGCTTAAAAGCTCTCCGGTGACCTTGCAGACTCCGTACATCGTGTCAGGGCGCATGATGGTGTCCTGAGGAGTGTCGGCGTGGGGCGTGCTGAGACCGAAGGCCCCGATGGAGCTCGGTGTGAAGAGTGCGCAACGGCACTGCTTGGCTATATCGAGGGAATTGATCAGGGCCGAGATATTGATGTCCCAGGCGTGGCGCGGATTAAGTTCTCCCTTGGCAGAAAGCAAAGCAACAAGATTGAAGATAGCATCTATCTTGTACTCCTTTACGGCCCCGGCGTAAGATGCCAGATTGCAGGCGTCCAGCTTCAGAGCCGGACCGTGTTCAGCAAGCTTCGCTACAAGGTCGTCGCGCAGGTCGGCGCCGACGACATTTTCAGTTCCGTAAATTTTCTGCAGGTGAGGAACCAGTTCGGTTCCGATTTGTCCGCCTGCGCCTACGATCAATATTCGTTTCATGTCCCTACTGGTGTTTGATAATGTAACACAAAAGTAATACTTTTATACTAATAATATGTAATTTATTACCTTATTCAACTTTTGGGAGTCGATTTGTGAAATATTAGAAATGTTGACCTAATCATCGCATTTTCTTATATTTGCAGCATGATCTTGCAGACAAGGGTTGAATCGGGCACTGCCGGGAGACTCATTTCCGGCTATGATGGAACCATGACCCTGGGGTCCTGCTTCTCCGATGAAATCGGTCGCAGGCTCTCGGAAACCGGCTTCAAGGTGCTTTGCAATCCATTCGGGACGCTTTACAATCCGGCCAGCATCGCAAAGTCGGTTGAACTGCTTGCCGGGGGGAAGCATTTCACTGAGGGGGACATCGTACGCACTCCTGACGGATTTGCCTCATTCTTCCACCACTCCAGATTCAACAGGCCCACTGCGGACGAGTTCCTGGACAATGCTAACCGCTGCCTGGAGAGGGACTCCGAGTCCTTTGCGAAGGCCGGATTCGTGCTCGTGACTTACGGAACCGCCTGGGTCTTCAGGCACAAGGAGCGCAATATGATTGTCAGCAACTGCCACAAGCTTCCTGCTGCCGAATTCGAGAGATCGAGACTGGACGTGGAGCAGTGCGCTGCATTGACTGAAAGGATGGTATCCGATTTCCCAGGAAAGACCTGGATTTTCACAGTAAGCCCTATCAGGCACCTTGCCGACGGCGCCCACGGGAACAGGCTGAGCAAGGCTACCCTCCTGCTTGCCTTGGACAAGGCCCTGGACGGAAAGAAGAACGCATTCTATTTTCCTGCATACGAGATCATGGACGACGAGCTGCGAGACTACAGGTTCTACGAAGAGAACATGACCCATCCCACCGGTCAGGCAGCCGACTACATCTTCGAAAGGTTTGCGGACTTCGCCATCGACCCTTCTCCCGAATGCAGGGAGAGGATGGCCGAGGCTTTGAAGGAGCTGAAGCGGACCGGCCACAGGCAAAACGCCGGACGCGACTGAACGGCATTTTTTTTGAAGGCTCTGCCTTCTGATTTAAAATAAAGATCCAATGAAAATTTCCTCTACCATTTCCTGCGCCGCAGCGATTGCTGCCGCACTGTTCCTGACGGCCTCATGCGCCAAGATCTACGACCTTTCCATCGAAAGCCTTCGCGACCAGGTCTCCAAAGCCTCGCCCGTGACCCGTCCTGTGGCAAATGACCATAACCTCGTCTACGCCTACTCCCACGAAAGGGAGACGAACGGCCTGGACAGTCTCGTATGCACCTCCGGCAAGAAGAAGACTCCCATTACTGTCCATCTTAATCCTAACATGACCATGGAAGTTACCGACACGGCAAAGACGCCGGCCAAGACGATGTTTTATCTAGACAGCGTATTCTGCAACGATTCCACGCTCGTTGGACAGCAGTCCCAGATTCTGAAGGAGCAGACCGCCATCAAATACGGAACGATAAAGACTCTGAAAGTCAACGCATCCCACAAGGGAGACCTCAAGTATTCAAAATAGCCGCACCCATAAAGTCTGGCAGAGCATACACTCTGCGGCGGGATTGAGCTGAAAAGTCCCTCCGTAGAGTGTCAGTTTTGATATAATCAGACAAATTATCAGTGAATCAGCATGATATCCAAAAAGTGTTTAAAAGATGTTGATAAATACACGGACTTTTTTATCCAAGATTGGCAGCAAAAAAATTATCTTTGGTAGCGAATATAGTCCCATAATGAAGAAAAACCTAAATCAACCTTGGATATGAACGTCGGAGTACAGGAATTCACCATTACCAAAAGAAACGGACAATCTGAATATTTTTCACTCGACAAGATAAAGCAGGCCATTTCGAAAGCCTTCCTCTCGACCGGAACATTCGTCACGGAGGACATGATGACCGGAATACTTTCGCGCATGCATTTCAACAATGGAATGACCGTGGAAGACATCCAGAACCAAGTCGAGATAGCGCTCATGGCGGAGCAGTACTATGCCGTGGCCAAATCCTACATGCTCTATCGCCAAAAGCACACCGAAGACCGCCAGGTCAGGGACAAGCTCAGCTTCATGATCGACTACTGCAACGCCGCGAACCCGGCCACCGGCAGCAAGTTCGACGCCAATGCGAACGTGGAGAACAAGAACATCGCCACTTTGATGGGAGAACTGCCGAAGCAGGAGTTCATACGCCTCAACCGCAAGCTTCTAACCGACAAGATACGCGACATGTACGGCAAGGAGGTTGCAGAGCAGTACATCTATTTATTGAACCACCATTTCATCTATAAGAACGACGAGACCAATCTGGCCAACTACTGCGCCAGCATAACGATGTACCCGTGGCTTCTTGCCGGGACCAAGTCCATCGGAGGCAACAGCTCCTCCCCTACCAACCTGAAGAGTTTCTGCGGCGGTTTCATCAACATGGTGTTCATCGTTTCCAGCATGCTCAGCGGTGCCTGCGCCACACCTGAATTCCTGATGTACATGAACTACTTCATCGCAAAGGAATATGGCCAGGACTACTGGCAGAGAGCCGGGGACATCGTCGACCTTTCGATGAAGCACCGCACGCTCGACAAGGTCATAACCGACTGCTTCGAACAGATAGTATACAGCATCAACCAGCCCACCGGAGCGCGCAATTTCCAGGCTGTGTTCTGGAACATCTCATACTACGACAGATATTATTTCGAGAGCCTTTTCGGCAATTTCGTGTTCCCTGACGGGGCCAAACCGGACTGGCCATCCCTCAGCTGGCTGCAGAAGAGATTCATGAAATGGTTCAATTCCGAAAGACTGCGCAACGTGCTCACCTTCCCTGTCGAGACGATGGCGCTACTGTCGCAGGACGGAGACGCGAAGGACAAGGAGTGGGCTGATTTCGCTTCCGAAATGTACTCGGAGGGACATTCCTTCTTCACATACATCAGCGGCAACGCCGACTCGCTTTCTAGCTGCTGCCGCCTTCGCAATGAGATTCAGGACAACGGATTCAGCTACACGCTGGGAGCCGGCGGAGTTTCCACCGGATCGAAGAGCGTGCTCACGGTGAACCTGAACCGCTGCATCCAGTATGCCGTCAGGAACGGCCGCGACTATGTCGAATACGTCGGAGAAATCGTAGATCTCTGCCACAAGGCTCAGATGGCCTACAACGAGAACCTGAAGAACTTGAAGGACAAAGGAATGCTTCCTCTGTTCGATGCCGGCTACATCAACATCGCCCGCCAGTACCTCACCATCGGAGTGAACGGCCTGGTCGAAGGAGCAGAGTTCCTCGGAATTCCGATCAAGGACTGCAAGGAATATCAGGACTATGTCCAGGACATCCTCGGCACGATCGAAGCATTGAACAAGAAGTACCGCAGCAAGGATGTGATGTTCAACTGTGAGATGATTCCGGCTGAAAACGTCGGGGTCAAGCACGCAAAATGGGACAGGGAGGACGGCTATTTCGTTCCTCGCGACTGCTACAACAGCTATTACTACATCGTTGAGGACGAGTCCCAGAACGTTTTGGACAAGTTCAAGCTGCACGGCGAAAAATACATAAAGCACCTCACCGGAGGAAGCGCACTTCACATGAACCTGGCCGAGCACCTGAGCAAGGAGCAATACCGCCAGCTGCTGAAGGTGGCTGCGCGCGAAGGATGCAACTACTTCACATACAACATACCGAATACGATTTGCAACGAATGCGGGCACATTGACAAGCGCTACCTGAAGGAGTGCCCGATCTGCCACAGCCACGACGTGGATTACCTTACCCGCGTCATAGGCTACATGAAGCGGGTTTCCAATTTCTCGGCAGCCCGCCAGAAGGAAGCAGGGCGACGCTATTACGCAAACGCGGGGGCTTCCTCAGCCATCAGCCAGCCACAAGCCTCCACTGCCGGGCCTTTGGCAAAGGAACCTTTGAAGGCCAATGCAACTCCCCTCGCAAAGCCGGCCATGGTGCCTGTAGAAAACCTTCAGACGTCAAAAGCAGCCTGCGAGAAAGAGAATGCTTAAATATGTAAATTTCGACATCGTCTTCCAGGAAATTCCGGACGAGGTAACGATGGCGGTGAACATATCCAATTGTCCAAACCGCTGTCCTGGATGTCACAGTTCCTGGCTTCAGACAGATATCGGAGACCCTCTAACGACAGATTCGCTTGACGCGCTTATGAAGCCCTATCTGAACGACATCACCTGTGTGTGCTTCATGGGAGGCGATGGAGAGCCGGGCGACGTGGCGTTGCTGGCGGCCCACATCAAGGACCTATACCCTTGCGAGCCTGACCTTGACCACGCCGGATTGAAAGTGGGATGGTATTCCGGCAATTCAAATCTTCCTACAGGGTTCGACCTGACTAATTTCGACTTCGTTAAACTGGGACCTTACATCGAAGGTCTCGGAGGGCTGAAATCACCCAAGACTAACCAGAAGCTCTTCAGGATCCATCCCATCACCGCTGAAATTGAAGACAATGCCGACACCGACCAGCTCTCGCCGGACAGGAAATTCATAATGCGGCGAATTGCCATCCCTAGAAGTTTCCTTTAGCCGAGGCGTTTACAAGATAGACTATCGAGCGATAATGGATGCGGGTGAAGCGCGAAAGGCCGATCTCGCAGGTACAGCTGTTGCTGTAGCCTGCGACGGCGCCGCCCAGGGATGGGTTCTGCACCATCTTGCCCGTGGAAGGGTCGCGGACAGGAAGGACTGAGCGAAGGGCAGCCTTGTTGTTCTTCGGGAAGAAGAATCCGCGGTCGCCTGCCCAAGCGCAGCATGTCACGTCAGGAGGGATTACGACCTTGGAAGCGCACTTCTCTGCGACAGCCTTCATCTTTTCGACGGCGCCGATCTTGACGGTGGAACAGGTCGGATGGATTGCGACGGTAACGGGCAGCCGGACGAGATCCAGCTTGTCGAGCATGAAATCGTGGATGAACTCGACCGGCTCATAAAGCTTCAGGCGGATGTCAGACACTTCGCGCAAATGTACAAGGCATGGGCTCATATCGCAAAGGATGGGCAGCCTGCCATCTTCGGAAACCTCCCGAAGGGCTTTTTCAAGCTCTGAGGTGACAGCAGCTGCCTGATCGCGGAATCCTTTGCTGTAAAATGCCATTCCGCAGCAGAGGGAATGGACATTCCTGGGATAGCGGATGGCGTAGCCTGCCTTGTGGAGCAGCGCTATGGTCTCCAAAGTCTCCTGAACCTCCCCTTTCTCGGCATTGAACTCGGTGACTCCGAGGGAACGGGTGATGCAGGAAGGGAAGTAGACCATCTCAGGCTGGCCTGCAGCAGCAGTTTCCGAGATGAAATCGAGCTTCCTCGCCCCTTTCGGCACATATCTGTTCCATAGAGGGAAAGAATGTCCCGAAATCCAATGCAATCCACTGCAGATTCCTTCCATGACGGGATAGCTGATGACTTTTGAGACTCCGTGAGCGAAGTTCAATGCTCCTCGGACATTGGAGGTGACACTGGACATGTTTCGGGCTATCCAGGATGCTATGCGGTTGGCATTGGCGGAATTTTCCTTCCACCTGAGCTCCTTGATGAGCAGGCCGGTGTTTATCCCTACAGGGCAGGCTGTTCCGCAGAGGCCGTCGGTAGCGCAGGTTTCATTGCCGTTGTACCTGAAAGCCTTCTTCAAGGCCTTGAAGCGCTGCATCTCCGAAGCGTCGGGCATTGACTTGCGTGAGGCAAGGTCTGAAAGCTCGCGGTAAGCGACGATTCTCTGGCGCGGAGTCATGGTTAGGGTGGCTGATGGGCATACGACTTCGCAGAAGCCACATTCGATGCACTTGTCGATCAAGTCGTTTGCGAGCGGAATGTGCTTCATGGACTTGATGAAGACCTGTGGGTCGTCGTTTATGACGACGCCGGGGTTCAGAATCCCGTCAGGGTCGAGAACGTTCTTTATGTCGCGCATCAGGTTCCATATTCCATCGCCCCATTCCTTCCTGACGAAAGGAGCCATGTTCCTGCCCGTTCCGTGCTCAGCCTTCAGGGAGCCGTCGAACTTGAGGACGCAGGAGGTAAGGTCATCCATGAACTTGGCGTAAGCAGGTATGCTGTCTTCGCGGTTCATGTCGGGGAATATGGTGAAGTGCACATTGCCGTCCATCAGGTGGCCCCACATCACGGATGCGGAGTAGTCGTGGTCGGCAAGCACTTCCCGGACGGCGCAGAGGGCGTCGCCGAGAACTTCGCCGCGAAAAGCTATGTCTTCGATGATCGAGATCGTGCCGCGAGGGCGGGTGGCAGCCGAGGAGGTAAAGAGACCGTTGCGCACGGACCAAATGGAGTCATATTCTGCAGTGTCGGTGGTGAAACGGATAGGGAACAGCGTATCGATGCCGGCAAGAGCGTCCGAAGCAGCCTTGAATGCGCTCTCAAGAGTAGCATTGTCCGCAGCTGAAACGTCGACAAGGAGGGCGACCGCATCGTCGGGAAGGGTCTTGAGGACGGCAGGAACTCCAGGGAGGTCCTGCATGCAGCGGAGAGCATTGCGGTCCATCAGTTCGGCGGCGGAGAGGGATGTTGTTTCAGGCAGGTAGGCGGAAACTGAGCGGAGAGGCATTATGGCATTGCAGGCGTCGCAGAGGGAGTGCAGATAGATCATTGCGCACGCCTTCAGCGGAAGGTCGGGGACAGTCCGGAAAGTGACGTCGGAAATGAAGCCTAAGGTACCTTCAGAGCCAACCATCAGATGCTGGAGAATGTCGACTGGATCCTCGAAGTCCACAAGGGAATTCACGCCGTAGCCACAAGTGTTCTTCACTTCGTACTTGTGGCGGATTCTGGCGGCCATGACAGGATTGTCGAGGACGCGCTTGCGGAGGGCGGCAATCCTATCGCAAAGGGCGGCATGGCTTTTCTTGAACTCCGACCTGCTCTCTTCGGAGCCGGTGTCCAGGATGAAGCCGTCGGAAAGTATGATTCGCATGCTTTCGACAGTATGATAAGAATTATAGGCGATGCCGAAACTGGAGCCGGAAGCATTGTTCGCCACTATGCCGCCGATACGGGCAGCCTTGATGGATGCGGGCTGGGGGCCGATCTTGCGGCCGTAAGGATGAAGCGTGGCGTTGGCGCGGGCTCCGACCAGGGAACAAGGGAAAGTGGCGTGTAGACCATCTTCAGTGATGTGAGTGCGGGACTTGCCGAATTCGGGGCAGATTTCGACCAGGATGCAGTCGGTGCTTGTCTGGCCGCTGAGGGAAGTACCGCCAGCCTTGAAAGTCAAGTGTTTGCCAGTGTCGTGACAGAGCTTGAGGACATCCTGCACGTCCTTTTCATCATTCACGGTAATCACTTGTTCTGGAATAAGCCGATAGAGGCTTGCGTCGGTGCCTTTGACTAGGACTGAAAGCGGATCCTTAAAGGTTTTCATGTTTTTTCTTCATTACATATCAAAGATAATGAAAAGAGCCGCCATCTCTTCAAATTTTTTGTCATAATGCCGTAAAAGGGCATCCTTCAGCATTTCATTCACCCCTTGCAATCCACTTCTTTCCACTTTCGTTTCTTCGTTATTTAATTGATTGACAGAATTTATGCCAGTTTCGATTTTCCACGAAATCCACTTATTGATCACATAGTGAAAATGTGGATATCATTGTTTATATTTTTACGTAGCAGAAAAAGCGAAACCACACCTTGACACCATAATCCATTACTAACCATCATAATCATTAACCATCAAAAAAGCCTATGAGAAAATTATTGACCTTATTATTATTAGGGCTGAGCTGCGTCGCGTTTGCACAGAACAGGCAGACCGTGACCGGCAAAGTCACTGCGGGCAATGAACCTCTGGTAGGGGCCTTCGTCACCGAGAAGGGGACTTCGAACGGCGCTTCCACCGACATTGACGGTAACTATTCCATCAAAGTCGCCAAAGGGGCAGTCCTGGAGTTCTCCTGCATCGGATACAAGGTCCAGACAATTGCGGTCGGAGAATCTGCCGTAATCAACGTCAAGATGGAAGAGGACGTGTCCTTCCTCGACGAAGTAGTCGTCATCGGCTACGGCGTCCAGAAGAAGAGCGTCGTCACCGCCTCCATCTCCCACCTGAGCAGCGAAACCATCAAGAACACGGCTTCAACCCGCATCGACAACGTCCTGAAGGGCGTCACAAGCGGCGTTACCGTAACCTCATCCTCAGGACAGCCTGGCGCATCCTCCCAGGTGCGCATCCGCGGCGTCGGGACCATCAATAACAGCGACCCTCTCTACATCGTCGACGGAATGGCCATCGACGGTGGAATCGACTACCTGAACCCTAACGACATCCTCAGCGTTGAAGTCCTCAAGGACGCTGCTTCGGGAGCCGTCTATGGAGCCCGCGCTGCCAACGGCGTCATCCTCGTAACTACCAAGAGCGGCGAAAAAGGCAATGCCAGGGTCAGCTATGACTTCCAGTACGGAGTACAGAATCCTTGGAAGAGGTACGACGTGCTTAACGCCACAGAATATGCCCTCATGATCAACGAGGGGCTTCTTAACCAGGGGCAGGCCGCAAGGTATGCAGATCCTTACTCCTACGGCGAAGGCACCGACTGGCAGCAGGCCGTGTTCAACTGGAATGCTCCGGAGATCAGCCATCAGATTACGGTCAGTGGAGCCAACGATCGGGTCAACTACTTCATTTCAGGTGGCTATTTCAGCCAGGAGGGAACGGTCGGCGGCAATTTCGGCCGCTCCAACTATTCCAGAATCACGCTCCGCTCGAACACAACTTATAGAATATATGAGAACAAGGAACGCAATTTCCTGAACAAGTTCGACATGGGCATCAACATAGCATATTCGCACACTAACAGCAGCAGCATCACGACAAACTCAGAGTTCGGCGGTCCTCTCGGATCCGCCCTCGCAATGTCGCCTCTGCAAAGCATTTACGCCGACGACAGCGAGTCTCTCCTTGCAGAACATCCTACCGCGAGAACCGACCCTTGGAACGGAAAGGCTTACAGCATCGTCGACGGAGGAGTATATAATGAAATCGCCAATCCTCTGGCTCAGTTGTCCATGCCCGCCGACCAGTGGTGGTCCGACAAATTCGTCTCCAACTTCTGGGGCGAATTCAATATAATCGACCACTTGAAGTTCAAGAGCTCCTTCGGAACCGATATGTCGTTCTGGGGAGACACCTCATGGACTCCTGCATACTATTATTCCAGCAAACTCTACCGAGACTACAGCAGCGCTTCGATGGGACAGTACAGGGCATTCACATGGCAGATCGAAAACACACTCACATATCAGAACACATATTTTGACAAACTGAATTTGGAGGCAATGCTAGGACAGTCGGCCAAGAGCAACGAAGGCCTCAGCGTCGGAGGCTCGAACAAGTACCTGATCGAGGAGGACGCCTATAAGGCCGGGCTATGGTTCACTACCGGCACACAGTCCGCTGGCGACATGAGTGTCTGGGGCGGCACTTACAACCCTCACAGGCTTTCGTCACTATTTGCCCGCGTCAGTGCCAACTGGGACGAACGTTACATGCTTCAAGCCACCGTACGCCGTGACGGATCCTCAAACTTCGGACCGGCAAACCTCTATGCCATATTCCCTTCAGCTTCCTTCGGATGGAACTTCGCGAACGAATCCTTCGTAAAGGAAGCGGCTCCATGGATTGCAAGCGGAAAACTCCGCTTCAGCTGGGGAAAGAACGGCAATGAAGCGATCGGACAATATGGTTACACAACAACCATCGCCACGGGCAACAACTACGCCTTCGGCAATCCGGGCGTAATAGCAACCGGAGCAAAGCCAAACGGCTTCGCAAACGAGAACCTCAAGTGGGAGGAATCCACTCAGACCGACATCGGACTTGACTTCGGCTTCCTTAACAACGCGCTTACCTTCAGCTTTGACTGGTACAAAAAAATCACTACAGGGATGCTTATGTCGATGCCAATCCCTGCATATGCCGGAGACAGCGCCCCAACAGGCAACGTAGGAACGATGAGCAACAAAGGAGTCGAAATGGAGATGAACTACAAGCTCAACCTCGGTGACTTGAAGTTAGATTTCGGGGCCAACGCCACCTATCTTAAGAATGTCCTCGTCGAACTCGGGAACGAAAACGGCTGGGCGAACTATGACTCGCACAAGATCGGCACCCTCACTCGCGGACAGAACGGATATCCTTTCCCTTACTTCTACGGATGGAAGACCGATGGCGTATTCCAGAACTGGGACGAAGTCAATTCCTATGCTAACAGCGACGGGACTCTCATACAGCCTAAGGCACAGCCCGGTGACGTACGCTTCGTAGACGTAGACAATAGCGGCAGCATCACTGACGCCGACCGCACATACCTCGGAAAAGGAATGCCTGACTGGACATACGGAATCAGCTTCGGAGGCAACTTCCACGGATTGGACTGGAACTTACTGTTTCAGGGTGTTGCTGGAGTACAGGTTATCAATGTGACGCGCCGTACCGATCTCTACTACATCAACCTTCCTTCCTATATGCTCGGTTGCTGGGAAGGGGAAGGGACCTCGAACCGTCTGCCGCACTTCTCCATGGGATCCGACGACAACGAGAACTGGCGAATGAGCGACCTGTGGGTCGAAGACGGAGCCTATTTCCGCCTGAAGAACGCACAGATAGGCTACACACTTCCAGAAAAATGGACCAAGAAAGTTCTCATCAGTTCCCTTCGTCTCTACGTAGCCGGAGAGAACCTGTTCACCGCAACGAAGTATTCCGGATTCGATCCGGAAATCTCTTCCGGTGGGACTTCCCTCGGCATTGACCGCGGCGTTTACCCCCAGTCAAGAGTATATTCCATCGGCTTGAACCTGAAATTCTAACTTTTAAAACCGAAGAATATTATGAAAAAGATATTTAACATACTTGTCATCGCAACTGCTGCCCTTATGCTCGCATCCTGCTCAGACAAATGGCTTGAAGTGGAGTCGAAGACGAACATTCTGGAAGCCGACTACTATAATTCGGCCGACCGTCTCTTTTCGGGCCTCGTTGCCGCATATGACCCGCTGAAGTGGTATGACTACTTCTACCAATACAATTCGCTGAACATGGTCTCTGACATAATGGCCGACGACATCCTCTGCGGCGGATCCAACGACTCCGACCAGCCTACTCTGGTAAAGGCACATTATTACACACTTACTCCGGCAGACCAGCCAAACCAGATCTGGACCATCTGTTATTCCGGCGTGAACCGCGCCAACATAGTCATCGCAAAGGCCCCGTCCATCGAAATGGACGAGACTACAAAAGCCCTATACGTCGCCGAGGCAAAAGTCCTGAAATGCTGGTACTACAATATTCTCTGGAAATACTGGGGCAACATCCCTTATTACGATGAAAACCTGACATTCCCATATTCCTGCGAACAAATCGGGCATGACGAAGTCTATGCGAAAGTCATCGCCACCCTCGAAGGGGTGATTGATTCCGACGTGCTTCCTATGAAAGCAGCGATAGGCGACGAAGGCCGCGTAACGCAGGCTATGGCAAAAATGCTTTACGCCGAGATGGTAATGTACCAGAACGACGATACACGCTATTCCAAGGCGCTCGGCTACATGCAGGACATCATCAAATCTACCAAATATTCCCTCGCCTCGGACTTTGCCGGCATCTGGCTTGAAAGCGGCGAGTGGTGCGACGAATCCATCTGGGAGATCAACTACATATCCGAAGGCGGCATACGTGACTGGGGCGCTCCTATCGCAACCGGAGGATCAGTATATCCTGTCCTTATAGGCATTCCGGGCGTAACCGGAAACGACTTCGTCGACGGATGGGGCTTCAGCCCCGTAGCCAAGAAGGCTTACGACATGTATTCCGCAAACGACACCCGCCGCGACGGAGGCATCCTCAATTTTGCCGACTATGCCGCGAAGACAGGGAACACATACGTGCCACGTTGGGAAAGCACTGGCTACTTCCTGCTCAAATACCTAGCACGCAAAGGCGGAAACCACGGGTATGTCGCAAGCGACAACCTCAACTACGGCAACAATCAGCGCATCTACCGTTATTCCGAAACCCTGCTCAACGCCGCTGAACTCCTGCTACGCACCAACGGTTCTTCTACCGATGCCACCAATTACCTGAATGAAGTGCGAGAACGCGCAAAAGTATCGGATGAAACAGCTACCATCGACAACATCATCGAAGAACGCCACCTCGAATTCGTCGGGGAAGGCAAGCGTTATTGGGACCTCGTCCGCACAGGCAAGGCGACAACCGTACTGGTTGCAGGCGATCCGGCGGGACGTACGGCAAGCTGGACAGAAAACAAGAAGTATTGGCCTATCCCTCAGTCTGAAATCGACAAGAGCGCCACTACACTCACACAGAACAACTACTAACATTTGAAACGCAATGGATATGAAAAACATGATCAGATATTTTGCGTGGACCCTGGTCCTTCCCTTCCTCTTCAGCTGTCAGCCTGAAGCCATCACTCATCCGGACCAATCTAAGATTCCGAGCGCTTCCGACCTTCAGGTCACAAGCACCATCGATACGCTGAACAGGGTGACTTTCAACATGACGAACAAAGGCTGCGTCCCTATCTGGATCTACGACGGAAGCATCGTCGGAACCGGGAACGGCTTCAGGATGCAGTTCGTGAATGCAGGCGACTATTCCATGGAAGTCAAGGCCTACAACCAGAACGGCCAGAGCGACGGCTCCATATCATACACATTCAATGTCCCTACCACTTACGTCCCTCCTTACGATCCCGCTTCTGACCTCAAGCTGCTTACAGGAGGCGCTACCAAGCAGTGGCACATCGACGGCACAATCGTGGGCCACATAGGTTGCGGCCCTAGCGTTGCCGAATCGGCGAGCTGGTGGAGCGCCCCTGTGAACGACAAGAAGGACTGGAGCGTCTACGACAATGTCATCACTTTCGGGAGCGACTATTCCTACACACTTGACCCGGTAGACGGGAAAATCTATGTGAACAAGGACTGTACATACCAGCCGGCATCAAATCCTGGCGACGGCAACGACTACAACGCAACCTGCGAAAAGGTCAGCACCACATTCACCCTGAAGAAGGGCACCGATGAAAATGCCTACCTGTACCTGACATTGCCTGCGAACACCATCTTCAGCTATCTTCCGAACGACGACTTCCTGAAGAACCCTCAGTTCATCGTCAAGGAGATCAGCGCTAGCAAGATTGTCCTCGCCACCTGGAACGGCAACATCGCATGGCAGTTCATACTCACCCCCGTAGACCCTAACTCAGGCCTGTCGGACACCGACAAGCTCACTGGTGGAAGCAGCAGGAGCTGGATGATGGACTACGCCACTGCAGGCCATCTGGCTTGCGGCCCTGACGCCGCCAATTCAACCGGTTGGTGGAGCGCAGCTGCATTCGAAAAGATCAACTGGGGCCTCTATGACGATATCCTTACTTTCAACAGCGACGGTTCGTACACATTCGACCCGGGCGTAGGCGGAAAGATTTATGTGAACAAGGACTGCACGTACGAACCTTCGAACAATCCTAAGGACGGCAACGACTATAACGTCTCCATCGGAAAGCAGACCTCGACCTTCGCATTGAATGGAGACAAGCTCACTTTCCCCGCCAACACGCATATCGGATATATGAGCTCAGACGCACAGTTCGCCAATCCTACATTTACGGTTGCAGTCATCACGAACGATGTCCTCGAGCTAATCTATAACGGCAACGGAATAGCTTGGCACTGGCGCTTCATCAGAGTGGGCTACACCGGAGATGCCGTTGCAGAGGCGGACTACGCAAAGTCCCTCACTCTCGGCAAATGGACTTGGGACCCTTCAATTCAGGGACACTTCGGCTGCGGCCCTACCGGCTCGGACGGACTCGGCTGGTGGAGCGCGGCTCCTTATGACAAGAAGGACTGGCACCTCTATGACGACGAGTTGACCTTCGGTTCCGACGGCAAATACACGTTCGATCCAGTGGACGGACAGACTTACGTCAACAAGGACTCCGGCTTCCAGAGCGACAAGTACCTGAACGACGGCAACGATTACTGCGTCACCGTCGACAAGCAGACCGTGGACTACACGTTCGCCAAGGAGTCTGACGGAAAATGGTATGTCACACTTCCTGCGAACACATTATTCAGCTATCTGCCGAATGCGGCCGCACTGGCAAATCCTCACTACTACGTATACTCCATGACTCCTTATTTCGCCGATTTCATCATCGACGACGGAGCGAACATAGCTTGGCGCTACCACTTCAAGAGAGTGATTGAATAATTATTAGGTTGGGAGACGTCCCCGGTGCCGAAACTCAAGGCTCCGTCACCGGGGATTTCTTTTGACATTTCCAAACGACAAAAACAAGATGAAAAAGATGTTACGCCTATTCGCAATGCTGGCCATCACTCTTCTCGCCGCAAACTGCAACGGAGGAAACGGAGGTGAAACCAAGACACCAGTGATTACGGTCCCACAGGAATCATTCTCATTCACAGCCACAGGATCGACCGTCAAGATCACGGTCACATCCGACTCTGAATGGGGGATATCCTCATCCCAGACCTGGTGCAAGGTCTCTCCCAGCGGCGGTCTCAAGAACACTACCACCACTGTAAGCGTAACAGCCGAAGAAAACACATCTTACGATGCCCGCACTGCCGAACTGGTGGTCAAGTCCGGGTCTTACAGGAAAACCCTCAGCGTCTCACAGGCAGCCGCTGAAGTAGTTTCCGACATTGTCATACCCGACGGCTATAAGCTTGTCTGGAACGATGAGTTCAACGATGGCGCAGCCACAGGCAAGCATTCCCTGCCAAGCACCGCCAACTGGTGGTACGAAACCGGCAACGGCGGCTGGGGCAATCACGAGATCCAGAATTATATCTCAGCGGTAAAAGGCACAGACACCTGCGCTCTCGTCTCCAAGGGCACTTTGAAGATCTATGCCAGGAAAGTAGGAAGCGAAGTCCTCTCGATCCGCATGAACACCAACGAGAGCTGGACTTATGGCTGGTTCGAGGCAAAGCTCAAGCTTCCTGCAGGGAAAGGTACATGGCCGGCCTTCTGGATGATGCCTAAGAACTTCACATCCTGGCCGAAAGACGGAGAAATCGACATAATGGAGGAAGTCGGCTACGACCCGAACAGAGTCAGCAGTACCATCCACTGCATGGCCTACTACCATTCAATAGGCACACAGAAGACAGCAAGCAAATATCTCGAAGGCGCACAGACTGGATTTCACGTCTACGCCCTTGAATGGACAAAGGATTACATAAAGACTTATGTAGACGGCGTTGCGCTGTTCCAGTTCAACAACGATGGCACCGGCAATTACGACACATGGCCTTTCTCGAATCCTTTCTATCTCAAGCTGAACCTTGCCTGGGGAGGAGACTGGGGAGGCGCCCAGGGAGTCGACGAAAGCTTCCTTCCGGCAACTTATGAAGTGGACTACGTCAGGGTTTTCCAAAAGAAATAAAAACTTAAACCAATGAAACCTTCCTTTCACAATTCAATGCAACGAGCTGCCCTGCTTGCCGTTGCAATGTTCCTCTTCAGCTCCTGCTCTCCCCAAAGGACGGTCGGGACAGTCGGCAGCGACAGCCGTATAGAGCACAGCGTGGACAGCCTTCTGAGGCTCATGACGCTTGAGGAGAAGATCGGGCAGATGAACCAGATCTCTGTCGGAGGCGATGTGGAAAGCTACGCTGAACACATCCGTGCAGGCAGAATCGGAAGCATCCTGAACGAGACCGATCCCGTAAAAGTGAACAGGTACCAAAAAATGGCCGTCGAAGAGAGCCGCCTTCACATCCCTATCCTCGTGGGAAGGGATGTGATACACGGCTTCCATACCATATTCCCGATTCCGCTCGGACTCGCCTCCACGTTCGACACGGAACTTGCCGAGAAGACTGCCAGGGCAGCGGCAGAAGAGGCTTCTGCGACAGGCGTGAAATGGACATTCTCACCCATGTGCGACCTTGCAAGGGATTCGCGCTGGGGCAGGATCGCCGAAAGCAGCGGCGAAGATCCGCTGCTTGACGCACAGATGGCTGTGGCGCTTGTCCGCGGCTACCAGACGGACGACCCGTCGGCGCCTGACGCCATCGCGGCCTGCGTAAAGCATTTCTTCGGCTATGGCGCAGCGGAGGGCGGCAGGGACTACAACTCAACTTACATCCCGGAGAGACAGATGAGGAACTTCTTCCTGCCTCCTTTCAAGGCAGGAATCGATGCAGGAGTCCTTACTGTAATGACGTCGTTCAATGACAACGACGGGGTTCCGTCTACAGGAAATTCGCATCTCCTGAAGGACATCCTTCGCAAGGAATGGGGCTTTGACGGGATGGTCGTATCCGATTGGAACTCCACCCTGGAAATGGTAAACCATGGTTTTGCCGCCAATGGCGAGGATGCCGCAAGACTGGCTGCCAACGCAGGATGCGAAATGGACATGATGTCGTTCACCTACATTTCAAGCCTGAAAAGGCTGGTCAATGACGGCAAGGTGAAGGAATCCGACATTGACGCGGCGGTCAGGGATATCTTGAGGGTGAAATACAGGCTCGGACTTTTCAAGAGACCTTACGTCGACACTACGAGAACGAAAGGAGCCTTCTATAAGAAAGAGACCCTGGCATTGGCAGAAAAGGCGGCTGAAGAGTCTGCCGTACTTTTGAAGAATGACGGTGCCCTTCCACTGGACGCATCGAAAATCAGCAGGATACTCGTTACGGGTCCGATGGCGGACTCTCCTTACGACCAGCTCGGCACATGGGCTTTCGATGGAGAAAAGGGACATACCGTCACTCCACTGGCGGCATTGAAGGAAAGATATGGAGACAGACTTCAGATCACCTACTTTCCTGCCCTGAAAAACAGCAGAGACGACAATAAGGCAGGAATAGCACAGGCCACAGCATTGGCAAGACAATGCGATGCGGTGCTTGCTTTCCTTGGAGAAGAGGCCATCCTGTCCGGAGAGGCACACTGCCTTGCCGACATTTCACTGAAAGGAGGACAAAGCAGCCTGCTCGAAGCATTGAAAAAGAGCGGAAAGCCGGTGGTGGCATCGATAATGGCAGGGAGGGCGCTTTGCATTGGAAAGGATCTGGAGAACTGCGATGCGATGCTCTACTCGTTCCATCCTGGCACAATGGGAGGCCCGGCGATAGCGAAGCTGATTTTCGGAGAGGCGGTGCCGAGCGGGAAGCTGCCTGTCACATTCACCAATGCAAGCGGAGAGGTCTGGTACTACAACCGCACGAACAGCGGGAGACCAGCAACAGGGAACGAAATCCTGCTTAAGGACATCCCTGAAAACGCAGGGCAGACATCGCTCGGGAACACATCTTTCTATATCGACTCCAGCACGAAGCCTCTATTTCCGTTCGGTTTCGGACTTTCTTACGCCAAATTCTCGTATGACGGCATAAAATTGGCAAGCGATGTGGTTACGCAGAAAGACAGCATCAAAGTCATTGCCTATGTAAGGAACGAGAGCGGCCCGGATGCCGAAGAAGTGGTTCAGGTGTACATAAGGGACGTAGTAGGTTCCATAACCAGGCCTTTGAAGGAACTCAAGGCTTTCAAGAGAGTACTGATACCTGCAGGCCAAACGGCAGAAGTTTGCTTTGCGATACCTGTCTCCGACCTTGCCTTCTGCGGACTGGATATGAAGAAAAAAGTGGAACCGGGAGATTTCGAGCTTTGGGTTGCCGGAGACAGCGATTCAGGAAAGCCTGTGACCTTCAAGGTTTCCGAATAGCTAAAATGAGAAAAACACTCCTTCGCGCTTTCGCGGCTCTTTTTGCCACATTCCTCATATTGGCTTCTTGCAATCCGGATAATCCCGAGCCGGTCGCCACGCCGGTCCTGAAGTCGATTGCGATAACCGAGGACAGCCTCATCATCGCACCTCAGGGGAAAATCAAGGTAGATTTCACCGTCACTGACGCCGACGCGGAATTCGACGCCGACGCCACATCTCCGGGCTTCGCCGTAAGCCTTATGGTGACGACTACAGGAAAGGAATCGCCTAACTACAAGATTACCTGGATCCAGAAACTTGACACGGGAAAGGGGCAATACAGGGCGACTATCACTGACCTTGGCGTCTCAAGCAACTATTGCGACAGGGTCAAGATATCCATCGTGAAATCCTCTTCAGGATCGGCAAGCATTTCAATACTTTCCGACAACTACTTTTATATTACTTCAGAGGGATACCATCCCGTCGGCACTACAATCACCGGACTGCCTGTCGTTTATGTAAACACAAAGGGAGGAGCCGGAATATACTCCAAGGAGACATGGGTGGACGCGACCATAAGCATCGACGGAGCCGGACTGTACGACGACCTGACCGAAACGGCCGTGCAGATCCGAGGACACGGAAATACTACCTGGTATTGGTCAAAGAAGCCATACGCCCTCAAGTTCGAAGATAAGACGCCGCTTCTCGGGATGCTCAAGCACAAGAGGTGGATCCTGCTGGCGAATCTGATGGACCGCACTCTGATGAGAGATGCGATTGCCTACGACTGTGGACAGGCCACTTCGCTAGACTGGACTCCACATTACAGATACTGCGAACTTATGCTGAACGGAAAGCACATCGGCAACTATGTCCTGATCGAGCAGGTACGAGTGGACAAGAACAGGCTCGCCCTGACTGAGATGACGCCTTCGGACAATTCAGAGCCCGAAATCACTGGAGGTTACCTTTTCGAACTTGACTTCCACTTCGACAACGACATCCAATGGTACACTGCCCACGGCATCCCATGCGCCATCAAATATCCGGATTCAGACGAGATCACTTCCACCCAAACGCAATGGGCGAAAGATTATATGGCAAAAGTCGAAAGCGTGCTCTACAGCAACGACTACCTGGACTCTGAAAAGGGATACAGGCAATACATCGACTTGCAGTCGTTCGTCGACTACTGGCTCATCTACGAGCTTATGATAAACCATGAGCTCGCCAACCCAGGAAGCGTCTATATGCATAAGGACAGAAGCGGAAAGCTTGCCGCCGGCCCTATCTGGGACTTCGACTGGGGGCCGTTGGGATACAACTGTTCGCCTCAGGCGAAGGGAAATCTCTTTATGACTAAAGCCATCTGGTATTCGCGGATCACCGACGACCCGGACTTCTGGAAAATGGCAAAGGACCGCTGGGCAGTGCTTAAGTCGAAATTCATAGCAATCGAGCCGAACTTCGACTCCTACAAGACATATCTTGAAAAGTCGGCCAAGCTGAACTTCGAGATGTGGAACCCTGCCGAAGACGCCTCGATGAACAACGGGAGCATCATCAACGGCGACGAGAACCTGAGCTTCGACCAAGCTGTAGCACGCGCCAAATCGGTATTCGTAGAAAGGATAACTGACATCGACGCCTGCCTTGCAAGAAGGTAAGGCATAGAATTGGAAGAGCACCGTTGTCTTTTTCTTTAGACAATGAACAAACGTGGTCTGCTTTATCCGCGCAGGGCGGCGAACATATATGCTCGCCAGCCTCAACCCTTACCAGCCGAATACTTACGATGAAATTGGAGGTCAGGCAGACATATTCTGCACCGCGCCAACATAACGGTTTCTTTCTGATTTTTCACATTCCATTGCAGCATTTTCAGCTTTCATGCATTATATGTATGAAAACCAAAAATTGCCGAATCATGAAAAGAATATCTGCCAAACTACTTACTTTATTTGCATTGACCTCATTGTTAAGCCTTGGAGCCTGCTCCATGGACAACGGGTCATGGATTTCCCCTTACGGAATGGACAAGAATTATTGTGCGTGCGACATGAACGGAGAGTCCGAGCATTATGCCCACTATTCGGAAAACCCGTTCATGGATGCCTCGAAAAATCCGGCCTCGACATTTTCGATAGACGCTGACGGAGCCGCCTATGCCAACATGCGGCGATTCATCAGCAAAGGCGAGGCTCCTTATCGGGATGCAGTACGAATTGAGGAGTTCCTTAATTATTTCACCTTCGACTACGCCGACCCGGGCGCGGACGAGAACATAGCCATCTCTTCCGAAGTATCGCAATGCCCCTGGGCTGTAGGCCATCAGCTTATGCGCGTCGGCATCAAGGGCAAAAGCGTCGCGGAAGCCGACCTGCCGAGCGAGAACTTCGTCTACCTGATCGACGTTTCGGGATCGATGGACGACGAGAACAAGCTGCCGGTACTGAAGGCAGGATTCACGGCGATGACGGAGCAGATGCGTGCAACCGACAAGGTGGCCATCGTCACCTACGCCGGCGAATCTGGCGTGCTTCTCCAGTCCACTTACGGCGACGAGAAGGGCACCATAAGGAAGGCGATTTCCAAATTGGGCGCCGGCGGTTCCACGGCAGGAGCCGAAGGCCTTCAGACCGCGTACAAGATAGCTGAGGCGAACCTCATCCCAGGAGGGAACAACCGCATAATCCTCGGCACGGACGGCGACTTCAACGTAGGGCCGTCGAGCACTGAAGAGCTCGTGGCATTGATAAAGAAAGAGAGGGAAAAAGGCATCTATCTTACAGTCATCGGTGTCGGGACGGGCAACTTGAACGACAACATGATGGAACAGATAGCCGACAACGGGAACGGCAACTACGAGTATGTCGACAACGCAAAGCAGCTTGAAAAGGTGTTCGTGAACGAGCGCAGCAAGTTCTACGCCGTCGCCGGCGACTCAAAGGTCCAGATCACCTTCGATCCGGCAATGGTCTCCCAGTACCGGCTCATCGGCTACGAGAACCGCGTCATGGACAGCACTTCCTTCCAGAAGGATTCAGTCGACGCAGGAGAGATCGGAGCCGGACAGACCATAACTGCTCTTTATGAGATCATACCTTCGGGAAATGCAGGGAAAGGCTCGGTTTCCGGCAAGATAGCCAGATTCGACTTCCGATACAAGATGCCGAACTCCAGCACCGCAAGGCAGCTTGGAATTGACATAAATGCTCCGCAGGATGGAGCGCCAAGCATTGAAAAGGCATCAGACAATCAGCGCTTCGCCGCTTCAGTAGCTGCATACGGATTGATACTCAGAGGATCCGAATACAAAGGCTCGGCTGACTCCGACATGGTCATTAAGCTTGGCACAAATGCAGTCAAGTTCGACCCTTATGGATACAGGGAAGAATACATCGACTTGGTAAATAGATGGATATCATTGGGATGCCCGGTAAGGAAATCCTCCGACAACAATTATTAGAAAAATATTCCACAATTCCTTTTCCGGAACTGGGGCGGTCGGCCAAATGCCTGCCGCCTCATTCTTTTCCAGAGCAGTCGGGACAGATCCCCTTCACAAGGTAGCTGACCTCCTCAGCCTCGAAACCTTCGGGCAGATTGATGTCGGGGATGGCGTCCTGCTGAAGACAGAATGTCTTGTGGCATCTTTCACAATAGAAATGGCAGTGCTCCTCTTCCTTTTTGCAGTCGCCGAAATTCCTGCAGAAGCAGTATTTCATAGATCCGGTGCCGTCGTCCACCTCGTGGATGAGGTGATGTTCGCTGAAGACGGTAATGGCCCGGAATATGCTGGACTTGTCGGCGTCGGGAAGAGCGTTCTCGACGTCGCTGAGGCTGAAAGTGTTCTTGAAGCCTGACACTGCCTCATAGACGAGTATCCTCATCGAAGTCGGCCTGATGCCGGCATTGTCCATTATGTCGCACGATTCCCTTGCAGTCATTTTGAGTCCTTTCAAATCACCGTAAAGGTAACAAATAATAGCCTTAAGATTTCGCCCCCGCGCCTCGTTATTTTTAATATATTTGCACTGATTATGACTTTCGAGATAACAGCGAAGGATGCCCAAAGCGGGGCAAGATGCGGCAGGATGCATACCGGCCACGGCGACATTTCGACGCCCATCTTCATGCCGGTAGGCACCGTGGGCTCCGTGAAAGGGGTATACCACCGCGACCTCGTGAACGACATAAACGCTGAAATCATTCTCGGGAACACGTATCACCTTTACCTACGTCCCGGTTTGGACGTCATCAGGCAGGCAGGCGGGCTCCATAAGTTCTGCTCATGGGACAAGCCCATACTGACTGACAGCGGCGGATTCCAGGTGTTCTCGCTGGCCGCCAACAGGAAGCTTACAGAGGAAGGCGTAAAGTTCCGATCGCACATCGACGGATCGCCTCATCTCTTTACGCCGGAAAACAACGTGGACACGCAGAGGATAATCGGTGCCGACATAGTCATGGCGCTCGACGAATGCACGCCGGGAGACGCCGACAGAAAATACGCCGAAAAATCCCTTAAGCTCACTCGGCAGTGGCTCGCGCGATGCATCAGGCACTTCGACGAGACCGAGCCTCTCTACGGCTACAGCCAGACTTTCTTCCCCATCGTCCAGGGCTGCACTTATAAGGACCTGCGCGAAAAGGCTGCGGAAGACGCCATGCAATATGACCGTGAAGGCTATGCCATCGGCGGCCTGGCTGTAGGAGAGCCTACGGAAACTATGTACGAGATCATAGAATTCCTTGACCCCATACTACCTTACGACAAGCCTCGCTACCTAATGGGCGTAGGCACACCTGCGAACATCCTGGAGGGAATTGCACGCGGAGTCGACATGTTCGACTGCGTCATGCCCACTCGAAACGGACGCAACGGGATGCTTTTCACCTGGGAAGGGACCATGAACATGAAGAACCAGAAATGGGAGGACGATTTCTCTTCTCTGGACCCGAATGGCACTTCATTTGTTGACAGGACATACACCAAGGCCTATCTGAGACATCTTTTCGCAGCAGGAGAGATGCTCGGAGCGCAGATAGCCAGCGAGCACAACCTCGCCTTCTATCTCGACCTGGTCGGACAGGCCCGCGCCCACATAATGGCCGGCGATTTCGCCTCCTGGAAGGATGCGGCAGTTAAAAAACTAGATAAGAGAATGTAATGCAGATACCTGGATTCAAGATACTCGACCGCTACATCATCAAGAAGTTCATCGGGACATTCCTGCTCTCGATACTTATGGTGATGAGCATCGTAATCATCTTCGACATCAGCGAGAAGATCGACGACTGGGTCGCCAAGGCGGCTCCTCTGAAGGAAATCATCTTCGGCTATTACTTGAACTACATCCCGTGGATCCTGAACATGTACAGCCCGATCTTCGTATTCATCACCGTCATCCTGTTTTCGTCCAAGCTGGCGCAAAACAGCGAGATAGTGGCGATGCTGTCAGGTGGAATGAGCTTCGACAGGCTCATGGTGCCATATTTCATATCGGCGCTGTTCATTTTCATATTGTCATTCCTGCTCGGGATGTTCGTCATCCCGCCTGCTAACAAGGGAAGGCTAGCCTTTGAGCAAAAGTACGTGAAGGCCATGTTCGCTCCTGCAGCCAGGAACACGCACTACCAGATCGACCCGGGCACATTCGTCTACGTTGAATCGTTCTCCACCTGGAACAATACCGCTTACAAATTCACCCTTGAGACAATAGACGGCAATGAGCTGAAATCCAAGATCAGCGCAGAAACAGCACAATGGGACAGCACATTCCAAGGATGGAAGTTGAACAACTGCTTCATCAGGACATATCACGGAGCTTCCGAAACGGTGGTCGCCCAAAGGCAGATAGACACTGTCATAGCACTTACTGCCTCGGATTTTTACAGGATGAAGAGCGACGTGCAGACATTGTCTGAAGTGGACCTGAACAAGCTGATAGCCACTCAAAGGTTGAGAGGCGACAAGAACGTGATGTACGCAGAGATAGAACGCAATACACGAATTGCAATGCCTTTCTCGGCATTCATCCTGACGCTTATCGGCGTCTCCCTTTGCAGCAAGAAGCGACGGGGGGGGATGGGATTGAACATAGGAATCGGAATAGCGCTGAGCTTCACATACATCCTGTTCATGCGATTCAGCGAGATGTTCGTATACACGGGAGTCCTGCCGGCGTATATCGCTCTATGGATGCCTAACGTCATCTTTGCGATTGTCGCATACGTACTTTACAGGCTAGCGCCTAAATAAAACGCCGGCCCAGCCTGACCGGCCGGCTCCAAATATAACTGGATAACAAAACTGAAATAAAAGCAACATGGCAGACCAAACTTCAGCTACTGCATCAAAGAAAGGCAACGGCGGCATAATTTTCCGCCTGATCGTGATGAATTTCCTCGAATTCGCCATCTGGGGAGCATACCTGACATGTATGGGAAGATATCTCGGCGGAATCGGACTCGGGCCGAAAATCGGCCTCTTCTATGCAGTCCAGGGCATCGTTTCCATCTTCATGCCTGCGCTGATAGGCATCGTGGCCGACAAGTGGATTCCCGCCCAGAAGACCCTATCTCTCTGCCAGCTTCTGGCCGGAGCTTTCATGATAGCTTCCTGGTGGTACTGCAAGTCGGCCGGCGCGGCAGTATCATTCGGACCGCTCTTCACACTCTATACGCTTTCAGTGGCTTTCTTCATGCCGACCATCGCTTTGACAAACTCCGTAGCCTACTCCATTATGGGCGCCCATGGGATGGATACCGTCAAGGACTTCCCTCCCATCCGTACCTTCGGAACCATCGGCTTCATTGTTACAATGTGGATCGTTGACCTCTGCGGATTCCAGACTACGGAATATCAATTCCTCGTATCGGGAATCATCAGCATCGTCCTTGCTGTTTATGCCCTTACAATGCCGAACTGCCTTACCCATCCTTCCACAGGATCCACTTCATTCGTCGACATTTTCGGGCTTAGGGCATTCACTCTGTTCAAGCGCAAGGAGATGGCCATATTCTTTATCTTCTCGATGTTCCTCGGCGTCTGCCTGCAGATTACCAATGGGTTTGCCAACCCTTACCTGGGAGACTTCGGCTTTCTGCCGCAGTATTCCGGCACTTTCGGAGTTCAACATTCCAATATCCTGATCTCCCTGTCGCAAATCTCCGAAGCCCTATGCATCCTTCTTATACCTTTCTTTCTCCGCAAGTTCGGCATCAAGATAGTAATGCTCATCGCGATGTTCGCATGGGTCCTCAGGTTCCTGTTCTTCGGGCTCGGCAATCCGGGCGACGGAGTCTGGATGTTCATCATTTCAATGATTGTCTACGGCGTAGCCTTTGACTTCTTCAACATCTCCGGCTCGCTCTTCGTGAATCAGGAAACCGACACTTCCATCCGTTCTTCAGCACAGGGCGTCTTCATGCTTATGACCAACGGCCTCGGAGCGTCCCTCGGACTTTTCGCCGCGCAGGCAGTGATCGACCATTTCGTCAACGTCCACCCGATTGCAGCCGACGCCGCCGGCCGCATGACTGGCTGGAGCGACGCATGGTTCGTCTTCGCCGGCTACGCCCTCGTAGTCGCCCTACTTTTCATGATTCTCTTCCGCTACAAGCACACCGAAGGCAAAGCCTAAACGCTCTCCGACATCAGTAGGATATCGCTGAAAAAAGTTTACCTTCGCTTCTGATGGAGCAATGACTCCCTCAGAAGCCTTCAACAAGCACAGGACTCGGATAGCCGACAATAATCAGTAATAAGTTGAACCCGAGTCAACCATAATCAGGAAAACACAGAAACGCTAATTATTTAACGAACTATTGCTATAGTCCGATAAGAGGAAGAACTTATAAATTCCAACCTTTATAAATTCTTTATATTATCCGACGAATGTTTTACAACTGCCTTATATGGGGCATTATATCTTTGCAGCGTAAAAAAATACGAAATGGAACCGCTTGCACTAAACAAGATATCGCAATATGGACTTATTCGATTATGCTTTGACATGCTCGGAATCAGGGTTCCAAAATTTATCAAGGATGAAAAGCCATGAATGGATTTGATATAATACGGCTTGTTGCCTACTTGCTACTGTTAATTGCATTGACTCCAATATTGGGCAATTACATGGCATGCGTATATTCCGGGGAAGGTTTTCATGGTAAGAAAATTTTCCAATGGATGGAAAACGGAATATACCGCATGAGCGGCATCAACTCAAAGATGCAGATGAACTGGAAAGAATATGCCTTTGGGGTAATTATATTCAACTTCGCAGGGTTCCTGTTCCTGTTTATAATACAGTTAATGCAGACAAGCCTGCCGATGAATCCCAAAGGGATCACAAATGTAGACTGGCCACTGGCCTTCAACACCGCAGCCAGTTTCGTTACCAATACAAACTGGCAAAGCTACTCGGGTGAAACGACCCTTAATCCTGTTGTCCAGATGGTTGGCTTGACAGTGCAAAATTTTCTGAGTGCAGGCACAGGAATGTCCGTGCTTTTAGCCCTGATCAGGGGAATAAAAAATAAAGAGACCGCCGAAATCGGCAATTTCTGGGTTGACCTCACCCGCTCAGTCGTCTACATTCTGTTGCCATTAAGCATGTTGCTTGCGATAATATTGCTCTCGCAAGGTGTAATGCAGACTTTCAGGCCGAACATCGAAATAACTACTCTGACAGGTGCCAAGCAGGTCATTCAGGGGGGAGCCGTCGCTTCGCAGGAAGCCATAAAGATGTTTGGCACAAACGGCGGCGGTTTTTTCGGGGTCAACAGCACACATCCGTTCGAGAATCCCACAGCTTTGTCCAATTTTCTTGAAATGCTGGCTATATTGCTGATACCTGCATCATTGACTTATACCTTCGGGAAGATGACAAGCAACAAACGCCAGGGATGGATACTTTTTTCAACAATGTTGCTGATGTTCATAACGGGCTTGGGCCTTATGCTTTACAGTGAATACCATTCCGCATCCATGATCGGGACATCAGCGTTAATGGAAGGAAAAGAATTCCGGTTCGGCATAACCGACAGCATACTGTGGGCAAATGCTACGACCTGCGCATCAAACGGCTCGGTGAACTCCATGCTGAGCAGCATGAACCCCTTTACAGGATTGATAACGATGCTCAACATGATGCTTGGGGAAGTAATATTCGGAGGAGTGGGCAGCGGGCTTTACGGAATGCTTGTCTTTGTCATCCTGACGGTATTCATCGCCGGCCTCATGGTTGGCAGGACACCGGAGTTCATGGGTAAAAAGATCGAGTCATTCGATGTGAAAATGGCCATTCTGGCCGTTCTAGCCCCTAATTTCGTGATACTCGTCTTTTCATCCATATCGGTGCTGTTTCCTGACGCATTAAGAAGCATCGGCAACGGCGGTCCGCACGGATTCAGCGAGATCATGTACGCTTTCACTTCAGCCGGTGCCAATAACGGCAGTTCGTTTGCCAGCCTCGACACAAATACGACATATTATAACCTGATGCTTGGCCTGGGAATGATTATCGGACGATTCGGGGTTATAATACCCGTCCTTGCAATAGCAGGGAACCTGTCAGGCAAGAAAAAAGTCCCTCAATCATCTGGCACATTACGGTCGGACACCGTCTTGTTCATTTTCCTGTTGATAGCCGTAATCATAATAATCGGAGCACTTACGTTCTTTCCAGCACTTTCGCTGGGGCCTGTAATGGAACATTTGCTGATGCTTTCTGGAAGAACGTTTTAGAAATAAGAACATAAGATGAAAACCGGAATGAATAACGGATTGTTGCAGAAATCGCTGGTTTCGGGTGCCTTGAAAGAGGCTTTTAAAAAACTCAATCCGATAGTGCAGATAAAAAATCCAGTAATGTTCATAGTATATCTGGGTGCCATATACGTTACTCTGAGTTTTTTCAACAATCTTGTAAGGGAATCCTTTTCAGGATTCACATTGCAGATTTCATTATGGTTATGGTTTACCGTGCTCTTTGCCAATTTTGCAGAATCCCTGGCTGAAGGTCGCGGAAAAGCACAAGCTGAATCGTTGAAGAAACTCAAGACAAAAACAATGGCGCGGAAACTGACCGACGGCAAAGAGACGGTAATTCCTTCAGGCGACCTGCATACGGGAGATCTTGTCATTTGTGAAGCCAATGACATGATACCTTTGGACGGTGAAGTCACAGAAGGCATCGCTACTGTCGATGAATCGGCAATCACGGGTGAATCGGCTCCTGTCATACGCGAGAGCGGCGGCGACAGAAGCGCTGTGACAGGTGGCACCAAAGTGTTGAGCGACAAGATAATAATAAGAATAACTTCAGAACCCGGCAAGTCATTTCTGGACAGAATGATTTCTCTTGTTGAAGGTGCAAAACGCAAGAAGACACCTAACGAACAAGCCTTGACCATATTGCTTTTGGGCCTTACGATAATATTCCTGATGGCGGTGGCAACATTATATCCTTTCTCCTTATTTGCGGAAAAAATATCAGGCAGCCAGATAAACATTTCCATGACCATTTTGATAGCGTTGCTGGTTTGCCTTATACCAACCACAATCGGCGGATTGCTTAGTGCGATCGGAATCAGCGGCATGGATAGGCTTGTAAGTAAAAATGTAATCGCCAAGAGCGGAAAGGCTGTCGAAGCCGCCGGCGACATAGATGTACTGTTGCTCGACAAAACAGGTACGATAACGCTTGGAAACCGCATGGCAAGTGATTTCATTCCCGCCGCAGGAACAGATCTGAAATATCTGGCAGAAATCTCCCAATTGGCATCACTTTCCGACGATACGCCGGAAGGACGTTCCATTGTGATTCTTGCCAAGGAAAAGTTCAATATCAGGGGCAGGGATGTCTCACAGTTTGAGATTGAAAATGTTCCATTCACTGCCCAGACAAAAATGAGCGGGATAGATATCTATAAAAACAAGTCTTTGGTACGATCGGTCAGGAAAGGGGCCTCGGAGGCAATGAGACAATATGCCCTCTCACAGGGGAACGCCATGCCGGAAGAACTTGAAAAAGCCGTCAGGGAAACGTCAAGCCAAGGCGCTACCCCCTTGGTCGTATCCGAAAACGGGAAAATAATAGGCGTAATAGTCTTGAAGGATATTATTAAAGGCGGAATACGAGAAAGGTTCGGACAATTGCGCAGAATGGGAATCAAGACCGTCATGGTTACGGGCGACAACTCTCTGACAGCGGCTGCGATAGCTGCCGAGGCAGGCGTCGATGATTTTATGGCTGAAGCCAAGCCGGAAGACAAGTTGAAAAGAATAAGGAAGGAACAATCCGAAGGCAGGCTGGTAGCCATGATCGGAGACGGGACAAACGACGCGCCAGCCTTGGCCCAGGCTGATGTAGGAGTAGCCATGAACACAGGAACCCAGGCTGCAAGGGAAGCCGGAAACATGGTCGATCTTGACAGCAACCCTACCAAACTCATAGAAGTAGTCGAAACCGGCAAGCAGCTTCTTATGACAAGAGGCGCTCTGACCACATTCAGCATTGCAAATGACATTGCAAAATACTTTGCAGTCATACCGGCAATATTTGCCGGACTTTACGCTACGAAATATCAGTCAGGGCCGCTTCTCAAGCTGAACATCATGCATCTGCAAAGCCCAGAAAGTGCCATATTAAGTTCAATCATCTTCAATGCGCTGATAATAGTCGCATTGATACCCATTTCATTAAAAGGCGTAAAATACCGCCCCATCGGAGCTTCGGCAGTATTGTCAAGAAACCTTATGATCTATGGGTTAGGGGGAATAATAGCACCATTCATCGGCATAAAAATCATTGACTTGATAATTAATTTCTTACACTTAATATGATTTGAAATGAAAAACCTGATGATGACAGCTCTGAAGCTATTCATAATAATGACCATATTGACAGGCATCCTGTATCCAATATGCATTACAGGCATTGCTGAAGGATGTTTTCCTGCAAAAGCGAACGGTAGCCTGCTAAGGAAAGACGGACAAATAGTCGGTTCGAGACTTATCGGACAATCTTTCGACAGCGATCTTTATTTCTGGTCCAGGCCGTCCGCAGTAAATTATCAGACAACTCCTTCCGGAGCATCCAACCTTGCAATAACAAATAAAAAGCTCAGACTTCTTATGGCAGAGAGGGAAAAGGATTTCAGGGATGGCAATAATTTGGATGACGGCACACGAATACCTTCCGAAATGATTTTCGCATCTGGCAGCGGCCTTGATCCGCACATATCAGTCGAAGCGGCCGTTTTACAGGTAAAACGGATTGCAAAAGCCAGGCATCTTACTCAAAGCCAAAGTGAAGAGCTGCTTGATCTCATAGGCAAGGTCAAAGAATCAAGGCAATTAGGTTTGTTAGGTGAACCGGAAATCAATGTATTGATATTAAATTTGGAAATGGATAACTTATTTAAAACAGTTCACCATGAATGAGGAATTCAGGCCGAATCCAGACGAAATGCTGAAGGCGATAATAAGGGAAGAGGAAAAAGTCAAAAAAGGGACCCTACGGGTTTTCCTTGGGATGTGCGCGGGGGCAGGAAAAACGTATTCCATGCTTAAGGCCGCCCTGCAGGCTAAAGCCGAAGGAACCGATATTGTCGTAGGATATGTAGAAACACACGGCAGGACCGAGACTGAAGATTTACTCGACGGGCTCGAGATCTTACCAAGGCAACAGCGTCAATATCGCGACGTAGTTCTTGAAGAAATGGACCTGGATGCGATTATGGCGCGTAAACCCCAACTCGTTCTTGTCGATGAGCTGGCTCATACCAATATTCCTGAAAGCCTGCACGTCAAGAGGTATCAGGATGTCGAGGAAATTCTCGAACAAGGCATCAATGTCTATACTACTTTGAATGTACAGCATCTTGAGAGCCGTAGTGAAACAGTGACCGAAATAACAGGGATAAAGGTCCACGAAACAGTACCCGATTCGTTCCTGCAATATGCGGAAATAGAACTTATCGATATCACTCCGGACGACTTGCTGAAAAGATTGTCGGAAGGTAAAGTATACGTGCCTGATATGGCGAAAAGCGCCATGAACAATTTCTTCAGGAAAGGCAACCTGCACGCATTGAGGGAAATCGCCCTAAGATATACAGCCGAGAGGGTGGATATAGATATGCTCGACTATATGCATGCAAGGAATATTTTAACCATCTGGAAAACGACAGAGAAACTGATGGTAGCCGTCGGGCCCAGCCCCTCCTCGCAGACTCTTATCCGCTGGACAAGGCGTATGGCATATAATCTTGGCGCCCAATGGATAGCGGTCAGCATAGACCTCGGTGAAACTCTGTCACAAAAAAGCCGCGAATATCTTGCAACGAACCTGGACCTTGCAAGAGAACTTGGAGCAAAGATCATTCAGGTTACTGATAATGACGTAGTATCCGGACTTTTAAAAGTAGCCTTTCAATACAATGTAACACAGATAGTCATTGGGAAAACGAACGAACCGGCATTCCGCAACTTCATCAATGGCGGCAGCATCGTGGATCGCTTGCTTCAAAACAGCGAACACATTGACATCTACGTTGTCAAAGCCCCCGAGGCCGAACGCAAATACAGCTCACCATGGAAGAACAAAAAACAGAAATTCAGCTGGCAAGAATATCTTACAGCCATTCTGACAATATTTGCGATAGCAGTCATCAGTTTTCCATTCAAGCAATTCATAGGTTATCAGACCGTAGGTCTGTTCTTCATTCTGGGTATTGCCGGGCTCTCTCTAAGAGTTGGTCGTTTCCCAATCATTTTGGCTGCATTCCTGGGTTCGATGATCTGGGACTTCTTCTTCATACCGCCCCTGTTTACATTCCATATAAACAACATCCATGACGCAATAACAGTTTTTGCCAACTTCTTTATTGCACTCACATGCGGGACTCTGATCGAACGGATAAGGAAAAACCAGGTCGTCCTGCAGAAAAGCCAAGACAATCTTTCTGTCATATTTTCCATTCTTGAAGCTTTGAACAATGCATCATCCATAAAAGAAGTCGTCCAAATGACCAGACGCGAACTCAACAAACATTTCAAGGCTGATGCTGTCATCTATCTCGCCTCTAAGAACGACACAAACAAGAAACTTGATCCTCGCATTTTTGGCAACCATAGCTTTTATAACGAGAAAGAATTTTCAGTTGCAAACTGGACATTTGAAAACAGGAAACAGGCCGGCAAATTCACAAATACCCTTCCCGAGGCCGACCTGCAATATTTCCCTTTGATTTCCCGTGAAGGAATAATAGGAGTGCTTGGAATAAAGTACAATGATGACAAAAGACCTTCTTCCGATGCGACAATCTTGCTTAGGTCTTTCTTTTCACAGCTTACGTCTGCTCTTCAACGTGAAATCAGCATCGATAAGGTAAAAGAAAAACAGATTTCAGCCGAATCCCAGAAACTATTCCAGATAGTCTTAAACAGCATATCGCATGAGCTGAGGACACCGATTTCAGTAATTACCGCCGCAGTATCGGCACTTAACGATGAGAAAACCGTATCAAATCCGAAATTCAGGCGCGAAATATGCGGCGAACTTGAAGCGGCGACAAACCGGCTTAATATTCTGGTCGAAAATATTCTTGATATGTCCAGGATCGAATCCGGATACTTATCTTTAAATTTGCAGATGTATGAAGTTGAAGATCTTATTGGCACCACATTGAACGAGTTGTCAAAAGAGCCTCACGAGCAGCAGGTCGATATCGACATAGAAAATGATTTGCCGATGATTAAAATCGACATCAACTGGTTCAAACAGGCAATACTGAATATCCTGCGCAATGCTGTAATCTATACCCCTGCAAAGAGTTCAATATACATACGTTCCTTTCTTGCTGAAGACAAACGGGTAGTAATCGAAATTTCCGACAACGGCCCAGGGATACCGGAAGATTCCTTAAAGAGGATATTTGACAAATTTTACCGTGTCCCCGGCTCCAGAAGCGGAGGAACAGGCTTGGGACTGACCATTGCAAAAGCGATAGTCGAGGCACACAATGGTCACATAATTGCCGAAAACAAAAAGGAAGGAGGATTAAAATTTCAAATTTTTCTGACAAATGGCTGAAGGAATACAAGCAACTAAGCAGAAAATCCTAATCGTGGACGACGAACCCCAGATACGCCGCCTGCTTTGCATTGCCCTGGAATCAAACGATTACAAGGTAATTGAAGCAGAAAATGCCAAAGACGGATTTCTCTCGATCGCAATGAACCACCCGGATGTGATCATCCTTGATCTTGGTTTGCCCGACCATGGAGGAATGTCAGTACTGAATCAATTGCGCGAATGGTCTTCCATCCCTGTAATAGTACTTACCGTACAGGATGAAGAACAGACAAAAATCCGAGCATTGGACGGTGGTGCAGACGACTACATTACAAAACCATTCAACACCGGGGAATTATTGGCACGTATCCGTGTGGTGCTGCGGCGTTCCGGCAAGACAGACGAATCGCCTGTTTTCAAGTCCGGCAAGCTCTCAGTAGATCAAAACACACGCACTGTAAAAGTGGATGATGAAGAAATAAAACTTACTTCAACAGAGTATTCCATACTCGCGCTTATGATAAGACATGCCGGATGTGTTTTGACACACAGTTTCATAATCAAGGAAATATGGGGTATCCATTATACTGAGAACTACCAGGTACTTCGCGTGCATATTGCCCAGCTCCGCAAGAAAATCGAAGAAAATCCATCCATACCCAAGATACTGATTACAGAACCAGGCGTAGGATACAGACTGAAGGTAATGGACCAGCAATGACTCATCGATCATGCATTAAGCGCGTAAACATTTTCGTACATCGTCAGCTGCAAAGTCATGGCCCCGTCTCAAATCTAAAGGAAGGTTACTTCGAGAATATGCCTATGGACTTGTCCTGGTTGCGGCTCTCGTCGTTCCTTATGCTATATACGGCGTAGCCCTCCTTTTCATGATTCTCTTCATCTATAAGCACACCGAAGGCAAAGCCTAAACGCTCTCCGAAATCGCACTGTACCCAGTCGGCATTTTTGGTGACTTTGCAACCGAGTTGCAAAACGCACGAAGTACTTTTGCATCGAAATCGAGAGCAGACAGATTGGCCTCAGACATGATTTCCGAGTGCTGGCAAAGGTCTGAAAAGAGCAATAAAGAGAGACATCAAGCGAATTTTGGATATGGAAAAGAAGCAGAAATACACTTTGACGAGGATTATAGTCGCTGCTGTAATGCTGGCAGTCGTGCTGGCGTTGCCTTCAGGCGTCGGAGCAACAGGGGCGGCAGGCGTAGCGGGAGCATGGTGGATAAGCAGGAAGCTGTGGGTGGCGTTGGCGGCGTACCTGATTGTCGGGGGGGACGTGGTGGGGAAGGCGATAAAGAACATCTTGCACGGAGAAATATTCGACGAGAACTTCCTGATGGTAGTTGCGACAGTCGGAGCCATAGCGATCGGCGAATATCCCGAGGCGGTTGCTGTGATGCTTTTCTACCAGATTGGCGAATTGCTGGAGGACATGGCTGTGGAGAAGAGCCGCAAGTCCATCTCTTCCCTTATGGACATACGCCCTGATTACGCTAATCTCGAGGCAGAGGACGGTTCAATGCAACGCGTTGCTCCAGAGAGCGTTGCCATTGGCTCGACAATCGTGGTGAAGCCGGGGGAAAAGGTACCGCTCGATGGCGTGGTAATAGAAGGAAGGTCGAGCCTGAACACTACAGCGCTTACAGGAGAAAGCCTGCCTCGCGACGTAAGCAAGGACGACAAGATAATCAGCGGATGCATAAACCTCAGCGGATTATTGAAAATCAGGACTGCCAGCACATTCGGTGAATCTACGGTCAGCAAGATCCTCGACCTCGTGCAGAATTCCGACAACGGAAAGTCCGGCAAGGAAAAGTTCATCACCCGCTTCGCGAAATGGTACACTCCGATAGTCTGCGGCGCAGCGGTACTGCTGGCGGTCATCCCGCCATTGTTCTTTGGCGCAGAATGGACCGAATGGATCCGCAGGGCTCTTACCTTCCTCGTCATCTCCTGCCCTTGCGCACTAGTGATATCAGTTCCGCTATCTTTCTTCGCCGGTATCGGCGGAGCCTCCAGGCACGGAATACTCATAAAAGGATCGAACTATCTGGAAGGATTGGCTAATTCAGACGTAATCGTCTTCGACAAGACAGGCACGCTCACCAAAGGCACATTCGAGGTTACGGCAGTGCATCCTCAAGTAATAAGCGAAGCCAGGCTGCTGGAAATGGCGGCATTGGCCGAAAGTTTCTCGAGCCACCCCATCGCAATTTCACTGCGCAAGGCTTACGGTAAAGTCATAGACTCATCGCGCATCACCGAGGTAGAGGAGATTGCAGGCTGCGGCATCTCCGCCACCGTCGATGGGACGGACAAGGTCTACGTCGGCAACGACAAGCTGATGGACAAAGTGGGCTGCGGCTGGCATCAGTGCCACAAGGAAGGCACTCTGATACACGTGGCATTGAATCAAGAATATGCGGGGCACATCGTCATTTCGGACGTAGTCAAGCCGCAGGCTGCGGAGGCAATCAGGGCTCTTAAGGCCGAAGGCGTGCGGAAAACCGTGATGCTCACGGGGGACAGGAAGGCAGTCGGGGAAAATGTCGCCTCAGAGCTTGGCATCGACGAAGTCAGGACGGAGTTGCTGCCGGCTGACAAGGTCGCTGAAATGCGAAGGCTGTGTGGAGAAATGAAGCCGGAAGGCGAAAGTGAGAGCAAGGGCGCGCTGGCATTCGTCGGGGACGGAATAAACGATGCACCGGTCCTCAAATACGCGGACGTTGGAATAGCGATGGGCGCGCTTGGAAGCGACGCAGCCATCGAGGCCGCTGACGTAGTGCTCATGGACGACAACCCTCTCAAGATCGCCAAGGCGATAGGCATCTCACGCAAGACATTGAAGATCGTGAACGAGAACATCTGGTTCGCCATCGGGGTGAAGGTCGCCATCATGATTCTAGGCGCACTGGGCATCGCGAACATGTGGCTCGCCGTCTTCGCCGACGTCGGAGTCGCGCTTCTCTGCATCCTGAACTCTCTCCGCGCGATGCGGTAGGAGTCAAGCAGGACTTACTTTGAAATGATGTTCAGGGCCTTGTCCTGGCCGCGGTACTCAGGCGCGTAAAGCGACTGGACGCTGACCAGCGAGGTCGAGAAGATACCTTCCTGAGTGACGTAGAACTGCTCGCTTATCTCGGTCGTGCCTTCCGGCAGGACGTAGAAGAAGAAGTTCGTCATCGACTCCCTGTTCTCTAGGTAGCATCCCCACTGCCAGGTGTATACGGACGCCTCGCCCACAGGATAAAAGCAGGCAGGACGCAATGAACGCAGGTGCACGAACGACCTGTTCTCGTCGTTCTTTATGCGGTATACCGCAGTAATCACCTCACCCACCTTCATCCTTTCGCCGTCGTTTATCACGAGCGATGAATCGATCGGAATCTCCGTCAGCTCGACGTCGTTCCGGTTCGGCGTCTTGCCGAGCGAATTCTCATAGACCTTCCTGCGATAGAACTTCCGCTCTACCGAAATACCGTTCGACGAGGCCTTTGCAAGCTGTTCCGGTTGGGTGTACCGGTAATATGCAGCAGCGGACAGCAGTCCGTCGTACTCCTTCTTTATCTTGACGATGCTCCCCGCAGCCTTCAGCTCCGACACCGGCACTTCATATCTGAACAATGCTCCAGGCACCGGCTCGGCAGCCTTTATTCCCGAAGGCGAGAGAATCTCGAACGCAGGCGTTGCCGCATCGGACAGTCCGCAGACTCCCGAAGAGAGCAGCGCATAGATCGCATCCGTCGTGGCGACGTCGTTCTCCCAGCACTGGTTGTGCTTCTGCAGCATCAGCCAGAGGCCGAGTCCGCGCACGATTTCACGCATGTCATATCCAAGGCCCTTTTCCGCTGGCAGCGCTGAACCCAAGTATTTGTCCGTCAGTCTGTCGTACATCCTCAGCAGCTGCGCGTGGGCATAAAGCTCGTTGTTCATCATCCCCCTGAACGGCATCGAGGCGTTCGGGAAGTAGCATCCAATCGACGAGTTCTTAACGGCATAGTCGTCCAGCGACGCTATCACTTTCTTCACCTCCTCTGCGCAGCCGTACTTGGAGTCGTCCACGATGGACTTCGCGCGAAGCGACACTCCGGCAGATGGGTCGGCGACGGCTCCGACCGGATCCGCAGTATTAGCCAACAGCTTGATTATATTGGCTTTGTCGGCAATGTTAGTATTCTTCCAATGATTGAAGACGCAGTCGAAATAGAAATCGTACGCCTCCCGCGACGAAGCCGCGACAGCGGTCTCAGGAAACTCCGACCTCACGGCCATCAGTTCCAGCGTGCCCCAGTGAATGAAGCTCTTGTCCGGCTCCTTTTTCATCTTCCTGCATTCGCGAAGATAATCCTCGTACTGCTTGCGCAGGCTGTTGTCCAGGAACTTGCAGGCTTCCTTCATCATTTCGCCTTCCTTCTGATTCGGGTTCAATGCTCCGATCTGCTCCAGCTCGTACATCTTGTCCAGGAAGAGCATTGTCAGCCATTCGGAAGAAGGGACTCCGGAGAACCAGGCGAATCCGCCGTCGGAACCCTGCAGCGCCGCAATCTTGTTCATCGCCTTCACGCGGAACGCCCCGGTGTAGTTCGGGTCGAGGTAGTTCTTCATCCTGTCTATCCTACGGTTGTCCTCGGACTCCTTATACGCCCAAGGCGTCTCGTTCAGCAGAACTCCCGTAATCTCCGAGTTGACTGAGATCTGCGACTTCTTCCAGCCGCCGTTCACGAGCTGGCGCACCTTGTCGGCCATCTCAGGATAAGTCGAGAACATGTATTCTCCCGTCTGGTTGATGAAAAGCGCCGCCAGCCAGTCGGTCATGCAGTCGAACGAAGGCTCCCCTACCGTCGGCAACGCCTCCAGCACAGAAGTCAGCGGCGAAGAGACATCGACGGTGACCTTCTCGTCCTTCGCCGACACCTTCTTCATAAGCTGCTTCAAGTCCAGCGTGTAAGTCTTCTGCTGGTCCATTATCGCCGAAACGGACTCCGTGACCTGAGTACGCGACGGAATCACAGGAATGACCTGCTGCATGCCGTCCGTGTACCCGCCTGCCGCCACGCTCATCCTGATGCCGAGCAGAGGCTGCTTCTCCGGAGCCGAAACCTCCCAGCTGACCTCCTTCTGCTCATTCGGATTCAATGCCACCTCCAGCTTGTATTCGCCGCCCTTTGCCTTGGCCGAGCCGTCGGCCCCGTCGTAAAGCACGAGCTTCGCATTGCCCTTAAGGGCCTTAGAGGTCAGGTTGATGACCTTCGCCTTCAGCACGATCCTGTCGCCTTCGCGGACGAACATAGGCAGGTTCGGCTGTATCATCAGCTGCTTGCGCACCACGAATGAAGTGTCGGCGCTTCCGCTGAGCAGATCCGCCGTATGGCTGTGCACCAGCACCCTGAAGGTCGAGAGGCCGTCAGTGGTGTGGTATTTCACCGTGACGCGGCCGTCGGCGTCGCTCCGCAGCTGCGGATAGAACGCAACGGTCTCACCGAAGTTCGAGCGCAACGCCTCGACGTCGTCCGAAGCGCCGGTCCCTTCGTCCGAACTCTGTTCAGACATCGACTCGGAATTGACTGAATCCATCATAGGCTCCTCCAGCGCGTATGTGCCATTGCTTTGTGCCCCAGACAGGACTCCTTCCATCGGTGCTGCGGCCGCCATCATGACCATGCCTCTTGTCTTGAACATCCGACTGCTTCCATATCCGATTATATAATCTTGGCGATTGAACCTATCGCCAAGATTCGTGCTGATGGACGGCGCCCCTGAATAATAAGTCGTGAAAGGATTGAAGCCGAAGCTGTTCGCCCCCATCCTGTCGGTCGTGACGTCGAAGATGGACACCGTGCTCTCCGAAATCGGAGCCGCTCCCGTGCGGTGGTCGGTGATGTGCAGGAAAAACTGTTCGTCGCTGTCCGGTACCGTCATGTCGCGGAACGACTCGACCTCGACGTTCAGCCTTCTGTCGATCACTCTGGTGAAGTTCTGCTCCTGAGAGAAGAACTTCCTGTTCCTGAATGCCGCGAGCGTAAGAGATACGGCATTCGGATAACTATCCGCATACGGCAATGCCACCTTCATCATCTGGTCCTGCAGGTGCAGAGGGTCGCGGCGCAGCGGCTTGTCGTTGTCGAACAGTCCGCACTCTACCCAAAGGTCAGGTTCAGTGGTGCCTACAAGGTATTCAATGCCGTTCTCGGTGACCAGCGGACAGAAGAAGAGCTCCGTATCGACCGGGCACTTCGTATCGGAGGCTGAAAGCAGGATAAGGGAAGTGCTGTCCGAAATCCGCTTTCCGTTGCATTGAACCGAATAATCGAGCTTGTAGCAGCCAGAAGCCAATGCTGCGTACTGCGTCCCGACCGGCTCTCCCTGCTTGAATCCGCCCTTCAGTGCAGGCTCGGCCGCGCCCTTCGAAGTGAAGCTGTACTGCCCCGATATGTCATAGCTTACACCGTCCAGATTCTTGACGAAGATGGTGAGCGGCGCCTCAGCGTCCTTGTTCACGACCTCGTACTCGCCGAAGGTCCGGCTGTCCTTGAAGCTGTCGCTAAGGTCCAGCGGAACAGAACCGACGTTGATGTCGGCCTCGGCGCTGTGAGTCTCGCCCTGAGGGTCCTTCACCATCGCCATTATCTCGTAGCGGGCATACTTACGCTCCGACTCTTCCTCGTCATCCTTCGCCTCAGGCTCCCGGGCGTTGAACTGTATCGAGAACTTGCCGTCGGCATCGGACTTGACCACTCCTGAGGCAATCATGAAACGGTCGAAACGGGTGTAGAAGCTGCGGCGAGTCAGAGGTGACATCCAGACCTCGTAGGTCACTTCGGCATTGCTGACCGAAAAGCCGCTGTAGCTCTTGACCTCGCCATTCTGGAAGACGTCGTCGCCGAAATCGGTGATGCCCTCCTGCTTCTCCATCTCCACCGAGAAGTTCGGATGGACGTAGTTCTCGACGCGGAACCAGACGTTGCCGACGTTGTTGTCGCACACGATCCTCCAAATGCCGTTCATCGACCCTTCAGGCAATGCGAACTCTCCGGAAGCCATACCCAGGTCGTCCGTCAGCAGGTCCAGGTCGGCCAGGGGCTTGTCCTGTCCGGGACCGAAAAGCTCAGCATTGACCTTCAGCCCGGCGCGCACCTTGCCTTCGGTGAAGCCGGCGCTGTAAGCCACGACAGCGAACTTGACGGTCTCCTTCGGCTTGTAAAGCATCCTGTCGACGTATATGTCGCCGCCGTCCGCAGCACGCTCGACAGTCTCGCGGAAGCTGCCTTGCGGCCAGTAATCGGTCATCGGCGAATTCATGTCGCTGCCTGACTCGACGTTGAATATGAACCGATCGCGGCGGTTGCCTGAAACGGACTTCGATGCGGCGTCCTTGATGGAAGTGAATCCGTCAAACTGCTTCTTCTCAGCGCGGTCGTATGCCTTATAGCCGTTCTGAAGCCTGTCGCTTGAATTATTGTCCTTGAAGAAGACCACGTTGCCGGACTTCAGCGGCTCTCCCGTCCGATAGTCTGCTGAGTAGATCTCAGGAATGTTCCCGCGCTGGCGGAACGCAGTCGCGATGGCGCTTACGCGGAACTGGAGACATTCGGTCTGCCTGCCTCCGTCCAGAGCCTGGAGCGCGGCCTTTCCGGATCCGGCGTTGCCGGCCGCAAACGGCCTGGCTGCCAGCACGTAATTCCCCGGCTCCCCTACCTTGAATCCGCATTCCTTCGTGCCGGTGACACCGTAGCCGGCCTTAAGTCCGGAAAGCGTCACAGTCCTTACGGCCTTTGCCTTAGTCTTGAGATACGCCTCGGACTGTCCCTTGTCGGCAAAGTCGAACAATGGCACCGCATAGTCGGTTATCTTATAAAGCGTCATGCGTACCTCTTCGATATTCTTGAAACCGATGCTGCAAGGCACTTCATCGCCAGGATAGAAGAATCCGGACGGCTCGCCATCCTTGCCGACATTGAAACTCATCGACTTCTCCTCCATCGACTTCCTTATGTTCTCGATTCTCTCCCTATAGCTCGACTTGCCGTATTTGGCAACTGCCTTTTCGCACATCTCCTTCACTTTCAGGAAATCGGCCTCCTTCTGCGGCTTCGCGGCACACGCGCGGTCGTAATAAATCCGTATCCTTTCCGCCTCCGGCCAGACGCTTGCCTTTTCAGACGGATATTCCTTCAGCAGCCCTTCATATACTCCGAGGGAGACATCGTCGCTGCGGCCGGCATTGATCAGACACCGGGCGTAAATCTCGCTCGAAGGGTGGCCTTCCGAAACCGAAAGCATCTCGTCGAGGCAGCGCTTGGCATTCTCAGAGCTTCGGCCGCTGTAATCGTAACTGCCGAAACGCTCATAGAAATAGCGCATGGCCACCTCGTAATAGCAGAAGCAAGGGAACAATGTCTTTTCTTCATTTCCAAAGACATAGAAATCGGCTTCTCCGGCAGGTTCCGCCATCAGTTCCTTCCTGAAGCCTACGACGGTGTCGAGCACCGCCGAGAAATATTTCTCCTGGGAGTCGCCCCTATAGTCGTAATCAGTCATCTGATCGTAATTCCGGACCATGAAGGCCAGATACGCAGTCTTGTCCTTCGGCTTGGCGAAAACAGCCGAATACTTCTCGAATTCGCCGAAAAGCGTCCTCTCCTCCTTCCATTCGTATTTCCGGACGCAATCCTTCAGGCCGTCCATCGCCTTGAGCAGGTTGGTGCAATCGCCGCTTTCGCCCGCCAGCTTCAAGATTTCGCGCAGATATCCCGCCTCCGTCTGTGGCTTGTCCTCGTTCCGCGTCTTCGTCACAAGATTCCACAATTGCCTTATCTGCATGGCATTGTCCTGAGGCAGTCCGAGGCTGCCCGTTCCGTTCCCATAGTCCAATCCCATATTTCCTTTATTTTGGTATGCAAATCCGTAGTTCGCCGCGCCCCATTCCGGCTCCGCAGCCGCTATCGCAGCCTGCGCCGCGAAATCAGCAGCCTGGGCTGCAGGAGCCGAAGCCAATGCAAAGGCCAGCGCCAATCCGAGCGCAGCATTGAATAAAAATCCGTCGTGTTTCATTGTCAAGCAGTATTACGATATGTGAATTTACATATTAAATGCCAGAAACCGCGAAATGCTGCTTCGTACCGAAAGCTGCACCTACTATAATACCGTCGGTTTTTAATACAGGTGCCTAAGTTAAATTTTAATAACTTAAGGACTGTCGCAAAATGTTAAAAAATTCCCCCAAACGCCCAAAAGAAGCAAAATTTGGATTCTCGGAGTTTGATTTTTATGACCTTTACAGGTCCACCTTTGAAAAGTCCGAGTTGGGAAGGATGAAGCGACTTCTGCCGCTTCACGAGATGGCTGAGAGCTTCGGGCTGACGTGCAAAAGCATGCGGCCGATAGTGAGAGGCAAGGAGAGGCAGGCCGTTCAGCGGGCACAAGGAGAAGGACTTTGCAAGGCAGGAACTTGCAAGGGTCAGGGCGACAGCGATGGAGGGCTCGTTCGGAACGCAGAAAGAGCATTACGACCTGAGGCGGGTCAAGGCCAGGACTAAGATCACGGAAATTGTATATCTTCTTCGGCATCCACACGGCGAACGTGGTGCAGCTTGCGGACAGGATAGAGCGACAAGCGAAGCTGGCAGTGACCTGAAAGACGAAAACATGCGCATGCAAGTGAGCTTCCAGAGGGGAACTACGCCCCTGCCGACAAGAATGGACGATAAATCCGGCCGAAACGACCGGAATGAGATATGAAAGTTGAAAAATGACTGAACGAATGAAGGTGGAAGATAGGATAAGTCGCCAGTTCGTTCAAATAAAAAACATTAAACGACAATCCCTAAATTATTGTGTTACAAAAACTCTCCAATTACCGTCTTTATCTCCACGTTCCACGTACTTCTTCTGAATCAACTGGTCAAGTAGTTTTTGAATGGCAGTAATACTGATTCCTAACTCTTCTTTCATGTCAGCAAGTGTCAATGATTGTTGTGTTCGCATTGCATTCAAAAGCTTTGTGTAATTGGAAGTTCGAAATACTATTCGTTCTCCATCATACCACCAAACATTTTCATTCTTTTCGCTTACAAACAGAACATCATTATATACTTCAGTAGCTACAAGATTGTTAAAATATTTCAAAAATGGGCGAATATCATTAACTTTTGCATGAGCACCATCACTAGGAACAGGGCCGACTTCGAGGTCTGCTTGATGTAAAGCTTCCAGATACTCACTCTTCTTGCGACTACGAACTACAACCATTGGATAGTTATGGCGAGTTAGTATAAAGTTTACCATTAGTCGTGCAATACGACCATTACCATCCTCGAAGGGGTGAATGCGTATGTATCGATAATGAAATAAAGCAGCTAACTCTACTGGAGAGAGTTTTCCCTCTTTTTCCGCTTCATTATACCAGTCAACCAAGTCTGTCATAAGACTTGGAGTCTCTTCTGGAGAAGCATATTCAAATCGGTCTCCATATCGTGTAATGACGCTATTGGGTCTAGTTTTATATTGTCCCGCATGTATAACATAGCTTGTCTGTACACCGCCAGGAAGATTGTGATATACAGTATAATCCTCACGTAACAAGGTTTTATGTAATGTACGAAAAAAGTTTTGAGTCAAAGGAGTTGTTTTTACTTTTGCTTCATCAGTCATCATTCGTAATCCCACGTTGCTTGCTGTCATTTCTTGAACATCTCTCACATCAGCCTCTCCAATTACTTTGCCAAAGAGTAACAATATTTCCGTCTGGCCATAAGTTAGAGTATTGCCCTCAATATGATTGCTGTTATAGTTGAAGTCCACGGTGAAGCGGCGACTAAGCCTGTCTCTATCTTTTTCAGACAATGGTTGTAATTCTTGCCATGCATCTAATGCTTTCTTAATATTTAAATATTTCATTCTTATTTGATTTTATCTTCGACGATGCAAACGTACAAAAAGTTACCAAAATGGTTGTAAGGATACAACCTTTATTTTAAAATATGCACACTAATAAAATGGGATTTAAGTACTATCACTTTTGCCTTATAGTACGACTTCCCCTTGCTTATCCCCATCACCTCGCACTGGTCATTGATGCTAAGGGAGTTCCCCGGAGATATCAGTCGTCTGCGGGCATCGGTATCCCCAACTTCTCTGATGCCCGCTTCGCAAACAATCGTGCTAGCGAGCGCAGAAGCAGAACTTGTTCTGATTATGCCAAGCGACGCCGATTGAAACCGAAGGTAAATCCAGCTTCATCTCCAGTTTCCCGCTCTCTTCTTCCATCTCTCCCTTGCTCTCGAATGCCGCCTTGGAATTCCCTATGAACTCCCTTTTCCATCTCGAGATCACAACCGATGATACTTCATACTTCTTTGCCAATTCCGCAAGTGTCTCTCGTTCCCTTACGGCGTCCAACGATACCCGAGCCTTGAATTCCGCGCTGAATTTCCTTCTTGTCTCTTTCATTTCCGTGTATAGTTACTCCTTCTTATTGCAACTTATTCACTGGTCTCTTTTCCGGTAGTATTATATATCCATTACAGCGCAAAAGTAGTAATTAAAAAAGTCCCTCTCTAAATTTGGTGGGAAGCATATTTGTGCAACAATAATTCAAACAATAGTGAGTATTACGTATTAACTTTAATACGGAAAAACCTATATTTGTGTGTAGACGTTCAACAAAACATATAACTATGAAAAGACCATCCTCCCCTAAGACACACAGCAGCCTGATTGGCATTCTGGCTGTGTCCACGCTTGCATTCTTCGCCTTCGCCGGCTGCGACAAGACCGTCGCAGTCACTGGCGTAAGGCTTGACAAGACATCCATATCACTCACTGAAGGTGAATCCGCAAACCTCGTCGCTACAGTGGAGCCGGCCACGTCCACCAACGGCTCAGTCACCTGGACCAGCACCGATGCAGCCGTGGCATCCGTGAACAACGGACTTGTAAAGGCCTTGAAGGAGGGCAGCACGACCGTCACTGTGACGACTGCCGACGGGGGCAAGATCGCAACCTGCTCGGTCACAGTGAAGTCCGCCAAGATACCAGTCACTGGCGTGACCCTAGACAAAGCTGCAGAGACACTTGTCGCCGGCGCCACCCTTCAGCTCACCGCCACGGTAAAGCCTGACAACGCTACCGACAAGTCCGCCACCTGGAGCAGCAGCAATTCTTCTGTTGCCGACGTAGACGCCGACGGACTGGTATCCGCCAAGTCCACTGGCGAATCCACAATCACCGTCACCACCACAGACGGCGGCAAGATGGCCACCTGCGACGTCAAAGTGAAGGAAATGGGAATCAACATCCCTGACGCCAACTTTAAGGCCTACCTCGTCGCAAACTTCGACAATGACGGCGACAAGGAAATCTCCCTCGACGAGGCCACAGCCGTAAAAGGAATCGACTGTAGCGAAAAGAGCATCTCCTCCCTAGAAGGTATACAGTACTTCACCTCGCTGACTTTGCTAATATGCTACTTCAACCAGCTATCGAGCATCGATGTCAGCTACAACACTGCATTGACTGATATTTTCTCCAATAACAACCAGCTCACCAGCCTCGATGTAAGCAAGAATACTGCATTGACTAAACTTACCTGTAATGATAACCAACTCACAAGCCTCGATGTAAGCAACAACACCGCATTAACTGAACTATATTGCTACAACAACCAGCTCACCAGCCTCGATGTAAGCAACAACACCGCATTGACTACTCTTTACTGCTCCAAAAATCAACTCACGAGCCTCGATGTAAGCAACAACACCGCATTAACTGAACTCAAATGCTACAACAACCGGTTCACGAGCCTCGATGCTTCGACTATGGCAAATCAGAGCAACTTTATATTATATTGCGGCCAGCAGAAGACTGCCGACGGAAGCAATTCAACGCTGGACCTGACATTGGTAACTGCGCAGAAGAAGCGATGGACGGCACTGATTAACAGCGAGTACAAGGACTATAACACGAATGTCAATGTGACCTATAAGGACGCAGGCGACTACATCTACATCAACATCCCCGATGCCAACTTCAAGGCCTACCTCGTCGCTAACTTCGACAAGGACGGCGACAAGGAAATCTCCCTCAACGAGTCCGCAGCCGTCACCACAATCGACTGCTCCAGCAAGAGCATCGCCTCCCTCGAAGGCATACAGTACTTCACCTCGCTGACTTTCCTCAACTGTGACCGCAACCGGCTCAAAAGCCTGGATGTCGGCAAGAACACAGCATTGACTTTGTTTGAATGCTCCGAAAACCAGCTCACAAGCCTCGATGTCAGCAAGAGCACCTCGCTGACTTTCCTCAACTGCTACAGCAACCAGCTCACGAATTTGGATGTCGGCAAGAACACAGCATTGACTTATATTGACTGTTCCAACAACCAACTCACGAACCTTGATGTCAGCAATAGCACCTCGCTGACTGAACTCAACTGCTACAGCAACCAACTCACGAACTTGGATGTCGGTAAGAACACAGCATTGACTCATATTAACTGTTCCTACAACCAACTCACGAACCTTAATGTCAGCAATAGCACCTCGCTGACTGAACTCAACTGCCACAGCAACCAGATCACGAGCCTCGATGTCAGCAAAAACACTGCATTGAAGTCTCTTGTAATCGAAGGCAGCAAGCTCACGATCCTGGATGTCAGCAAGAACACCGCATTAACTTGGCTCAACTGCAACAGCAACCGGCTCACGAGCCTGGATATAAGCAAAAACACTGCATTGACTTCCCTCGGGTGCTCCAGCAACCAGCTCACGAACCTCGATGTCAGCAGCAACACCGCATTGAGTACACTTAGCTGTTACGGCAACCGACTCACGAGCCTGGATGCATCGACTATGGCAAATCAGAGCGGCTTTACATTATATTGCGGCCAACAGAAGAGTGCCGGCGGAAGCGATGCGACGCTAAACCTGACATTGGTAACGGCGCAGAAGACGCGCTGGGAGGCACTGCTTAGCGGCCAGTACAAGAACTTCAACAAGAATGTCAGTGTGACATATAAGGACGCAGGCGACTACGTCAACATCCCCGATGCCAACTTCAAAGCCTACCTCGTCGCTACCTTCGACAAGGACGGCGACAAGGAAATCTCCCTCGACGAGGCAGCAGCCGTTTCCAAGATACACTGCAACCAAAAAAGAATCGCCTCCCTCGAAGGCATACAGTACTTCACCTCGCTGACTGAACTCAACTGCTACAGCAACCAACTCACGAGCCTCGATGTCAGCAACAACAAAGCATTGACTGGACTTGACTGCTACAGCAACCAGATCACGAGCCTCGATGTCAGCAAAAACACCGCATTGACTTATATTGACTGTTCCTACAACCAGCTTACGAGCCTGAATGTCGGCAAGAACACAGCATTGACTTACCTTAGCTGTTACGGCAACCGACTCACGAGCCTGGATGTCGGCAAGAACACAGCATTGACTTACCTTAGCTGTTACGGCAACCAACTCACGAGCCTGGATGCGTCGACTATGGCAAATCAGAGCGGCTTCGAATTATATTGCGGTCAGCAGAAGAGTGCCGGCGGAAGCGAAGCGACGCTGAACCTGACATTGGTAACGGCGCAGAAGACGCGCTGGGAGGCACTGCTTAGCGGCCAGTACAAGAACTTCAACACGAATGTCAATGTGACCTATAAGGACGGAGGCGACAACATCAACATCCCCGACGCCAACTTCAAGGCCTACCTCGTCGCGAACTTCGACAAGGACGGCGACATGGAAATCTCCCTCGCCGAGGCCGCAGCCGTCACCGGAATTAACTGCTACAGCAAGAGCATCGCCTCCCTCGAAGGCATACAGTACCTCACCTCACTGACTGAACTTGACTGCTCCAGCAACCGGCTCACGAGCCTCGATGTCGGCAAGAACACTGCATTGACTGAGCTTTACTGCAACGACAACTCGCTTACGAGCTTGGATGTCAGCAAAAACACAGAATTGACTAACCTTAGCTGCGACAGCAACCAGCTCACGAGCCTCGATGTCAGCAACAACACAGAATTGACTAACCTTAGCTGCGACAGCAACCAGCTCACGAGCCTCGATGTCAGCAACAACACTGCGTTGACTGCGATCGACTGCCAAAACAACCGGCTCACGAGCCTCGATGTCAGCAAGAACACCGCATTGACTCACCTTATCTGCGGAATCAACCAGCTCACGAGCCTTGATGTCAGCAAGAACACCGCATTGACGATGCTTGGGTGCTCCAACAACCAGCTCACAGGCCTGGATGTCAGCAAAAACACAGAATTGACTAACCTTAGCTGCGACAGCAACCAGCTCACGAGCCTCAATGTCAGCAAGAACACAGCATTGACTTACCTCTTCTGCTACAACAACCAGCTCACCAGCCTGGATGCGTCGACTATGGCATATCAGAGCGTCTTTGAATTAGCATGCGGTCAGCAGAAGAGTGCTGGCGGAAGCGATGCGACGCTGAACCTGACATTGGTAATGGCGCAAAAGCCGCGCTGGGAGTGGCTGAGTACAGACCGGTACAGTAACCGCAACACGAATGTCAATGTAACTTACATTTGAAGCGGAACGACCATGGGCCTCCGGTAAGGGTCGATGCCTTAGACCCCATATCGAATATCGTGTCCAAGAACGGCCTCACAGATATCTGTGGGGCCGTTCTTAGTAACATTCTAATCCTGACCGTCCCTTCTGGCGACTGTCTGATTATGAGGCTAGCGGCGGACGAGGACGAGGGTGTCGGTGACGTAGCCGGCGGATGGGGCGGTCAGGAGATCGGTGAAGGTCGAGAGGGTGTCGCGCTGGATGACGGCTCCGGCCGAACCTGAGAGGCCGCCGTTCGTGCGGAGAAGGTCGCCGCATACGGCGATGTCCCAATCCTTGCGGACTGCCCAGGCGGCATCGGCGGAGGCATCCAGCAGCTTGCTGGTGCCGACTTCCTTGCCGCTTTCCAGCGAGTAGTATGTCCAGGTCGAATCGGAGGTCGAAATCTCGACTGTGCCCTGTATGGCAGGGGCCGGAGTATGCACGCAGGAGGCCAGGAGCAGAGCTGCGCCAAGCATTGAAAGGACAACAGTTCTTATTTTCATAGCTGGAATGAGCCCTCCTTGCCGCTCGAAATTACGTAGATGAACTTGACTTTGCCGCTGACTGCGTCGTAGCCGGTGAAGCGGAGCTTGGCATAGCGGCCTGAGACGGTGCGGACGACGAACGGGTTGGCTAAAGGCTTGCCGTACTTGTCGAGCCAGGCTACGGTGGAGGCAGGAGTGTACCTCAGCGGAGTGGTCGGAATGCCGAAGATGTTGTCGCCGAAGGCGAGAGGGAGGCCCTTTGCGTCGGGACTCCTGTAGATTACGGGGGCGCCGCCTGCGCGATAGTCGTAGACTTCGACGGCGGAGACGCTGCCCTGACCGGTCTTGAAGCCCCTATTTACACGCGAGATGTTAAGGAAGAATTTCGGTTCCTTCATCCCTTCGAGGCGCGCGGCGTAGTCGCTGAAATTGAAGGCGAGCTCGATGCTGGAAGGCCCCTGGGAGCCCTGCATCATATAGTCGCCGCCGGCGTTCGTGAAGATGTTAACAATATAGGAAGTCATCGGCTTCTCCTTCCAGGGCTTGTCGGCGATGCCCATCGCGAAGGCGATGTCGTCGCGGGAGGTGTAGTCCATATCTACCTTGAAGACGATTTCAGGTTCCAGATAATTGACGTCGACGCCGCTGACATCGTTGCTTAGCTGTCCGCCGTCGGCCCCGGCACCAGCCTTGGGACGGCTGGCGAAAAAGTGGTACGGCAGATAGTAATGGCCTCTGTCGTGGTAGTAGAAGCCCCAGGAATTCACTGCAATGAATGCGCCGTAGGTAAGAGCTCCGTCATCGGTCAGGCACTGTACTGAATCGTCATAGCCGACGATGGTCATCGCGTGGCCCCCGTCGGTTGCGAGCTTCGTTAGCAAGCAGTGATAGCCTGTCAAGGACGGTCCCTGATAGTCGTTGTTGAACTTCCAGTCCTCCGCGGCGCTGCTGAAGCTGACGATTCCGCCCGGTTTTCCATCCTCACCGCGATCATAAAGATATCGCTTGAGAGCCACTATTCCGGATGAGTCCGTCACTTCCATCGTCACGGTACGCGTGGCACGGTAATGCATCGCACGATAATACTTGTCGTAGCCGCTGGCCCAGCAGAACTGATAGACGGAGGTCTCCTTTGGAAAGTCCTCCTCCGTCATCATTCCGTTGAAATAGCTCGTGGAATAGCCGTCCATCGTGTACGTGCCCTCGTCGCTTCCGCCGTTGAGCAGGTTCCAGGTATAGAGATAATTGAACCTGTTCGCAGGACTTGCAGACGCATCCCTGTCGAGAAGCCTGTTCATCTCGTAGGTAAACACGTAGCCGACCGTCGAGGCCTGAGCGCACGACCCTCCCAGCTGGCTGAAAACTGGTGGGAAGTACTTCAAGGTAGAATTGTCCACACTCGAAGGCAGTTGCGGAGCAGACATTGTCTTGCCTGCTCCGCTTAACGGCACCGCCGTAACGAAGGCTATTGACGCCAGAAAGGCTATAATCCTGTCTGACTGCACTATTTCAGCCTCTTTATCGTCTTGAGCATTTCGGACCTGAGTTCGGCGGGCATATCGGCCTGCTGATCCACAGCATTCCGGAAAGCGTCGCGGATGACTTCACGGTTCACAGAGTGCGAATACCATCCCATCGCCTCAGCCACAGCCACGCGAAGCTCCAACGGTTCCGAAGCGTCGCAGGCAACAGCCGAGAACACGGCGGCCTTGTCGTGGACATTGTAGTTGCGCATCATCCTGATGGCACTGATCCGCTTCCCCACGGAGGCGGATTTATCCACCACTTTCACCGCACACGTGTCCAGATAGTCCATCGAATCCGTAAGGCCCGAGAAGTCGTCCGGCTTGTTGCCTTCCAGAGGTATCATCCTGCGGGTCTTCTCCGCCTCGGCGACGGATGCTTCCACCGCCTTGCTTGGAAATACCTGTATGGAAGTAGCCGCCTCGTACGCTACCCTCTTTGACTGCGCGTCGTAAAGCATCGTGTTGACCAAAGGCCTTATCAGCGATGTGTCCCCCACCGAACCAGCATATCTTGCGCAAAGCCTGCGGATTTCTTCGGACGGATCGTTGAATCCCTCCTTCAGAACCGTGATCATGTTGTGGTCCCCTATCGAATAAAGTTCATTCAATGCCTGGAGCCGCACCGAAATCGAAAGGTCCCTCTCGAATACGTGGAGCAGCCAATCCGAAATCTCACGGATTGCCATCCCCTCACGGTTGCCGGACTTGGCCACCTGTTTCACGGCCAGCGAAGTGATGCGCGGGTCGTAGTAGTTGTTCGCCACCCAGCTCCAATAGGAAGGAATTGTAGCATACTTCTCCGACTTCGGGGTCAATACCAGGATCTTCTCAAAATCCGAGACTTCCTGCCTGAATTCGACCGGAGTGAACCTGAAAGTAGGGTCCCCGATGATATGCGACTCAAGGTAAGGGAATTCCTCCTGCCAGAAGCCTATCCTGAAACCGAGGGACAGCATGCCTTCGAGCTGGTCCTCCCACTTGTCCTGCAGCACGTTCACCGTATTCCCCTGGACGGCAATGCAACGCCCTCCATTGAAAATGTGGTGTCCTGCCACATACCCCGGGGCATGGAACGAGCCGTTGAAGCAGGCGTTCAGCATGATGAACCTGGCTCCGGAATGAAGGGAGTCGATGTCCTTCAGGACAATGTTCGTCCTTGCAGCCTTTTGGATGGAGTCTCCGTGGTAATACCAGGCGATATTGCTTGCGAGGTCCTCGTCCTTTTCCGGGTTGGTTATGTACTGCGTATCCTCAGCTCCGTGTTCGGAGAAGAAGAACGCATCTGTCTCAGGACGCTGTATTTCGGTAAAGAGCTTGCGCACAAGGCCGTCGTTCTGCCTGAAGTCATAGAAATGGTTCCCTGAAGCATTCTTGAAAGCTAGCGGGAAATACTCCTTGAAAAGCATCGGCTTCTCCCTCCACAAGTTCAGGTCGTCCGAGTTATAGCCGGATCCTGCATAGAAAATGATGTGGTCAAGCGGATTGTTTTCCCTATGCGCCGCAACGACCCGGTGCAGATAGTCGTTCATAAGAGCGTAATGGTCTCCGGGCATATCCTCCGGAACGAGGATGCGTCCCGAATAGATGTCACAGGAGACAAACTGGTCTCCCTTCTCGTTAATTCTGTAATAGAATATGTTGCTGTTTGCCGAATCGCGCCTTATGAAGTCGAACTGGAGTCCGAAATCGTCGTAGTACCTGTCCGTCGTGACAGAAGCCTCCGTAATAGGGAAAGCCTTCTCGTTCATCTTGAAGGCGGTTGTCATGTGCTGGCCTCCCTGGGCCCTTACCACAGGCACATTTCCTATGAAAACAGCCCCTTCCATCGGCACATTGCCGACATACTGGTCGAGAATGAGAGACCTGACCTCCTCCGGCATCGTCCAGTCGGCGACATAAATGTAAGTTCCAAGCCCTTCGGAGTCGAGGACGTTCTTGTACTCCTTAAGCGCCTTCTCGCAATTCTTGTATGTGGCGCGGTCGGTGAACACCGCGAATGTGCTCGTGCAGTTCTTCGGCGCCTTGCCGGCCACAGTCACCCTGGCCTTTGCGCAGAGCGGAAGGGCTGAAATCAGCGAAGCGAATAATATGATCAAAGTCTTTTTCATCGTTTCTATCCTCCTTATCTCATATAGTTCTCCAACCTATTGATGGTCTTCTGCACTTCGGCGCGGAGTTCGTCGCCTGCAGAAGGGTCTTCCAGCACGAGGCTGCACGTCCTGACTATCTTGTCGCGTTTCGGGCAGCGGACATACCATCCCAGCACCTCGGCAACCTGTATGCGGAGTTCCTCCGATTCCTGAGGATTTGAAAGGACCTTCAGGACGTCATCTACCATCCAAGGGTACGGATTGTTGCGCAGGTTCGATACCATTATCGAACGGGAGCGAGGCTTCATCGTGGTATCACGCAGCGCCTTGACAGTCTCTTCAGCCATCGAGATGCCGGTTCCGAAATCCTGTGCTGCCATAGCCTTGTACGAGTGCTTGTCGAATATGTAAGGAGCCGCATCAATGGCAGAATCGACAGCAGTCAGGAGAAGGCTGTCACGGAAATGTCCTGCCGAGAAGCCGATGTTGAAGACGACTCTTTCAGACATATAGTCATTCACCCAAAGAGAAGCGAGATAAGGCAGGAAACTCTCGTCCCCAACCTTTCCCATATAGAATGCGGCCTGCCTGCGGATGAACTCATAAGGATCGTCAGAAGCCAATTTCAGCATCTCGATGTAATTGCCGTCGTTGTAATGGGCGCAGAGATGGAGGCATTGAAGCCTCAGCATATAGGAATCAGAGCTCTTGTAGATTTTCAGCAGCAATTCGGGAAGCCTTTCATAGCGAAGGGCATACAGCTTGTACAATGCCAGGCTCCGTACCTCGCTGTTCCCGTTCTCTTCTGCATATCTCAGCCACGAGTCGAGATTCCTGCCGTCAATGTCCGGCCTTATGGCCGAGTACTTGTACGAGAAGCAGAAAGTCGGATCTCCGATGATGTGGCTCTCGAGGATATTCGTCATCTGCATCCATTCTCCAACAGTGTAGCCGCAGGAAAGCATCCCCATAAGGTCTGCAGACGACTTGTCCTGAAGGACATTTACCGTGTTGCCTACACAGACGACGGAGCGCCCTTCAGAAAAGATGAATCTGTCTGCTATGAAGTCCTGCTCGCGGAAGTCTCCGTTGTAGCAGGCGTCAAAGATCGTCAGAAGGGAATTTGGATTTATGATGGAAACGTCGCTCAGCACTATTCCGGTCCTGAGATCCATAAGGGAGTCCTGCTCCATCACTTTCGGATCGAACGCGCCGGCGACCCAGGACGAATCGATGCCGTCCTGCTCCATTACCTTCTCCATGGCTTCTTCTTTGCTCTTGGCTCCATACCTAAGCTTTGTACGGCAATATCCGCGAGCCTGCCTCTTGCCGCTTTCGAGGTATGAATCCTCGTCTTCGGCAGGCGGCTCTCCCGTCATCCACTGCCTGTCCGGAGTGCCGTGCTCATGGAAGAGCATCAGGTCCAAATCCTTGCGCTGCAACTCGTCGGCAATGGTATATTTCATATAAGGATACATCGGGAAGAAATAGAACCTTGCTCCGTCGGCAGTCTTGAACGCCTCGGGCATCTGCTCCTTCAATGTAACCGTCTCATCCTTCCAGGCAGCCATGCTGTTCGAGAACGAACCGTGGCCGGTGTAGGACACTATCTTGTCAAGAGGATTCTCCTCATTCCTGATCGCGACCAGTTTCTTGAAATATGCTTTCAGCTGGTCATATCCGGCCTTGCCCTTGAGATACGGGCGGATGCGGCCGGTAAAGATGTCGCAGGAGATAAACTGCGGCGAAAGAGGGCTGAGATTGTAATAGAAGAATCCGGGATGGTCCTTGTCTGCGCCGATGAAGTCGAATATCAGGTTGAAGTCATCGTAGAATCTGTCGGAAGGAACGGAAGAGTCGAACATCGGCTGCTTCTGGTCCATCTTGAAGGCGGAAGTGAGATGCTGCGCCCCGCGGATCATTGCGACTGGCACATTGCCTACGAAGACTGCTCCGGCAAGGCAGTGATTCTTGTAAAGGTCCTTGAGAACGGTCTTTACGCTCTCTGGATCCTGCCACTTTCGGGCAGCGACGTACACGGCGAGACCCTCCTTCTCCACCGAATTGCGGTAAGAAAGGATAGCATCCTTGCAGTTCTCAAAGGTTGCGTCGTCGACGATTATCGCAAAGGATTTTTCTGCTGGAGCCGTCGGCTCCATAAAAACGTATTGCTGCGCTCCGAGAGGGATGCACAGCAATACGCAAATTGTAAGTAGTATGCTTCTTTTCATCAAATTCATCAAAAGGAAATTCCTATCGCGCCGTGCGCGAAAATTCTCGAATTGCCGTAAAGCCCTACGGACGTGCCGTTAGGTGCGATGACTGCATCAGGAAGGAATGCGGCATTGTAGCTGCAGCTGCCCGTGGCATAGACTTCCATACGGCTGGAGACTTTCCATCCGAAATACAGGTCGCCTCCGAAGGTAGCACAGTTCGCCTTGTAATACGCCAGATCCAGAGGATACCATACGTTTGCAGGGACGGCAGTCGCGACATCCGACGCAGCATAAGTGTATTCTCCGCCGAAGTTCATCTTGTAGCCTCCGAAAAAGCCTATGATAATGTTCGCTGGGCCGAACCAGAGGCTGCGCTTTGCATTGACCTCAGCCGTGGCGTTCATGTAGTTGAAGGTGCAGGAAGGCGAATAGTACTCGTCCTTCTCCATGTCGAACTTGGCATCGGCTCCGAGCTTCCATACATAGCCGTTTCCTGCCTTGCCGCCGATGAACTTGTCATAGGCAAGCTTGGCGTGCATGCGAAGATAGTTGCTATAGGTGGAAGTACTGAGGATTTCCCAGGCCTTGACGCCGGCATCGGTGTTGTATTTGGTAACATATTCGATGCCGTTTGTGGATCTGTAGACTCCTTCGAGAGTAATCTTGTTTGACTTGTCCTGTCCTAAAAGCAGCGAGAAGTTTCCATCTGCGAACATCTGGGAAGTGCTGCCCATAGGCCTTGGAATTACAGGATTCTGGAAGCAGCTTTCCTTCTGCATATAGAACTGGAGGTCTGCAAGGAAATCCATAGACCCTTCATGTCCGTACTGGAGGCCTCCGCCATAGCGGTCGCCCTTCCAATAATAATCTCCCAGTCCGCTGCTGCCGACATAGCCCAGCGTGAAATTGCCCAATCCTTTCAGAAGATAAACCGGCTGCTCCTTTGAATAGTTCCTGTTGGAAGATACCGTCCTCTGGAAACGGTTGCGGTAATAGCCGTTCAGACCGACGAAATCATGGCTTCCGAGCTTGAAGGTCAGAGAAGGAATAACCGTCACATGATAATTGAAAGGATTGCCGCGAGGGTCTATCTGCTTGCCGGATGTCTGAGTCACATATTCCAAATCGACGCCGAAGCTTATCATCTTCCAATAGAATGGAGATGCTATCCTAGTGCGCATTTCATAGGACTGACCGGTCCAGAAACTCATTCTTGGATCTCCGACGTAGAATGGCATGCAGTCCTCGATCGGATCATACATGTTGGTATTGAACCTCGTGGAATCCGTGAAGATGTTATTGAAGTGAAATTCTCCCCAAAGGGAAAAGCCCTTTACATTCGCCGCGCCGGCCGCGTTGAAGGAAATGTTCCTGACCCTGTCGCCCTGCTGTTGGAGCTTGTACCTGCCATTCTGGTAGTCATAATCCAATGAAACGTCGCCATAGACGGTTATCGGTCGGATAGACATCATGGACGGGTTTTCAGAGGAGAACCACAGGTTCTTTTCAAGATTGGTCTCGAGGACTGTCCTGCCGAGCGGGCCGAGGGATGCAGCATCCTGTGCCTGAGCTCCGATTGAGAAGCACAGGCACAGCATTGCCGTTATCGTCCCGATTCTTTTCATCTGAGGTTCCTATTTCTTGATCCAAGTATTCCATGAAGGAACACCTGCTCCGTCGCGGCGGACTACAGGAGCCCCTGTCAGGAAGTCGTTGGTAGAGTTGTTGGTATCCTGATAGATAATCTGGCCGCTTGAGAGAGTCGACTGTTTCTTGCGATAGAATGATTCTCCTGAATATGAGCCATTTTCTGCCCAGAGAGCGCCTGCATCGAGAACAGTAGGGATTCTCTTGAGAGTGACTGAAGCTGCGTTCTTTACGAATTCTACTGCGTCAAGGACATCGCTGATTGCAATCTCACGAGCCTTTGTGGAAGAATTTGCATCCTGGATGAAGTTATCGTTAACAAGAGGCTTTGAAGGGTAGAACAGTACGTAAGCCGGTCCGAAAACATTTGCAAGCCACTGCGGCATTGAGTATGTAGAATTGACGACCCTGTTCATGTTGACAGCAGCACCGTCGACTAGCGTCGGGTTGGTACCTACATACGCTTCGAATTCAGCTCCGGAAAGATTGACGCCTCTGTCAGGATTCCTGCCTTCTGCAGTATGGTCTACGGCCCACTGAGCGATGATGATGGATTCACCCGGCTTTACAGGATACTGTGTGCCGTCACCAGGAAGCTGCCAAATCAGCTGTGCGAATACATAGTCGTTTGGATTGTCTATCTGCCAGGAATAAGTGTTGGCAGTAGACTGCATTGGAATGATTGTGCAGATGCAGAGACCGTCGGCATAAGCTGTAGTCTGGCTGTTGTTGTATACTTCGTAGTACTGGTCGCGGAAATACCATGTACCGGTATTCGTTGAATCTCCTGTCCAATACATTTCCTTGAAAATGAATGCACTGCTCTTAGCAACCTGGACATCCACAGGGATGGCCTGAGCGTCAGTCGTGATGCTGACATTGGCGGCTGTGCCGCTGAAATTATAGGCTGAACCGTCCTTTGAGGAATTGGCCGTAGCAGTGACGGTGTAGACGCCCGGAGTGATGTTGGTTACCGTAGCCTTTCCGTCAACGGATACTGCAGATACTGAAACCTTCGTTTCATAATTTGTAAAGACCACGTCGAATGTTGAAGGGACATCTACGCCGGTGATGGACGAAGTGTTGAGTTGTGCGACGGCAGAGATCGTCGTCACTTTCTTTGTGTTGTCGCAAGATGCGAAAGCAACAGCTGCAATTGCGATGGCAGCAATCATCAATGATTTTTTCATATCTCTTTGCTTTTTGTTGATTATTTTATTTCAATCTTAGTTTGATTTCCATACCGAAATAGATCGGGTCGTTCATCTCGGAATAGACCCCGGTAGATATGTGCGATTCCTGCAGAGGCCTGCTGTTGAAGATGTTGTTCACAAAGAAGGAGGCTGTGAGCATATCCCCGATCTCCTTGGTAAGGTTGAAGTTGAATACGATCGTAGGGCTTTTCCAGTCCTTTTCGAACCGTCTGGTCCACAGTTGCGGAAGCATGTAGGAGTTTGCAGAATCATAGATGAACTCGTCTGTTGCATCCTTGAGCTTGCCATCGTTGTGGTCAATGTACCAGGTATATTTTTCGTCCACGTACTTGCCGGAAGCATCCTTGGCTACTTCGTCCATCCAATCGGCAGTGTACCAGACTACCTGAGGGGTGAGGGTGATGACGAATCCTATTTCAGGAATGTTGGTGGTAAGTCGCATCGTCGAGACTATCTGCTCATAGTTCGAATAATGGTAATAGGCAGGATATACGGCAACGTCAGCCTCAATGGTATTGAGGTTGTCGGCATAGTCGAACGATCGCATGGAGTTGGAAAGAGTAGTCTTCATCCAGGCACCATTAAGATAGACGGAAGTATTGATTGCGTCGAAGCGGCCAAGGTCGAGTTCGAATTCCAGTCCCCTGTTCCTCTGATAGGAAGAGTTGCGCGGACGATAATATTGGAAAAGATAGTTATACGTGTCCTTGACTTTCAGAGTAGGTATGGAACCTGAATTTGCATGGTCCACTTCGTATTTGACATATTGGTTATATGCGAATGTCGTCTCATCGCTTCCGATGCTGTAGCCGTTCTTCATCTCCTCGTCATATCCTGTAATGGAGAAGCGATACTTCCCGGCTATCTTCAAATCCAGGCCAAGCTCGATCTTTCTGTTAGTGGCTATCTCAAGGTCCGGATTGGTGGCGTCATAAATCTTCGTAGTGGAGACCAACAGCTGTTCAGCCTCGGGAAGGGAAGATTCAAGGCCGTTGTAGTTTATCTGGTCGAAATAGACATTCTGGGGGTATAGATACATTACCGTAGGAGCCTTGGCTGTGATGCCGTATCCGCCACGGACCGTCAGGATTTCAGGAATGACCTCGAATGAGAGGTTGATACGTGGGGCCATTACGGTCTTGCCGTTGATCCAGTCGAAACGTCCTCCAGCATTCAGGATCAGGTTGCGTCCAAGCACTTTCAGATTCAGTTCGTCTTCAGCGAAGAGTCCGAGCTGGTTGACGAAAGGCACTTCGTAATAAGGACGCGAGCGGTATCCGGATTCGCCTATCCCCGATCTCATTGGTGGAGTGTTCTCCGGGAATACCAGCCCCCTTCCGACATTGCCATCCGTCTTGAAGTCCGCGCCGATCTTGATCCTGTTGTTGACATTGTCGTTCCACTGCTTGAAGAGATTTGCGACTAACTTTGCGTAAGCACTGATTTCCTTGCCATAGATATCGTAGTGGCTGAAATAGGAATACGGCGTAACGATGGCCGATGCGCTTGCGGCGTCATTTCCGGTGAAATTGGTTATCTCATTTCCATTGGCGTCGTAGACATGCTGGCCCGGCCTGTTGGAGATCACGGCTCCGTCAGTCATGCTGGTGCTGTAAACCGCGGTCGCGCTTGTCAGCTGTTCCTCGACAAAATTGGACTTGTCTGTATAACTGCCGGAAACATTGTAATTGATGGATTTGAGCCATCCTTTGTCGATCACCAAGTTGCCGTTGGTCATGATCCTCACTGCGCTGCTCGTGGCACCGCGCCTATACTTGAATCTGGAATCGTCAGGATTCTGATTATATGTATCCTTGCCATAAGTGAAGTCGATGGAAGTATTCGTCGAAAAATTATTTGAAGGCCGCACCGACCAGAGAAGCTTGGAATTGAATCTCTGATAATGCTGATAGGTAGTGGTGGCGGAATTGTTGTTGTAGGCGTAATCGCCGCTGACATTCAGGTTTCCCCATTTATCTCCAAGGGAGACACCTTTGGACGCAGAAGCCTGATAAAGCTGCGGATTGGTCTTGAAGCGGATTGTGAGGGGCTCGACTCCAGCCTTGGACTTGACTATCACGGCACCTGAAGTCAGGTCGCCGTATTCAGCAGAAGGAATGCCTCGGATGACCTCGATGCTCTCGACATTGTCGGTGGAAATGGAACGAACATCGACGCCTGTTGTAGGAGACGTACCCGACTTGACATCCGCCGCACCTGAAATGCCGGTAGAAAGAGTCTGAAGGTTTGCATTGTTCGAAATAGGCGCCCCGTCGATGAAGACTGCCGTGCCCAGGCTGTTCATTTCTCCGGCTTTGGAATCATTTGCATCAGAGAGGGTCCTCAAGTTGAGGTTGTTGACCTTGGACAGGTCCGGGTTGGAGATTACGGCTCCCGGCAAAAGGGCCATTACGTCCTTCAGCGAAGATGTCTGAAGATGGTCCATCGCCTGCCTTGAAATGTTGGACGAGGTCGATTTGCCGGCCTTGTTCTGGGTAGCGGTGACGACGACCTTTTCAAGGTGGAAGCTTTCTACGGTCATTGCGATGTCAACTGTCCGTACAGAACCTGCAACCATGGTGAACGTGCTGTCGACGGTGCTGAGCCCGACGTACTGGACGTCAATCCTGTGCTGCCCCGCGTCGACCTTGTCGAAATGATAATTGCCCTTCGAGTCAGTGGTCGTATAAGTTTCTGATGGATAAAGTATTACGACGGCATATTCTACCGGAGCGCCTCCATCTGCCTCAGTGATGGTGCCTTGGACGACGCCATTGGCCTTGCTGGCGCCATTTTGCGCCCCAAGTGTAAATACTGCCGCCAGCGTAAACGCCATTGCGGCAAACGCGTATTTGCAGCTTATCTTCATATCGATGATAGTTTATTTCAATCTTGCTATAGTCCTTTCAATCTCATAGAGCACAGCCTCGTCCTTTTCCGCCCGCGCCAGCTTTTCCAATGCGCCGATTATTTCAGCCTTGCGCACCGAATAGCGGTACCATCCCAAAGCTTCGGCCGCATCCTGGCGAAGCTTTGCATTGTTATCCTGATTCCCTATGAATTCGAGCATCGGCTCCACTGCATAAGGGTTGCAGGAATTGCGCTGCCCGCTGATGGTGAATTTCTTCTCCTTGTCGCTCACGTTCTTGTCGTTCAGAGCATTGAACTCCTGCATTGAGCTCTCCCAACCGGATTTGATGTATTTCCTTGTACTCTCGTAGTTCTCAGACAGAGGCCACCAGCTTTGCGTGGCATTGCGCACGCTGTCGGCTGCAGCAATCACTTCGTCAGCAGGATAGAGAGCCATGGCGCTCCTCAGATGGAAAGAAACTCGGCTCGAAGTGCGTGGATCGAGGAACATCGATACCATCTGAGGCATCAATGACTTGAATCCTGCTATCTCAGCGAACTTGGCGCCCAAGCGGGCGGTAAGCTCGTAATTGTCATTCAATGCAACCCTCAGCGCCTCTTCCAGATTCGAGTCGCTGGTCTTGCTCTGGAGGTCAAATGCCTCCAGGCGGACCAGTTCGCTAGGGTCTTCCTTCTGAATCTTCAGCAGGTCGGTTGTAGTGAGCTTGCCCTGATGGAACAGACGCTTGACAGCAAGGCACTTCACTTCGGGATTGTCGCTCTTCAAATACTTGTTCCAATCCGTCTTCGGGTCGCTCATCGCAGCGTCCAGCCCTTCGTAGCGGCTGTCCGTGCACTTGAACCTGTAAGTGGCGTCACCGAGAAGATGCGATTCGAGGGTCATCCCTCCCATCGCCCACTTGCCGGCACATACACCGAGTCCGTTCAGGCCCATCAGCTCGTCGACCCACTGGTCCTGAAGAGCGTTGACAGTATTTGCCCGGACTACCATGGTGCGGCCAGGATTGAACAGATAATGTGCGGATATGTAGTCGTCATTGTTAAAGGCACCTGTATAGCAAGCATCTATTATGAGGAATCTTACGCTGGAAACGTAGCCGGCGAGGTCCTCTATGTGCATATTGATGTCGGCAGAAGCGATGCTGTCCCTGACAATGTTGTCCTTGTCGAACGCGTCGTTCACCCAGGCCTCAGGGACGCCGTATTCCTTGACATAATTTGCCTTTGCCTTTGCAGTGTCCTTCGCGTCGCGGATCTTGTTCCTTAAGGTGGATCTAAGGTTGTCGATGTACGACTGCGCCATGTTTGCGTAAGGTGTACGGCTCATATACTGAGTGTCCTCAGCTCCGTGGTGATGCAGGACTGCGAAGTCCAAGCCTGGCTGAGCCAATGCTCCACGCAGGCGGAACTTGATGTAATTGTCGTCGTCGAAATTGATGTAGTCCAGACGGCCGTGCCTTTCGACATACGGGAACTGGTGCATCAATGCTCCCCTTTCATCGACACGGGCCCTGACGCAATCGGAGTTGTAGCCCTGCCCTGCAAAGTAAAGCATCTGGTCCAATGCTTCCGGCTCTGCGGCCTTGGCCTTTGCAGCCTTGTCCAGAAATGCGCCGAGGGCTGCATTGATCTGAGTGGCAGGAGTGCCGGTAGGAGCAGGAACTTTGATTCTGGAAGAATATATGTCGCAGCAAATCTGCTGCTGACCATCTTTCTGAAGTGAGAAATAGTGCAGATAAGGGATGTCCTTGTCGGCACCGAGATCCTTGAAGACAAGGTCGAAGTCGTCGTAATAGCGGTCCGAAGGGACAGAAGACTCCTTCCAGTCGCGCTTCTGGTCCATCTTGAAGGCCGAAGTCAGATGCTGCGCGTCACGCACCATCGGAATCGGCACAAAGCCTATAAGGATCGCCCCTTCAAGCCTATCCTTCCCGTGCAGATCCTTGAGAATCGTACGTATCGAATCCGGATCGGTAGTCCTGGTGCAGATGACCGTCTCGACCTTCTTGCCGTCATATTGCCGGATAGCAGCCGCGTACCTTTCAAAAGAAGGCTTTACAGCCTCATAACTTGCACGGTCGATCACCAAAGCGACAGAAGTGCCGTTTCTGCCGGCAGACGGATTGCCAGCTTTAGTGGAAAAGGCGCAAGCGAATAAAGAGGATATTACAACAAACGAAACGAGAAAAAATTTTTTCATCTCTTCAGCGATTTTCTTAATGATTCAATTATAATGATGTGAATATGTATCAATTTCAAGTCAAACATACGTCAGAAACCATCAATTATATTTTTCATAATAATTTGTCCGACATTAGTCTCCTCGCAAAATTATCAAATATTTCCACAAATACCCAAATACTGCAGAGAATTTTGCGCGGGTAACCCGCGCAGGTGCGCAAAACAGCACACCACAAAGAGAGGGCGACTAAATGTGAATTTAGTCGCCCTCTCTTTAATATTTTGGTCTTTAGGCTATTGATATCGGCCTGAAAGCTGCCTTTGCTGAAACTTTATGCCTTTGCTTCTTCGGCAGGAGCCTCAGCCTTTGGAGCTTCCTTTGCAGGAGCTGCGGCTGCAGGAGCTTCAGCCTTCTTTCCACGACCGCGGCGGGTGGAAGCCTTCTTGGTTTCCTTGGCTGCGATAGCGGATTCATTGAAGTCCACGAGCTCGATGATGGCCATCTCGGCGTTGTCTCCTACTCGATAGTAGGTCTTGACGATGCGGGTGTATCCGCCCGGACGGTCAGCGATCTTAGGCGCTACGATCTTGAAGAGTTCGCTTACGGCCTCCTTCTGCTTGAGGTAGCTGAATACCAGACGGCGGGAAGCCGTGGTGTCCTGCTTCGACTTGGTGATCAGAGGTTCGACGTACATTCTCAAAGCCTTTGCCTTTGCGAGAGTAGTCTCCATCTTCTTCGCCAAAATTAGAGAGCTGGCCATGTTTGCCAAAAGTGCCTTGCGGTGTCCGCTCTGGCGTCCAAGATGATTGATAGCTTTATTGTGTCTCATAATCTAATCTTATCCTATTAATGGTTGTTGTGGGTCGGTGATTGGTTCCTTCGGCTCGATGTCGTACTTTGAAATGTCCATTCCGAAATTGAGGTGGTGCTTGTCTACCAGATTGTCGATTTCGTTAAGGGATTTCTTTCCAAAGTTGCGGAACTTCATGAGTTCGTTCCTATGGTGGGAAACCAGGTCAGCGAAGGTCTCGATGTTGGCGGCCTTCAGGCAGTTCAGCGCCCTTACGGAAAGTTCCATGTCGGAGAGCTTCGTCAGAAGGAGGTGGCGCATGCGGAGGGACTCTTCATCGAGCTCCTTTCTTGGCATCTCCGTTGGAGCCTCCACTGAAATCTTCTCGTCAGAGAAGAGCTGGAAGTGGTAAATCAATATCTTTGAAGCCTCTTTAAGGGCGTTCTTCGGCGATATCGAACCATCGGTGGTGACCTCGATGGTCAGCTTCTCATAGTCAGTCTTCTGCTCGACACGCCAATTATCGACCGAATATTTCACGTTCTTGATTGGAGTGAAGATGGAATCGATGGCTATGGTTCCGAAAGTATCGGTATCCTTCTTGTTCTCATCGCTTGGAACATATCCTCTTCCTTTTCCGATGTGGATCTCCATCTTGACCTTCACTGTAGGTTCCATGGTACAAATGTGAAGCTCAGGATTCAGCACCTTGAAATTGGAGAGTCCCTTTTCGAGATCTTCTGCCTTGAACTCTGATTTTCCGCTTACGGTAATAGTAGCCACTTCTCCTTCCTGGTCATCAACGATCTTCTTGAAGCGTACCTGTTTGAGGTTCAGGATAATTTCCACTACACTTTCAATCACGCCCTTGATGGTGGCGAATTCGTGGTCGACACCGTCAATCTTGATTGAAGTGATAGCGTATCCTTCCAAGGAAGAAAGCAGAATGCGGCGGAGGGCATTGCCTATAGTAATGCCATACCCAGGTTCAAGGGGACGGAACTCGAAGCGACCGAAAGTATCGGTTCCTTCAAGCATGATCACCTTCTCCGGTTTTTGGAATGCTAATATTGCCATAGTTGTTTTACTTAGAGTATAATTCGACGATCAGCTGTTCATTGATAGGCTCAGGGATCTCAGTGCGTTCAGGAAGGTTCAGGAACTTTCCGGAAACGGTTGAAGGATCCCACTGAAGCCATGAATAATGGGATGAGTGAGAGAGGCTGTCCTGAATTACTTCAAGGCTCTTGCTTCTTTCGCGGACTCCTACTACGTCGCCGACCTTTACGTGAGCGGAAGGTATGTTGCATACGTCGCCGTTCAGGGTAATGTGGCTGTGGCATACGAGCTGCCTTGCGGCTGCCCTTGTAGGAGCTATGCCCATACGGTAAACAATATTGTCAAGGCGTGCTTCAAGGAGCATAAGCAGGTTTTCGCCCGTACGTCCCTTCATTCTTGACGCCTCGCCATAGAGATTCCTGAACTGGCGTTCCAGAACTCCGTAAGTATACTTTACTTTCTGTTTTTCACGAAGCTGGGTGCCGTATTCGGAAACCTTCTTACGCTTTTTAGTCAGACCATGCTGTCCCGGAGGAAAGTTTCTTCTGTCCAGATTCTTGTCGGGACCGTAGATCGGTTCTCCGAATTTGCGGGCTATCTTTGTCTTAGGCCCTGTGTATCTTGCCATAATTAAAACGAATTTAATTAAGTTATTACAGATTATACTCTGCGGCGTCCCTTAGGACGGCAGCCGTTATGAGGCATAGGAGTGATGTCGATGATCTCTGTCACCTCGATGCCTGAAGTATGAAGGGTGCGGATGGCGGACTCGCGTCCTGCTCCAGGTCCCTTGACATAAGCCTTGATCTTGCGAAGCCCCTGGTCGTAAGCTACTTTGGCGCAATTTTCTGCGCAGACCTGAGCAGCATACGGAGTGTTCTTCTTTGAACCGCGGAAGCCCATCTTGCCGGCTGAAGACCAGCTGATGACCTCGCCGTTATTGTTGGTAAGGCTGATGATGACGTTATTGAATGTAGAGGTGATATGGGCTTCGCCATAAGCTTCTACCTTAACGTTTCTTTTCTTGTTGGTTGTTACTTTCTTTGCCATGACTCAATGGAGATTACTTGGTTGCCTTCTTCTTGTTGGCTACAGTCTTCTTCTTGCCCTTGCGGGTACGCGCGTTGTTCTTGGTCTTCTGTCCGCGAACCGGAAGTCCGAGACGATGGCGGATGCCTCTATAGCAACCGATATCCATCAGTCGTTTGATGTTCATTTGAACGGATGAACGGAGTTCACCCTCAATCTTGTAGTCGCTGCCAATCTTTGAGCGGATAGCAGCAATCTGGTCGTCATTCCAGTCCTGGACCTTGATGGCAGGATCGATTCCGCAATCGGAAAGGATCTTGTGGGCTGAACTGCGACCAATGCCGTAGATGTAGGTAAGTCCTACTTCTCCACGTTTGTTTTTTGGTAAATCTACACCGGCTATTCGTGCCATATCTGTTTATCTTTATTTATTTGCAAATCAAATAATTATTTCTGACGCATCTTGAACTTCGGCGTCTTCTTGCAGATGACATAAAGGTGGCCCTTGCGTCTCACGATCTTGCAATCATCGCTGCGCCTTTTTATGGATGTCTTGACTTTCATTGTATTGTAAGTTTTATTTGTATCTGAATGAGATTCTTCCTTTGGTCAAATCGTAAGGGGACATTTCGACTTTTACCTTGTCTCCCGGGAGAATGCGGATGTAATGCATGCGCATCTTGCCCGAAATGTGGGCGATAATGACATGGCCGCTATTGAGTTCTACCCTGAACATTGCGTTCGATAGCGCCTCAATGATGGTTCCGTCCTGTTCTATTGCTTCTTGTTTTGGCATAAGTTCAATTAATCCTCTGCATTATATTTGTCCGGTTCTTCTATGTATTTGTAAGTGGTCAGCACGTCCGGTTCGCCTTTGGCGCTGATCGCAATCGTTTTTTCATAATGCGCCGCATTGCTGCCGTCTTCGGTCTTCACCGACCAGCCGTTGTCGTCGAGGTAAACGTCGCGTTTGCCCTCGTTGACCATAGGCTCGATGCAGATCACCATGCCCGGCATCAATTTGACGCCCGTGCCCTTGCGGCCGTAGTTCGGAACTTCAGGACTCTCGTGCATGTCTCTGCCGAGACCGTGTCCTACCATTTCGCGAACGACCGAAAAGCCCGCATTTTCACAGTATGTCTGGACTGCGTTGCCGATGTCGCCTACCCTTCCTCCCGGAAGTGCGGCAGCGATACCGAACTCAAGAGATTTCTTCGTCGTGGCAAGCAGCCTCTTGTCGGTGCTGTTGATTTCGCCGACAGGGAACGTGTATGCCGAATCGCCGTAAAAACCTTCATAGACCGTTCCGCAATCGACCGACACTATGTCGCCTTCCTTCATCACGTACTCTGACGGGAATCCGTGGACGATGGTGTCGTTCACCGAAATGCACAGAGTGTAGGGGAATCCGCCATATCCGAGGAATCCGGGAATCGCTCCATGGTCGCGGATAAACTCCTCGGCTATGGAATCAAGCTCTTTTGTAGTCACGCCAGGCAAACAGTGCCTGCCGACTACGGCCAGAGTCTTGGAGACCAGGATGGCGTTCTCTCTGAGAATTTCGATTTCTTCTGCGGTTTTTGTCTTGATCATCTTAAAATATTTTAGAACCGACCAATATTACATACCTGAGCGTCCGCGCAGGCGTCCTGTCTTCATCAGGCCGTCGTAGTGGCGCATAAGCATATAGGATTCAATCTGCTGAAGAGTATCGAGCACAACGCCGACGATGATCAGAAGGGAAGTACCTCCAAAGAACGACGCGAACTGGTTGTTGACACCCAGAAGCCTTGCAAATGCAGGCAGGATCGCAACGATGGCCAAAAGGATTGAGCCAGGAAGCGTGATGCGCGACATTACGGTATCCAGATATTCTATGGTCTGCTTGCCTGGCTTGATGCCAGGGATGAATCCGCCGTTCTTCTTCATTTCTTCAGCCATCATGGTCGGGTTGACTGTAACGGCCGTATAGAAATATGTGAAGATGATGACGAGTATTCCGAAGATCAGGTTGTACCAGAATCCTGTGTAGTCACTCAAAGTGGCAGCCAGTCCCTGTGTGGCCTGGAAGCGGGAGAGCAACAAAGGGAGAAGCATACAAGCCTGAGCGAAGATGATAGGCATTACGCCTGCTGCATTCACCTTGAGAGGGATGTACTGGCGGACGCCGCCGTATTGCTTGTTGCCGACGATTCTCTTGGCGTACTGTACAGGAACCTTGCGGGTGCCCTGTACGAGTGCGATGGTTCCGATGAATACGAGGTAGAGAATGATGAACTCGACTACGAGCAGCAGGAGGCCGCCGTTGGTCTGGTTCAGCTTCTCTCCGAATTCAGCCGCGAGAGCCATAGGGAGACGTGCGATGATGCCGATCATGATGATCAGGGAGATGCCGTTGCCCAGTCCGCGGTCGGTGATTCTTTCACCGAGCCACATGACGAACATCGCACCGCCTAGGAGGATCAGAGTGGCAATGAGATTATACCAGAATGTGCTCATTCCGAGAACATTGATAGCCATGAACGCATCTGCAGGAAGCTGCGCGCGAAGGTTCGACATATAAGCCGGGCCCTGTAGCAGGATGATGAGGATGGTCAGGTAGCGTGTCCACTGGTTCATCTTGCGGAATCCGCTTTCACCTTCGCGCTGCATTTTCTGGAAATAAGGGACCATAAGCCCCAGCAGCTGGACGACGATGGATGCGGAGATGTACGGCATCACTCCCAAAGCAAAGATGGAAGCATTGCCGAACGCACCGCCCGAGAACATGTTGAGCAATCCGAGAAGACCGTTGGAAGCCTGGTTCTGAAGCTGCCCAAGCTGCGATGCATCGATGCCCGGAAGCACGATGAAGCAGCCGAGACGATAGACCAGAAGCAGGAGAAGCGTGTACCAGATTCTCTTGCGGAGCTCTTCGATCTTGAAGATATTGCCTAAAGTCTGAAAAAAGTTAGCCATCTCTATAAGTTTAAATTATAGTCGCTTTACCTTCTTTCGCCTCGATCTTTGCAATAGCTGATTTCGAGAATGCATTCGCGGTGACGTCCACCTTCTGCTTGAGTTCGCCCGTTCCAAGGATCTTGACCAGATCCGTCTTGGCTGCCAAGCCGGCATTGCGAAGCACTTCGATGTCTACCCTATCGATGTCGTTCTTTTCGCAGAGAGCCTGGATTGTATTCAGGTTCACTGCAATATACTCAACTCTTGTAGGATTGTTGAAACCGTACTTAGGAAGACGGCGCTGGATAGGCATCTGGCCGCCTTCAAAACCGACCTTGCGGCTATAGCCCGCACGAGCCTGGGCGCCCTTGGTACCGCGTGTAGCGGTTCCACCGTGTCCCGAGCCCTCTCCGCGTCCTATTCTCTTCTTGCTGTGAGTGGAACCCACAGAGGGTTTCATATTGTTCAATTTCATGATGGTAGTCCTCCTTATTTGATTTCTTCGACTGTGACCAGATGGGCGACCTTGCGGATCATTCCTTCGGTTACAGGGTTAAGTTCTACTTCTACAGGATTATGGATCTTGCGGATGCCGAGAGATTTCAGATTGTCAATCTGGCGCTTTGTAGCGCCGCGTCTGCTGATCACCTGTGTTACTTTAACTTTTGTCATAGTGTCCGCCCTCCTTATCCGTTAAATACCTTATCCATTGGAATTCCACGCATGCCTGCTACAGTGTAGGCGTCGCGGATCTCAGAAAGAGCGGATACAGTAGCCTTTACAAGGTTGTGAGGATTCGATGAACCCTTGCTCTTTGCAATGACGTCCTGAATGCCGGCAGCCTCGAAGACTGCACGCATAGCACCTCCGGCCTTTACTCCTGTTCCTGGAGCGGCAGGCTTCATGAATACTTCAGCGCCGCCGAACTTTGCAATCTGCTCGTGAGGAATGGTCTTCTTGTTCAGAGGAACCCTGATAAGGTTCTTCTTTGCATCTTCGACTCCCTTGGCGATAGCAGTGGTGACTTCGTTGGCCTTGCCCAGTCCGTAGCCTACAACGCCGTTCTCGTCACCTACAACCACGATGGCTGCGAAAGTGAAGTGACGGCCGCCCTTGGTTACCTTGGTGACCCTGTTGATGGCAACCAGCCTGTCCTTAAGTTCGAGCTCGGTTGTCCTTACTTTTTTAACATTAAAATCTGCCATAGTAACTAGAATTTAAGGCCGCCCTTGCGAGCAGCGTCAGCTAAACTTTTGACTCTTCCGTGATACAGATAACCGCCGCGGTCGAAGACACATTCGGAGATTCCTGCAGCCTTGGCGCGTTCAGCGCAAGCAGCGCCTACGATGGCAGCCTGCTCGACGCCCTTCTTGCCCTTGCAAGCCTCTACGAGTCCCTTGTCGATCGAAGATGCTGCGCAGAGAGTGGTTCCCTTCACATCGTCGATGAACTGTGCGTATATCTGATTGTTGCTTCTGAACACTGCCAGACGCGGGCGTTCAGCGGTTCCGCTGACGACCTTGCGTATGCGGTAGTGGATTCTTTGTCTTCTTTCTATTTTAGTGAGTGCCATAACTGATTACCTCCATTATTTAGCGGCTGCAGTCTTGCCTGCCTTGCGGCGGATCTCTTCGCCTACATACTTGATGCCCTTGCCCTTATAAGGTTCCGGCCTACGGATGGCGCGTACTCTTGCAGCAACCATTCCAAGCACCTGCTTGTCATAGCTTCTGAGGATCAGGACGGGGTTTTGGCCCTTCTTTACCTGAGGAACTTCAGCGGTGACTTCCTTAGGAAGCTGGAACTGAATGTCGTGTGAGAAGCCGAGGCTGAAAGTCAGAATGTTGTTCTGGCAATCGACGCGGTATCCGACGCCGACCAGCTCCTGCTTAGTTTCGAATCCTTTTGAAACACCGGTGACCATGTTGTTGATCAGAGCACGGTACAGGCCGTGCAACGAGCGGTGGGTAGGATCGTCTGTTGGACGGGCGACGGAAAGGATTCCGTCCTTGAGCTCGAGCTTGATGTCCGGATCGACCTTCAAGCTCATCTCTCCCTTCGGCCCTTTAACCTTGACCACATTGTCCTTGTCGATGTCGACAGCGACGCCCTGTGGCAGGTGTACGGGTAATTTACCAATTCTTGACATTATTGTAAATCTTTATAATTCATTAATATACATAGCAGAGAACCTCTCCGCCAACATTCTTCTCCTTAGCTTCCTTGTCGGACATGATGCCTGCCGAGGTGGAAAGGATCGCTATTCCGAGTCCGTTCAGGACGCGAGGCATCTCTGCCACGTCGACGTACTTTCTGAGGCCCGGGGTGCTGATGCGTACTATCTTCTGGATAGCTGCCTTCTTGGTGTCGGGATGATACTTCAAAGCTATCTTGATGGTATCGCAAGGTGTGCCTTCGATGACCTTATAGCTAAGGATGTAGCCCTTTTCGTTAAGGATGCGGGTCATCTCGACTTTCATCTTCGATGCAGGAATTTCAACTGTCTTGTTGCCTGCCGAGTATCCGTTTCTGATTCTTGTCAGAAAATCTGCGATTGGATCTGTCATTTTCTTTTCTTTTTAAGGATACTAAATACTACCAGCTTGCCTTTCTAACACCTGGGATGAGACCTTTGCTGGCCATCTCGCGGAATTCGATGCGGCTCAGTCCGAATATGCGCATATAACCTCTCTGACGTCCGGTGATGGAGCAGCGGTTATGCTGGCGGTTAGGACAGGAATTCTTCGGAAGCTTGTCCAGAGCAGCCCAGTCGCCGGCCTCTTTCAAGGTCTTGCGCTTCTCGGCATACTTGGCGCATAACTTGGCGCGCTTAACTTCACGCGCCTTCAATGATTCTTTTGCCATATTTAATTGTTTTTCTTGTTCTTGAACGGTATTCCGAATTCTGTAAGCAATGCGTATGCTTCCTCGTCGTCAGGAGCAGTAGTCACAAATGTAATCTCCATTCCGAGCACCTTGGTAACCTTCTCGATATCGATTTCAGGGAAGATGGTCTGTTCCTTCAAGCCGAGGGTGTAATTGCCGCGGCCGTCAAACTTCTCGTCAACGCCCTTGAAATCCCTGATTCGAGGGATGGTGATGCAGATGAGCCTTTCGAGGAACTCGTACATCTTGGTGCCGCGAAGTGTGACCTTGCAGCCGATAGGCATGCCGCTACGGAGCTTGAAGTTGGATATGTCCTTGCGTGAAACTGTCAGAACGGCTTTCTGTCCTGCGATGGTGGAAAGCTCTGCCTGAGCGGCCTCGACGATCTTCTTATCCTGCGTAGCAGCTCCAACGCCCTCGTTGATGGTGATCTTCACGAGCTTCGGAACCTGCATGATGGACTTGTACTGGAACTTCTTCATCAGTCTGTCGATGATCTGTCCCTTATAAAGCTTCTGGAGTTCAGGAGTATAATTGGCAGGCTTTGGAGCCTGTCCCTTAGATGCGACCTGAGTCTTTCCCTTAGCGTCTCCCTTAGGAGCCTTCGGAGATTTTGCAGCTGCCGGAGCAGCCTGTTTCTTAACTTCGTTTGCCATTATTTGATCTCCTCTCCTGATTTTTTAGCGTAACGAACCAGTTTGCCCTTGTCGTTCAGACGGCGTCCTATCTTGGTAGGGCCGCCCTTTACAGGGTCAACCAGCTGCAGGTTAGAAATATGGATGCCTGCTTCCTTCTTGATGATGCCGCCCTGAGGGTGTTCGGCATTAGGCTTGGTGCTGCGGCTGACGAGATTGACTCCCTCGACGATGGCGCGCTCATTCTTGACATCGACTTCGAGAACCTTTCCGGTCTTGCCTTTGTTGTTCCCGGCGTTGACATATACCAAATCGCCTTTCTTGATATGTAATTTACTCATATTAATTTCCTCCTATTACAGTACTTCAGGTGCGAGAGAAACTATTTTCATATAGTTTTCGCGAAGTTCCCTTGCTACCGGCCCGAAAATACGTGTTCCACGCAGTTCGTCGGCATTGTTCAACAAAACGCATGCATTGTCGTCGAAGCGGATGTAAGATCCGTCCGGACGGCGCACTTCCTTTTTGGTGCGGACTACGACAGCCTTGGAAACGGTCCCCTTCTTGGCATCGGCGCCAGGGATAGCGCTCTTGATCGCAACAACGATCTTGTCGCCTACCGTAGCATAACGATGACGGGTACCTCCGAGGACGCGGATGCAGAGGACTTCCTTTGCACCGCTGTTGTCAGCTACCTGTAATCTGGTCTCTTGCTGTATCATAATTATTTGGCTTTTTCAATTATTTCGACTAATCTCCAACGCTTTGTCTTGCTGAGAGGACGGGTTTCCATAATGCGGACGGTGTCGCCCTCACCGCATTCGTTGTTGGCGTCTTCAGCTACAAGCTTAGTGGTTTTCTTTACGAACTTGCCGTAAATAGGATGCTGCATCCTTCTCTGGATGGCAACTATGATGGTCTTGTCCATCTTGTTGCTGACCACCACACCAACTCTTTCCTTACGTAGATCTCTATCTTCCATTTCAGTGAGTTTGTTTAGTTCTATTTAACTTGTTCGGCTGCAGGAGCCTTGGTCTTAGCCTTCTCGGCCTCTTCATTCTCGCGCTGAGCGAGGATGGTCATCATTCTGGCCACGTCAGCCTTCGCCTTCTTGATCTTGGAAGTGTTTTCCAGCGGAGAGATGGAGTGGTTCAGTTTCATCTGAACGAGGTTCTGCTTTTCAGCGTCTACGCGCTCGCGGAGATCCTTCAAGGACATCTCGCGTATTTCCTTTGGTTTCATACCCCTTTAATTATTTTTCTTCAACGTAATCCCTTCTTACCACGAACTTGGTGTGGATAGGGAGCTTGTTAGCACCGAGGCGCATAGCCTCTTTTGCGACTTCCATAGGAACGCCGTCAGCTTCGAGGATGAGAGCTCCTGGGTTGCAAGGAGCAACGAATCCGACTGGATCACCCTTACCCTTGCCCTGACGGACTTCTGCAGGCTTGCGGGTGATAGGCTTATCCGGGAAGACTCTGATCCAGACATTTCCTTCACGCTTCATGTAACGCACTACGGCCTGGCGGGCAGCTTCGATCTGCTGGCTGGTCAGCCAGCATCTTTCCATTGTTTTCAGACCAAATGAGCCGAATGACAGCTGGTAGCCTCTGTGGGCGATACCCTTCATGTGGCCTCTTTGCGGCCTTCTGAACTTGGTTTTTTTCGGTTGTAACATTTTCTTATTACTTAAAAATTCTCTAAATTCTTAATACCCAGAATATTAGGCATAGTAAACCCATTATTCTTGGGTTGCAAAGATAAACAATAATTTGACAATGCAAACATTTTCACACATTTTTTTCACATTTTCGACCAAAAAACAGTAAGCCTAACTATGCAAAAAACAGCATCTTGCAGAAAAGCATCGAAACGGCAAATTTGAATTTTCGACCGAATGTGAAAGAAAATACATCATCTTTGCGGTCCGATAATTGCAGGGTACAACGCAAACTTCCATGCCTTGCTTTGATAATGAATAGAATCAACGTCATCATACTGTCAATGCTCGTCCTTCTGCCTGCTTCCCTCCTTGGCTGCCCCGAACTGGCTGCCCAGGAGGGAGGAGTGGTAATTTCGGCTCCAACGCACAGCAGCAAGCCTCAAGTAATGGACTTCATCGTCATCAAAGGCGACACGATCTATGTGGACGAGCTCCCGCCGGCAGTGATATCTCCCAAGGGACACATGACCGGACGCGACTGGAGGGCTTATTATAAAAGGGTGTATAATTTCAGCCGCGCCTACCCATACGCGCTGTTCGTGGCCAACGTAATCGTGCGGACAGACAGCCTTTTCGAAGCCGACCATTACTCCAAGCGACAGCAGGAGAACTACCTCAACAAGATGAAGGAGAACCTGCTGAAAGACTTCGACAAGAAATTCCGCAACCTCACCCTTAAGCAGGGACTGATGATGATAAAGCTGATAGACAGAGAAGTCGGAATGGCGCCATATTTCATCATCAAGTATTATCTCGGCAGCATCAACGCCGTTTTCTGGCAGGGAGTCGCAAAGCTATTCGACGGCGACCTCAAGAAGCCTTACGACAAGTTCGGCGAAGATGCAGACCTTGAAGAGCTCTGCAAGAAATGGGACAGCGGCGAATTCCGCGCCCTCTATCTCTCGATTTTCGGCACTCCGCCTCTGGAAATCACTGTGCCAGAGAAATATATGAAGCCTCTGTCCTGAGGCTTGAACCAATCTCCAAGCATATAGACCGTACCTCCGCTTTCAAGCCGGAAGTCGGCCTTTAAGTGGAAATGGCCGAAGATGAAGCAATCCACTTTCTTCTCTCCATCCGCTCCGAGCTTTGCATTGAATTCGTCAAGATACTTGAAAAGAGGCTCGTCCTTTCCCTTATATTCATAAGGTCCCATACCTTTCCTCAACGACTTGCGGCCGTCTGACCAATGGTGGGCCAGGCCGAAAGACCAGGCGGTCGGGAGAAACCTGAAAACGGCATTCGTGACAGGAGAACGGAAAAAAGAGCGCATCAGGCCGCGCTTGAACGATTTGTCGCCCAGTTCGTCGCCGTGGCCTACGCAAAAGCGCGTCTCTCCGACATCGAAGACATAAGGCTGGTCGATCACCTTCATACCTACCTCTTTCTCCAGATAGCCCCACGTCCACCAGTCATGGTTGCCCTTGCAGAAATAGACTTCCACTCCATTGTCCGCCAGATCCGCCAAAGCTCCGAGGGTGTGGACATAGCCGGCAGGCACGATGAATTTAGTGTCGTACCAGAAATCGAAGATGTCGCCGAGAAGGAAAAGCGCCTTCGTCTCGGGGGGCAGGTCCTTCAAGAAGCCCACGAAAGCCCTCTCGCGCTCCTCAGCTCCGTTCTTGAAAGAGCCAAGATGCGTATCGGAGACGAAATAGTATAGCGTCCGCTCAGCCATCGGAAGGATTTTGCATTTAAAATGAGAAGTTCAGCACCAATGCGACGATTCCAGCAAATATGCAGTAAAAAGCGAACCAGTGCAGCTGGGCTTTCCTGACCAGGTTGACCATTACCTTGCAGGCGAAGAGCCCGGAAACGAAAGCGGAAATGAATCCCAATGCGAGAGGCAGCGCTCCGACCTGAGCGGCCTGCGCCTTGACTCCCCCGTGCATGATCTCGAGCAATGCCTCGCCCAGAACCGGTATCAGCACCATCAGGAAAGAGAACTGAGCCACCTTGTCTTTCTTCACTCCGCACATGAGGCCGGTGGAAATCGTGGCACCAGAACGTGAAAGTCCCGGAATCACGGCTATCGCCTGGGCTACGCCCATCCAGATGGCGGACTTATAGCTCATCTCTTCGCCCTGCTTGCGCGTCTTGGCGATATACTCGCTCACAAGAAGCAGCACAGCCGTAACGAAAAGGGCAATGCCTACCACGAGGAGGCCGCTTCCAAAAAGTGCCTCGACCTTGTCCTTGAAGAACATTCCCACAATGAAGACAGGCATAAGAGAAACCAGGATCATGCAGATGTATTTCGTCTCGTCGTTGTACTTGAACTTGAAGAGACCTTTGAAAAGATCGCAGATAGGTTTCCAGAACACTACAATCGTAGCAAGGACCGTAGCCACATGGACCGTAACGTCGAATCCTAGGTTGTTGCCTTCTATACCGAAGATCTTCTGGAAAATGGCCAGATGGCCGCTGCTCGAAACGGGCAGGAATTCCGTCAGCCCCTGAACAAGGCCGAGGATGACAGCTTCAAGCCAGCTCATTACTCAGGCTTGCGCATTATCGCGATTATGATGATGGCCACTCCGAGGACGAACAGGCAAGGCGACAGAACGGTTCTGGTAAAGCTGAACATGCTGTAATTAAATACGTTCGGGTCCTTGGAACCACCTCCGAGCATCAGGATGTATCCTGCAGCCATGACCATCATGCCGATGATGATGAACCTGTAGTTCTTGCGTGGAATGGCCAGCTTGGCATCGTCTTGCTGCGGCTGTTGAGGAGCCTGCTGTTTCTCTTTTTCCTTATTTTTCATTTTTTTGTAGATTATTATCAATAATACAATTCATCCTTCGACTCGTCGACGAGCCGGTTAACGACCCTAACTGCACTCAAAATGCAGAGCACCACCCCTATTACGAGTACTGCAACGAGCACTTCGGCCAGCAAACGCCTGTCGAATATAGCAAAAAACTCGCCGTAGTTCTTCTTTGCGAAATAAAGAAGCAGCAAGAGCACGAAGTCTGCGATGATTCCCGAGACAAGGCCCTGCCACATTGCCTGAATTACGAAAGGCTTGCGGATGAAACTCTTGGTAGCTCCAACTAGCTGCATGGTGTGTATGGTGAAGCGGCGTGCGTAAAGGTTCAGGCGAACAGTGTTCCCTATAAGGACGAAGCTGATGAAAAGAAGGATGATGATGAACACGAGCAGGACCATGCCGATGCTCTGGATGTTCTTGTTCAATGACTGCACAAGGGACTCCTGTACTACCACCTCGTTCACCTTGTCACTGTCTCCGAGAGCGGACCTGACGACGGCAAGGCTGTCGGAAGAGAGGTAAGCCGGCTGAATGTGGAAGTCTACCGAGATGGGGACAGGGTTGCTCTGGAAAGCGTTCAGGAAATCGCTGCCGAGTATCTGAGCCAGCTGTTGGGTGCCTTTTTCGCGGGAAATGTACTCGGCGCTCTTGACAAAAGGCCTGTGCTGCATCTCAGTGAGGTACTCGATAGCATCCTGCTCCTCGGCTGTCTCGGACATTATCACTTCGACCACTAGGTTCTCCCTGAAATGGTCGGCTACCGTCCTGGCATTTACGGCCAAAAGGCCCGCTATCCCGATCAGGACGAGCACAAGGCTGATGCTCACCACCGAAGAGATATAAGAGCGGATGAGCCTCATCCTTATTATGCTGTTTTCTTTTGGTCTGGCGTCCGACATTGAAAGAAGTCAAAAAATCGAGTCAAAGGTAATTAAAAAAATATTATTATCTTTGTATCGAATATGTCTTAATATGTTTTGGAATGTCTGATCCCAAAGTCACAAAGAAAATACTCTACGTAAGTTCAGAAATTTTCCCGTATATGCCCGAGACCGATATCTCGGTAGCAGGCAGGTATTTGCCGCAGGGAATACAAGAAGCAGGCAAGGAAATCCGAGCTTTCATGCCTCGCTACGGAATTGTGAACGAACGCAGGAACCAGCTGCACGAAGTCATCAGGCTCTCAGGCATGAACATCGTCGTCGACGATACCGACAGACCGCTTACCATCAAGGTCGCCTCCATCTCGCAGGCCAGGATGCAGGTCTATTTCATCGACAACGAGGATTATTTCAAGCGCAAGGCAATTTACACCGACGAAGCGGGAAAATACTTCCCTGACAACGACGAAAGAGCCATCTTCTTCGCCCTCGGAGTCATGGAAACCGTGAAGAAGCTTCGCTGGGAGCCGGATATCGTACACTGCGAAGGCTGGATTTCATATTTCCTCCCTATCTTCCTGAAGAAAGCATATAATTCCGACCCCATCTTCTCAAAGACTAAAGTTGTCCTTTCCTTATATAACGACTGTCTGGACCAGACTTTCCCCGAAGGAGTCGAAAGGAAGCTGGCCAACTGCAGCCTTTCAGGAATCTCAGAAAGCGATGTCTCCGACTTTATTCCATCCGATGGCATAAATCTTGTAAAACTTGCCATACGTTATGCAGACGGAATCGTCTCGGGTGTTCCAGAGATCGATCCAAGGCTCTCATCCTTCATTGCTGAAAGAGAACTGCCAGTGATGGATTATGCTCCAGCCAGCGAGACCGATACCGCATACATTGAAAAGTACAACAGTTTTTACGATCAAATCCTTCCATCAGATGACAAGTCCCGTTAAGGTTCTGCGAGTTCTGGCTCTGTCTCTTACAGCGTCAGCCATTTGCACGTCCTGCGTTTACACCGATAAATCCCTCGGAAACAATTTCATTCCAACAGACCAGCAGATGCAGGTCGAAACTGACGTCATTTCTCTCCCCGTCGACATGGAAGTGACTGACAGCATACAGTCCTATTCATCTTCTTATCTTATTGTCGGTTCCATCAATTCGCCCGTATTCGGGACGACAGACGTAAGCACTGCCTTCGACTTCGGACCTACATACGACTCTGTCTATTTCAATGGAAATCCCAAATTCAAGGAATTCTATCTGAACCTGACCATTTCCACGGGCAAGACCATGTCCGACGACCAGGCAGGAATAACACAGAATCTTTACGTGTACCCTCTCACAAGGTCGCTCGACACGACTGACGTTTACAACTACTCCATAAAGCCTTCCGACATAGGAAGCGAAATCGTTGCCAAAGGCATTCCGGTCTACGACGGGAGCGGTTCCATCGAAATCGACATAAAGGACTCCTTTGCATCGGACTTCATCAATGCCACGACCGAGGAGCTTGACAGCACTGAGATGTTTGCCAGGAGATTCAAGGGGCTTTACATCTGCACTGACCCTCAGGAACCGGACATATATGGCGGAAGGATCAATTACATAGACCTCAGCAGCTCTTACGGATATATGGTCTACGAACGCACCGACTCCACGGGATCGCGCACCGACACCACCATCACCTTTACCATTGGCAAGACGATGTCCGTGAACAAATACAAGACTGAATCGGCAAAGCTCCTCTCAAAGGATTCGCAGAAGGAGCTTTACGTGGAAGGGATGTCTGGCGTCAAGCCTCACATCTCAGCTGAGGCCCTTCGTGCCACTATCGAAAAATGGGCTGCAAAAAAAGGATACGACATGTCTAAAATCGTCATCACGAGAGCGACGATGGTCTTCCCATTCGATTACGACGGAGATTACAAGAAGATCGACAGCTACCCTTCCTATCTTTATCCTTCACAGCGCACTACTTCCAGCGGATACACATTCTATACCCCTCTGAGCGAGGTATATGACAGCAAGAACGACAAGGGCGCCATCAACAGGTCCATCTTCTGCTACAAGCCTGACGTTTCAATATATGTACAGAGCATCATCCATGAACCAGTCGATTCCATAAGCCGCGACGACGACATCTGGCTCATGCCTATAAGCAAGACTTCAAGCAGTTCGTCCTCTTCAAGCAGCAGCTACAGCAGTTATTACTCGTACTACATGTACATGTATTACGGCTACAGCTCTTCCTCATCCGAAACGACTTATTATAACACCGACTATACCAACTATTACACTACCGTCCTGAAAGGGACTGCATCCGACGATGCACCGCGCCTCGAGCTGACATACGTAGTCCTGAAATGACGCAGAAAGCTTGACACAGACATAAAAAAGCGGCCTGAGACATTCAAGCCGCTTTTTTATTTTCCTTTATCAGATTACCGATACTTGCTCAGGACTACACAGCAGTTGTGTCCGCCGAAGCCGAAGCTGTTGTTCAGCGCGACATCCACTTCCCGTTTCTGGGCTTCGTTAGGAGTGAGGTTGAAGCGGGGGTCGATGGCCGGATCGGGAGTCTTGAGATTGATGGTCGGAGGAATGATGCCTGAGTTGATGGCGTGTAAGCAGGCTAGCGTCTCGATGGCACCTGCCGCACCGAGAAGGTGCCCGGTCATTGACTTGGTGCTGCTTATGCTGATCCTGAAAGCATCGTCCCCGAAAACGTTGTAAATGGCCTTGAGCTCGGCGAGGTCGCCAAGAGTGGTGGACGTGCCGTGGACGTTGATGTAATCGATGTCGTTCTCGTTAACGCCCGCATCCTTCAGAGCCTTCTTGATGGCCATGGTAGCTCCACGGCCTTCAGGTTCAGGAGCGGTGATATGATAAGCGTCGTCGGTAACGCCGCAGCCGAGTACTTCGGCATAAATCTTGGCGCCACGCGCCTTGGCGTGTTCAAGCTCCTCAAGCACGAGGATTCCGGATCCTTCGCCTAGAACGAATCCGTCGCGCGTCGCGTCGAAAGGACGCGATGCAGATGCGAATTCGTCATTGTTTGTGGAGAGAGCTCTCATGGAACTGAAACCTCCGACAGTGAATTCATTGATGGGAGCTTCGGATCCGCCGGTCAGCATGATGTCTGCGTCGCCGCGCTGAATGATGCGAAGTGCATCGGTCAATGCATGAAGAGACGAGGCGCAAGCTGAGGTGGTGGCGTAATTAGGGCCTCTGAAACCGTATTTGATGGATATGAGCCCCGGGGCCATATCGCTGATTACCTTGGTAATAAGAAATGGGCTGAACCGAGGGACCTTTCCTCCCTCGGCATAGCCCATAATCTCCTCGAAAAATGTGGAAACTCCTCCGATTCCGGAGCCGATGATGACTCCAACGTTGTCGAGGTCTGTCTTCTCAAGGTCAAGAGCGCTGTCCTTGACAGCCTCTTCGGCAGCTATGAGAGCATATATCTCGAAAAGGTCGAGTTTGCGCGACTCCTTTTTGTCGAAGCCGAACTCCTCTGCTGAAAAATCAGGAATTTCGCACGCGAAACGGGTCTTGAAGAGAGTCGGATCGAAACTGTCGATCATTACTGAACCGCTGACCCCTTTATCAAGGTTGTCAAAGAATTCACCTACGCTTTTGCCAAGCGGATTAATGGTACCGATACCGGTAATGACTACTCTCCTTGCGCCCATTTTGACAGGAATAGATTTTAGTACTTGGTTAAAGGTTATAATCTATTTCTTTGCGTTGGCTGCGTCTTCAATGTACTTGACAGCCTCACCGACGGTGGTAATCTTTTCAGCTACATCGTCAGGGATAGTAATATTGAATTTCTTTTCAAATTCCATGATCAGCTCAACTGTGTCGAGTGAATCAGCGCCGAGATCGTTAGTGAAACTAGCTTCTGGCTTTACTTCGTTTGCGTCAACGCCGAGTTTGTCGACAATGATGTCCTTTACTTGTTGTTCAATATTTTCCATATCTGTAATATTGGTTATAAAAATCTAATCGTTACGGACCGCAAAATAACTAATTTTTATTGATAGAAACAAATTTCGTACTTTTGTGAGGTTATGTTCAACCTCGTGATTTTCGCATCCGGCGGCGGCACAAACGCCGAAAATCTTATGAATCACTTTTGTGGAAGCGATCATTGTCCTGTCCGGGCCGTCTTCTGCAACCACCCAGACGCATTCGTCCTGCAAAGGGCGAAAAGCCATGGAGTTCCTACATTCATATTTACAAAGGAGGAACTTAATGCTCCCGAAGCGGAAAACAAAATCGCCAAGGAGCTGGACAAATACGATGCCGATGTCGTGCTTCTTGCCGGATTTCTGCCAAAAGTGCCTGATTTTCTTGTAAATAGATTTAAGGACAGGATGATAAACATCCATCCTTCACTGATACCAAAGTATTGCGGAAAGGGCATGCACGGCGACCACGTCCACGAGGCGGTCGTCGCCAACCACGAGACCGAGACCGGAATCACCATCCATCTGGTCGACTCCCAGTACGACCACGGACGCATCCTCTTCCAGGCAAAATGCCCGGTAGCCCCTACCGACACTGCCGAAGACGTCGCCGCAAAGATCCACGACCTCGAGCAGCGCCACTTTCCCGATGTCGTCCTTAACTACTTGAATACATTGTAGGTCCGGGCGGACGCATGTCCACATTCCCAGAACCGCTCTGGACAAAACGTTAGAAGCCCGCATCACTGCGGGCTTCAACGTTTTGGTTAGTCAGAAGTTTTTTCTTCGGTCAGTTAGTTAGGTAAATTCCTGATCGTAATTAGTTAGTATCAATAATTCAGATGAATCCTCAAACCAAGTTCCGTACGCAGCTGCATAGGCTGTGCGGTACGGATGCTGACGGGCTGGGCGTCGTCCGTACAGTTGATGAAATAAACGAATCCGGGCTCGAAATAGACTCCGAGGAATTCCGTAAGGCGATACTCGCAGCCGATGCCTCCCATGACGGAGAACAAAGGATGAGAGATGTCGTAAGTAAACGAAGTGGAGCCGTACTTTCCGCCGGCATAAAGACAAGCTTCGACCATTCCGCCGAGATTCCCATAAATGCTGAACCTAGGCTGCTTGATGAAGTGGTAATAAACGGTGACAGGGATGCCCAGATAGCTTACATTGTTATCAACAGTGTACTTCGCCTGATTCACAAGGGCCGGATACTCGCTGTGCAGATACGTATAGCTCAGCCCTGCGCCTATGGCGAAATTGCCGAATGAAACCTGAGCCTGCGCGCCGAAGGTAAGAGGCATGGAATACTTTCCCGCTCCCATTTGCACCACTGAGACGCTCTGGGGGGAGGACCCGTCCTTCGCCGAAACGAACATCGCTCCGCCGTCATAACTGAAAGAATTGCTTCCGAGGCCTGCGCCGACATTGGAATTCACTGCGATGAGGCTGGTAGGGAAAACGTATCCCTTCACTTCATCGGGTTCGTCCCACTCTTTGGGATAGGCTGATTTTTTAGGAGCAGCGGCTTCTTCAGTTTTCTCCTTGGAAACAGGGGCATTTGATGCCGTCTGCTCCCGAGCGGGCACAGCTTCAGCCGAAGGAGCGGTCTCTTGCAAAGAAACCGGCCCGTCGGCAGGTGCAGTCGCAGATAAGGAAGCCGATGCTAAGCTCTTCTTGACGGATTCAGCAGATAATGATGATGTGTTATTTTGATTAAGTGATGTGTCGTCCTCTTTGGATGAAGGTCCTTCGACTACGGCTACTTGCTGAGTTTCAGAGCCTTTAAGCGGAATGAGAGCCGGTTCGGGCTTACGGAAGATGAAGAAGGCGGCAGTAAGGCATGCAGCGGCGGCCGCAGTCCAGCAAACAGGGCGACGCCACCATGAAGGCTTTGCAGTCTTGTCGAGACGCGCTTCGATACCCTTCCACACCTTCTCGTCCGGCTGTTCGCCGTACGAATCAAGCTTTTTCCTTATGTCATCAAACTCGTCCATTCGATAATCCCATTTTTTTAATTTTCTCCTGCAGCCAGGCTTTTCCCCTGCTAAGCTGGGAGCGCGAATTTGCTTCGGTAATCCCGAGCTCCTTAGCAATCTGCGAGTGAGGCATCCCTTCGAAGACAGAGAGGTTGAATACAGCCCTGTAACCTTCAGGCATCGACATCACAAGCTTGAGCAAATCTTTCTGCGCCAAATTCTCCAGCACGTCCGTAATGCCGACCTGAGTGGCCTCGTAAGTGGAATCGATGTCTTGCGCATCCTTCATCACGTTATTCTTCCTCAACTCGCAAAGCGCCGTGTTCACCATGACCTTCCTTACCCATCCTTCAAAGGAGCCTGCCCCGCTGTACTGGTCCAGCTTGGTGAAAACCGCTACAAAACCGTCTTGCAGGACGTCTTCAGCAGATTCTTGGCTGCCCATGTACCTCTTGCACAATACAAGCATCTTGGATGCGAACCTTTCATAAAGCTCACGCTGAGCCTTGCGGTCCCCCCTCTTGCACCCTTCAATAAGTTTCTGTTCTTCTTCGGAACAGGACATAGTTTCACCCATCGAACGCTTGTTTATTATAGATGCAAATTTACATCAAAATGTTGCATTGTGGCATACTCCAATTCTTGGGTTTCACATCCTTATTTTTCCTAAATTTGCAATGAATATGAAAGAGAGGCTAAAAACACTGCTGATCGTTTCTCTCCTTTCATTTTTTCTTTCATCGCCGCTTTTCTCGCAAGACGCTGACGATAAGGAAAAAGAGGAAGCAATACTCGTTTCGAAACTCGAAAAGACAGACGGCAAGAAAAAGCTTGTAGTCTTGAAAGCTCTCTCGGAATTGTATTGGGGCGTACCCAAAGAAGAGAAATGGAGTAAGGCTTATTACAATGAGGCGGCATCGCAGCACAATTACCAGGCTGAGATGGATGCCCTGTTGAAGTTGTGCCGCTATTGCCACAATGCCGAGGAAGAAGCCGAAATTCAAATGTGGAGCCACAAGGCGGATTCCATAGCCTCTGTAAACAACTCTTTCAATAATGATTATTTTGACGCAAAAGCCTTTCTAACAAAACATTATATTTGGGCAGAAAAGATTTCGCTCGCAGCCGACAACGCTCAGAGCATGTACGACAAGGCCTATGAAATAGGCAACGAATACGGACTTATCGTGTCAGGTGAAGTCCTTGGACTGACCTATCAGCATGTCAAGAAAGACAGCCTTGCAGAAAAATATCTGAGCGAAGCTTTGGCCAGACTGATGAAACAGACCAACGCAAGGCCGAACTTCGAAGCGCAACTGATGACAGAAGTCGCTGAGACACAGCTTGGAATGGGCCATCTTAAAGAAGCCGAGAAAACGATAGCGGACTTCGTTTCACTGGTAAAAGATATCGAGGCTGGCAGAACCAGCATTTCGAAAGGCTCCGCCTTCCCAGTGAACAGATGTCTCAGACTTGCACAAGTCTACTACGGCATCCTTTATACCCAGCGCGGAGAGCTCGATGCTGCAAATAAAGCCTTCAAGAAGGCAAAGGCCATAAAGGAAAGCGACTATTACGTAGACTATCTGCTCAACCTCGGGCTTGCTGATTACTACCTTGCCACAAAGGACTACCAAGCTGCCATCACATCAGTCGATTCAGCAATTTCCAGGGACGACAGCCTTTCCAGCACGATGAAAATCAGAGCCGATATCAAGGCGGCTTCCGGAGATTTCAAGGGCGCCATGGAAGACTACAGGCTTTCGCTTTCCCAAAAGCGAAAGGACGACAATCTCTCCATCTCCAATATGCTTTCGCTGCAGCAGTCCATCCACGACCTCTCCAACATGGCCCTCCAGCTGAAGGATGAAAAGATCAGGTCGGACCGCATCAAGCTCGTTTCACTCTTCTCGCTCCTGTTGCTCTTCGCTGCAATGCTGGCATTGGGATCATTCTATCTCCTTAGGCTCCGAAAGCTGAAAGGACAGGTAGACCAGGACAATGCAAAACTGATCCAGTCCGACAATGAACTGCGGGAAGCGAGCGAGAGGGCCGAGCAGTCCGACCGGCTGAAAATAGCTTTCCTAGAGAACATCAACCATGAAATAAGGACTCCTCTGAACGCCATAGTAGGTTTTTCGCAAGTGATTGCCGACAGCGTCATGGAATCGGGAGACAATGACAAGAAAGAAATTTCCGATATCATAAGGACAAATTCAGACGACCTGCTGAGACTTCTGAACGGAATGCTGGAAATTTCATCCCTTCAGTCCGGAACATATCAGCTCTCCGTCAGCGACTGCGATGCACGCGATTGCTGCCTTGAAGCGCTCGAGTGCATAAGGGAAAAGATAGTCGGCAGCGTGACAACTGAAATCGAACCCGGATCGGACAACTTTGTTTTAAGGACAGACAAGACGCTGCTGATGCACGCCCTTACAAATCTGCTGGACAATTCCGTCAAATACACAAAGCACGGAGCCATCGCAGTTTCATATATGTCGGACACCGTCAATGGCAAGGCATATTTTGGAGTCAGGGATACGGGAACAGGCATCTCGCCTGAAAATGAGGCTAAGATGTTCGACGTGTTCACCAAGAATGACAAATTTCAGCAGGGACTTGGACTGGGCCTTAGCGAATGTCGCATCATAGCGGAGAGGCTGGGAGGAAGCATCAGTCTGGACAGGAGTTACGTGGGTGGCGCAAGATTCGTCATCTCCCTGCCATTGAAGCCATTGGTTGAACTCAACAAGAACAGGGAACGCCTCTAGCGAAGCCAGTCCTCAGGATTCTGCTTTTCTGTTCCGTTCCAAATCTGGAAATGGAGCACCGGACTGCCTTCGTCATTCGTGTCGAGCACACCGATCTGCTCGCCGGCCTTCAAGTTCTGTCCATTCTTCACATTGACTTTGGAAAGCCTGCAATAGAATGTGAAATAGGATCCGTGCTGGACCAGTACGCACTGGTTGTAGCCAGGCATCACAAGTATCTGCTTTACAGTGCCGTCGAAAACGCATAAGACGGGAGCTCCCTTTGCTGCAAGTATGTTGACGCCATTGTTGAAAGGCATCTTGACGTTCTTGTAGATGGGAGAATTGTGCTGACCGAACTTCTCGATGACAGTGCCGCCGCTGACAGGCCAAGGGAGCTTGCCCTTGTTCTGCCCAAACTTGCCAGAAAGGGCTACATCGTTCTTCTTGTCCTGCTTGTCTTTCTTGATGACGCTGCGGACCACGCGAGCGATTTCATCATCCAGACGCTTGATTTCCTTCTGCTTGGCTGCTATCTGACTCTTGTATTTCTGCTCGTCGCCCTTGAGCTGGCGGGCCATCTTCTGAGTTTGGGCTTCATCTTTAACCATCGAGTCGTATTCTCCCTGCCGCTGCCTGCGGACGCCTTGGGCAGCTGCCTGAAGATTCTGGAGGGCAACCTTTTCAGAGTCGAGGCGAACCTGCTGTCTGCTGACGGCGGCCGCCTGGGCGCGCATATTGTCGGAGAGTCCCTTGAGGTAGCTGAACCTGCGAAATCCCTGCGAAATGTTGTCAGAACCGACCACATACATGAACCATATTCTTGGGTCGCGATTCCTGTATGCATTGTAGACCAGACGGTCGTAATATTTCTGGAGAGTGTCGCGCTCGGCCTGGAGATCGGCGATCTCATCCTCCTTCGATTCTATCCTGCGGCCGTAATCGGCTATCTGGCCGTCCATTTCACTGAGCAGTGACTTGCGCGATGAAATCTTCTTCTGCATCAGGGTAATCTTGCCGATAGTGGCTTTCTGGGCCTCCCTATTGCTCTTGAGCTGATTGTCGATAAGGGTGATTTCCTGCTGAAGGCGGCTTTTCCTTTCTGCGCGCTGGTCATTGGTCTGAGCTCCCAGGGGAGTCAGGGTAAGCAGAAAAAACAGGCTTATGCAGAAAAATCTTTTCATTTCAAATTCGGGTTCAATGCTTTGTCCGCCTAAAATGCAGCTTCCCGATTTCAGTGCCGGGGAAGCATTGGCTCGGGACTTTATCTTCCAACCGCAGTGCGACGCTCCTTCAGCTTTTCGGCGTAGCCTCCATCAGGGTCTGCGGCGGCTGCCTGGTTCCAGTAGATGAAGGATAATTCATACTCCTTGAGGGAATAGAGCACCTCGGCATAATGGTCGAGGATACTTGCATTGTCCTTCGCGCCGTAAAGCATCGCATGCTTGAAGATGGCCCTGGCCTCGGTGTTCTTGCCCTGTAGGAAGAGAATCCAGCCGAAGGTGTCGAGGTAGGTCGGATTGTCGGGCTCGGAGTCGATGGTTATCTTGGACATGCTGTAAGCCTTTTTGAGGTTTTTCTTCTCGAGGCTCAGGTAGTATGCGTAATTGTTCAGGACAGAATTGTACTTGGAGTTGATCTTCAGAGCCTTTTCGTAGCATTGATAGGCCTTGCGGGAGCTGTTCATCTCGTGGTAGAGGTCACCGAGGCTGCTGTAGCCGGCGAGCTGCACGGCGCTGTCCTTCGGGGCGATCTTCATCATCTTCTCCATACATTCGATGGCAGCCTCGTAATCCTTTGTCTGCCAGTAAGCGAAGCCTTCCATCTGGAATACCTGGTAAGCCTTCGGGTATTCAAGCTCAAGCTCATGTGCTGCGTCCTTGACGTTCTGCCAGTCCTGCGACTGATAATAGAATATGAGGAGCTGGAGCTTGTTGGTATAATTTGATGGATTTGCCAGAATATTGTCTTGCAACACTTTATAAGCTTCTTCGGCGCGTTCGTTCTGGTAGAGGTAATAGGCGTAGAAGAGGCCGGTGGTGGTGTCCTTCGGGGAAGCGGCGTAAACGGTGCGCATCAGGGTATCCATCTGCTCCGGAAAAGCGTGGGCGAATTGCTGCTGCTGGAACAGCTGGTTCATGTACTGAACCTTGGCCTGAGAATCAATGTTCTTGTCGGATAGGAAGTATGAAATGTCGTGGAAATAGTCGTCGTAGCGACGGAGTGCCTGCTCGGCATGGGCACGGCCGTAGTAAGCCATAGTGTTGTCGGGCTCGAGGCTGACGGCCTGGTTGTAATAGTCGAGAGCCTCTTCCTCCTTGTAATAATTCATGTCGTAATCGCCCAGCATTATGGCGATCTTTGCGCTTGGGCATTCCTTGTAAAAGTTTCTGAGATATTCGATAGCGCCTGCCTCATCGCCTTTCTGCATTCGAAGCTGCGCACCGGTGAGGCCGATCATCTCCGACTTCCCTCCTATCTGCTCGATCTTGTCAAGCGTCTCGAGCGCCTTGTCTACCTGCTTGTCGGACATGTAGAGGTTTATCATGTTGAAATACAGGGAAGTCTTCTTTGGACATCGCTTTGCCAAGTCATCAAAGATCTTGAGGGTAAGCTCTTTGCGGTCGGTGTTGGCATAGTACATTGCAAGATAGTACTGGTACCAGAAGTTAGTGCTGTCCTTGGCGACAGCCGTGGTGTAATACTTCTCGGCGTCGGCAGTCCTCTTCTGGCCTTCAGCTATGTTTGCGAGATAGAAATAGGCAGCGTCGTAATCGGGGTCGGCTTCGACGGTCTTCTTGAACATCCTTTCGGCCTGAGAGTCGTCGCCCTGCTCGAAACTTTTCATCGCAGCCATAAAATACGAATCAGCGTCGTCGTTCCTGGGCTGGAGGACCTTGACCTGGGGGTCCTTGGATGTCAAATACCTGCTCTGCTGGTCTTTGGAAGCCGCCTGCCTGCCCTGAGCCCTGGCGGCAGGAGCGAAGGAAATAAGGGAGGCGGATATGGACAGTGCCAAAATGGCGTTGGATAATCTATTGTTTGTCATAACTAATCGTTGCAAAATTAAGAATAAAATGCGAAACCCGTAATGACAAAACTGTGCCAAAACAATTATCTTTGCACCGTTATGTACACAGTCATCAAAACCTTAGAAATCAGTGCTGCCCACTCTCTTTCCCTGGATTACGGCAGCAAATGCGAGAATCTTCACGGCCACAACTGGCGCATCACGGTCTACTGTCGGGCAAAGGAGCTCGATGCAAACGGAATGGTGACGGACTTCACATCGATCAAGAAAGAGATAAGCGACAAGCTAGACCACAAGTACATCAACGACGTGCTTCCCTTCAATCCCACAGCGGAGAACATCGCACGTTGGGTTTGCGAAAGGATTCCGAACTGCTACCGCGTAGAGGTAGCCGAAACGGCTGACAACGTAGCTGTCTACGAGAAAGACTGAAAAAGATAGACGATACTCTATGGGCTTGAAATCCAGCCCCTTTATAAGATGAAAAAAATAAACGAGATTTTCTATAGCCTCCAAGGCGAAGGCAGCTTTGCGGGCACCCCTATGGTTTTCATACGCTTCAGCGGATGCAACCTCAAATGCAAATGGTGCGACACTGACTTCGCTTCAGGCAAGCAGATGACAGACGAGGAAATCGTCGATGCCGCATTGAAATGCTGCGCCGCTGCAGGTGCTCCTGTCACTGCATCGCAGGCTCAGGACGATGGAGGAGAGCCTCAGCCAAAATCATATTCCACGACGCCGGACGAGCTCAACGCGCTGCCGCCTGCAACTGTGAAAGTGCAGAAATACGTCTGCATCACTGGAGGCGAGCCTTCGCTTCAGCTTGACTCCGCCCTGATCAATCTTTTGCACTCGGCAGGATTCGAGGTCCACATTGAAACCAACGGGACCGGAATCATTCCGGATGAGGCGGATTGGATCGTATTCAGTCCGAAGAGCGCATTCAGCCAGGTTCACGGCGGCTTTTCAGTCAATGCAAACCGCACTGCCAAGCCTGTAGTCGCAGAGGCCGTGAGCGCCCTGGCAGACGACGAAGAGGATAAGGCCGAAGAGGCTGCGGCAAAGAATGGTTCAAAGGCGACTGGTGCGAACCAAAGGCCGATTCGGGCAAACGCATCCTCAGCGTCACAGAGAGCAGCGAGAATGGATGGCCCTCAAGGGTCACAGAATGGAGGCGCGGTGGACCCTGCAGCGGCAGACGCCGTAAAGTCCGTACTGTCCGGCGCGGACGAGATAAAGATCGTCTACGAAGGCCAGCCTGACGCTGAAATCGCCTCCTGGCTCAAATTCCCTGCCCAGTATTACTACCTGCAGCCTTGCTGGACACCAGACCCTGCTCAGCGCACCCGGAATGTTGCCGCTACCGTAGCATACGTAAAGGCGCACCCGCAGTGGAGGCTTTCAGTGCAAGTACACAAATTTCTCAATATAAAATAAGGCCTCCGCACCGACATATTGAATAAAAAGGCAAAGTCTTGTCTCTGCCGCTGCTACCGGAATCCAGCGAACAAGCATCAAGGGTGATGTTACCCCATTTTTTGTCACTGATTTATGATCGTTTTAATATAGTATACAGGAGCCAACCCGCCGAGGCGGGTTAAGATACGGTCATTGTTGTAATGATGCCTGTATTTAAGCAGCTCCTTTACGAATTCGTCGACTGAAGCGAACTTGTTCCTGTAATGGAATTCCTGTTTCAATGTGTTGAAGATGTGCTATAGTCAAAAAGTCAAAAAAAGTGTCAAAAAAAGTGTCAAAAAAGATGAAAATATTGCTTGCAAATTAGGATAATGCTTGATTTTAAGCGAGTTCGAAGTAATAACAGGACAAGTTACTCCGATGATAATATTTGGAAAAGTCTCGGAATGATTCTAACTTAGAAAGTCATTATAAATAATCCAACCTATATAAAAACGCATTTCATGAAAAAGATATCATTACTTACAGCATCATACTGCAGGGCTTCTTACTCCCAGATGAACCGATCCTCGTCAATTCAGACTCGACTCTGTACGCTGCCGGCAGTGATTCCACGTATGTCGCAGTAAAAAGTGAAGTCGAAGACTCCGCCCGGACCTCCACATATTGCATCGATGGAAAAATAACCATAAGTTTTAACCACGTTCCGACCAGTTTTGAATTGTGCAAACGTCTGATGGACGATGACAGTTTCAAGGATGGTTATCTCCACAGGCTGAAGCCTTGGGGAGACGAAGATGTCTTGATCCTCAAGATCACCGTATCCACATCGGACGACACGGTTTCGGAAACCGGAACTTTAAAATTCATCTACAAAGAAAATTTCCCTGAATTATGAAACGCATATTGATTAAAATCCTGCTGTTTGTCTGCTGCGCTTTCGCCCTGGAAAGCTGCGATTGGTTTGAAGACGCTCAAAAGGAGACCAATTCCGGAAGAGATGTCCTTTCGTTCCTGTATGATGATAAGCCAATGACCCAATGGGTGGCAGGTGCCCCGATGTTTAATTGGGCGTTCCTGCATATCAATGACTCCGGGGATTCCATCCACATTCATGCCCCCCTTAGAGGCGGATCAGATCTTGCCATTTATCCTATGGGAGTGTCAATCTACATAGCCTTGAGTGACCTTAAGGATTACGCCGTCATTGACGACAATGCCCAATATTTGTTTGACTGGGCGATAGGAAATGACGGGGATTGGTTTTATTCAAGTCCTGAGCTTGATTCTTGCCATCTGACAATCAGGAAATGGGACAGGGACAGCCTTGTCCTTTCGGGTAACTTCAGCTTGTATGGGCATGTCAAGGGACAGGCGTTTACCATGACAAAAGGCAACTTCGACGTCTCGCAAAATGATGATTTGAGGAAATGGATTTATAATTTTGATAGCTACATAAATAGATGGGATCATGGCGAGGACTGAATATGGTTATAAATAATGTAAATTGATACGTTTGCTTGTTTCAGAGCATCGCCGACCGGATTACCATGGGTAATGGCCCTTCTTCAAATCCTTCTCGGAAATCCACTATATTCCGTCTATTGCGAAGAGGCCCCACTCTCTTTATATGTGGTCGGATCGGTAACGCCGGCGATGGCAAAAGCCTCGCGGCGCTCGGTGCAAGTACCGCACTTGCCGCAATGTATCTCGCCGCCTTTATAGCAACTCCAAGTCCTGGAGTAGTCGACGCCGAGCCTGATGCCGCGGCGGACGATGTCAGCTTTGGAAATATTAGTGTAAGGTGCTAGAATTTCGACATTTGCATAAGTACCAGCCTTCGTGGCAGCAGACATGGAATCAATGAAATCAGGACGGCAGTCGGGATAGATGGCATGGTCGCCGGCGTGATTGGCAATCATGACATACTTAAGATGGTCATTTTCCGCTAGTCCGCATGCGATTGAAAGCATGATGCCGTTTCGGAAAGGCACTACTGTGGAACGCATGTTCCGGTCGTCATAACGGCCTTCCGGGATGGCGTCGGCACCTTCAAGAAGCGAACTGCTGAAATAGTCCTTCATGAAACCGAGCGGAATCACGATATGCTTGATGCCAAGCTTGCCGCAAGCATATTTGGCGCAAGCTATCTCTTTCACATTCTGGTTCGCACCATAATCGAACGAGACGCCGAGCGCAATATGGGACGCATATTCATAAAGAAGCGTCGTGCTGTCAAGGCCGCCGCTGACCAAAATAATAGAATCTTTCATTTCTGGCTTTCGAAGAATTTGAGCATGCGTTCACGTTTCAGGTCCTGGTGTTCAGGGTCGGCATAATTGGCGAAAGGATAGATGCTTATGCCGCCACGGGGATTGAAGATGCCGATGACTTCAAGATATTTCGGATCCATCAGGGCGACGAGGTCCTTCATTATCACATTCACGCTGTCCTCGTGGAAGTCTCCGTGATTGCGGAAGCTGAACAGATACAGTTTCAGCGATTTGCTCTCGACCATCCTTATGCGTGGAATGTAATTGATCTTGATGGTAGCGAAGTCGGGCTGTCCAGTCTTTGGGCAGAGACAAGTGAATTCCGGACATTCGAAATGGACTACATACTCGTTGTCGGGATGTTTGTTCACAAAGGTCTCAAGCACGGATGAATCGTAATCTTGCGGATATGCGGTCTTGTTTTCGCCAAGGCGAGTCACGCCTTGCAGTTCTTCTTCAGTTCTCATATATACACTAAATTACCAGGACTTTGGCAACAAGCTTGCGAATCTGCCCGTCTGAAATGTTCGGAGCGTGGGCGTCTTCAGGATAGACGATGACAAAATCGTCTGGAAGGAGCTCGATATAGGTATCAGCCATCTCATCGGAAAGTATGCAGTCCTTTTCCTCGTCATACTCCGATTTCCATTCTTTTACATCCGCTGTACGCTTCCAGCCGAAAGTTTCCTTGCCTTCGAGAAGGATGTGCACATCGATGAATTTCTGATGGGCCTCGAGCGGCTGGGCCGATTTCTTCTTGCCTTCGATAAGGTTGTTGTTGATGAACAGTTCCTTATCTTTCAGCACGATCTTTCCGACCGGCTCATTCAAGAGATCGTTTGCCTTGACATAGTCGAAAAGCGCTTGAAAGTAAGGATTCAGCAGTTCATAGCGCCAAGATTCATTTAGATTTCCAAGTATCATAGTATTAGCATATTAATTTATGAATGAAATATGTTTTAAGCGTTTGTAACGGATATTGCCACGGCGAATGGGATTAATAGTTGAATGACGATCCGCCTATGAATTCCTTGATGACTGAGGTCGGTGGAACTATCTTGATTTCATCAGGAGTCAATGCGACGATGAGGTCGAGGAATTTCAGGAGCCTGATGGCCTCGCCGTGAGCGGGAGAATTGGCAGGGACGCGGCGCAGGAGCGGCTCGGCATAATATTTCAGCAGCGGGAGCTCGAAGATGAGAGCGCTGTTGAACATCAGGTCGGCGTTCTCCTGGAACGGGAAGATGTTCTTCACCTCGCCGCGGCGGACTGAAGGCCAGCGCAAAATGGTCTCCTCAGGCGAAATGCCTCGGAAATTGTTGTCGCGGACAATTCGCCGAAGAAGGCGGTTGTCGGTCGTGGAAATGTTATTGTTCTCGTCAATGCTGAGCGAAGTCAGGGCAGACGAGAATATCCTGCATTTCTTTGTATTAGGAATAGCCTTGGTAAGCACAGGATTAAGAGCGTGAATTCCTTCCATTATGAGAACATCCTTTTCGCCGAGAGTCATCTTCTCTCCGTTGAAAGAGCGGCTGCCTTCGGCAAAATTGAATGTCGGCAGATCGATCTCCTTGCCGTCAAGCAAGTCCGTGAGCTGTTGGTTCAGGAATTCGAGGTCAAGGGCATAGATCGATTCGAAGTCATAGTCTCCGTTCTGGTCCTTGGGAGTATGCTCGCGGTCAACGAAGTAATTGTCCATTGCTATTACCTTGGGATTCAAGCCTGTGACCTTGCACTGCAATGCCAGCCTCTTCGAAGTGGTCGTCTTGCCGCTGGAAGACGGGCCGGCGATCAGGACCATGCGCACTTGGTCGCGCCTTGCATAGATCTGGTCTGCAATCTGGGCATACCTCTTCTCATGCAATGCTTCTGCCACCTGAATGAGCTCCCTTGAGCCCCCTGAACTGATGGCGGCGTTGAGGCTCCCTACTCCGCTGGCGCCCATGATGCGGCACCAGTTCGAATTTTCCTTCAACACTTCGTACAGCTTCTGCTGCGAACCGATGACCGGCAGCTTTTCCGGATCGTCCACATCTGGATACTGGAGAAGGAATCCGTCAAGGTACTGGACTACGTCCCAATGCGTTATCATCCCCGTTGAAGGGAGCAGAGGCCCATAGAAAGTGTCGCCGTAGCCGTCGAGATAATATACCGACACGAAGCACTTTCCGGTAGTCTCCACAAGCTTCGCTTTTTCAGGGCAGTTATGGCTCAGGAATAATTTCTCAGCCTCTTCGGCCTGGACTTTTTCACGAGAGAACGGCAGGTCGGCGGCGATTATTTCTGTCATGCGCTGCTTGATGGCAGCTATCTCGTCAGCAGTTATTGAGACCAATACGATATTACCGTCATCATCAGGCTTGACATCGCGCAATTCGCCGTAAAGGCCTGCAGGAAGGGCGTAGTCGAGAATCAGCACCTTGTCCTTGAAGAGATCGGCGACGGCTTTCTGCATCACGAATGTGAGGGAACGGATGTATGTGCGGCGTCCGTCCAGGTCGGTCATGTCGAGCAACTCGATGATGTGAGGATTATATAATCTGTAGCTCAGTGACTTAAGACGGTTGTCAGAATAAGCCGCCAGAATAGGAGTCTTGGGCTCCAGCTTGATGGCTCTCAAAAGGTCTGACAATGAAGTACCGGGGTCGCAAGGATAGGTTTTTCCGGTATTCTTGAAGATGACATTAATTTTATTCATTTTAAAAAACTATAAACATACTAAAATACGAAAATTCACGACAAATCGGATTTTTGAAACGAGCTACAGAAGTTCTGCCAGATACCGGCCTGTTACGGAAGCCGAATCCTTGGCAATCTGTTCGGGAGTGCCTTGGGATATTATGCGACCGCCTGCCTGACCGCCGTCAGGGCCCATGTCGAAAATGTAGTCGACGGACTTCAGAACATCGAGGTTGTGTTCTATTATCACGACAGTATTACCCTGGTCGACAAGCTTTTGAAGCACTCCCATGAGAACTTTTATATCTTCGAAATGGAGTCCTGTGGTCGGTTCGTCGAGCAGGTAGAGAGTATTGCCTGTATCCTTCTTGGCAAGTTCAGTGGCTAGTTTTACGCGCTGGCTTTCGCCGCCGGAAAGAGTCGTGGAAGGCTGCCCCAACTTGACATAGCCGAGGCCGACATCGCGAAGCGCCTGAAGGCGGGGGAGAATGGAAGGAAGGCTCGAGAAGAACTCGCACGCCTCTGAAACAGGCATTTCAAGAACTTCGTATATGTTCTTACCTTTATATCTGACAGCCAGCGTATCAGGCTTGTAGCGCTTGCCTCCGCATTCAGGGCATGTTACCTGGGCAGGAGGAAGGAAGTTCATTTCGATGAGCTGGATGCCGGCTCCCTTGCAGACCTCGCAGCGTCCTCCCTTTACATTGAAAGAGAAATGGCCGGGCTTGAAGCCGCGGACCTTGGCATCGGGCGTCTCGCCGAAAAGGGTGCGGATTTCCGTGAAGACGTTCGTATAAGTGGCAGGATTGCTGCGCGGAGAACGGCCAATGGGAGTCTGGTCAATCCGGATGACTTTGTCTATATTCTCGACTCCGCGGATTTCTTCGTAAGGAAGCGGCGGCTGGAGGGAACGGTAGAACTTGCGGCTCAATATCGGCATCAGCGTATCGTTTATCAATGAGGACTTTCCGGAGCCGCTGACGCCTGAAATGCCTATAAGGCAGCCGAGAGGAAGCCGCAAGTCCACGGACTTCAAGTTGTTGCCGCGCGCGCCAATGAGTTCCAGGTACTTTCCCGAACCGGTCCTACGCGAATCGGGCACTTCAATCTTCCGCTTTCCAAGCAGGTAGTCCAGGGTAATGCTGTGCAGGCCAATGTCTCGCGCAGCAGAAAGCGAAGCGGCTGAGCCGGAGGCAGGCACTGAGACAAGCGAAGCGGCTGAGCGGGCAGCCTTGGCCTTGCGGGCCTCGGCGGCGGCAAACTTCCTGATGTCTGAAGGCTTGCCGTTGTAGAGAAGGTAGCCTCCCTGCGAGCCTGCATAAGGTCCCAGGTCCACGAGCCAGTCGGCGCTTCGCATTGTCTCCTCGTCGTGCTCCACTACCATGACGGAGTTGCCTTCGTCGCAGAGCTTGCGCAATGAGTTGATCAGCTTGCGGTTGTCACGCTGATGCAGGCCGATGGAAGGCTCGTCGAGAATATAGAGCACGTTCACGAGCTTGCTTCCTATCTGGGTGGCCAGGCGGATTCTCTGCCCTTCCCCGCCGCTCAGGCTGCGAGTGGAGCGGTCGAGAGAAAGGTAACTCAGGCCGACATCTATCAGGAAACCGATTCGGTCCTTGAGTTCCTTGACTATGTCTGCGGCTATCAGCTTGTTGCGGTCCGAGAGCTTCTCGGGGAGAGCGCTGACCCAATCGTAAAGTTCTGAGATGTCCATAGCCGCCACCTCTGCAATGTTCTTCCCGTCTATCTTGAAATTCAATGCTTCAGGCTTCAACCGAGTCCCGTTGCAGACAGGACAGGTGACCTCCTCCACGTAGCGGTCCTTCTTTTCCAGCATGCTGTCGCTCTCGTCGCCGGATACTTCCACCTTGGCTAGAACTCCTGGCCACGTAACCATCTCTGCATCATAGCCGCTCCCCACCCTGAAAAGCTCGTCGGAGCCGTAGAGAAGCATGTTCAATGTCTCCTCCGGTATCGAGCTGACGGGATCGTGAAGGGAGAACTTGTACTGCCTTGCGATGGAACCTAGCAGGTCGTACATGGAGTTTTCGCGCATCGGACCTAAGGGCAGGATGCCGCCGTCGGCGATGGATATTGACGGATTCGGAATTATCTTGGAAAGGTCGGCCTTGGCAATGACTCCGAGTCCGTGGCAATGTGGACAGGCGCCCTGCGGGGAATTGAACGAGAACGTGAAAGGAGCCGGAAGCGGTAATGAAATGCCCGAATCCGGGCAGATGAGGTTCTTGCTGTAGAAGCTCGTCGCGCCCGAATCCAAGTCGTAGATTGCGATGGATCCCTTGCCCTGGTTCAGCGCAGTGGCGACTGAATCGGATATGCGCTTGCGGTCCTTCTCGCCGGGTACCAGCTTGTCTACCACAAGGTCAATGAAATGCTGCTTGTACCGGTCCAACTGAGGGATTTCCTCCATATAATATATCTGTCCGTCGACGCGCATCTGTGTGTAGCCGCGGCGGGTGAACTGCTGGATCAGGTCCTTGTAATTACCCTTCCTGCCCTTGACGAGCGGGGCGAGAAGAAGGCATTTCCGGCGGGGATATTTGTCGATTATCAAGCTGACTATCTGGTCGTCCGTGTAGCGGACCATCTCCTTGCCGGTGACGGGGGAATAGGCTGTAGAGGCGCGGGCGTAAAGCAGGCGGAGAAAGTCGTAGATTTCGGTGATGGTGCCGACCGTGGAACGAGGGTTCCTTCCGGTGGTCTTCTGTTCGATGGCGATGATGGGACTGAGACCGTCGATCTGGTCGACGTCAGGCTTGTCGAGAGCACCGATGAACTGCTTGGCGTAAGCGCTCATTGTGTCCATGTAGCGTCGCTGGCCTTCGGCGTAAATGGTGTCGAAGGCAAGCGAGGACTTTCCGCTCCCGCTAAGGCCGGTAACTACCACCAGGCAGCCGCGCGGAATCGCAAGGCTTATGTTCTTCAGGTTATGCTCGCGCGCGCCCTTGATATCTATCTGATCCATCGAACTGCAAAAATACTAAAAATTAAGGGACTGAGGCAGTGAAGCGGACTTTCCTGAATCAATGCTGCCTGAGGTAGGGATTGGAGGTCAGCTCCTGCCCCACCGTTGTCGGATAGCCGTGGCCGGGAAAGACCCTTGTGGCGGTCGGCAGCACCATGATCTTGGCCTGCAGGCAGGAAATCAGCTGTTCGCAGTTACCGCCCGGGAAATCGGTACGGCCGATGCTGCCCTCGAAGAGGGAATCTCCGGTGAATACCGCCGAATCGGCCGAATCATAAAAGCAGAAGCCTCCGGGAGTGTGGCCTGGAGTGGAGAGCACCTGGAACGAAGTTGAGCCGAAGGCGGCATTGAACCCGTCGTCGATGTGGAGGACATTCTTCAGGGCAGGCTGGGAAATGCCAGGAATGTAGTAGGACTCGCAGACAGCAGGAAGGTCCTGAAGCAGGTATGCGTCGCGTTGAGAGTAGCATATCAGAGGGTTCCACTGAGCTTCGAGAAAGCTGAGGCCCATCACATGGTCGAAATGGCAGTGTGTCAGCAGCACCATCGAAGGGGACTTCAGTCCATCGACCTCGACTGCCTTTACTAGACGGGAGAACTCGCCGGCATTCCGATAGCCCGCATCTATGACCGCGCACTCGCCGGTCTCGTCCCAAACAAGATAACTGCAGGAACGTATGGGATTTACGTAAAAGACCTTATATTTCAGCATCTTATAATTTTTTACCGTTTCTTTGCAAAAATACGGAAAACCTTGCTAATTTTGTAAGCATTAAAACCGAAATCATCATGCATATTGCTATCGCCGGCAACATCGGCAGCGGAAAGACCACACTTACCAGAATGTTGAGCCAGCAGTACAGCTGGACCCCTAAGTACGAATCAGTGGATTATAATCCATATCTGTCGGACTTTTACAACGACATGGCCCGCTGGTCCTTCAACATCCAGATATACTTCCTGAACAAGAGATTCAAGGACGTGGTCGACATTTCCAAGAACACCGGCATCGTCGTGCAGGACCGCACAATCTACGAGGACGCGAGAATCTTTGCGCCCAACCTTCACGCCATGGGCCTGATGACTTCGAGGGATTATGACAATTACCAGGAGCTATTTTCGCTGATGCTTTCGCTTGTCAAGGCGCCCGACCTGCTGATTTACCTGCGCAGCTCCATTCCGAACCTTGTCGCACAGATCCAGAAGAGGGGACGCGAATACGAGGCAGGAATCCGAATCGACTACCTGAAAGGTCTTAACGACCTCTACGAAAACTGGATAAACAATTACAGGGACGGAAAGCTGCTGATCATCGACGTCGACAGGCTGAAGTTCGAGGAGAAGCCTGAGGATTTCTCCACCATCCTCGACATGATCGACGGCACATTGCACGGACTCTTCTAGAGAACCGGGCTATGATTGGACAATAAAGCGAGACTGCTTCACAGCAGCCCCGCTTTCCTGTTTTATGAACCAACCGATGAAATTATTTCACTTTATCTTTGACCGTAAGCTCCTTGACGGTGACAAAACGTTTCATATAATTTATTTGGAGTTGATCATCTTCTCGACGTTTTCGTAGAATTCCCTGTCTTCACCGGTGAAACGGTAGACTATGGTGCCTTGGGGGTCTACAAGAATCTTGGTAGGGAAGCCCTGCACATTGAAACGGGCGACATAGTCGCGGTCGCCGGTACCTTCCATGATGTCCGGCCAGTCCATCTTGTTCCTGACCATGCAGTCCTTCCATTTTTCTGCGTCCTTGTCGTTGGCAACTCCGAGAATCTGGACCTTGTCCTTGTGGGCGTCGCGGAAAGCGCGCATTTCAGGCATTCCAGCCAGACAGGCGCCGCACCAGGTCCCCCAGAAATCGACGATCAGAAACTTGCCTCTGAAATCTGCAATGCTAACCTCATTGCCATCCTTGTCTGTTCCGGAAATATTAGGGCATTTAGCCCCTACAGCTGCTGATTTGGCGCCTGCAAGCCGATCACTTACGGCCTTGTAAAAATAGTTGTCATGGTATTTGGATTCGACAGCGGCCATAGGAGTTTCAAGTGCCGCAGGTTCAATCTGGCTTCTGATAAGCATATCCTCCATTATCCAAAGGGACGCGATGCAGGAAGGATATGAATGGATGAAGTTTTCGCGAACCTTCTGGGCATTCTGGTCGAAATCCGCAATTCTAGCTTCAATTGCCTTCTTATCGTCAGCAGTCAATGTCGAATCAGTGTATTCCTTCACTTCCAGATTGCCTTCGTCATTGGTGATAGGCATCATCCCTGAATTCAGTACGGCAAGGAAACGATTTTCTGAATCTCCGTTCGGATATATGTCGACATAGTCCTTTCCAGTGAGGTCTCCTTCAACTTTCAAGTTGGTACCAGGGCCAACCACAACCCAGAGAGATGCAGACTTGACAGGAATGTAGCCATTGCCTACCATCTTCAATAACCTGTCATCTCCTGAGAAGGAAATTCTGAGGACAGATTGTGCGGAAGCTGTCCCTTTCAATGTCATTTCCCCATTCGTGAAAGGAATAACCGACATTTTTGGATCCAGACTGTCAATCTGGATGGATTCCTTGTCACCGAAGACCGTAATATAAGCATGGTCGCAATCGACTCCCTTGACAGAGACAGACACATTGAATGGCTGCTGGGCAAAGGCTGCCACAGCGAATAGCGATGCAGATAGGAGTGAAATCAATCTTGTCATTTATTCATTTATTTATTTAAAAACACTCGTTAAAAGAAATACCCTAATAAAGCATCAGGGTTTTATCAGGGTACTGCAAAGAAACAATCTACTCGTTAATATTCATTCTGCTCGATGGCTCCGTTGCTGGCAGTGATGTCTGCCTCCGGAATCGGAGCGGCATATCTTCTCGAGTCCTTTGAAAGCGTATAGGTAATAGGCTCTTCAGTGGTCAGGACGCTGGCTGCTGAATAAGGAAAGTAATTGCGGGTAAGCTCGCCGACATCGTCGTTCGAATCTTCGTTGTTGTTGAGGCGGCGAATGTCGTACCATCTTTCCGTGAACGGCATTTCACGCTGTCTTTCTTCGATGATCAGCTTTATGGCAGCATCCTTCGAAGTTGCGCTCAGATACTTGATTGCATCGGGGGCGTCGCTGGCCATACGAGTTGCGCGAAGCTTGTTCACCACAGTCATCGCTTCGGAGACCTTGTTCTGGCGAGCGAGACATTCGGCTTCGATAAGGAGCATCTCGGCCGTAGTAGGACCGCTAGGAATCCTGTCCTTGAAGAAGAAAATGTAGCCCGGATAATCATAAGCAGGATTGGTCATTCCGCTCTGAGCGTATGAGTAGTGCTGGACAATATGGTACTTGTAGCGGAGGTCGTAGTCATGGTTGTACAAGGCAAGCAACTTTTCGCTCGGAATGTACCACCAATAGCCGTAGTAAGCCATGCGGAAGTACATGAACTCCTTCCACTCGAACATGTCGGTCAGGTCTGTTTGGTTGGTCTCGGTATAAGGATAGAAGACTTGTATCTTTTCTCCGTTCACCGTGACATATGTCGGAGTGGCGGCATAATGCATGTCGGTATTGTAGTTTACAAGGACATCGTGCGATTCAAGCGCAGTCTTTGCATACTGATAAGCCTTTGCATAATCGTTCCTGTTCAACCAGTAGCGGGCAGCAAATCCATTGACGGCAGCCTTGTTGGCACGCCATGACGTGTACTTGTTGTTCACGATGGTCATGTCGTTGGTAATGCCGAGCGCGATGTTGAGGTCGGCCTCGATGAAATCGTAGGTCTCCTGGAGGGTGGCGCGTTTTGTGGATTCCTCAAAGCTAGTGCTTTCCTTGATGGTCAGGCCCGGTTCGTTCTTGTTGGCCTCGGTGTAAGGAAGGCAATATGTCTGGGCAAGGAGCCACGTGCTGTAGGCACGGATGAAATGCGCTTCCTTCTCGAGCTGAGCCTTCTTTTCGTCAGATCCCGTAACCTTGCTCAGATTGGCAAGGACCATGTTAGCCATGAAGATCTTGGAATATTCACTTGAAAAGAAATAATCGGAGGTCGTTGGAAGATTGTCGATGTCCCAGCAGGCATACTGAGTCGGGGTCAAACCTGGAATGCTTGTCTTGGCTTTGGTCATGCTGGTCAGGAGACCGAATGAATCCGAGCTCAGGATCTCTGCATAGCACTGCTCCTTATAGAAGTTGCCGTAGCTATTGAACAGATAGTCGAGCTGGTCCACGGTAGTCGGCACGAGAGAGGTGCTCTTGCTTGGCTTCTCGCTGAGAAAACTGTCGCAGGAAGAAAGCAGGGCTACCGCAAGGATCGAAAGTAATATGTATTTGAATCTTTTCATTGTTGCAATCGATTAGAATGTGATGTTGATTCCGAATGTATAAGCAGGCGAAGGCTTGATGGTCCCCAACGGGAACTCAGGATCCTCATTGTACTTGTTGTGCGTGAGTACTAGCAGGTTGTTGCCTTGTGCGTAGATGGAGGCCTTCTTGAAACTGAAACGACGCAGGAAAGAGGCTGGTACATTATATGTCAGGTTGATCTCCTGCAGTCTGACGTTGTTTGCGTTCTGGACAAGATAGCTCAGGTAAGGATAGAACCTATCCCAGAAGTAGTATCTTTCTTCATCAGAAGTAGGGATAGGTACCATGTCGCTGGCATTCGATTCGACGACCTCGTAATAAGCCTTGTTAGGCAATGCGCTGCCGCCTGCCATGGACGGATAGTTGAATGAGAACCCGTTGAAGACATGTCCGAATTTACCTGTAACGAGCATCGATACGTTGAAATCGTAGATCTTGAAGCTGCTGTTGAAGCCGATGGATATCGGAGCTACCTTCGTACCGGTGTTCAGCATATAGTCTCGGCCGTCGCCAGGGGTCCATGCCGTGAAAGGATAGACGTCTTCTCCCTTTCCTTGGACGACAGGTTCCCATTTCGGAGAAGCTTCAGTACCGTAATTCTTGACTCCGGCATACTTGAACGCCCAGAGAGAATTTGCATCGTAGCCCTGTACGTAAGCGGATGATCCTCCGTCATACAATTCGTAAGCCGCGTATGTGGTCTTGAAGAGCTTGTCGATCCTGTTGAAGTTATATGAGAAGTTGAAGGAACCGTCCCATACGATATCGTCCCCAAGGATCGGAAGCGAGCTTCCGAGTTCGAGCTCAATGCCCCTGTTGGTCATTTCAGCAGCATTCAGCTTCTGGGATGTCGTTCCATTGACGGACGGGATGCTCATCGATACGATAAGGTCCTTGCCTTTCTTGTTGTAAAGGTCGACCTTACCGTAGAGCTTGCCCTTGAACATCGAGAAGTCGGCGCCCAGATCGACAGTGCCGGTCTTTTCCCATCTCAGAGTAGGGTTGCCATAGCTTGAGATGCTGGCAGTATAATCCTGGATGTATGTGTTCTGAGTAGTAGAGACGCTTATCAGAGGCATGAAGGATGTGGAACGGTCGACATTTCCGTTATAGCCATAAGTTCCCCTGACGATGAGCCTGTCAAGCCAGTCGGCATTCTTCATGAAATCCTCGTCGGAAATCTTCCAGCTTGCTCCGACGGACCAGAACGGAGCATAACGGTACTTAGGGTCGTCGGTGATGAGGTTGGATGCGTCTGTTCTTGCAGAACCCGATAGAGTGTATTTGTGTGCAAAAGTATAGGATGCGTTGGCATAGAGAGAGAAGTAGCGTTCGGTGTAATAACTGTAGGAATTGGTGTAGGAGAATGTTTCATTGTATCCTTGCCAGTTGGTCAGCTTGTATGCCCCGCTGCCGCCGACTCCGTTAGGGAATGTGCCTACAGTCAACGAGTTGTCATTATATCCGTAGGTGGTAGGGTAGCCGGTGCCCTGAGTGACGATGTTGGAAACCTCTGACCCGATGATGGCTGAGAGCTGATGCATGCTGTTGCACCAGCTGTTGTCGTAGGTCATCTGGTTGCGCCAGTTGTAGGAATTGACGTTCGACTTGGACTGAGTCAACATTCCGCCCATAGGAAGGTTGGATGTGACTTTGTTGGTCGTATGGTCCCAACTTGCAGCCTCATTGATGGTGGTGCGGACGTACGCGGTCGTTGCATCGTTGATGTCCTTTGTGTAGGTATCGATGTTCTCATACTGGAACTTGCTGTCGAAAGTCATTCCCGGAAGCAGATGGAATGTTAGTCCTGCCTGGGCGCGGACGTCGGTTCTGTCGGTGCGGTAATCCCTTCCTTCACGTTCAGAAATTGGATTATATGTCCAGTCGGAATAAGGGAAATTGTAGGACGCCACGTTCCTTAGGATGTTCGGTCCATACAGCTCGCCGTCGACGCCGTACATTTCGGTATTTCTCGTGCCGTCGCTGTTGACAAGCATCTGATAAGGAGAAAGAGACTGCAGGTCTCCAAGCGAAATGGCATTGTTGCGGGTCTTGTTCAGGTTGTAGTTGCCGTTGAAAGTGAAGTCGAGCCAGCTGAAAAGCTTGACCGTCGTTCTGTAACCTACATTGTAATTGCCTGAATCATTGCCTTTAAGGCTGAAGTCCTGGTGGTCGTACATAAGCGAAAGGACGTTGGTAGCCCTGTCGGTAGACTGCTGGATGTCGACGTTGTAGTGACGTGTGAAAGGATTGGCCAGCATGTATTTCTTGATCTGGTCGGAGTTGTTCTGGCTGGAGAGCTTCGACAGAGTGGCATTCATCTCCGATTCGCTGATCTTGCCGAGACGATACTCGTTCATCGCAGTGACGGCGAGAGAATGACCGCCGTAATCCTGATAGGTATCTTCGTCTGGAAGCCAATAGCCGCTGCCGAAGAACCCTTTGCCATCGTTCCAGCCGGCCTTCTCGTATTCTACCGTTTCAGCCGAAGTCGCAAGAGGATTGGCATAAGACCAGTCTATCTTAGGAGAATATTTCCAGAAAACCTGGGCATCTACCTTTACTTCGCCTTTCCTCAGGTTCTTTCCGCTTTTTGTCGTGACTACGATGACGCCGTTTGCCGAGCGGGCTCCCCAGATGGAAGCGGCTGCAGCATCCTTAAGGATGGAAACGCTCTCGACGTCGTTAGGGTTGATGGTGCTGAAGCTACCCTGGATAGGGAAGCCGTCGACGACGACCAGAGGTTGGGCGTTTGCCATCAGACTAGTCTGTCCGCGAACTTGGAATGTGACGTTGCCATCTGCGTCAGTCGTGCTCTGTACGCCGGCAGTGGTGCCTACAAGACGCTGAGCGATATTGGATGAAGGCTTCTCAAGCTGCTCGGTCTTGACGATGTTGAAAGATCCGGTAGCGCGTTCCTTGGAAATAGTCTGATATCCTGTCACGACTACATCATCGAGAGAGACGACGTCGGATTTCATAACTACATTCACTACGCGCCTGTTGTCGGCTCTGGCAGTGGCAGTCTGCATTCCAAGAAAGGAGAATGTCAGCAAATCCTTGGCTGATGCATTGATGAAATAATGTCCGTTGGTGTCGGTAATGGCGTTGTTGCCGCTCTCTGAAGTCACATAGACTCCTGCAAGAGGCTCCCCTCCGTCATCGTACACATTGCCTGACACGAATCCGGCAACTGCAGCCACCGGCTTTTTTTCCTGATTCTTCGGGGAAAGCATGATGAGCTTGTCAGAAATCTGGTAGACGATGCCGGTGCCGGCGAAAACTTTGTCGAGGACATCCTTCAGAGGTTCATTGGTCGCCTTGACGGTAATGAGTTGGTTGGCATCTACAATCGTTGTGTTGTAGACGAACTTGTAGTCTGTCTGGTCTTGAATCGTCTTCAGGACAGTCTTCAAAGGCTGCCGGTCCGCGGAAACTGTTACGTTCTGCGCGAACGAAGTGAAGGATGTCAAAGTGCAGACTAAGAGAAAAATGACTAATTTCTTCATGTCGCTTGGTTAAAAAGTTTGATTAACTTGACGCTCATAGTACAACGAAAGGGAATCTCTCCCCTCAATTATTTGATGAAATTTGTCGGAATAAAACCAGCTAATAGAGAGTAACGGACTTGCCGTCGATGGAATAAGACACTTTGGAAGTAATCTTTATAGCGTCCAGCACCTGATTGATGGATTCGGACTTGAACTCGGCAGTATACCTGAATCTTGAAATGGACGGATCATTTACAGTTATGTCGACTCCGTACCACCTTTCGAGCTTTCTTATCACTTCGTCCATAGGAGTATCGTCGAAGATCAATTCGCCGTCCTTCCAGGCAGTAGTGGTGTGGATCGCTTCAGGATGCTTTGCGCTCTTGGCGGTGGCAGCATTGTTTGCAAAAGGTATGACAATCTCCTCCCCTCCACTTACTTCCGTCTTCGAAAGGTCTGCATCCTTCTGCAGAGTAAGGATTCCGGAGACCATCGTAAGTTTGAAAGCAGGATCGTTCTTGTAGCAGGAAAGGTTGAAGGAAGTGCCTGTAATCTTGAGGGTAATCCCTGCAGGAGTCTTGATGAAGAAAGGCCATTCCTTATTCGAGACTATTTCAAAATAGCCCTCGCCGTCAAGGACCGCTGTTCGGGCAGAGCCGTCGAACCTTGCAGGAAACTCGAACTGGCTGCCGCTGTTAAGCCAGACCTTCGAGCCGTCAGGAAGGTCAATGTAACCCTTGGTGCCCGGATTTACATAGTACTTGAGCATGGCATCATGCTGCTTCTCGACTATGGCAGAATATGTCTTTGGAGTGCTGCGTCTGGCATTGAACCCGGAAACGGAGTCATATATGAAATAAAGGAAGAGGGGAATGGCAAGGATGGCGGCAATCCTGACAAGTGTGGAGAGAGCTCTGCTCCTGCCCTTTGGGGCGCGCGTAGCATTGGAAGGGACGGAAGCCTGTTCGGGACGCTCGTACATTGCAAGGCCTTCCTGGGAATATGGGAGGTGCGAGAGGACGTACTCGTTCTTTACGCGCGAATACTGCCTTGACAGCTCTTCGTCAGAGGCCAGACTGTCGAAAAATGCATTGTGCTCCTCTTCCGTACAGCGCCCCTCGATTATCCTTATTATGTATTCCTTATCCATCGCAACTATAAATACAACTTATTTACCCTTTACCCTTTTTTTATTTAGAAAAACAGAAGCATCGTCAAATAATCTTTCAATTTCGACTTGAAAGTCTTTAAGGCTATTTTAATCTTGTACTCGACAGATTTCACCGACACCCCCTTCCTATCGGCGATTTCCTGATAGGTGAGGCCATACTCGCGGTTCATCATGAAACAATCTTTCACATCTTCCGGCAGTCCTGCATAAGTCTTCGATATGAGGTCGCGTAGAGTCAGCGCTTCCAGCATGTCGTCGAGGGATTCGTCGCTCAATGCCTTGATGTTGGCGTCAAGTTCGCCGGAATAGACGTTATGAAGCTTGAAAGAATTGGACTTAAGAAGATTCAATGTCTTGTTCCTGGCAGTAACATAAAGGTATGCGCGAAGATTGCGGTCAGGGTCGATGTTTTCACGATTTATCCAGACGCTTAGCAAAGATTCCTGGGCGATGTCCGCTGCGATATCGGCATTGTCAACGTACTGTCTGACAAAATAGACTACATTGCCGAACTCCGCTTCGTAGAGCACACGAAACGCCTGCTCGTCGCCTTTTCTTATTTGTTCAGACAAATCATCCATTTGAGCGCAAAGATAATTATTTTGACAATGCTTTTTGAAAGCGCTTCTATAATAATAATCATTATAAATAAGTATTTTTACTTACCTTTATTGCAGACAAAGAAAGACTATAATATTTCAATACTTACCCAATTCCATTCTATTAAAAATTATTTTTCACTTTGATTGCCTTGGTGTTTACATTAAGTGCTTTGGCACAAACGTCTGTTGTCAGAGGTAAAGTTATCGATGCAAACAATCAGCCGGTCAATTCGACGAACTGGAAAAGAGGATAGACAGCACCTACACCAACGGAGGAAGCAATTTCAAGGGTATCGGCGCCACTCTCGAAGGATTCGACTGCAACCCGTACGTCTACGAGTACGTACTTGAAAAGGCATGGGACACGACCGAACCGAAGAGCATCGCAATCGCGACTCGATGAAGATCATTTCCACTGAAATGCTCGACATCCTGGACGACGTCGACACCCTTCTAGGCACCCAGACCTACTTCCTCGTCGAGAAATGGATCAGCGACGCCCGCTCATGGGGAGCATCTCCTGCCGAACAGGACTACTTCGAATCCAACGCCAGGAACATTCTCACCACCTGGAGCGACAAGGACCAGCTTCTGAACTACTATGCCTGCCGTACCTGGAACGGCCTGGTCAAGACCTTCTACAAGATGCGCTGGCAGAAGTTCTTCGATGCCGAGTGGGATGATGCCCACTACAAGGCATACAGCGACGACGTGACCACCTTCGAAAAGGACTGGTGGGAGAAGCGCATCGGCCACTTTACTGCAGTTCCTGTCGGCGACAGCCGCACCCTCGCCAAGAAAATCTACGAGAAGTACAAGGACAGAATCTGATTCGCGCCGCGCCGCGCAGAGTGCGCAAGGGGGCTAGAGAGCTTCGAGGGCGGCGAAGTCGATGACCGGGGCAGAGCCGCCGGAGGCGCCGCTGGAAGTGCGAGTGAACATGGTGCCGTATTCTGTTTAATCATTGAAGAAGCCGCAATGCTTCAGTATCAGCTCATCGCCCTACGGTGCCGAAGCAGTCGACGCGCCCACTGATTCTTGAAATGCACCTCGGTGGTATAGATGCTCGACTCGGGCATGAAACATTCGAGGAACGAATGAGCGCCTTTATACCATGTATTTGTCTGAGGCCGCTTGAAGGATGCCAGAAGATGCCAAGTCCCGGTCTCGTCGCAGAAGTATCCGGTGTAGTCCGTGCCACTCTTCCCATCGGGACGGATGTGCACAAGAGTCTTATAGATCTTGCCCGCTTTCCAAGGGTAAGTCATGAAGCTCTGCCCTCCCGAGCCTTCTCCTCCGAAGTCCTGAACGGTCACTCCCGCTCCCTTACGTAGCATTGTAACCTTCATGCTGTCAGGAATCTCGCCCGGCTTGTCGGTTTCATAAGGGCTCCATACCGAGAAGAGCACGCTGTTTGGAGCGTCGTCGTGAGTCTGGATTCCCATATAGCCCTGATTGAAGCCGGTCAGCATGTAATATGTGCAAGGGACATCGGATCCTTCCGGAAAGAAGCCTTCATTTGAAAAAATTGAGACTACGCCCAGAGGTACTCCGGATAGACACCGGAATCAATGAGCCTGCGGATCTTCTCCACGACGTCAGGGCGGTCTTCCTTATAGGTCACGCCGAACCATTTGGCCTCGCATGGAAGCACCTTCAGCCTTATGGTGCCTGCCTTGATAAGTTTGTTGACAACGTAAGGGATGTAGAATTCGGCCTTCAGGTTATCCATGTTCTCTGTCAGGAAACTCTTGAAGATTTCCGCCGAATAATCGAAATACTCCGGCGTGAAGCCCCAGATATTCATCGACACAAGGCATTCTGGATCCAATGCCGTGCGTTTGCCTTCGTCGTCGGAGCCGACCTTGTTGTCGTCGTAGCGCTTGATCCCCAGAGTCTCGACGACGTCCTGCAGGTAATTCTCCGAATCCATCTTGCAGACGCCGCGCGAAACCGTACCGAAATCAGACAATGTATTCCGCAGCTTATAGCCGACCATACAGTATTCGTCCTTCTTCCCTTCGTTCGAGCGTAGGAAATCCGCTACTTCCTGATATGACTCCTTGCCGTAAAAATCGTCCGAATTTATGACTGCGAAAGGTTCGTTTATGCAGCTCTGCCCCATCATTACGGCATGGTTCGTGCCCCATGGCTTCGTGCGGCCTTCCGGAATCATGTAGCCGTAAGGTATGTAATCCAGTTCCTGGAACGCAAATTCCACTTCAATGCGGCCGCCGAAGCGGTTGACAGAGAATATCTTCTTGAAATCTTCCTCGAACTGATGGCGTATGACGAACACCACCTTGCCGAATCCGGCGCGGATGGCATCATAAATCGAATAATCGATGATAGCTTCCCCTCCCGGGCCCATAGGATCCATCTGTTTGAGGGAACCGTAACGTGATCCCATGCCCGCTGCCAATACCAATAATGTAGGTTTCATCTTATTATGTAATTAATTGTTATGCATTCCCAAAAGCGCGCGGATGTCCATCTTCGCCTGTTTCCAGCGTGGAACGTCGATCTTCGCGCCCGTCACTTCCACCGCCTTTGCGGCGATTATCGAGCCCACCTCGCCGCACTGCCTGATGGAAGCTCCAAGCGAATGCGCGTAAAGGAAGCCCGCCGCATAAGTGTCGCCTGCCCCTGTGGCGTCGATGGTCTTCGCCGGAACCGCCTTTATCGGATAGAAGTCCTCGCCGCACTTTATGAGCGACCCCTCCTTGCCTATCTTGACGACGGCTATCTTGCACATCTTCGCTATGGCATTCACCGCCTCGCGCGGCTTTAAGCGCGTAAAGGCCTCTGCCTCAAGCTCATTTGCAAAGACGATGTCCACGTAGTTCTGCACTATGTCGTGCAGGAACATATTGTTCGAGTCTACAACGTTGTAGCTTGCCATATCGATGGATATGATCATCTTGTGATCCTTCGCCATCTCGACGGCCCTGCGCAGCAGTGGCTGGTTCTGAACAAGGTAGCCTTCTATGTGGAAATAGTCGTAGCCTTCGAAACACTCGGGTCTCAGGTCTTTCGGTTCCAGCTCGAGGGCAGCTCCCAGGTAAGTTGCGAAGGTGCGCTCTGCATTGGTCCCGGTTATGAAGTCAATGCAACGCCCGGAGGATTCCTTTCCCAGCAGCAGGATCGGCTTGACTCCGTTACGCTCCATGTCGCTCTTGAAGAGCGAGCCCAGCTCGTCGTCGCCGACCTTTCCTATGAAGCCTGCCGGCATGCCGAAGATGGAGGCATCGCAGATGGTGTTCGCTGCAGAGCCGCCGGCGACGTACTGCGCCCCCATTGGCTTTATGAGCTTCCAGATCTTGTCGCCGGTTTCCTCATCCACGTGCTGCATGCTGCCCAGAGGCAGATGGAACTTTTGCAGGAGCGAGTCGTTGGGGAGCCTTACGATTATGTCAGTCAGGGCATTGCCGATGCCAAGTATGCTTTTCATCACGGAGAAGTGTTTATCCGTGCGAATTTACGAAAAATACGTAAGTTTGCAGCCGATATGACAGAGAAGGCGAAAAAGATTATACTTTACACGGTGTCGCTGGCGCTTGCGGCGGTACTGCTCTATTTTGCCTTCAGGGGCATAGACTGGAAGGATTTTTGGATAACGCTGGGCAAATGCAACTGGTGGTGGATCATCGGCGGGATGATAGCGGCCTGGCTTGCCATCTGGCTGCGCGGAATGCGCTGGCAGCTGCTTTTCGTGCCTCTCAACAAGGATGTGAAGACCGTAGAATGTTACGACTCCTACTCCATCGGCTATATGGTGAACATGGCGCTTCCAAGGGCGGGTGAAATCGCAAAGTGCGGAATCATGGCATTGACCAAGAAGGTCACATTCGAGGCCTCGCTCGGCACGATGGTCGTCGAACGCGCCTGCGACGTCATTGTCATCCTGGTATCCTTCATAATAATGGCCTTCTTCACGCGCTTCGGCGGATTCCTGGTCGACAGGATCTGGAAGCCGGCATTGGCAGGCCACGCCACAGGGCTCTGGATAGTCCTCGGAATCCTGGTATTCTGCATTGCGCTTTACATTGTCTGCAGGATCAACAGGAAATGGCTGCTGGAGCACAGCAAGTTCTACCAGAAGGTCCACAAGTTCTGGATGGGGCTGGTCGACGGCCTGAAGACCGTCGGCACGATGAAGCACAAGCGGGCCTTCATCCTCGATACGCTGCTGATCTGGGTCTGCTACTGGTTCATGAGCTGGGCGATAATCAAGGCGATGCCGGGAATGGAATCGCTGAACATCATGGACGCGCTCTTCCTGTCGCTCGTCGGCACCATCGGCTGGGCCGTGCCTGTCCAAGGCGGCTTCGGGGCATACCACTTCATCGTCAGCCAGACTCTGCTTCCGATCTACGGCATTCCGCTCGAGACCGGACTGATCTTCGCCACCCTGAACCATGAATCCGAAATCATCGTGATGCTGATAGCCGGCATCTTCTCCCTGGTCAATGTCTACCTCATCACGCCTGCCATGCGCAAGCGTGAACCCGCCACGCTCTAGAAATTATAACCGACTCCTATTCCCAGCAAGCCTACCGACGAATTTGCTACTGAGGTTATATTGACGTTGAAATATTCCATATATGCGGAGAAGTGGCTGAAGTCCAAGCCGAACGCCAACGAGCCAAAATGATATAAGAAGACTCCGTTCATCAAGTAAAGCGACGGCCCTACCTTTGCCTTGACGAAAGGGCTGATCTTCTCGTTCTTGAAATTATACTTGACAGCCAATGCAGGATTGAGCAATGCACCGCCGCCGCAAAAAAGGCTCCCAATGTCGAAGCCTACATATAATCCATCACCCCAGGAATAGCCAACGTTGGCCGATAGTTCCCCGAAGAAAATATCTTTGTTAAAAAGAACCGCCGTCGCCCCTGAAGAGCAAAGCAATGAGCCTTCAAACCCGAAATGCGTACATCTTTTAAAATTGCAGTTATTCGCGACGTCTTGAGCGCTGACATTCACTGTAAGCGCAAGACAAAGGAGCAAGACAAACAACCTGATTGAATGTTTCATGCTAATGTTAGTTTGGTTATTTCTCAAATTTACAATTAATATCCTGATATTCAAAATACGTTATGATAAGCTATAGAAATTTGGTCTCTATCGTTTCCTTATGCAAATTTCAGAAAAGGAAACGGATTTACCCACCAATTGATAGGTATAAAAACTTACACGGGCAATGTATTAAAGTGCTATAAACCAACCGTATAGATGCATTTTAAAATGCGATAATCTTACACAGATACAATAACCTGAAAAACAGGATGCTAGATGTATAATATTAGCTAAATGGCATATTTTGAAATGCTCTCGAGGAACGCATTCAAAGAATCGCCATTACTGATGCCGAAAATTTCCTTAATTCTTGCACGCCGACGATAAACAGTATTCGGCGTCATCCTCTCCTCAGAGAAGAGAGCACATATTTCATCGGCCTTGAATCCTAAACTTTCAAGACAGCAAATGCTGATGTCTTTTCTCGTCAATTTCTTGCCATACTTTTGTTTCAGCGTGTCCAAGACACCGTCAAAACGAGTATTGACGACGGCATACAAATCATCGAATAGCTCAGAGTCCTTTTCGCCAATCTTTAGCACTTCGTCAATTTTCTTTGACATCAGGACTTTATCATTCTCCGAATATTGATATGAAATTGCTGCAATCCTGTTTATCGCATTGATGCGCTTTCCCAAAGCGTCTTTGAGATGCTTCTCGGAGATATCCTTCTCATCAAGCATAGCAGAAAGGCGATCGTTCGAGATCGACAAGTCCTTGACGACTCGACAATATTCTTGAATATCCTCATTCTTCCTTCTAATAGCAAATATGGCACTTGCTACTGTAATAGAGAGGGCTAAGATTATTATTAAAAGACAAAGGACCTCTGTCTTTCTCTTTTGCTGAAGACGATAATTGGCAAATTCCAATCTGGATTTGTCGTACTTGCTTTCAGATGCAGCAAGATTATCTTTCAACCTGCGAGTGAACAGAGAATTCGAAAGTAGGTTGAATTGTTCATACATCTCAAGTGCATCAGAAAGACGTCCTTGACTTTTATAAATCTTGTAGAGATTATAAGATGCTATTGCCTTGTAATCAAGAGATGTATCAGAAAGTACTGGAAGTAATAGCTCTTCAGAGTCGCTATCCTTCCCTTCCGACATCAGTAGAACAGCAAGTTCAGTTTTGTACTTGGTTGATTGTGCATCATTCACAAGGCCTGCTATGCCCTTGCGATACAACTCTATTGCCTTTGAGTATTCAGGGATGAGATAATAGGCAAAAGCCTCCTTACATAGTAAATCAGATGCATAAGCAGTATCTTTTCTAGCATAGGCAGAGTCAATGCAACCCTCATATTCCTTCGATGCCTCAACATACTGTTTCATCTGGAGCATAGTCGATGCTATCATCTCTCTTTCATAATCAGCGAATTCGTATTTGGCTGCAGAGATAAAAGCCGATCTTGAGGCAGAATAGCATTCAAGTGACTTGTCAAAGACGACCGCGTTATAATAAAGATCACCCAACTTGTTAGAAGAGAGTCCTACCGTAATGAAATCGCCATTTTTTTCAGCATAATCTTTCGCTTCAAGGAAAAGGCTTGCGGCATATTCATTGTCACCTGCGTTTTGAGCAATCCGCCCATGATAATAAGCAGCCAGAGCATGATTTCGATCATCGTTGAGGTGACGATAATAATCGTATGCTATCTTGGTCAAGGAGTCACTGTCGGATTCAGTACCTTCCTTGTCAAGCGCCTGAGACATCAGAAGCGAATATCGCGCAATGTCGGAGCGACTGGAAAGAGATGCCCTGGCGACGGAGCGAAGGATGGACAAGGCGCTGTCGGGATGGCTCTGCATCAGAGAATCGGCAGAGTCAAACGCGATTCTCGCCTTGCTGTTGCCCGCGCAGGAGCAGAGGGCAACCGCGAGCAGCGAGAGTACGACTATATTGAGCGATCTTGCTTTCATTCAGTAAGATTAGGCTATTGGAGCTCGAGGATGACGGCGGTCTTCGAAGGAACTTTAAGCGAATCGGTAAGTGGGAACGTGTTGCCGGCGACGATGTCGCGGGCCTTCCTTGCATTGCCGAGGGCCTCGGAATAATGGCTCCAGTCCTTGATGGTGCAAGGATAGTTGGCATTGTTCACGATGGTCAGTACGGAAGGAGAGCCTTGGAGACGGCGGACATAGACGTATAGGTTGCTGTCGGTGGGACGATAGTGGAGCATGTCGCCGGACTGGAGGGCCGGAGAGTGCTTGCGGTAGTTGAAGACTGCGGTGGTGAAGTCGAGGACGTCCTGCTGCGCCTTGGTGCGGTTCTTGCCGGTAAAGAGGTTCTGGCGGTCACCCTCCCAGCCTCCCGGGAAGTCGATGCGGTCGTGCGGGTCGCCGGTCTGGCCGTCTACAGGCTCGAAGAGCTGCTCGTCGCCGACGTAGAGCTGCGGTGTGCCGCGAAGCGTTGCCATTAGGGCCATGGCCATCTTGACGCGCTGCGGATCGCTGCCGAGCTGGTAGGAAAGGCGGCGGGTGTCGTGGTTGGTGGCGAAAAGCAGCAGGGAGCGCGGGTCATTGTAGACAAAATCCTGGGCTGCCACGTTATAGACCTTCTGCATCCCTTCGCCCCAGGCAGGGTGAGCCTCGTTGTCGTTCAATGCAGGGATGATGGCAAAGCACATCGGGAAGTCCATCACTGACGGGAGATGGGACGTATAGCCGTCGGAGTTCACGTGGGCACCCTCCCAATAGGCGACGGTGGAAGGGTAATCGACCCAGCACTCGCCGACGATGTTGATGTTCGGATATTCGTTGCGGATGGATGCGACCCAGTCGGAGATGGCGTATTTGTCGCTGTAAGGAAAAGTGTCGACGCGCAGGCCGTCGAGGTCGGCGTATTCAATCCACCATACCGCCCACTGCTTGAAATACTGCAGGGTAAAGGCGTTGCAGAGGTTCATGTCGGCCATGGAGCGGTCGAACCAGCCGCGCGAATTCAGCTCGCTGTCGTATTTGCTGGCGTGAGGGTCGGACTCGGTGGGGATGGCGAAGTTGGAGCGCGTGAAAACGGGGAACTGGTTTATCCAGTCGCCGAAAGGCAGGTCCTTCATCCACCAATGCGAAGTGCTGCAGTGGTTCGGGACCATGTCCATTATGAACTTCATTCCCTTTTCGTGTGACAATGCGACCATCTGCCTGTAAAGGTCGTTTGAGCCGAAGCGGGGGTCGACCAGGTAATAGTCGGAGCAGGCGTAGCCGTGGTAGGAGCCGTATTTGTCGTTGTCGAAGAGAAGAGGAGTCGGCCAGATGCAGGTGACGCCTAGGGACTGGATGTAGTCGAGATGGTCCATGATGCCCTTGATGTCGCCGCCGTGGCGGGAAATGGCGAGCGCGCGGCGGGCAGCCTCGTTCAAGCCGGGAATGGAGTCGTTGGACGGGTCTCCGTTTGCGAAGCGGTCGGGCATCAGCAGATAGATCAGGTCGGCGGAAGAATAGCTCTTGCGTTCGGCAGAGCCCTTGCGGCGTGCCTGAAGCTGATATGAGAACTTGAGGGTCTGCCCCTCGCCGCACTTCACATTGAACTTGAGTTCCTGAGGCTTGGCTGTTTCGGAAACGGACATGTCCACGAAGAGGTAGTTCGTACTTTCGGCAGAGTGCACGGCCTTGACTTCCACGCCTTCGACGGGTTCGGAAAGAGTCACCTCGGCGCCGGAAAGGTTACTGCCATGGACCATAAGCTGCAATGGCGTCTTCATCCCAACCCACCAGGAAGGGGGTTCGACGCGGTCAATGCCTGCCGCAGCAGGCTTCTGGACCTTCTTGCGTCCGGAATCTGCTGCAGGAAGCGCTGTGGTGCCTAAAACTGCCATTGACAATGCTGCGATCAGAGCGATGCTTCTCGGTTTCATGCTGAGCGTTTAATTGACTTTGGTGCCTTCGCGCTTGGCATTCGGGTCGCCGGTGGAGAAGATGACGCGGTAGCCGTAAGGAGGAAGGTCGAATTCGGTGTCGGAGGTGGTCATCCTCTCGCCGAGGTTGCAGACCACCTGTTCTGAGGAGAAGTTGAAGACAGCAAGGCAGAGATCGCCGGAAAGTTCACGCTCCATAGCGAAAACCTGCTGCGGCTTGTCGTTCTCGATTACGTACATCAAGCCGCCTGAAGGCATTGCCCAAAGGCAAGGGTGAGCGTTGCGGTCGGCTATGAGGTTCTTGTAGAAGACGGTCATCGAATCCTTGTCGGCAGTCCAGTCGATGGTGTCCTTTTCGAAGAAGCTCAGGCGCTTGTCTAGCGAGACTTCCTCGCCTGAATAGATTAGAGGCATTCCGGGGAGGACGAACGAAAGGACTGCGAATTCCTTGGAGGCGGCGCCGTAAAGCTCGCGGGTGCTGCCGGTCCAGGAGTTCTGGTCGTGGTTGTTGGTGAAATGCATCGGAATCGTATTCAAAGGCATCTTAGTGGAGTCTTCGTAAGAGATGAAGAACTTCGCCAGGGAGTCGGCGGTGACTTTGCCGGCAGCGACGTCATAAGTCAGGTGCATCAGGTTCCAGGAATAGTACGCGTCAAAGGACTTCTGCTGAAGCTCAGGCTTTTCCGCCTCGGCAAGGAAGAAGATGTCCGGCTTGACTGCGCGGAGGGCCTTTGTGGCCTTGTCCCAGAACTTGGTGGGAACCTCGCCGGCGACGTCGCAGCGGAAGCCGTCGATGCCGCAATTGGTTATCCAGTACTTCATGGCGTCGATCATCGCGTTCTGGAGCGAGTCGTTGGAGTAGTCGAGCTTGGCCGTATCGTTCCAGTCCGCAGCAACTGCCAGCGAATCGCCGGCGTGGACGTACCAGTCGGGATGCTGCGTGGTCCAGACGGCATCGCGGGAAGTGTGGTTCGCCACCCAGTCGAGAATGACCTTCATTCCCTTGGCGTGACAGGAATCGACCACTGCCTTGAAATCTTCGGCAGTGCCGAACTCGCGGTTCACCGAATAATAGTCCTTGACTGAGTAATAGCTGCCCAGGGTACCCTTGCGTGCGACCTCTCCGATAGGATTGATCGGCATGAACCAGAGTATCTTGATTCCAAGCTCGCTGAGTCTGTCGATGTGCTTCGAGAAGGCTGCGAAAGTGCCTTCAGGAGTGTATTGGCGGACATTGACTTCGTAGATTACGCCGCTTTCAGCCCAGTCCGGATGGGTGACTTCGGTGATGGGATACTGTGACTTCGGCTTGCAGCCTGTCAGGAGCACTAAAAGAAGAAGCGGTAAAGCGTAAACAAAGCGTTTCATGATGGTTATAGTTTAATTTATGATTATCGAATAGGAAAGAGGGGCTATGGAAATGTCCACATTTGCAGAGCCGTCCAGCATAAGCCCTTCGGGCAATGCCACGCTCTGCTCGAAAGCCGTCGTCCTGGACTTGTTCAGGCCGCAGATTACGAACTTGCCCATATAGCTGCGAAGGTAGACCAGCACGTCGTCAGTGACGACGAGCGGGAAGCAGTCGCCGTAAATAAGAGGGAGCGAGCCGGCGCGCGTCTTGATAAGTTCCCTGGTTTCAGCAAGAAGATGCTCTTCGTGCGGATTGAGGCCGCTGAAGCGCATCCAGCGGCGATTGTCAGGATCGTTCGCGCCGCCCTGGCCGAACTCGTCGCCGTAATAGATGCAAGGCACGCCCGGAAGCGTCATGTTCATCGCCTCAAGCATTGCCATCAGGTGGTAGGCGGAAGTGTCGGCCACTTCGATGTCGCGGAACCAGCCCGCCTCCTTCCAGTCTTCGCCCTTTTTCAGGTCGCCTCCTGCGATGGAGGTGTAGCGCGCCCTATCCTGATTGCCGGTGATGTAGCCCATCAGGTTATGGTAGCCGTAAGTGTTCAATGAGCTGTTGACGGTGTTCCAAAGATTCTTGAAGCTGCCGGCAGTGTCGGTAGTGGCGGCGATGTAGCTGTCATAGACATTGAAGTCAAACTGACCGTCCATCATTCCTGGCTTGACGTAAGAGTTGATGAGCTCGAGGGAACCGTAGGTCTCCCCTATCTGATAGATGCTCCTGTCGGCAGGCAGCGAGTCGAGGATCTTGCGCGTCAACATTCTCCAGTAGACTTCCGGAATGTGCTTGGTGGCGTCGTGGCGGTAACCGTCGAAGTCGAAGTTCTTCATCCAGAACAGGGCGGAATCGGTCATCGGCTTGTAGACGTAATCCTTTTCCAGGTCGAGGGAAGGTATGTGCTTGTCGAACCAGGTCGTAAGGCGGAACTCGTCCCACAGTTGGAAATTCGGGCGGCCGTCGGGTGTCACGTCAGGAGTAACCCAGTCAGGATGGGCCTTCAAGGTAGGGCTGTTGATGTGCAGGTGGTTCGAGACATAGTCAAGGATCACGTTCTTGTTGTCGGCGTGTGCGTCGGCAAGGAATCCCTTCAGTTCATCGGCGGTGCCGAACCGTTTGTCGACTGCAGTGGCGTATATCGGCCAATAGCCGTGGTAGCCGCTGAACTGCGTCTTCGGCTTGTAGATCTGTCCCCAGGCATCATAAGGGTTCTGCGTCACAGGAGAGATCCATATCGTGTTGATTCCTAGAGAGTCGAAATATCCGGACTTCAGCACCTGGTCTATCCCGGCGATGTCGCCGCCGTAATAATCCACCCTCGGAAGGACGTCCGGCACATTGAGCTTTTTGGTATTAGAGGTGTCGCCGTCCTTGAAGCGGTCGATCATAAGGAAATACATTATCTGGGCGCGCTTGTCGGTGCGGTCGAGCTCGCTGATGTCAGAGACCACTTCTCCATAGTCCAGAGGCACCAGCACATCGTTTCCGATTCCGTGCTCGTTGGCGGCATAGACCCTGATGTACGAGCGCTTGAAACGCTTGGCATTGGCAGGGACTGTGACCTGCACTTCGGTGCCGCTAAGCTTCTTGAAGAACTTCTTCCCCATCAGGGTATTCTGCCACAGCACCGCAATGTCGCTCTGTCCGTTGGCAATCACGAGATTGAACTTATCCTTAGTCCCTTCAATGCTCCGCGTGGTGAGGAGCGGGACGCGGCTGCCATCAAGGCCGGCCTGCTTGAACCCGGTCCTGTTGAAGACGATCAGCTCGCCTGTCTGCTTCCCCTCGTGGACATCCAACAGGGAAATCAAGTGCATCGCCGAATCGGCCTTGATCGTGACCGTGTCCATCTTGGAGAGCTTCGGGAAATAGTCCCTGAGGATGACTGAAATGCTGTCAGATGCAATGACGCACGGAGTGGCGAGGGGGGCGTCGTCGAAGGCGGACTGGCTTGGCAGAGAAGGCGAGCCACAGGCTGAAAGGAAGAAGAGGGCTGCGCCAAGCATTGACAAGGAACTGATATGCTTCATTTTGTTGGTGTTTTATTCGAACTATAAAAATAATGAATAATCGACGCATTCGCAAAAAAGCGGGTGCGCCGATTCTTTCATCCGTTATAAAGCCGTCATTCAGCGGCAGTTACTGTCATAGTTTCAGCAGTGGAATCGTAAGCGACGTTGTACTTACTGTCGTTGGCAGGGACCTTGACATTGGCACCGCCGTTTGCAACGGTGAAGGCAGTTCCAAGGGTGCAGGTGTAGGCATCCTTCTCGGCAGAACCGCGATTGACGTCCCAAGCATTGTTCCAACGGATCTTGAACTCGCCGCCAATGGTGACGGGATCGATGGTGGACCACTTGCCTGCAGCGGTCTCTGCCAATCTAGGATCGACTGCAGCGTCCCAGTTCGTTCCGTTGACGACTCCGACTACGCCCCAGCCGCATCTCTGCAGCGTGATGGTTTCAGCGGTTGCATCGTAAACGAAACGGTACCAGCCGACTTCAGGAGCGGAGAAGTTCTTGCCGTTCTGGGCGACGGATTCTGCGGTCAGAGGCGTAAGCTGATAAGGCTCAGTGCTGCCTGCATCGCCGCGGTTGATGTCCCAGCCACCATTCCAGCGGATCTTGAACTGTCCGTCTGCGATGGTCAGGAAAGGATCGCTTGTCCAGACGTTGTCGCTTGTAAGCTTGAGATATGCGACGTCAGATACCCAGTTGTTGTCGGTGAACGCTCCGATTACGCCCCAGCCGACGAGATATATCTGTTCGCGGTTGGCATCGTAGACGACAGTGTAGGTGCCGTCAGACGGAACTGTGACATTGTCTCCGTCCTGGACTACGGCTACAGCCTTCCCGGTTATGAGGGCTGCATCGGCGCTGCCCTTCACGGCACCTCTGTTGGTGCCCCAGTCGTGGTTGAAACGGACTTTGAAACCGGTATTTGCCGTTATGGCCGTAGGGTCGCTGACCCAGAGGCCCTTCGACTTTTCGGTCATGAAGTGGTCGTTGTTCCAGTCTCCGCCTACTCCGATGAGGGACCAGGTGTTGCTTGGAAGAGCATTGTTGACGGTGACCGTGTTGGCGTTGGCATCATAGACGACGACGTACTTGGCGTCAACGGTAGGGACATTAAGGTTCCCGCCTCCTGCAGAAGGAGTGAAAGGGGTGCCGACGGTGACGGTATAAGGATCCCCTGTAGGGCCTCCCAAATTGGTATCCCATCCGGAATTGTAACGGAGCTTGAATTCGCCGTTGATGGCGATCGCACCGCTCGTCCAGACGCCGTCGTCCTCATTCATGTAGAAGTCGGTATCCCAGGAGGTACCTTCCACCTTTCCGATTACAGACCATTTGTTTGCCATCGAATTGACGGTGACGGTTTCCGCCTTGGTGTCATAAGATATCACGTAGATGCCTGCATCGGCGATCTTGAAGTTGTTGCCGGGGTGTTTTGCAGGCATCGCCTCGCCGACTATGACGGTGCCGTCGTCAGCGGCGGAACCTGCAACGTTTGCATCGCCCCAGTCATTGTTGAAGCGTAACTTGAACTGTTTCCCATCCCCGAAAGTCAAGGCCGCACTGGTCCAGACATCGCCGTTCTGGGTCATATAGTAATCGGTGTCCCAATTCGAGTCGCCTACCTCACCTATTACCGACCATTCGTTCTCCGGATTTGAAGGTTCCGGATTGACACTTCCACCTTCGGTAGTGCCATAAGCCGATTCGCTGACCGTACATACGGGAGCCGACCAGTTGTTCAGGTCGAGATAGATGCGGAACTTGCCGGCATCGATAGGGATGTCGCCGCCCCCCTGAGTCAAGGCAGTCTTTTCACCGCCCCAGTTTACAGTCCAGGCTCCGTCTACGCGGAATTTGAAGGCAGTGGCAGCAGCCACGTCTACATCGACATAGAAGCGTTGCTTATAAGAGGTGTAAGCCATTACGACATCATTGTCCCAATCTCCTGCAAGACCGATGACTCCCACCTTGTCGAATCCGAGGTAATTTGTGAAGAGCAGGGAGTTCTTGTTGAAGCCGAAGCAATAGAATTCGTGGCCGGTATAGTTGGTGATGTTGTCGTTGGAAGCGTTCAGCAATGTTGTGGAAGCAGGATCGACATCCGCAGAGACGGAAGCGACGCCCCAGTTGCCGGTATCATTGCTCCAGCTTGCAGCGCCTGTAAGTTTGAATGCGTTTGCAGCATGGTCGGTACCGAAATCGACGCAACCGGAATACTTGACGTCATCCTCAGCATAGTTGTAGAGGAAGAGAGCCTTGTCGTGGCTCCAGCCGTTGAAGCTGCCGAGTACCCATACAGTGCCGTAAGTCTTTTCAGACAGGTAGGCGGTCAGATTCGAGCTGACGGTGTTTGAAACCAGCTGATATTTGGTCTGTTCTGTGCCGGTCATAGTGGCTATGAGCCTGAAGTCGATGGCCTTTGCAACGCCAGCCTCGCAGCCGAGTGAAATCAGGACATTGTTCATGTCCTTGGAAGCTACTGTGATTCCGGTGGTTCCGGTCTTGGTCTTGTCTGAGGTCAGGGTTCCGAGGGAATAGGCCTTCTGGAAATCGTTGCCGGAAAGGCAAACCATAAGTTTATAGGTAGTCGCTATAGGAATGCCCCAATTCGCCTCAGTGAAAGTGAAGGTCGTCATTGTCTCGCCTTCGACCATTGTGTATGCAGTGTCTATCTTGGAAAGGACAGGAGCGACGGCATTATCAGGATAATATACGGGATCCAGTGCGGGATCTACGCAGGCGGCTGCCGCAAAAGCCAGCATTGAAACCGCCAATATGTTGATGATCTTTTTCATAATACTAGTAGCCAGCATTTTGAGTCAGTTTGGAGTTGGCGTTCACTTCTGAAGCGGGAATAGGCATCAGATTGAAGTGGGAATCCACTGCCTGGCCTTCGTAGACGCCGCCCTTCCATTGCCAGAGATAATCGTTGGTCGTGAACTTGCCGAAGCGGATGAGGTCCGAGCGACGGAAGTTCTCCCAATAGAGTTCGCGTCCGCGTTCATCGAGGATGTTGTCAAGGGTGATCTTGTTGACAGCGTCGAGCCCTGCACGGGTGTGGACATCGTTATAAGCTGCAAGTCCTTCTGCGCTTACGCTGCCGTTTGCACGGAGTTCAGCCTCAGGGAGCATCAGATATGCATCTGCAGCGCGGAAGATAGGGTAATCGGTATCAGGGAAATTGAGAGCCGAGCCATATCCGCCGTCAGATGTGCGGTTGGTGAATTTCAGGCAGGTGTAGCCATACTTGAAGAGCTTGTAGTCGGTGATGTCGCGCGTATGGCGGGAATCGTCGTCTACGTAACTGCCGCCGTCAAAGAACAGGTAGCGCTTGTCATGTGCGGAGTCGAACTTGTCTAGGAATGTAGGAGTGACTACGAGTCCGCCCCATCCGTCGTTCATTCCGAGGTAATCCTGCCAAGCGGCATTTCCTGAAACGATGGAAGCCTTGATCAGGAAGTTGGTGGCTCCGTAAGACTGGGTATTGACTCCGTCCTGCTCTGCTGCAAAGATGATTTCTCCGCTCTTGTTGTTGTCGGCCATGAAGTTGGTCTGATAATTTGCCTGAAGCGCAGGATATTCGCTGATGATGGTCTTGCAGACTGTGATGCACTTGTCGAAATCCTTTTCGGCGCCAGAAGTGTAGACCTCGCTGTTCAGATAGAGCTTCGCAAGAAGCATCTGTCCTAGAGCCTGGTTTGCACGGCCGTATTCGTTGGCACCTACAGCCGGAAGAGAAGGAGTGAAATCGATGATTTCAGTCACCAACCAATCATATAGGTCCTTACGGCTGATCTGGTCAGGTCCGGTGGATCCGACGGAATTGGCTTCAGTAGCAAAAGGAACGTTGCCGAACATATCGATGGCGTGATAGTAGCTGAGGGCGCGGAGGGCGCGTGCCTCGGCGATATACTGCTTCATAGTGGCGTCGTCGGCAAAGCTTGAAGCCTTGGCGCGGCGGATGAATTCGTTGCAAAGGCTGACCTGATAGTAAATGCGGGAGAACATCGCAGTCACGAACACGTCTGAAGTGGTCCAGTTGAGTCCGTGAAGGCTGTAGATGGTCTTGTCGTTCCAGCATACGCTGGCTTCGTCTGTCGGGAGCTCGTTGTTATAGAACAGCGCGCGCATGTACTGGCCGAAGCCACCGTCTACGCCGTCGATGTCTGGGGAACCGTCAGGGCCGCTGGAAGAGCTGCAGCTCAGTCCCTGATAGCATTTCGCAAGGACCTGCTCGTATGCGGACACGCTGTTGAGCACATCCTCAGGAAGCGAGAGGTTCGGGTCTATTGGCTTGACGTTGAGGTCTTGTACGCAGGAAGAGAGAACCAGCGCAGAAAGGACCGCAATAGCCGAAAATATGATATTTTTCTTCATTATTGTATCCTCCATTAATTAGAAGTTGAGTTTCACGCCAAGGATGAAGGTTCTAGGCCTCGGGTACATATTGTTGTCGATGCCGCTGTATATTTCGGGATCGATGCCCTTATAGTTCGTGATGCAAAGCACATTCTGGACAGTGCCGTAAACGGTGCAGCTGTAAGCCTTGCAAGGCTTGATCAGATAGCTGAGCGTTACGTTGTCAAGCTTCAGGAACGATGCATTGTGGATGTAGTAGTCCGAGAAATACTGTGCAGTGGTGAAAAATGCGTCCGTAGCATTGGTCATACGGTTGGAGACCCAGTTGTTGGTCCAAAGGTCGCTCATAAGGCCGTACTGGGACGACATGTTGTCATAGACGAAGTTGCCGAGGTTTGCGTGAGCGGAAGCTGCGAGGGTCCAGTCCTTCCATTCGAGAGTGGTGTTGAAGCCGAATGTGTAGTCCGGAGCAGACTTCTTGTAGCAGTACATGTCGGAAGCATCGACCTTTCCGTCGTTGTTGCGGTCGACATAAGCGCCCTGGATAGGCTTGCCGTAAGTATCATAGACCTGTTCGTAGACATAGAAGGCATTGACAGGATAGCCGACCATAAAGCGTTCGATGGTATTGCCGACGCCGCCGGTGATGCCGCCGGTCGCAACGCCGGTATAGTCGGCACTGTCGCTGGTAGTCAGCTTGGTGATCTTGTTGAAGTTATATGTGGCATTGAATCCTACGTTCCAGTACCAGTCCTTTGTCTGGACAGGAACTGCGTTGATTTCGAACTCGACGCCCTTGTTGTAAAGCGATCCGATGTTCGCGTCAAGGTAGTTTCCGAGGTTTGCGCCTGCAGCTACAGGAGTGTAGTTGAGCAAGTCGTTGGTGACGCGGTAGTAAGCGTCAAGACTGCCGTAGATGCGGTCCTGCAGGAAACCGAAGTCGAGTCCTGCATTATATGTAGTGGTGGACTCCCACTTGAGGTCGGCATTGTACTTCTGCGGGGTGATAGGAGTCATCAGCCTGTCGCCGAAATAGTAATAGCTGCCAAGAAGGTTGGTATAGTAGGTAGCTAGAGTCGGGTAGTAACCGCCGACATCCTGCTGTCCCGTCTGTCCCCAGCTGGCACGAAGCTTCAGGCGGGAAAGAGCCTGTGACTCCTTGAGCCAGTCCTCGTTCTTGATGTTCCAGCTCAATGCGACTGAAGGGAAGTAGCCCCACTTGTTGTTCGAGAAGCGGGAAGTACCATCGGCACGCATCGTAGCGGTTAGGAAATAGCGTTCGTCATAGTTGTAGTTCAGACGGCCGTAGAATGAGACGAGATAAAGCTCGCCCTTTCCGACAGAGTGGTTCAGAGTGGAACCGTCCGTCGCCTTTACCTTAGTGCTGGCGTTGTCATAGTAGAAGCGCTGCCAGGAATAGCCGGCCATCGCGTCAATGAAATGCTTTCCGAAGGTGTGGCTGTAGTCGCCGTAGAATTCGAGGGTTTCGTCGAGACGGTTCTGGGCGTAATCGGTGTGCGAGCCGGCTCCTGATTCAGTCTGCGAGTGAACGGACTGCTCGGCACCCTTGGGAATGTCGACTGTGCCCTTGCCTGCGGACCAGTCCATACCGAGATTGAGGTTGAAGCGGAGGTCCTCGAAGCCGTGCACCTTATAGTCGAACTGTGCATTGCCAATGAAGCGCTCTGCGTGGGAGATATCCATCTTCTGGTCGAGAGATGCGATAGGGTTGCAGGAAGACTGAGTGTTCAGGCCGCCTGTGGTGCCCCATCCGTAATAGCCGTAGTTGCCGTATCTGCTCGCAAATATGCTGCTATAGTCTGAAACGGCCTCTGTGCGAGCGATAGGAACACGGTAGCTTGCATTGTAAGTGGCACCGTCGCCGGTATAGTAAAGAGGATACTGGGTCGGGTCGGACTGCACAGCCTGTCCGATTGCTCCGGTGTTGGCGAAGCGGTTGCGGATGTACATTCCCTTGCCGTTAAGGTTGACTGTGAGGTGCTTGTCGAAGAATGTAGGGCTCAGGTTCAGGGCTGCTGTGGCGCGGTCCATTGCAGATGTCTTGAGAATACCGGTCTGGTTGATGTAGCCGGCCGAAACGCGGTAAGGAAGAGCGTTCCTTTCGCCCATCCTGATGTTGCCTGAAAGGCTGCCGTTTACCTCATAGGTGCGTGCAATCTGATAGATGAGGCTCTGCCAGTCGGTATTGGCAGTTCCAAGCGCCTTGTAGCCTTCTGAATCCTCGCCGGCATACTGGATCATTGCCGCCTTGATCTGCTCGGCGTTCATTACGTCCACTTCCTTGATCAGCTTGCTGATGGAGTTGGAGTAGTCGATGTTGAACTTCGGCTTGGCGTCGATGGTGGAGCCATTCCTGGTGTCGATTGTGGAGCCCTTCTTGGTGGTGATGATGATGACGCCGTTGGATGCGCGTGATCCGTAGATCGCTGTGGCAGACGCGTCCTTAAGTACCGTGAAGGTCTCGATGTCGTTAGGGTTGATGGAAGAGAGCTGGTCGCTTACGCCGGAGATTCCGGAATTGGAGATAGGCAGTCCGTCGACTACGATCAGAGGGTCGTTCGAGGCGTTCAGGGATGAACCGCCGCGGATACGGATTGTCGAAGCTGAACCAGGGGCGCCATCGCCCGACGTGACTACGATGCCCGCTGATTTGCCTTTCAGCAGGTCTGAAGGGGAAGTGATGACACCCTTGTTGATGTCGTCGGCCTTGACAGCGGAAACTGATCCGGTAAGGTCATTCTTCTTAACCGTACCATAGCCTATGACAACGACTTCGTCCAGGAACTGAGTGTCGTCCTGAAGGACGACGCGTGCAGCCTGGGATGCCGGAAGCGCGACTGTCTTATAGCCTATGAAACTGATTTCAAGCACTGTGGATGCTGACGGCACATTGAGAGAGAAATTGCCGTCGAGATCGGTTTCAGTGCCGTTCTGAGTCCCCTTTTGGAGGACTGCAGCCCCGATTACAGGTTCACCGTTCTTGTCAACGATGACTCCCTTGGCAGTATACTGCGCAAACGCAGACGTCAGGGAGAGAACCGTAACCGAGACCAACAAAGTCATCAATCTTTTCATAAAGTAATAATTTGATCGGTTTTGATTAGTTATAATAGATTAGTTATCTTTATTTTCAGTCACGTCGACAGGTGCGGCTACCACCTTCCTGCCGTTCAGGAACTGGACAGGGTCGTCCTTGTCCTTCACAAAAAGGACGGCTATGCAGGCGGCAAGCAGCAGCACGCCGGAGAAGACCATTGCGTAAATGGCGTGACCGCCATAGAGGTGAGTCATCATCGTCCCCCCCAGCAGACCGTTGCATATCTGGGGGATGGTAATGAAGAAGTTGAAGATCCCCATATAAACTCCGGTCTTTCCCTTCGGGAGGCAGCCTGCCAGCATGGCATAAGGCATTGCCAGAATCGAACCCCATGCTATTCCAATGCCTACCATCGATATAATGAGTAACTTAGGGTCCCTGAATACCATGAACGACAGGAATCCCAATGCTCCGCCCAGCAATGAAATTGCGTGAGTAGCCTTCCTGGAAATCATCTTGGCTATCCAAGGCAATGCGAACGCATAGACCGCAGCCACAGCATTATATACTGCCTGAAGCACTCCTACCCAGTCACCGGCCTCCTGATACAGCGGAGAATTCGGGTCCGTCACTCCGTAGCAGCGTTCCGCCACTCCAGGTGTCATGTAAACCCACATCGAGAACAACGCAAACCACGAGAAGAACTGAACCAGCCCGAGCTGCAGCATCGTGTGCGGGACATGCCCGAAATCCTTGAAAATCTGCAGGAATCCTGCTTCCTTCTTCTGTTCGTCCTGAACATTTTTCTCAGGCGGCTCCTCGCCGGTGGTGAAAATGGTGACCAGCACACTGCAAATCAGAATGATGGCTCCGATGTAGAATGCAGTGCCCACATTCGGCGCAGCACCCCAGGTCAAAGGATTGCCTGCAGCATCGGATGAGAGCACCGGAGGAGTATTGGAAATATGGAACCAGTTTTTCAATGCAAATGGCAGAATGGCTCCCAGGACAGCTCCTATGCCGATCATTGTAGTCTGCATGGAAAATCCCAAAGTTCTCTGTTCCGATGGAAGCTTGTCGGCCACGAGCGCCCTGAAAGGTTCCATGGCGACATTGATGGATGCGTCCATCATGCAGAGCACGAGCGCGCCGATGAGCAATGGCGACATGAACGACGACAAAGCAGAAGATTTTGGCATCAGGAAGAGCATAAGCGATGCGAGAATCGCTCCGGTAAGGAAATAAGGACGGCGACGGCCCAGCTTGCACCACGTGCGGTCGCTATAGTGTCCTATGATTGGCTGGACTATCATGCCGGTCAGAGGCGCCGCAAGCCAGAAATATGAAAGCGTACTCAGGTTCGCACCGAAATTCTGAAGGATTCGGCTGACGTTTGCGTTCTGGAGGGCAAGGCCGCACTGGATTCCCAGGAATCCGAAGCTCATTGCGAAGATGCTCCAAAAGGTCATTTTCTGTTTTTTCATAAGGCTTTCTTAACTAATACCTGTCCGCTTACTGTTTGGGGCAATAAGCATGATAAAAGTAAAGAATCTTTAATCTTGATTACCGCCAATGTTTCCGAATTCAAACAGAATTCGGACGAATTGCGCAAAACTGCAGACTGAGTTTTTTGCCGTTTGGAAAAAAACGGAAGATTACATGCACTTTCCTTCAAGCCAGTCCATAAGGGCCGGGACCCTGGCTCTGGAGACAAGTATTTGTTCCTTATATTCAGGCTTTAAGGAAACCTTGAGACGCTGGTTGAAGAACTTCGATATCTTATCTATGGAGTTCAGGCTCGCAATGCAGTTACGGGCGATCCTGTAGAACTGTTTCGGATCGAGTTCAGCCTCGACTGCGTCGAGCCCTTCGTCAAGGACATATTCCTTTTTTTCCAAAGTCACAAGATAAGTGGACTTGTTCTCCGAAACGAAATAAGCCACACGCTGCAGGTCAACGACGACTATCTGGCTGCCCAGAGTGATGGTGAAGCGCTGCTTGTAGCTCTTCAATCCGGCCTCAACCCCATCAGGCGCGACCTGCTTCGGGACATTCATCATCTCGACGCATCGGTTCACGGATTCTACGAAGGCATCATCCTCAATCGGCTTTAGAAGATAGTCGATGGCCTTAGCCTTGAAGGCGTTCAACGCATACTGCTCATAAGCAGTCGTTACGATGACCCTCGATTTCACCTCAACCATCTTGAACAGCTCGAAGCAGTTTCCGTCGGAAAGTTCGACATCCATGAAGATTATGTCAGGTGTATTGACTTTCAGCCATTTCGCAGCATCAGTCAGGGAATCGATGATTCCGGCTATCTTCAGTTCGGGAAAATGTTTGGCCAGCAACCTCAAGATCTGCTGCTGTGCAGGCAATTCGTCTTCAATTATCAATACGTTCATATTCCTTATGTCTATTGGAACAGCGGCAGCCTAACCGTAAAGCCGCAGTCCGTCTTTTCCACAGCGATGTCGGCCTTATACAGGATTTGGTACTGCCGGCGTATGTTTTCCAGCCCCTTGCCGGTGGATGGCTCAGTCTGGATCTTCGGATTCAGGTTGTTGCTTACCGTAAGATAATCGTCCTTGACAGTCACATCGATTTTCAGGGGGTGCTTTTCGTTGACTATGTTATGTTTCACTGCATTTTCCATCAGCATCTGGACACTGCAGGGCACCACTTTGAAACGGCTGTAATATGAAGGGATGTCGACGTTCACATCAAATCCCGTCACAAAACGTTCCTTCATCATGTCCACGTACTGAGCGACGAATTCCATCTCCTCCTCCAGATACACCGTGGTGCGGTCTTCAGTCGAAAGCAGGTAGCGATAGACATTGGCCATCTTCTTGAGATAGCCTGAAGCCTTTTCGGTATCGGTATGGATAAGGTAGTCGAGCACGTTAAGGCTGTTGAAGAGGAAGTGCGGATTCAACTGGTTCTTGAGCAGCTGGTACTGGTAATTCGCCTGGCTCCTCATCTTCACCTCCACCTCCAGGGCCTGCCGGTTCTTCCATCTGTAATACATTATCAGGTCGAAAAATGTGACGCACAGCGCACAAACCACGAACGCCACCATAAGGGAAAGAGCGAAATAACTGTCCGCCACGAACTGAGACCCAGGCAGCATTATCCTCTCGAGAAATGCAACCACAAGGGAAATGACTGCTATCCCGAGCAGTTCGAAAGCCGACCTGGTTATGGGATGCGTACCGTAAGGCAAGTTGCGTGTAAGCAGGTAGACCATTATGAAGCAAAACAGTACGGTAAGGATAAGCAACGGGTAGTTATGGAAAAGATTGTTGAGCTCGTCGGTGAAAGTCAGTCCCGTTTCTGCCAGAAGCTTCGGGGTGACGAACTCGAAAAGCATCCTTGCGACGATTACAAGCGCCGCAATTATAAGGACTTCCATCACGCCGCCGCTGATAGGCTTGATTTTCTTCGCCTGTGCCTCCATCACCGATTTTTCTTGCGGACGACTATCAATATTGTGGTCCCAAGGATAAGCGTGGTGGCTGAAGTGACTATTACATTGTTCCACACTCCCCAGTTAGGCTTGGCTCCATACATCCAGCGCGCGCCGCTGATTCCCATGAAATACCCGGTGAATGCCGCCATGAATGCCAGGCCAAGGAACACGTCGAAGGGGCTGCCATAGAAGCGAATCAGGCAGAAAACCATTGCGATAGTCAATATGGTGAGCCATAAGCCGTCGCCCAATTTTGTGCCGCGTGTAAGATAACACGTCACGGCATGAGCAAGGACGAAGATGAGAATAATGAGGAATCCCTTCGCCGTATCGATCTTATTGTCCGCTGTCCTTACGAAAAATGGCATCCTTCTTATTATTAATTATGTGTAAATATAATAATTTCTTTTCGTTTGCCAAATTCGGCAATTCGTCGGATTTTATTTGTAAGGCTGGCCGTTTTTGATATATTTTTGCACAAACAAAACCATAATTCTTATGAAGATCATTTTCAATGTAAATTTCAGGACATTGCCGGGCCAGGATCTTTTAATTATCGGCTCCATTCCTGAACTTGGAGGCGACAACGCGGCTTCAGCCGCGCCGATGGAATACGTTGAGGACGGAAACTGGAGAAAGGAGATAAACGTTTCATCACGTCAGGAAAGAATCGTCAAGTACAGATACTTCGTCAGGAACTCCGACGGAAGCTGCATGTACGAAGTGGGCCAGCCAAGGGTGCTGGAGCTCAATATGACCACCAAAAAGCTGATCCTGCAGGACGAATGGCAGGGCAACACGCCTATCGCGCCGTTCCTCTCCACTCCGTTTGCAGGCGTCTTTTTCCAGCACGCGTGCAAGGGCGCCACTCCCACACACGTCTTTTCGCGAGAGCTTATAATCCGCGCCACAGTTCCAAACGTCGAAAAGGGAGCCGTCGTACTGATTTGCGGCTCGACGGAAGAGCTTGGCTGCTGGGACCCTTCCAAGGCTCCCGAGATGATGCCGGTCTACGGTGCGAAATGGGAGAAGCACTTCAACTCTCCAGAAGTGGGCAAGACAGTGGAATTCAAGTTCGTAAAACGTTCGGCCACAGGCGAGGCCAGATGGGAGGAAGGAGACAACCGCACGATTGAGATACCGGACATAGCATTGAACGAGACTCGCTCGGTCGAATACAGCATGGTCATTCTGGGAACTCCGGAACCTCGCTTTGCCGGGACGGCAGTCCCCATTTTTTCCCTCCGCTCCGAAAACGACTGGGGAATAGGCGATTTCTCCGACCTTAAACAGCTGGTAGACTGGGCTTCAGCTACAAGGCAGAGCATAGTCCAGATCCTTCCTGTCAATGACACATGCAGCTCGATGACCTGGACCGACAGCTATCCTTACGGAGGCATCTCCATCATGGCTCTGCACCCTGTTTACCTGAATCCAAGCCTGATGGGAGAACTGAAGGCGGACAAGAAGACAAAGGTGGCATTGGAAGGGATGGAAGCCGAAAGAAAGAGGCTGAACGAACTGCCGCAGATCGATTACGAGGCGGTCCTTGCATTGAAGACCAAATACTTCAGGGCAATATTCGAACAGAACGGAATAGCTTCGATGGCTGAACCCGAGTTCCTTAACTTCTTCAAGAACAATTCCTCATGGCTGCTCCCCTATGCCGCTTTCTGCACGCTTCGCGACAGATTCGGCACGGCGGACTTCGCAAAATGGGGCAAATCCTCGAAATACTCCGCAAGGGCTGTGGAGAAGATGTACGAAGAAAAGAAGGCAGGACACGAGATGAAGTACTATGTGTTTCTGCAATATCATCTGCACAAGCAGCTTACTGATTCATGCGCCTACGCGCACGCGCACGGCGTAGCGATAAAGGGAGACGTCCCGATAGGCATCACTCGGCACTCCGTGGAAGCCTGGGTGGAACCTTATTATTTCAACATGAATTCCCAGGCAGGCGCTCCGCCTGACGACTTCGCCGTCAAGGGACAGAACTGGGGATTCCCTACTTACAACTGGGACAAGATGTCCGAAGACGGCTATTCATGGTGGAAGAAGCGCTTTGCCAAGATGGCCGAATACTGCGATGCATACAGGATAGACCACGTGCTCGGATTCTTCAGGATCTGGGAGATACCTTCATCGGAGGTGACCGGGCTGATGGGACACTTCAGCCCGGCGATGCCTTATTCCTATGAAGACCTCCTTGGCCACGGCTTCGATTTCCACTTCGAACGCGATGCAAAGCCCTACATACGCTACTATCAGGTACACGAGATGTTCGGGGAGGACTCCCCTTTCATTCAGAAGACTTTCCTGAATACCAACGAACTGGACATCTACACGATGAAACCGGAATTCGCCACTCAAAAGGCAGTATCTGCATGGTTCGACTCACACTCTTCCGACTTTGCCGGCTTCCATTGCGTCCATACGGCTGCAGACCTTTGCTCCGGAGTCATGGCGCTGATTTCAGAAGTCCTCTTCCTGGAGGACCCGAAGCAGACAGGGAAGTTCCATCCGCGCATATCCGCTCAGTTCACTTACGCATACAAGGCGCTGCCTTATGACCAGCAATGCGCATTCAACAGGCTCTACGACGATTTCTACTATCGCCGCCACAACCAGTTCTGGCAGGACAAGGCGATGCAGAAGCTGCCTGAACTCATTTCCGCCACCAACATGCTGACCTGTGCCGAAGACCTCGGAATGGTACCGGCATGCGTTCCTTACGTACTTGGTACGCTGCGCATCCTTTCACTGGAAGTCCAGCGCATGCCAAAGGATCCGCACATCCACATCGGCAATCCTGCCTGGTATCCTTATCTGTCGGTCTGCACGACCGGCTCGCACGACACATCGTCGCTTCGCGGTTGGCTCGAAGAGACCAACGGCGGCAGCGCCCCTACACCGGCTCAGTGCGAGAACATCGTCCGCGAGCACGTACACTCTCCTTCGATGCTGACCATTCTGCCTCTCCAGGACTGGATGTCCATCGACGCATCCTCGACTTTCGGCGACCCGAAGTCGGAGCGCATAAACATCCCTGCCGAAGTGCCCCATTACTGGCGCTTCCGCATGCCTGTCACTTTAGCCGAACTTTCAGCCAATGCAAGGCTCAACACCAAGATTTCAGCCTTGATCTCAGATTCAGGTCGGGCCTGATTCGCCGGCCTGCCGCTTCTTGTCAGATTCGAACCAGCTCGTAGGACTGCGAGCCAAGGCCGCTGGCTTCGCCGTGATCCAATGCCTCCTGCCAGCAAGTGTCCGGATGTCCGAGATGGAACTTGTCGGCTTCGCATAGATCTTCTGACGGATGAGCGTCTGCAAGATGGGAACCCGGAAGAACCGGCGCTGCAGTTACCATGTCAGCGCAGGCGTGGTCTAGTGCCGGCGAAATGTATCTTTATTCCTGCACGCTTTACAAGGCGTTCCATCTTGTCAAGGAGGCTGACTCCCTGAGCAGTCCTGAGGTCGCTGAAGAAAACCTTCGATTTCTCCATATCTCAAGAGCTTTTTAAATTTCAGAACAACCTGTAAGCTACCGTTCGGCAGGACTTTCGCCAAGACTCCCATCGGCTGCATCCGCCTCGTCCCCGACCTCGACGTCGAGGTTCGCACCAGCGCCTGCAGCCTCAGCAGAAATCCTGGCTTCGCGACGCTCGGACCAGCGTCTGACATAGCGTGAAGTTTGATGGAAAATGAATTTATCCTTAAATGTATAATACTTGCTATAAATGAATTCCGTGATGAAATTGATCAGAACCGTACCGAAGAACACCACGTCGTGGTTCCAGCCAAGATCCTCAGTCAGGGCGGCTCCCCACCAAGTGGAGAGAGGCGTGAAGATTACATAATAAAGAGTCACCTTCAGCAAGGCTATGGGGACGTTATTGGCCGACTTGAAGGTGAATTTGCGGTTCAATGTAAAGTTCCACAGTACAGAAGCTATTAGGGCAGGCAGATATGCAGGCCAGTACTTCAGTCTGAAAACCTTGTCCAGCAGTTCGAACACCCCTGTCTGGATGAGTCCTGCGGATGCCGCAAACATCGTATATTTAAGGAATTGGAGGAAGGCCTTCATACCCGATCCCCTGGGTGGCTTTTCGTATTTCAATCGGTCGTTCGTTTCTTCCATCAGTAAGGTTTTAGTATTTGCAAATATAATGATTCTCCTCCAACAGTGGCTTTTCAATCCGGCATTAGCAATAATTCTACTAATACCTTTACAAATTCTCCTTTTCAAATACTTTAATACCAAAATGTTTACTTTTGTTGAAAAGCAATAGGATTATGGAAAACGATAAATTCATCAACCTCCTTCTTAATGCAGTCAAGCGTCCTTTGGCGCGCAAGATGATCATCAGGAGAATGGACAGCGAGCTTCACAAGAATCTTGTCGACGACGATGAGAAGCATCTCAACACCGTCGAAGAAAAGCGCTTCGATTTCGTCGACGCCATGCTTCACGGAGCCATAAACAATCTGAACAAGGGATACCTCAGCCGGGAGACCATCATTCACCTCAGCGACATTTTCGTCAGCAACACAATGCTGAACAACAAGCAGGAGAAGCGGGACATCCGCGACAAGTTCCTTGCCGACTACGGATTCAAGTCCCCCAACTTCATAACCATCTCTCCTTCTCAAGCCTGCAATCTTCACTGTTATGGCTGCTACGCCTGCAGCGATCCGCACACATCTCCTCACCTTTCCTTCGATACCGTCTGCAGCATGATTCAGGAGGTGCGCGACAAATGGGGCGCAAGCTTCGTGGTAATCAGCGGCGGCGAACCTTATATGTACCGCGATGGCGACAAGACGATACTCGACGTCTACGCAAAGTTCCCCGACATGTTCTTCATGTCCTACACCAACGGAACTCTAATCGACGAAAAGATGGCTCTTGAATTCAAGGAGCTGGGCAACGTCAGCCCGGCCATCTCGGTGGAAGGGTACGAGCAGAACACCGACGACCGCCGCGGCAAGGGCACCTTCGCCAAAGTATTGAAAGCCTTCGAGAACCTCCGCAATGCAGGAGTGCCTTTCGGAGTCTCCGTAACAGCCACTTCAAAGAACAGCGAGACATTGCTCACCGATGAATTCTACGACTACTACTTTGAAAAGCAAGGCGCCACATACATGTGGATGTTCCAGTTCATGCCTATCGGACGCGGCAAGGACGTATTCGACCTGGTCGTCCCTCCGAAAGACAGGGTACGCCTCTACAGGAAATGGGAGACTCAGATGCACGACAAGAAACACTGCATCGCAGACTTCTGGAACAGCGGAGCGCTGACATACGGCTGTGTCGCCTACGGCGGAAACCGCGGCTACCTGTACGTCGACTGGAACGGCGACATAATGCCTTGCGTATTCGTGCCTTACAGCATCGACAACATCCTTAGGCTCAAGGAACAGGGAAAGACCATCACCGATGCCCTGATGAGCGACTTCATGAAGAACGGACGCAGTTGGCAGGACAGCTATTCCATCAACGACATGAAGAACGCCAAGAATCTCATCATGCCTTGCTCGATGCGCGACCACTACGTCAATTTCACCAAGAACATCCTTACCGACAATGTCGCAGGAGAGAACGAGGCCGCCCAGGACATCCTCTCTGAAGAGGAATACCTGAAAAAGATGGACGACTACGACAAGGAGCTCTCAGCCCTTACCCAACCTATCTGGGAAAAGGAGTATCTCGACACCCCTGAAGAGAATGCAAAGCGCAAGCGCCTGGCCAAGGAAGCCAAGTCCTGATTTTGTCCAATAGAACTTTTTTTTGCGTTTTAGCTTTTTTATGTACTTTTGCAGTCCAAAAAGGCAAAATGCTTTTGATGGCGAGGTAGCTCAGCTGGTTAGAGCGCATGATTCATAATCATGAGGTCGTCGGATCATGACCGACTCTCGCTACGCTTCTAAAGGCTGCAAATCCGTGAGGTGCTGCGGTCTTTTTTCTTTGTCCGGAATGACAAAGAATTCAAAAGCTCCGCTTCGCAGACTTTGTAATTGCCTCACCTCAACTCCCTCCCCCTAAAGGAATCGAGTACGTCACTGCTCTGCGGAGCCAATTGACATTATAATCGAATCAATTCAACTCTGCGATTCTTCGCCTTGCCCTCGGAGGTGTCATTCGATGCTACAGGCTCGTCCTCCCCCTTTCCATCCGTTTCAATGCGAGCCCCGTCAATTCCAAACTGACCTGTCAGAGCCTTCTTTACAGCCTCCGCCCTTCTTTTCGAGAGATCAAGGTTATGCTTTTCATCACCATCTCCGTCTGTGTGTCCCACTATCCTTATCCTGACTTCGGGATTGTCCTGCAGCACTTTCGCCACATCACTGACCGTCCCGTATGACTCAGGCTTCATTTCTGCCTTGTCAGTATCGAAAAGTATCCCGTAGCTCACGAGCTTTCCCTCAGTCAACAACTTGCTGCGCGTGTCAGGAGCAGCCGTAGTGACTTTGATGCCCGTAATGAAAGGACGACACTCGGAGCCCGAGCTGCTGAAGCGGATACGATTGAATTTCACGTCAGAAAAGATGTTGGTAGGAGAATCAAGCACTTTTGCGCCCAAGTGGTAGATGCGCACTCGTCGGCCTTGAACCCAGATTATCACATGATTGACTTCATTCGGCTTGCATGGGTTCGCAGACGAGTGGGCCTCGAGCCATTCCATATCCGAATCAGCATGATATCCTTTCGTGTTCCATGCCTCCTCGTTCATTTGAATCTGGAGTCCTGCCCTTCCCGGATAAAGGTCGTCGTTGATTTCCATTCCCTCCGGATCCTCGTAAAGACACAGTTCAATTTCAGATTGAAAATTTTCGTCCGGAGCGATGTCAAACTCAAAGATGAAGTTTTTCGGAAAGCCTACAGCCTTAGTGCAACAATATACACTCCCTGGCTGTGCCATATAAAGCCAGTGGACAGCATCGGCCCCAATATCAAGAGTTCTCACCTCACCGTTGCCGTCAGTTGTCCACAAAGCAGGAAAATCCCCGATGGCATCTTGAGAAAAATCCTCGTAAAACAGTATCTGGTCTCCGGGAACGAAATCATACTTGGAATAACTTTTCAAGCCTGATCCGACCTGAGGTCCAGGCTCGACGGCATCGACATTCGTTTTTTCCGATCCCTTCATCTTCGACGCGCTTGCGGAATCGGAAGGATTCCGCCCTTTCTTCATGAAGATGTTGGCAACCCCCTCCTTGGCCTTATCCACCGTCTTGTCGACCCCTTCGCTCACGCTCTCTTCGACAGTGGATTGGACCTTTCCTTTTATCAATCCCTTGAGGTCGATCTGTGCCGCCGACGGCTCAGCAAAAAAAAGTGATGCGACGCCAACGATCGCAATGATGTGTTTCATTTCTACTCCGAATTTATTTCCTCAAAATTAGCATCGCCGAATGTCAAATGATTGTAAAAAAAGGACAGGCCGGAAAAAAGCTTGACTCCTGACAGGTCCCGGCTGAAAAAGGCCTTCGGGCTCTCGCCTGTGAATCTCTTGAAATCGTTCACCAGATGCGGTTGGTCAAAATAGTCGCTGAGAAAGACCATCTCCTGGAAATCGATCTTTTTGGAACGCTCCAGCTCTCCAAGCACATAATTTGCCCTGACTATTCTGCAAAGCGACTTCGTACTGATTCCTACCCTGGATATGAATCTTCTTCTGGCAGTACGCGGATTAAGCCTGAGTTCGGCAACCATACTGTCGATGCCGACTATTCCATTGCGGGCGAATATCATATCGTAAGCATCGTCGATGCTGTCCCTGGCATAAGCCGAGCCACGCCCTGAAAGGAACCGTTCGAATATCTCGACACGCGCCATGTCATTCCCTGCAGCCTTGAGGTCATCATAGAGTGACTGAGGCACCACATCGGCGACCATCCGGTAAGAATCCGGCCCCGTCTCGCCGAGCTTCAAGCCGAAGAACTTGGTAAAGACACTGGTCTTGCAACATACGCAGAAAGAATCGATGGGAAGGTCAATCTTCACATTGATGAAGGAAGGGTAAGGAAGCGTCATGAAAAAAGGCGGAAGCCTTCTCTCCTCGAACCATGGACTATAGACATACGACTGGCCGCTGAAATTGAACACCAAGGAACAAGTCCCTTCCGGAATATGCTTATCTCCCAGATGTCCTTCTTCAGGAGTCGAACGGAAAAAGATGTATCTGCGGACGAGAAAATCCGACGCCCTTCCGGTCGCATCAAGTCCGGAAATCTTCAACTTCAGTTCAGCACCTTCCATACGTCATCTGATTTCCACTTTCATCTTTACGTTACAAATATAAATCATTTCCGAAACGTCGGCCATCGAGCAACGACAAATAATCACTATCTTTGGAGAAGATCAGGAATCAATTCTTATGAGACTCTTTCTAACCTTTCTCGCATCATTGCTGCTGCTCGGCAACAGCCATACTTATTTCCATTCTTCATACACGATGCTCCCTCAGATAGCCCGCTCTGAAGGCATCGTACTTGACATCAACGTTTTCACGCGCGGCGGCTACTGCTTCTCCCAACATCTGGACTCCCCGTATGCGATGGAACTCGTTCGTCGCGGCGGCTACGACATCGTTTTCCTGCAGGACAGAAGCATGTATCAGGCTTTCATCGGCACAGCCGAAGACGACTCTATAGGGATTTCGCTCAGTGCCGGGCGTCTCATCGACAGCATACGGCTCCATTCTCCAAATGCCAGGATATTCCTTGAAGCGCAGTGGGCGCACCGGGACGGAATGATGCAGATGTATGGAATCTTCAACGAGGATTGCACGACATACGATTCAATGCAAAGCTCCATACTCCGCGGAGAATCCGCACTTGCTTCGGCCTCAGGAGCAGCCATCTCGCCCATTGGCGCTGCGTTCAAGCTGGTAAGGGCAGACTTTCCAGCACGCTACGCATTGACTTACAAGGAAGCCAATCCTGCCGGCGCCACGAAAGCTTCAGTGAATGACATTGAACTGTGGGAGCCTGACTGCAACCACGCCACCTATGCCGGAATGTATCTGAAATGCTGCGTGAACTACCTATTGATCACAGGCAAGCGCTTTGGCAAAACCCCCTTTATTGGAGAACTTGACTCTGAAACCGCAGCATACCTGCGCAATATCGCCGAGAAGGCGGTATTCGGCACTTTCGGAACGATTTCGCGGTAGCGCCCTTGGCGGATAAGGTCCAGAGTGAAATCCATTACGGCATCGTGCTTTCCTTCACCCGGGAAACCGGCTTGCGTTTCGAACAAGATGTCCCGGGTCAGTTCCAGCGGATAGTCAGGCATCACGCCGCGTCCTGCAGGAAAGTCATCGGCAAGTGAATTCCTTTCTATTGATGCCCGGTCCTCATAGACCGTCCTTGCTATCGGGACGTCAATCCTCAAGCCGGAATTTTTCATGGTGTAGGTAAAGATGTACATCCCTGTCCCGCCCGAGTAGGCAGCCGGAGTTTCAGTCCCGACAATGACACCGCGGCGATTGCGCTTGATGATCGCGGCCATCACTGCGGCAGCGGAGAAAGTCTGCGGATTGACAAGGGCATATACGCGGCCGGCATAGCACAGCGAGTCGATCGATGGATGGGAAAATTCGTACTGTCCTTCAAGATAGTACTTCGTCGTATCGCCGGAGATTCCGAAACGATTCTGCAAAGAATCCTTCTGAACGGATGTAAGCCGACGGTATTCCTTGATATGCATCCTGTAATCAGGCATATCTACGCAAGGGTCATTGATGAAGGCATAAGAATGGGTATCTCTGGGATCATAGGTAAAAATTTCGGAAAGCACGCCCAGCATAGCCGGAATGAAACCTCCGGCATTGTTCCTCAGGTCTATTATCAGGTCAGGGACCTTGAGCCTGGATGCTATCTGCAACTGCGTCCGGATCTCAGCGATCTCCCTGTCGCCAAACTCAAATGAAGAAATTCCCAGGTACGCGATGCTGTCGTTCAAATACCTGAACAAGTGGTTATTGCCGGATCCATAGCCCTTGTTTGTCTTGAAATAGGCATTATATGTTGGGACCAATGACCTTTGTGTGAAGTTGTTACATTCTCTCCAGACATCCTCACATCGATATTTGCGGGACGGTTCATCGACCTCGGAAAGGGCGAAGCGAGTGCGCCGGGGAACGAAAATGTCATTGTCGTAAAGGATAGGACAGACCATGATTGCAAGAGACAGCGATTTGACGATTTGTGAGTTGTCATCATAATTCCCCGCCCTGGACTCCACGATGCGCCTGATCTCCTCGGCCGGAATCCCGTCTATCGAATCAACCTGCAGGCCAAGATATCTGATGCTGTCCCGCACAGTCCTGGTAACCAAGAGCCTGCCATCGAAAAAGCCGCAATCGAGATTAGGTGCATACTGCCTGACTCCATGAAAGGATACAACTGTCTTCATGCTGAGATGGCTGTCGTGGAATCCGTAGACATAATGCCTGCAAGCATTGAAGAAATCGTATATGCCCATCGTATCAGGCATCGCCCTTTCCACAGCCTCGAGCCGGGCATCGGATCCGATGTCTCCCGGATAATACTTCCGCATCCATTCGGTGAAGTCGGCAAGGTCCTTGACTGCAGCCGCCTTAGTCATCTTCGCGCCATCATCAAACCGGACGCTGTCCCTTCCGCCCTTGACCGGATGGTAACTCACCATATCTGCACGATAGAGATTCGCAGGCCTGTCGCCGTTCCTTCGCCGCGCACTTTGTGCACTGCATTCGCCTGCCGGCAAAGCCAGCAGGAAGAGTACAGCAAGGCAATACATATATCCAAGATCGGGATGATTCATTTCGTCAACCAAATAAAAAACGATAAAATCGCCGCCTGACTGGAAGCACATTGCGGAGATGCCTTTCGGAACCACTTCTGGCGAACCGGGTGAAAAGCAGCATCATCCTCCCGGCTCAAGGGTCATAGCTTTCCAGACACTCACCTACTCGACTTTATGGCCGCCGGAACCGATTTCGAAATGATACTTGGCGATTCCGAGATCGACAGGGAAGGAATATAAAGTAGGCTTATAGTCAGCCGTTACGCGGCCGGCCTTGTCCAGATGGAACAGGACAGGCTGCTTGTTTGTGGATGAAGGAGCCTTCATGACGGCTTCCATTCCCTTGCGGAACCAGTCGGGCATCGGCTCGGCACAGTTGCAAAGCTGTTCGATCGGCTTGCTCTTATGCTCGAACATATTGGCATCGGCAGCAGGATAGCCTATGCTGATGGCACAGGAAAAATGCTCGCCGGGCCTGACATTGACCTTCGAGGACTTTCTGTAAGTCATCTTGACCCAGCAGCACTGCATTCCAAGCGTAACTGCCAGCAAGACAAGGCGCTCTCCGTAATAGCCTATCTTCTCTTCCGTCTCGCGACCCGGCTTGGAAGGACCCACCATTGCAAGGTAATTGCTTGCTCCGTGGAATGTTCCGAAAGTCGCAAAGCGGCTGAAGACCCCCGGCTCATCCAGCATAAGCTGGAGATGCAGGCAGGACTCTGCATTGATCTTGTCAATTTCCCTGCGAAGGATCAGCCGGTCACCCTCGCTGACAGGCGCTGCAGAATATGACCTGCAGGAATGCCTTTTGTCAATCGCTTGTTCTATTGTCATTTCTATAATACTACTGCAGTGCCTACGGCACTCAGCATGAACATCGACATCCCTTTGCCGGAGATTTGGCTGAAGTCGGTCTTCAGGCCGACGACTGCGTTGGCTCCCATATCCATCGCCTTGATTTCCAGAAGGCGCATCGTTCTCTTGTAGACTTCGTCTATCTTGCCTTGGTATGCCTCGGATGTTCCGCCGAAAAAGTCCGTAAGCTGCGCTAAGAAGTCAGACACAAAGTTTGCGCCAAGCACGATGTTGGCATTGACCGGCCCGAGATACTGCCGTATCGGCCTCCCTTCGACCTGATTTGTGGTCGTAATCAATATTCCTGCTGTCATAATGGTACAAATTTACACTATTTTTGTTTCGCGATAATGAATCGAATAAAAGAAACATTAATATACTTCTTGCTGTTTTTATGGCAGTTGCCACAGAATATGGTGGCTCTGGCCTGGATGGGGATACTTTGGTTCAAGTCGCCGGTCAGCCGCAGGCGGCCCCAGACGAATTTGCGCGCTTGGTGGTCATTCTGAGGAGGAAAAGACCTCCGAGCCCGCCCAAGACTTCCAGGACAAGCGTCACAGGCCTTGCCAGCCTCAGCATCCGCTTGCCGTCCTCAGGGGCGGGAGACGAAGCCTGCGAAGGGTGCTTGAGCTTCGGATAGATATCCGTCAAAAAGGCGGTCGCCGACGAGTTCATCGAAGCGGAGAGCGTGGACATTACCGCAGCGAAAAGGCCTGCTATCACCAATCCGAGAACGCCCAAAGCGCGGTACCCAACGTAAGGAAAATCAGCGTCGCATGGAGAATAAGGGCTGGGTTGGTATGCACGCCCTTCCGAGCCTGCCTTCAGACGATGTGGCGAGATATCTCTGGAAAATGGTCTGGTCGGTCCCATAAGTGGTTATGTTGGCGAATGCAGTAGCTGTCAGGACATTCCACCTCGTAGGCTGGTACAGGTCGAAGTCCTAAAGAGGCCGCTATCGTGGCCCATGAATAACGTCCACACGTAGGCTGGTGCAGTCCCGCCAAGAAAGAATTTTCCTGCAGCCGGCCGCATTTGCCAAAAGCTTTGGAAGGAACGGATAAGGATCGTGCGGCAGGGTGAGCGACGGATTCAAGGAAATGGTCTCGCACCGGGGAATCACGACAAGTACTGCCCTTAAGCAAGATTTATTCATCGTGTTTTAACTTCTTCCTGTTTTCAATATAAATCGTGTATGCCTTGAAATGGTTCTCTACTGCCTTCTTGTAAGCGATTTCCGAGCCTGACTCAAGAGTATCCACCAAGTACTGATGGTTGACGTGCAGTCCCCTAGCATCGAGCTTTTTCTGAATCGGAGCGAAGTACACGCCGTACTTTTCATTTGCAAACTCAAGCACCGGGCTGATGATCTTCGCGAACTGCATCACAGAACCGTTGCCGGTAATCTCATACATCTTGGTGTGGAAAGCCAATTCGCTTTCAGTAGAGTAGCGGCTGTCCTTCTCAGCTCCGCCAAACCTGACTGTCTCCATGAGTTGCCGGAGATAATCAGGATTCATGCTCCTGAACACGATGCCGCTGATGCCGATCTCGAGAGCCACGCGGAATTCAAGCAGTTCGAAAAGGGAGTCCTCTCCCATCAATTCGGGCAGAAGTCCCGTCTTCATACATCCGAAGAGGGTAATCGGCGTAATCACCATCCCCCTCTTGGTGCGGCTTTCTATCATTCCCATCATCTTGAACCTGCTCAATGCCTCGCGCACTACACTCCTTGCAACTCCGAACTCCGCTGCAAGCTCAGTTTCATTGGGAACTCCGTCTCCTGGTTTCAGGCCTTTATCCTTACAATAATTCATTAGTCGGTCTTCTACCTGGTCAACCAAGGAGCCACGCTTCTTTTCAATTTTATCCAATCCTTCCATAGTCAGTAGCAGTTAGTTTAGTCAGTACAGATATCGTCTAACAAATATACTAAATAAAACCTGACATTATCTGTTAAAAAGACACTGAATGCTTTGATTCTGCGACTCATACCAACTTACCGATAACCTCGTCTACGGATTCAAGGCAATCTAACCCATTATGCAGCGCACAGGAAGCCCGTGCGCACGATTTTTCGCAATATTGTAAAAGCGACGTTGACAGTACACGCTCTCGACTTCGGACCCTCCTGTACATACGCATCTCTGGGAAAGGCGTCTCACAAGTAGCTTATTTACAGCGTCATCCTTAAAAGTCATTTTTTACAGGAATGCACTTCTGGCAATATCCTCTCTATCACCACTTCCTATACCCCCCTCATAGAATCGGAATCTGCAGCCATATTCTTCGTTGCAGATTCTGGTAATTCGAGCCGCCGACAGATTCCTTCGTTGCAGATTATGGCACTATGGCTGTAAATCAGAGCATTAGGTTATATTAAGACAGGGACAGAGATATGTCTCAATGATTCCAGATGGCAAAAACGGCCTTAGATATGCATATCGAGCCACTTTTCCATATTCTGCAACGAAGATGTCGTTGCAAATGGGGGTTGCAGGATTTGTCAGGAAGCGGGAAGTAAGGAGGACGTAGGGCGAGAGATGGAAGCGACGCGAGAGGCGGGAAGTAAGGAGGACGCGTGGCAAGAGGTGGAAGCAGGCGAGAGGCTGGAAGCGGGACGGAATGCTAAAGGCGGCAGAGGATTACGTGGTTGCCGAGACGATTCGACATGAACTTGTCGAAGTCAATTCGGGAATCGAACTTGAAACGCACCTGGGTGCGGCATCGCTCGACGACGTGCGTATTCTCAATCACTTCACCCTCAACGCGGAACATCCTGTCGAGCGCTTCGCCGCCGATTTTAAGCAGCTCGTAGCGACCAAGAGGCAGGATGCCGGCGACGCCTATGCCGATGGACGACTCGAAATGGCTCGGCAGAGAAAAGGACTCGGTCATGGCTATCGGCACGGTGCAATGCGCAAAATCCACCGTACATTCCCCGGTATCTGAAGAAGAGGGGTTTGCCATGAAAGTCATTCCCTTTCCGCCTGCTGTGGCCTGAGCATACATCATGGTCCACAGAGTCGGTATGTCGCCTTCGCATCCGGAAACCGTCCCGGCATCGTTTAGCAGCGCCAGTCCAAGACAGGCAGTGGTCCTGCATGGTCCCAGCAGGTCGAAGCACTTTATCGTCAATGCGTCCAGACGATATTTCTCGCACATCCTTTTCAGAGCCAAGTACATATTCAATGCATCACACAGATCTTCCTCACTTCTGGCCTTTCCGAAACGTCCATCGTTCCCGGAAAGCACGCCGCACATCTCCCGGTATCCCCGCATCATCGATGCCGTGCCAGTCTGTCTGATCTCGAAGTAATTCATCTCCAGCTCTTTGATGGAGACATCGACAAACTTGCAACCGAAGCTGACCTCCACTGCGTCTCGGTCAATGTGAGATGCTATCAGCCAAGCACTTTCGCCACCGATAAGGCCAATCTTCCTGCCTGAGTAATACTTCAGGACATTTTCGGGGTAATAAGCTGTTCCGGCGGATGTAACGACCTCATTCTGCCCGGTCGCAGAGGAGAGGTCATCCAGAGCCTTGCCGAACGAGGAGAAGAAATCCGCATCTGGGCAGAGCGGAGCATTGACAAGGATGCCTTGAATCCCGCGGCGATGCAAGAAAGTGCAGATCTCGAACGAAGCCGCAAAGGAATTGTGCAACCCGTCGGAAAGTATCATTATAGGTCGCAGCATCGCTCCGCAGCAAACGCGCAGGACATCGTCGAAATGTCTCTCGAAGATCTCCTCCGTCCCTCCGGTAGCGATGAAGCATACTGCCGAAACGTTCTCGGCTTCGACAGCTCCTGCCTCCCAAGCGGCCGTATTGTCAGCCAACGCCATTTCGACTTCGGCCATCTTTCCCAATCCATCAAAAAGTGTCTTTCGCGAGTCCATCACGCTGGCAGCATCATGCAGCGCCGATGCAAAAACGATAAGTCTTATCTTATTCATACACCTGTATAGGCAAAAGCCTTGGTTCGGATTTGGAATCGAGAATCAGCACTCTGAGCTCGGAAGTCTCGACTTGGTCGACCTCGATTATCCTTTTGTGCCCTATGGTCGTGCCACGGCCGATCGTGACCCACTGTCCCAAGATCGGAGCCTGGATTTCGAACAGCCTTACTCTCTGGCCCTTTTCGATATCCTCTCTTATAACCACATAATGCGGCTTCACGGGCTTTTTCCAGGTCAATGCAACGCCCAGCAAGGCTCCACTCTCAGAAGCATCGGCCACACCTTGCTGTGAATGGCCTCCATAACTGCCGGCACCCATTGCGACGACCGTCGACGCAGAATCCACCAGGTCTCTCCTGAAAACCGAATCCTTTATCTCGCGAAATCTGTGCAGCGCAGACACGTCGGCATCGGGTATCTGACCGCGAGTGTCAGGAGGAAGATTCAGCAGAAGGTTGCCGTTCCTGCCTACCGACGTCAGATAGATCTGGAAGAGTTCCTCCCCTGTCTTGGGCTGTTGGTCAGGATGATAGAACCATCCGGGCCTGATCGATACGTCAACTTCGCACGGGACCCAATGCTTGGCGTCCTCGATTCCATGATGAAGCAGATAAGCGTCTTCCCTGTTGTTGCGAAAGAAAATATCCGCATCGCCGGTGCACCAGTTCGTCTCGGCCGCATATCCGCTTTCATTGCCACACCATCTTGCGTCAGGATACATTCCACTGAATATCAATGTATTCGGAGAGAGCCTATGAATCAGGTCCACAGTGCCTTCCCATTGATAATATTCATTCGGCACAATGTGACGCTTTTCCCGCGCACCACCATAATACCCGTCGCCGCCGTTGGCTCCGTCGAACCAGATTTCGAAAATCGGCCCATAATCCGACAGCAGCTCAGAAAGCTGATTTCTATAGTATTCAATGTAACTCGCAGTGCCATAGTCCGCCCTGTTGCGGTCCCACGGGGACAGGTAGATTCCGAACCTGATTCCGTATCTGGCGCAAGCCTCGGCGAACTCACGGACGATATCAGGCTCGCCTCCATTTGCAGTGCTCAGAGGCTTGCCGTGAATGTCGGTGCCCATCTTTCCGATGCCCCTATACTGCGAGCTCCTGATGGAGTGAGCAGTGAAGCGGCTGGGCCACAGACAGAAGCCGTCATGATGCTTTACAGTGAGGATCAATCCTTTCAGTCCTGCATCGCGAACCGCACGGACAATCTGTTCCGCGTCCATGTCTGTCGGATTGAAAGTGGACTCCGACTCGTCGCCATAGCCCCACTCCTTGCCAGTGAAAGTGTTCATATTGAAGTGAATGAACGCCATTTCCTCCATCGCGTGCCATTCGAGCTGCCTTTCGTTCGGCACCGCCCCGCACACGTCGTCTTCACCTTTCACGACATGCGGCATCTGCCCCGAAGCCGGACACGGCAACCACATTGCAGCAATTATCATATAAACGATTGAATTTTTCTTCATATCCGAAAGTTACAAATTCCCCGGAAATCTTTAAAAGTTACAGGGCAGCGGAAAGGTAAGGGCGGGTGACTGAGCGTCCGCAGGAAAGCATCCCGCGAGGAGTGCCCGAGAAGAGCAGTTCGCCGCCGGCATCGCCCCCTTCCGGACCCACTTCCACCACATAATCCGCTTCCTTCATCACGTCGAGGCTGTGCTCTATCAGATAAAGGGTGTTGCCTGCGTCGGTCATTGCATTGAAAAGCAAGAGCAGCTTGCGGACATCGTCAAGATGCAGTCCATCAGTCGGTTCGTCGAGGATGAAGACTTCGCCTTTGCGATAAAGTTGGGAAGCGAGCTTCACTCGCTGGAGTTCCCCGCCTGAAAGAGTGGTCATCGACTGATTAAGATGCAGATAGCCTAGCCCTACATTGAAAAGGGACTGGAGCTGCGGCTGGAATGGCTCGCCTTCAAAGAATTCAATAGCTTCTTCCACAGACATATCCATAACCTCGGCGATGTTCAGGCCATGATACTTGTAAGCCATGGCCTCCGCTGAATAGCGGGTGCCGTGACACACGTCGCACACCGTCTCGATGGATTCCATGAAGGCCATGTCCGACACGATGATTCCCTTGCCCCTGCAGGACGGGCACGCCCCCAACGAGTTGAAGGAGAACAGCTGTGAAGAGACTTTGTTCGCCTTGGAGAACAGCATCCTGATCGTATCCGATATGTCCAGATAGGTCGCCGGAGTCGAACGGAGATTGATGCCTATATCTTTCTGTCCTATGAAAACAGCTTCGGGACAATAATTTGTCTGGAAAAATTCCATAAGCGAACTTTTCCCTGATCCTGCTACGCCAGCGATGACGGCCATCACTCCCTTCGGAAGGTCAACCGTCACATTCTTAAGATTATGCAAGTTGGCTTTATCTATATGGAAAAACCCGGAAGGCCTTCTCACGGCATCCTTCAGTCCGCTGCTGCGCCTGAGCATCCTGCCCGTGACTGTGTCTGAAGCAAGCAGTCCGGGATAGTCACCCTGATACGTCACCTGTCCTCCGCGAGCGCCTGCAAGGGGACCAAGGTCGACGACATGGTCGGCCATCGATATGATGTCGCGGTTGTGCTCGACTATCATCACCGTATTGCCGTGGTCGCGAAGGCCCTGCAGGGAACGCTGCATGCGCGAAATGTCCTGTGGGTGCAGCCCGGTGCCCGGCTCGTCGAGAACGTAAGCCATGTCGGTAAGGGCGGAATTGATGTACTTCGCTATCTTGATCCTCTGGGCCTCTCCTCCGGATAGAGTTCCGGTGGCGCGTGAAAGCGACAGATAGCCGAGTCCGATGTCAACGAGGGCCTGAAGCCTGGTGACCAGCTCATTGCGTAAATCCACCGCCAGCGGGTCGTCGATGGAAGCCACGAACTTCTCCGATTCTGAAATCGGCATGTCGACTACATCCGCGATGTTCTTGCCGAGGATGGTGCAGCTGCGGACCTTCGCATTGACCCTGGTTCCCCCACATTCGGGGCAGACGACTGTGACTGCCATGAGATCAAGGACTTTTTGCTGACGCTTGCCTTCCTTGGTTGGAATTATGCTGCGGTACATACGTGGAAACATCCCTTCGAACTTGGCGGATTTCGGCCAATTCGAAGGAGGATTCTTCAAGCGGACCAGCGGAGAATAGAGAAAGAGGTCCAGCTCTTCCTTGCTGTAGTCGCGGATTTTCTTGTTCAGGTCGAAAAGGCCGCTGCATGCATATCTTTTCCAACGCCACGCGCCGGTTGTAAATGTCGGGAAATGAATCACTCCCTCGTCGTTCAGGCACTTGTCGAAATCAACCAGCTTATGGATGTCCAGGTCGGTAACCATTCCGACTCCGCCGCAGCGTGGACAGCTGCCTGAAGGATGATTGAAGGAAAAGCTGTCGGAGTAGCCAATGAAAGGCTTGCCCACACGCGAAAAGAGGAGCCTCAGCAGAGCGTAAACATCGGTGTACGTCCCTACCGTGGAACGATTGTTGGGAGCCGGCTTCTTCTGCTCGATGAGTATTGTCACAGGGAGGTTTTCTATGCGTTCAACCTTGGGACGGCCGTATTTCGGCAGATACTGCTGCACGAAGCTTGGGAACGTGTCGTTCAGTTCGCGCCTTGACTCCGCCGCAATCGTGTCGAGGCAGAGAGAAGACTTTCCCGAGCCTGACACTCCTGTGAACACCGTTATCTTTTTCTTCGGAATCTCAAGCGAGACATCCTTCAGATTGTTCTCGCGAGCATGAAATATCTCTATCGAATCCATAATGTAAATGTAGCGTTTTTTGCTCTTTGAGCCATCGTCCACATTAAAGTAGAAAAACAGGACATTCACCATAGAAAAAAGTTAGATAATTCTAACTAAATTTGTGCCAACATTTGAAAAATAAACAATTACAAATAATACTTTAATATTATGAATACGGAAAAAATGCTTAAACTGCTGGTTGACGCAGGTGCGAACCCGCTCTTCAGCAACATCGTGGTCAACAAGATTGACAAGGAACTCTACAAGAACATCGTCACAGACGACACAAAGCACCTCAAGCCGATACAGGAAAAAAGGTATGACTTCATGAGCGCCATGATCCATGGAGTAATGAAGAACGTCAGGAAAGGATACATCTCCAAGGGAGCCATCAATAAGCTCATCCACGTGTTAGGATATCAGGGAATGATGAACGCTAACCCGGAGAAGAAGGATGCAAATGCTGCCTACGTCGCAAAGCACGGCTACAATGCACCGAGCTTCCTCGTCGTCTCCCCGTCACAGGCCTGCAACCTTCACTGCTACGGCTGCTATGCCTGCAGCGATCCCCATACTTCGCCTCACATTGAGTTCGACGTCACCGAAAGGATCATCCGCGAGTTCAGGGACGAGATGGGCGGAACGTTCGTAGTGATCAGCGGCGGCGAGCCCTTGATGTACAGGTCGCAGGGAAAGACCATCATCGACCTCTTCGAGGAATTCCCGGACATGTTCTTCATGTTCTACACCAACAGCACGCTTATCGACAAGAAAATGGCCCAGAAGATGGCCGAGCTCGGCAACTGCGCACCGGCGATATCAGTCGAGGGCTATGAAGCGGAGACCGACGGCCGCCGCGGAGAAGGCACCTTCGAGAAGATCCTGGCAGCGTTCGAAAACCTTCGCACAGCCGGCGTTCCGTTCGCAGTTTCAGTAACTTCCACATCCAAGAATGTCGACATGGTCGCATCGGAAGAATTCTATGACTATTACTTCGAGAAGCAGGGCGCTTCCTTCATGTGGCAATTCCAATTCATGCCTATCGGACGCGGCAAGGACGTATTCGACCTTATGGTACCTCCTAAGGAGCGCGTCCGCCTCTACAGGACCTGGGAGCATCAGATGCACGACAACAAGCACTGCGTTGCAGACTTCTGGAACAGCGGAGTCCTCACTCACGGCTGCGTTGCCTACGGCGGAAACGGAGGCTACGTCTACATTGACTGGAACGGCAACATAATGCCTTGCGTATTCGTTCCTTATACGACGGACAACATCCTGAAGATGTATGCCGAAGGCAAGCACCTTGAAGACGCCTACGAAACCACGATCATGAATAACGGACGCAGCTGGCAGAACGATTATTCACTCAACGACAAGATGCACAGCAAAAACCTGCTGATGCCTTGCTCGATTCGCGACCACTACAAGAATTTCCAGAAGAACATCCTCACCACAGAAACGCAAGGAGAGAATGAAGCGGCTCAAGACATAATGTCGGAAGATGAGTACCTTAATCATCTCGACGCCTATGACACCGAGCTTGACACACTCACCCAGCCTGTCTGGCAGAAGGAATACATTGAAAAAGATGCGGAGCTACGCAAGAAAGGCAATGCATAATGACCGCTTTTTCGATAAATTTGCCCGCAAATCGCAAATATCTGAAGCAAAATGAGTGACAAGGCGGATCCGTTCGGCACTGTGGAAGAGTTCCTTTACAAGACTTCTTCCTTGATAGCCAATCGCCTGAAGAAAAAAGGGCTGACATTCATGCAGCTCTGCTATCTCAGGACCATCGACTCTCAAGGGCACACCACGGTATCAAGTCTCGCAAAGACGCTGAGCCTTACCAAGCCGAGCGTCTCTGTGCTCGTCAAGCATCTGGAAGAAGGAGGATTCGTGGAACGCATCAAGTCCGCAAAGGACAAGAGAAGCTCAAGCATCCTGCTCACCTGGAAAGGCAAGGAAATTTGCGATGACTGGCGGCGCATCCAGGCCAAATACCTGCAGCAGTTCCACAGCCATCTTGACGAAGAGGAAGCGGAGACATTCCGTTCCCTTCTATTGAAAATCATGGATGCCGGAACGGCTTAGATCAGATCGAGCAAAGTATCTCCCGTATATGTAGGGGCGCAGTCGCATGGAAGACGGCCGGGATTGTAATAATACTGGTCTATCCCAAACACTTGCGCCCCTTCTATGTCTACCTCGACGTCGTCGCCGACCATTATCGTGTCCTGCCTCGTCCCGCCTGCTCCTTTCATCGCCAGTTCGAAGATCTTCGGAAAAGGCTTGTTGACTCCTACCTCGTCGGAAATGACGACACTGCAGAAATAATCCCTTATACCGCAATTTATCAGCTTGCTGTACTGAACTTCACTGAATCCGTTCGAGCAGATTCCAAGTCTCGCACCCCTTTCCTTCAATGCAACTACCACCTCCTTTGCATGAGGCATCATGGTAGTCATCCTTCCCATATAGCCGAGGTAGAGCACCTCAAGATAGTCGGCGTATGCCCTATCGTCAACACCAAGCACCTGGACCAGAGCCTGGTAAATCCTTTCACGGCGCAGAGTTTCCTTATCGATCTCGCCATGCTCATAGAGGTGCCAGTAATGGGCGTTCACTACCTGGTACTTGGTCCAGAAATCGTCAAAATCACTGACTTGGACATGCATCTCGAGGATTGACAGGCGCATGGCCTCCTTTGCATTCGCATTGAAATCGAACAGAGTCCTGTCTATGTCGAACAGGTAGCATTTGTATGGAGGTACTTTCATCTTATTTGCGAGAGGTAAGGAGAATGGCGTCGGAGGTAATGTCGCCATCAAGACCCATACTCGTAAGAGCCAGCCTTATGGAACAACCTTTAGGCAGATAGAATTCACCCAGCCTAATCCAGTCTCCCGAAGATTGTTCCGGATAATTCATCATTTTCAAATCAAGGACTTTGGAATATTCAATGCCATCAGCAGCAGGCTGTATGAATGCCTTCTCGGTTTCCAGGTCGGAGATCACCTTCGCCTTGGAAGGGAGCAAGAGCGAATATCTGCATTCATTTGCAAGGCCGGGTATGTACTGCTGGAACACATATAGGGAATATACTGAAGACCTGTAAGGGGTTATGGTGTAAGTCACTGTCTGAGGCCCGCTATGATATGCCCCGCAGGCTGAGTCAGGTGCATACTTCAGTTCAAGGAAGCTGGAGCCATAGCCTCCGACGGAGGTCACACGCTTCCATCTTGAGGTGTAAGCGACATTTGGATAAGTGTCATCGACGACTATGTCAGGCAAGGTGCCGTCAAGGTAAGGATTGTCGTTGCATCTGTCTCGTATCACACCGGCATCGACGTCCTGGACGCACTTAAGCCTGTTCTTCAGATAATGGCTGGCCGCGACTGCCGCAGACTGCGCCAGAACCATGAATACAGGTTCCATCCTAATCGAGCCATAGGCTATGTGACTGGCTGACAAGCATACAGGCACAAGAAGATTGGCACATTCACTCCTTTTCGGCGTTATGGCGCGATACGGGATGTCGAAAGGAGGGTATCCTCCCACCTGGACGTCGCCCTCGTTCTTGACCATCGCCTTTCCATCCCTGCGTACCACTATTCTCTGACAGTTGTGAGAATCCATGGTATAGGCCGCAAGGCCGATGCCGTCATCTACGAAAGCCCTTCCCAGACAATTCGCCTCGGTCACGACATATTCGCCTACCATCCTGCGGCTTTCGCGAATGTAAAGCTGAGGGGTCCAATGGCCGTTGTCGACGAACTCATCCTTCGGCAATCCCCATTGACGCATCCTTTGCCTGGTACGCTCAGGAATCACGGAATCGCTGGCAAGAAAATACAGAAGGCCCTGGACATAGTCCTTGTGGGCCTTGAAAATCCCCGCTCTTTCCTCATAGGATGCTTCAGGATAGTCGTCGCTGAAGCCTATCATGTCTGTGGACAGAGGGCCGTTGTTGTTCACGTCGCTCTTGCAGTCAGGCATCGGCGCGAAGAAAAGGAAATCGTCAAGCCTCTTCTTGGAGGTATCTGCCTTGATGATGCGTCTGATCAGCTCATAGTGCGAAGAATCGTAATTTTCCGGTTTGGGCATCATGACCATTCCATTCGGAGACCTTGACAGGCAGAGTCTGAAATTGTAAGCCTGGACATGCCTGTCTCCGCTGCCGGCTGGAGCGAGAGTGTCCGACGAAATGCCCCAAAGCAGGCCGCTTGAAGGATCCCCGGGCACGACATAGGGACTGATGCCGTCAGGGAACTGGTGCTTCTCTGAAAGCTGCACTCCATTATATGTCTCCCCGTAAGTCGCATTGGATTCCCTTCCCACTGTGTAGCCGACACCGCATCGAGCCATCAGGTCGCCTTCGTACGAACAGTCGATCCAGGCTTTGGCTCGGACCACAGCCTGAAGAGAAGTGTCCTTGGAGCTTGCGACAGTGATGTTTTTTATGACAGTCCTTTCATTCTTTGCCTTTTCAATGCGCCAGCCTGTGGCTACAGTCAGGTTCCGTTCAGCTGCAAGCATGGCACGGAAAACGCTGTCGGCGACATGAGGTTCGAAAGCATACGACTCGAGCTTTCCGTAATGGGTTCCGAGGTTGCGATAGAATTGCCTTGCAATGCCCATGACAATCTGCTTGTTGCCTATGTCGGTATAGCCCAGTCCTCCGGTAGTGAGTCCGCCGATATGGGTGGTAGGCTCAATGAGCAATACCTTGCAGCCGGAGCGTGCAGCGGAAATCGCTGCAACGACGCCGGACGAAGTGCCGCCATAGACGCAGACATCATAAGCTTTATGGAACGGATTGCTTCCACAGCCGGCACAAAGTAACGAAAGCGACGAAAGAATCGCCGTCAGAGGCAGGAAGGCACGTATCGTAAATGTCAGCAACAGCTTCATCGACGTAAATATAATTAATTATTGCGACTTTATATATCTTTGCAATACTGCTACAATCAAATCATGCAATGAAAGTGGATTCAAGAGATCTGCCTCATCTGTCGAGGAGCTTCATCGCAAGCTCCTCCATCAGCGCATTGCTGATCGTTGCAGGTTCTTTCCTGTCGATCCGGCTTGGAAAGGATGGAATGCTCGGCGTTCTCGTCACGATCATTTTGCTTGCCATCGCACAATTGGCAATGTTCCTGGCGTTGAATTCAAAGTGCCGGAGGCTTTACGCCGATTCCGGCTCAAACACATCCTACAAGTACTTCTACAGGATGAGCACCAATTTCAACACTGCATACAACATGTTGATATACAGCTTTATAGTCTCTATATTGCTACAACATGGATTCAACCCGCTCAAGTCGCTGCTCGCCATTGCAGGATATGGGACCTTGACCGCAGCGTTTGTAATTATCTTTTATTTGCTGTTCGTCAGGAAAATGAAGGATAACTACGACGACCCGACGCTGTTTGCAGTCGGAGTAGCCATCTGGACTGCATGCGCCCTTCTGTCCTACTATCACGTCATCAAATGGGCATGGCTGTCGGTCGGCATTCTCTGCTTCGCCTTCAGCATCGTGGTATCCATTCTGAACAACCTCCACGGCAACATGCAGACACTGCTCGGATTCATCGCAGACCAGGATCCGGAAGTGATGCAGACGTTCGACGACAGGAGCATAGCTTTGTCACAGATGGTAGCGCTTGCCGTCATGGCCTTTCTGACCGCATCCACCTTCAGGTTCAAGACACCGGATGGAGCAAGCCTCCCTGCACCTGTAAGCATCGAGTTCTTTACCAATTCAATGCTGCTCGCGCCGCTGCTTTTCCTTCTCATCGCATTCTTCGCAGCGCTGCTGGAACCGATGGACGACATCTTCGCCACAAGGGTGCAGCGCTTTGCAATAACATCCCAGCGCATCTCGAGGCCGTCCGGCGCAGCAGGATCTCTGCGGACCAAATTGGCCGACTCGCTGAAGAATTTCTCAAAGGAAGATTTACAGCGCATGAAATCAGCCCTTCAGCAATATCTGATGAGGGAAACGAAGCATATCTGGGTGAGAGTCATCGCCTTTTTTGTGCGACCTTTCTTCCGCTGCAAGGTCGAGAATGCCGTAGTCGTCGACGAGTCGGAGGGCCCCGTCGTTTTCGTCTCCAACCACATGGAAATAGCAGGGCCCATCATGTGCGTCCTGCATCTGCCGTTCTTCTTCAGGCCATGGATCATCAACTCGATGCTTGAACCTGAGAAAGTCGAGGCGCAGCTCAGGCCGGGCGTTGAGAAGATTTTCAGCTTCCTTCCGAAATTCTGGCGCAATAGAATCCCCGGGCACCTGAAAAAAGTCGTCATATACGTAATGAACTCGATGCATCCGATTCCGGTGTACCGCAACGGGGTCAGAGAGGTGATCGACACATTCAACCGCACTGTAGAAGCTCTGGAGCAAGGCGACAACATCCTGCTCTTTCCTGAAAAGGGAGATGAATACGCAAGCGCGGGGGTGTCATCTCTCTATACCGGTTTCGCACAAATCGGCAGCCAATATTTCCAGACTACCGGCAAACGCGTCAAATTCTACCCCATCTATATCAGCCGCCGCAACCAGATAATGCGCATGGGCGACTGCGTCACCTTCGACTCGACGAACCCTAAAGCTGAAGAAAAACAGCGCATTGCAGAATCCCTATTCTCCACAATGTCATCTATGGCAAACGCCCTCGACCCCGCTGATTGAGATTTCCGACGCCTCACTCCTTGCTGCCTGCCAAGCTCTTGCCGGTCAGAGCGCCTGACCAGAGATAGAACGGCACGGCGAGTACCTGCATTGCAACGGAGAAGACGACCATCCAGGTTATGTTTGCATCATAGAGGACCCCGCAGAGCCAGCTGCCAAAGAACCAGAATAGCCCAAACGCTGTCTGGAAAATGCCGAATCCAGTGGAGCGGCCTTCCTTCGGAACGATGGAGCTGACTGCGCTCTTCATTATGGATTCTTGAGCGCCCATGCCTATTCCCCACAACAGGACTCCTATTATCAGTGCCGTACGCGAGGTCGCTCCAAAAATCAGCACTGCGAATGGGGCGGCGATGAGCGTTGACCATGCCAATGTGCGGACTCCTTTCTTGTCGTACAGCCAGCCGAAGAACAGGGCTGCGAATGCGTCGATTCCCATGGCCAATGCATAGAGAAGAGGCAGAGACTTTTCATCTATCAGCCCGAGCTTTGCAGTATGCATAGTTATCATGTTGAAGTCAATGTAACCCATTGCAAACAAACTGATTGCCACCAAGTAAAGAACGAACGGCTTCTTCATCTTGAACGGCTCGCTCGTCTTGGAAGGCGCCTCGAACTTTTCAGGGTTCGGGAACTTGAACTTGGAAATCACGACCAGCGCGATAGTTATAACCGCAGGAATGCCTAGGATGAGGAAGCAGAGCCCGTATAGCCTGAACGGATCCATCGACCCGGAGAGTTTCATTGTAACGTACAGAATGACAGGACCTATGAATGCTCCTATCTGGTCGAGGAACTCCTGTATGGCAAAGCCTTTCCCCTGCCCCGTCTGGGAAGCGGCGAATGACGTCAGAGTGTCTTTTGCAGGCTTCTTGATGGCCTTGCCGGCGCGCTCGACGACCATCAGGGCGCACGCCCACATCCATCCGCCCTTCGGTATCAGCGCCAGAAGCGGGATCGCTCCCATATCGACCACGTAGCCGACTATTATCAGCGGCCAGTATCTCTTAGTCTTGTCAGCGACGAATCCCGTCACTATTCTCAACCCGTATCCGATGAATTCGCCAAGGCCGCTGACAAAGCCGATGGCCGCTGCGCTCGCCCCGGCCATGCTCAGGAATGCGCCCATGATGCTCGAGGCGCCTTCGTGCGTCATGTCAGAAAACATGCTGACGATTCCCATCAGGACGATGAAAGCCATCGCAGACCCAGCCGCGATCTTCACTCCCTTGCCGTTGTTTCCGCTTGTGCCGTTTGCCTCGCCAGAGCCTTGAACAGTCTGCTCTATCTGCGGATTCTCATTTTCTTCAGTCTGTTGCATTGATTCCATCTGCTAAAACAGCGGCAAATATAACAACATTTATGCGCGGGTAACCCGCGCTGCGCAGGGGGCGCGGCAGCAGCCCGCAGGCTAGCGGAACTGCAGCGTGAATGTGACACGGCCGGGGATGTTGGAAGTCAGGCGGATGGAACCGTCGTGCAGACGCATTATCTGGCGTGAGAGGCTCAGGCCTATGCCGCTGCCGTCGGGCTTGGTCGTATAGAACGGCATGAAGATATTCTCGACCGAGTCGGCCGGGATGGCCGAGCCGTTGTCGGTGATCTCCACAATCGGATTCTCGTCTGCATCGAGGTAAGCCACTATCGATACCGCAGGAACTTCCGGCCGCTTCCATTCCTCCGTTCCAGCCCCATCGATTGCCGCAAATGCGTTCTTCATCACGTTGATCATCACTTGCCCGATAAGGTCTTCGTCTGCGTAAAGCATTATGTCCGAAGGAGTTATTGAGACGGAAACATATTTCGCATTTTCTCCTCCGAGCGACAGCACGCGGGAGACAAGATCGGTAATCGTAAACGCTTTCTTCTGTGGAACAGGCAGATGCGTAAATCTGCGATAATCGTCTATGAAACTTATAAGCGAAGCCGATGTGGAATTGATGGTCGCGAGCCCGCGCGCCATGTCTCCATTTTTGTCGTCGCAAATGTCCAGCAAAGACGAACTCAGTGAGGTAATCGGCGATAGCGAGTTCATTATTTCGTGGGTCATCACGCGAATCAGCCGTTGCCATGAGTCCAACTCCTTCTCAGCCAATTCGCTGTTGATATCCGAGAGCACTACCACCCTCAGTTTCCTGTTGTTGTCCTGGCTTTCCTTCGAGTCCGCAGACATTTCCCATGATGCATCGGCCGTCGGACTGCCGGCTGCGCTTGGCATTGTCACCTCTGAAGCCCGCATTGAAATGTTGTACTCTCCCTTCTCATTGAATACAGCTACATTGCGCTTCTCGCCGGCCTTGATTTCCATCAGTGCCGATGCCACCTGGTCAGAGACTCGGCGGGTCTGGGCTATATTCGTCAGCACTTCCAATCCGAAGATCCTTCGTGCTGCATCGTTGCTTTGGAATATGTTGCCACGCTCATCTTCTGCTATCACTCCCGTATTGATGCTGTTGAGAATCAATTCATAATATTTCTCTCTGGCGACTGCGTCATTTCTAGCCGACTGCAGGATGTCCCTGATTTGGTTCAGCTGGGTATTGATGTATTTGTCGTCGCTCTTCTGCCCCGCAGCGAAATTGAAAGAGAAGTCTTTCGACCTCACGGAGTCGAGAAGGAACTTGACCTTGCGGGCAGAATTGCCGTAAAGCCTTATCAGTTCAGCGACCGACAATGTCAAGCCGGCGCTTGAGAGCACCAGCAAAATCCACTGTTTGAAGAAGATGCACACGGCAATCCCCGCCGCCGTCACCGCCAGCGCCAAAAGCCATATTATGAACGCCCACCTTTTCAATTTGCAGCAATTTGTTCCAACTTCAGCAATATTTCTCGCAGGCTAAAGCCCATATCGCCTGATTTTATTGTAAAGAGTCTGACGGGTGATTCCAAGCTGCTGGGCGACAGCGGACAAGTTGCCTCCGTTGCGGTCCATCGCAACCTTGATCATCTCGCGTTCCATCTGCTCGAGAGTAGTAAAGCCTGAAAGGTCAGCTCCTCCGCCCAAGCCAATGCCCCCCGCACCTCCAATGCCGCCCGCGACGCCTTCCGCAACCGGCCCCAAGAACAAGTCACGACTCATAATCTGTCTTCCATCCCCGAGGATCACGGCCTTCTCGACAGTGTGCTGAAGCTCGCGGATGTTGCCGCTCCAGGCATTGGCCTCCATTTCAGCGCGGGCCTTATCGTCGAATCCCTCGAACTGCTTGCCGTACTTGGAAGTAAACTGCTTCAGGAAAATCTCCGCCAGCGGTATGATGTCCCCGCGTCTCTGCCTTAACGGCGGAATGTCCAAATGTATCGTATTTATTCTGTACATCAGGTCCTCGCGGAACTTGCCTTCACGAACCATTCCGAACACATCCGCATTCGTTGCGCATATCAATCTGATATCAACCGGAATAGGCTCATTGCTTCCGACACGCACGACCTTGCCGCTCTGGATGACAGTGAGCAGCTTGCTCTGAAGATGATATGGCAGATTGCCGATCTCATCCAGAAACAATGTTCCGTGGTCTGCCACCTCGAACTTCCCTGCCCTGTCCGCCTTTGCATCTGTGAATGCGCCCTTTACATGACCGAACAATTCGCTCTCGAATAGCGTCTCCGTCAGCGACCCCATATCCACAGACACCATCAGCTCATTGGAACGGGCTGATTTTCTGTGTATCTCTCGCGCAAGCATCTCCTTTCCGGTCCCGTTCTCCCCTGTAATCAGGATGTTGGCATCTGTCTTCGCGACCTTGTCGACAGTCTCGCGCAGGCTTTTCATCGCCTCGCTCGTCCCCCAGAACATCTCCGGCGTATTCTGGAGTTCATTCTTTATCTGCTTGAGCTGCTGAACCTGACGCTTGGAACGCCCGAGGATGTATGCATTCTGAAGCGCAGCGACGAGCTTGTCATTGTCCCACGGCTTCACCACAAAATCTGCAGCGCCCTGCTTTATCCCTTTCACTGCCAAATCCACATCCGCATAAGCAGTGAACAGAACAACCTGCGTATCAGGAGACTGCTCCTTGATTTTCCCGAGCCAGAAGATTCCCTCGTTGCCAGTGTTGATGGATGTCGTGAAATTCATGTCGAGCAATGCCACGTCCACCCTGTCATCCCTCAGCATCTGCGGAATCCGATTCGGATCGGGAATCGTGACTACCTTCTCGAAATATCTGCCAAGCAGGATCTCGAGAGCCGACAAGATGCTCTTGTTGTCGTCTATGACCAGTATCGTGCCTTCTTTTGCCATACCGCAAAGTTATCATTCTCTCGCATCGTTGTAAAAAAATTTGTCACGTGTGTCAAAATTTTAGACGATGGTCGGCTCAGCCCCAAAATGCAAGCGACTGAAAATCAATGCTAAAAACCAAAAGGCGCGACTTTGGCATATCCAATAGACGCGCGGGCTGCAATTCGACCCGCCGGATAAAAAGAATATGAAAAGATCCTTTACAACGATATTGATGATAGCTGCGATGGCGGCAGGAACTCTGCCGGCAGCGGCTCAGTTCAAGGATGCCGAGACGCTGAAGACCGAAGCCGGTGCAACCCCAGAAGGTCAGCAGGCAATCGAGCATAAGGCGTTCACGCTGAGCGACTGCATGAAGTATGCCGTCGAGAACAGTCCTTCGGTGAACAAGCAGAAGTTCACGAACGACTCCTATCGCGCCACGCGCGACGAGTCCTTCGCCTCTATGCTGCCTTCGGTCCAGGGGAACAGCCAGGCCACGACAAGCTACGGCCGCAACATCGACCCCGAGACCAATACCTACACGAACTACGCGACCTTCGGCAACAGCTACAACCTTTACACACAGATGCTTGCATTTCGCGGACTCTCGATGGTCAATGCCTACCGAAGCAGCCGCATCGGAGTCCTGATGGGCAAGAGCCAGCTTGAGCAGGCAAAGGACCAGGTCGCCCTGGAGACCATGCAGGCATTCTTCGACGTAGTCTTCTACACCGAAGCAGCGGAGATTGCCAGGAAACAATGCGAAGCTAGCCGCTCGACATTCGAACGCGACAGCACCATGGGCGCCATCGGCACCAAGAATCCGGCTGATGTGCTTCAAACCGAAGCCACGATGCGCAGCGACGAATACACTCTCATCAAGCAGGAGAACGCACGCGACCTTGCTCTGCTGACCCTCAAGCAGAAAATGAACTATCCGTCCGACAAGGACCTGATGATAGACACGGACGTCACCGACGACGACCCCTACATCGACCCGTCGCTCGCCGAACTGCCGAGCATTGCCGAAGTCATGAACTACTCGCTCGAGCACAATCCGAAAGTGAAGGGCGCCGAGTACGACTACCGCAAGAGCAAGCTCGAATACGCTTCCGCCAAAGGCAAGCTCTTCCCGTCGCTCTACATTGGCGCAGGCCTTAACTCAGCTTACTATCAGCTCCTTGGATCCACTGCGGCCGTCACGCCATACGTCGACCAGCTGAAGAACAATTTCGGCCGCTACTGGTACGCGCAGTTGAACTTCCCTATTTTCAATGGATTGTCTTACCAGTCTGCCGCCCGCCGCGCCAGGAACTCGATGAAGATCGCAGAACAGACCGACATCGAGACCCGCCGCGCCCTCGAGAACGAGATCGAGACCAACTACGGCCAGATGGTCGGATTCCAGAAGGAATTCTTCCAGACACAGAAGAAGGCGCAGGCGGCCGAGACCGCATACAACGCCGAAGTCGAGAAATATAACCAGGGCGTATCGTCGCCGATAGAGCTTCAGACCGCCTCCGGCCTGATGCTCCAGGCCCGAAGCGAGAACCTCAACGCCCGCCTCCAGTATTTGATAAAATACCGTCTTGTCCAGTACTACGCCGGACAGCCATTGATTCGATAAATATTAAAAATCAGATAATCATGGACATTCAGATTGAACAGAAGAAAGGCATCAAGAGAGCATTTACGAAGAAAGCCCTGCCTTATTGGATCGGCGCGCTGGTCCTGGTCTTCATATTATGGCTGATTTTCAGGCCTAACAACAAAGTGCTGAACACCAGCGCCGACACGATCACCGTGGAGGAGGTGAAGCAGGGCGAATTCAACGACTACGTCCGCGTCAGCGGTCAGGTCGAGCCTATTACTACAGTTCAGCTCAGCCCGCTTGAGAGCGGAATCGTCCAATCGCTTCCGGTCGAGGAAGGCACGATGGTCCACAAGGGCCAGACAATCGTAATATTGAGCAACAATACATTGAACCTCGAAATCCTGAACGCCGAATCGCAGCTCGCCGAAAAGCAGGACATGCTCCGCAACACGCAGATCAGCATGGAGCAGCAGAAGCTGTCATTGAAGCAGGAGAAGCTCCAGCTCGACCTCGACGTCCAGCGCAAGAAACGCGCTTACGAGCAGAATACGCAGATGCACGACAAGAACCTGCTTGCCACCGAAACCTGGCAGCAGTCGCAGGAAGACTACGAGCTCGCCGTCCAGAAGCGCAGGCTTGTCCTCGAGAGGCAGATACAGGATTCGCTCTACAGACTCGTGCAGACCACTCAGATGCAGGAATCCCTCGACAACATGAAATTGAACATGAGGCTAATACGCGAGCGCGTGTCGAACCTTGACGTCAAGTCGCCTATCGACGGAGAGCTCGGACAGCTGGACATCGTCCTCGGACAGTCCGTCGCGATGGGCCAGAAGCTCGGACAGCTCAACGACCTCTCCGACTACAAGATAGTCGCCCAAATCGACGAACATTACATCGACCGCGTCCACGGTGGCCTGGAAGCCAGTTTCGAACGCCAGAATTCCACATTCGACACCAAGATCCGCAAGGTATATCCGGAAGTCCACAGCGGCCAGTTCAAGGCGGACTTCGTCTTCAGTGGCACCCGTCCTGAAAACATCCGCACAGGTCAGACCTACTACCTGAACCTCCAGCTCGGAGAACCTACTCAGGCACTGATCATTCCGAGAGGATCGTTCTACCAGAGCACCGGCGGCGCATGGATCTACGTCGTGGACAAGGACGGCAAGAAGGCCACCAAGCGCACCATCCGCATCGGCCGTCAGAACCCTCAATACTACGAAATCCTCGAAGGACTCCAGCCTGGAGAAAAGGTAATCGTCTCGTCTTATGACAACTACGGCGACAACGACGTCCTGGTATTAAAGTAAGCGGCCATGGCGAATCCTTTCAGATACTTCAACAACACCCTGAGACACTACCCGGTCCCATCGACGATCAACATCATCGGCCTGGCCGCTGCGATTGCGACGCTGTATATCATCCTAGTTCAGTTCACTTACGACAAAAGCTTCAACAAGGGCATCAAGGACAGCGACCGCACCTTCGCCATCGAATTCACAGGATTTACTGATGACGGACAATATACAACATATCTCAGCCGTCCATTTGGAGAAAAGATCATCGCCGACATCCCCGAAATCGAAGCCGGGGGCGAATGTGGACTCGGCGGCGAGGGAATGGTACCATTCTCGACCGACTCCACAGGGAAAGAGGCTGCCATCTACCTAAAGTCCGGCTCCATGTCCACGGCCGCGCTCAAGGTGTTCGGCTTCGAGGCGGAAAGCGGCAGCTTTGACGACTTTTCAATGCCAAACACTGTAATCCTTTCGAAGGAAGGAGCCAAGAAGCTGAAAATCAAACCAGGAGATCAAATCTTCTGCAACGGGCAAAGAGGCACTGTCGCAGCCATCTTCAAGGATTTTCCTAAGAACAGCGACTGGAACCGCGTCGAAATCATCTCTAACATAGGCAAACAGTCTTTGGACGACGGACAGGAATGGAGCTACCCGTACTATGTAAAGCTATATCACAAGGATGATGCTGGAAAAGTGGCTGCCGCCGCGATGAAGATATTGATGGGCTTAAGAGATCCGGACGAATCCGAATCAGATTCCGCATCCGTAACAGAAGCCTTGAAAAGATACAAATTCAGACTTGTCCCTCTTACAGAAACATATTTCGAAAAGAATATCACTCCGGGCGTGGCCCATGGCAATGCAACGAGCACCACAACCCTGCTTGCCATCGCCATACTCGTGATGCTCATCGCTTTCATCAACTTCTTCAACTTCTTTTTCTCCCTCGTGCCGGCCAGGATTAAGGCAGTCAATACCTACAAGATCCTCGGTTCGACACGCAGCTCGCTGATCCGGAGGTTCGTGCTGGAAGCCGTCTGCTTCGTGGCGATAGCGGTGCTGCTGGCATTGGGCGTCATTTTCGAATTCGGCCGCTCAAATCTTGCGAACTACATCTCGACCGATGTCGGGATCGGCAGCCACCCTTGGATTGCTCTGGCAACGCTTGGCTTCGCTCTAATCGTGGCATTGGCTGCAAGCATCAGTCCGGCGAGGTACATCACCTCCTTCTCTCCTGCCTTCGCATTGAAAAACGGGTTCGCTTCCACGCCGCAAGGCAAGACGCTGCGCTACGTTCTTGTCGGTCTGCAGTTTGTCATATCGATGGCTCTGATAATCGGGGTACAGACGATGCAACGGCAGTACAAATTCCTGAACAGCAAGAATCTTGGATTCAACAGGGATAATCTGGTGGCAGTGAAGCTAAACTCTTCCAAGATCGGAGACACCAGGTCGCTGAACGAAGCATTGAAGCAAGGCCCTATGATCAAGGACCTTACTTGGGCCGCCTGCTCCATCGTGCAAGTTCAGAGAATGGGCTGGGGACGAGAAATCAAGGGGAAACAACAAAATTGGCAATGCTACGTCGTCACACCTGATTTCTTGAAATTCTTTGACATACCAATAGTTGAAGGACGCGACTTCACCGAGGACGATGCCAGCAAGGACAACGGCACCTTCATTTTCAATGAAACCGCAAAGAGCCAGTTCGACCTGACCCTGGAAGACAAGGTCTCCGGCCACCGGAACGAACCTACCGAAATAGCCGGCTTCTGCAAGGACTTCAATTTCAAGCCGCTGCAATACGCAGGCGGACCTATGTCGCTCTACGTCTTCGGAGCCACGCCTTGGTGGGACCTCACATGCATATACATCAGGACGGTTCCAGGCGCAAAGATCAAGGACATGACAGACTATGTAAAGAAGTGCATATCGGAGCAGAAGCCCGACATCGATGTCTCCAGAGTCACTGTCAGAAGCTTCGGCGACGAACTGGCAGCACAATACACTAGCGAGAAGAAGCTCATCACCCTAATCGAGATCTTCACCATCATTTCGATCCTGCTCTCGCTGATGGGAGTGTTCTCCCAGGTGATGTTCGAGACGCAGTACCGCAAGAAGGAAATCGGCATCCGCCGCGTCCACGGGGCATCGATCGGCGAAATCCTAGGGATGTTCGTCAAGCGTTACCTCACCATCGTCAGCATCTGCTTCGCAATAGCAGCCCCCATCGCATACTACGCCGTCACAAGATGGCTGCAGAGCTTCGCTTACCAGATATCGCCGAGCTGGCTGACATTCGCACTGAGCTATATCCTCGTGCTGACGGTGACATTGGCCATCGTGGTTCTACGCTCGCTCAGCGCCGCCACCGACAACCCGGTAAACAGTATAAAGACAGAATAGTCGAAGGGGCTTTGAGCCATACTGCCATTTGAGGCATTGATGGAGCGAAGGGGCTTTGAGCCTTACTGGCATTTTGAGCATTGATGGAGCGAAGGGGCTTTGAGCCCGACGACATTTTAGGCGAGGAGGGCCAAAGCCCCTGAGCGGATATATAATAAGAATTTGATAAAAATGAATAATAAACTATTAAAAATTAAAAGATTATGTTAAAAGTTACTGATTTGAAGAAAGTGTTCCGCACGGAAGAGATCGAAACCATCGCCCTGGACGGCGTTTCATTTGAAGTCAAGGACGGAGAGTTCCTCGCCGTCATGGGCCCTTCAGGCTGCGGCAAGTCAACCCTGATGAACATCCTCGGCCTTCTGGACAACCCTACGTCGGGCAGCTACGAACTGCTCGGCACAGAAGTGGCGAAACTCAAGGAGAAGGAACGCACGAAGTTCCGCAAGGGAAACATAGGATTCGTATTCCAGAGCTTCAACCTGATCGACGAACTGACAGTCTACGAAAACGTCGAGCTGCCTCTCATCTATATGAAGGTCAAGGCTTCGGAACGCAAGCAGAAGGTGAACGACATCCTGGCCAGGATGAACATGAGCCACCGCGCAAACCACTTTCCTCAGCAGCTCTCAGGAGGACAGCAGCAACGCGTAGCCATCGCCCGCGCGGTCGTCTGCAACCCTAAGCTCATCCTCGCCGATGAACCTACCGGCAACCTCGACTCCAAGAACGGCAAAGAGGTGATGGACCTTCTTTCGGAGCTTAACCGCGAAGGGACCACCATCATTATGGTAACCCATTCCCAGCACGATTCCCAGTACGCATCCAGAGTCATCAACCTATTCGACGGAAAGATCGTCGACGACGTGCGTCAGGATCTTTAATCAAGCACAGCGTTCAGCACGCAATAACATGAACAACATCAAATTGGCATTCCGTTCCATCGGCAAGTCGCCGCGCGGCAGCATCATCAAGATACTGTCTCTGGCTGTCGGACTGGCCCTCGGCATCGTGCTGACAGCCAAGGTCTGCTTCGAGAAGTCATACGACCGCGCCGGCAAGGACCCCGACCGGATATGCATCACAAAGGAAAACATTCAGAGGAAAAATGGCGATAAGGCCACTTATGCCCAGACCTCAGGTGGAATCGCCGCTGCGATGAAGGCGGAAATTCCTCAAGTCGAGGCATCCACCAAGATTACCTGGATTCTTGACAGCGAATCGGAGATCTATCAGCTCGCCCCGAAAGGAAAGATCATCCTTGAAGACGGCGCCATACTGGCGGAACCGAATATCTTCGACCTTATCGGCGGCAAGATGCTGATCGGAAGCCTTTCTTCGCTTACGGACAAAAACACCTTCCTTATTTCACGCAGAGTGGCGGAAAAATTCGGAGGCGTCGCACAAGCTGTCGGAAAATCATTATACAGCGCAGATCTCGCCGATACGATAAACATTACAGGCGTCTTCGAAAACTGTCCCGAAAACTCCTCATTCAAGTTCGACGCAATCCTGTCGATGAATCTGATGCCAGACTGGAGCACTACTAATTTTCTCGGGAACGACAGATACGTGACATTAGCCCGCCTGGTAAAGGGAGCGACTCCGAAATCGGTGCAGTCGGCCATAGACAAGATGTATGAAAGCCATCTCGGAGCTGATAATCTCAAATATCTCAGCGACGCCGGTACGAAGCTGAACGTCTCATTGTTCCCGCTTGAGAATCTCCACACCGACGACACCACCGTAAGCAACTCCATAACGCTGCTTTCCATCCTGGCAGCCCTGCTGCTTTTCACAGCGCTGATGAACTACATACTGATCGTGCTCTCCACGATGCCGGCACGCAGCAAGGAAGTTGCAGTCGAAAAATGCTACGGCGCGGAAGAGAAGGAAGTTTTCGGCCAATTCTCCGCCGAAGCCTTCGTGCACGTGCTGATAGCTCTCATGCTGGCCGTTGCATTGATCCTGGCCTTCAAGGGAAAGATAGAGACCCTCGTCAATGCATCCCTCGGAGCCCTGCTTTCACCTACCGCGGTTGGAGCGGTTCTGCTCGTGGCATTGATCATTTTCCTGGCAACTGCCCTTATTCCTACACTGTTATATGTCAATGTCCCGGTCGCTGCAGCCTTCAGGGGATACCATAAGAACCGCCGAGGATGGAAACTCGGACTTCTTGCAGTGCAGTTCGGCGCCGCAGCCCTTCTTGTAACCCTGCTTCTGATCATCTCAAGACAATACGACTCCCTGTCAAGGGAGAAAACCGGCTACAGCTACGAGAATCTCGCCTACTGCAAGGTCCCGGACCAGCAGGACAAGAATGTCTACAGGTCCATAACATCGGCATTGGCTTCAATGCCTGAAGTATCAGGCGTCACGAGCGTATGCGGACTCCCTCTCGGTAAGATGAGCGGCAACGACGTCTTTTTTCCTACAGAAACGGGCATCCTGGAGCGCTTCAACGCGGCCGACTTCTACTTCGTGGGAGACAGCTATTTCAAGACGATGGATATCCCGGTAGTAGAAGGGAAGCCGTTTGACGACAATGCCGAGAATGACGGGCTAATGATGATTTCGCGCAAATGTGCGGACAAGCTGGCGCTGATCGGAAAATGGACTGACGGAGCCGTCGGAAAGCAGGTCTGCGTTTCAGAACATTCCGATGGCACTGCAAAAACGGCATACACCATCTGCGGGGTATTCAGCGACATCAAGTCCGGCTCGGACAACAGTCCCGACACACGCCCTCAAGTCATATTCCCATACAACAGCAAATCCTACATTATACCTACCTGGTATATGATACAGCTGAAAGACGGCGTGACAGCATCGACGATGAAAGCAGTCCAAGCCAAGATCCAGGAGTTCCTTCCAAGCTTCGAAGTCGAGGTGAAGTCATATACTGAGAGCCTGCGCAACCAATATCAGGACTCGCGGCACTTCCGCGACGCGGTAATGGTAGGAGGCATCGTGACCTTGATCCTGGCGCTCATCGGACTGCTGGGCTACATCTTCGACGAGGCGGCTTCCCGCGGGCGTGAAATCGCCATCAGGAAAGTCAACGGCGCGACTTCGGACGACATCTCGTCGCTTTTCGTGCGCGGAATCTCCTACGTGGCAGTTCCTGCGCTTGCCGCAGGATCCGTCGCAGCCTATTTCATAGGCAAGCATTGGCTCACGGGTTTCGCCACGAAGACACCTCTTCACCTATGGATATTCCTTCTCGCAGTCGCAGTCCTCTACGCAATAATCGCCGTCACGCTGCTGCTCAGCGTACGCGGAATCGCTTCGAAGAACCCTACCGACAATCTCAAGCTAGATTAAAAACCACATTGAAATGTCATATTTTAGTTCAACATATAAGTTCCTTAGCCGCAACAAGTTATATACAATCGTAAACATCGTCGGACTGTCGGTGGCTCTGATGTTCGTCATCCTCCTGGCCGACTATTCCTACAGCACCGCAACCGTCGACAAATTCCAGAAGAACGGCGACAGGATTTATATGTTATGCAATGAGAACTCTTCAGGCAGTGCGTGGGGCATCCAGCCCCACCTGCTTTCGAGGTATCCCGAAATCGAAAAGACATCGGCTTTCAACTGTTCCAGCCGCGACGTGCTCGTCGGAGAGAACAAGATGCGCGCTAAATGCGCCTGCGTCGACAGTTCGTTCTTCGACATCTTCACCATCAAGATGCTTGATGGCGACGCCAAACAGGCATTCACGGCCAAGAAGAACATCATAATCAGCAAGAGCTTTGCAGCCAAGGCTTTCGGCAAGGAAAACCCTATAGGACGCACCCTGAAGTTCAATGGCGGAGGCTTTTCCGGCCAGGACTTCACCATAGCAGGCGTATTCGACAACATACGGAACTCCGTCCTCCCTGATGCCGACCTGTTCGCCGACTTTTCAGTAGCCAACAGCTTCAACTACTCGCTGATGACCGCCGAAATGAACAACGCAGGCGGAGCGATGGTATTCGTGATGGCCAAGAAAGGCGCCGACGTCAAGGCCAAGGAGGCTGACATGGTCGAATACTTCAAGACATTCTTCTGGCTTTACAGCAGGGGATGGGCGAAGAAGGTCAACATGATGCCGCTGCATGACGTATTTTTCAACACGAATGAAGACGCCCGGTACACAGACCTGAACAACGGAAACCGCAAGATGATGGACCTGATGACCGCCCTGGCAGCCATCATCCTTCTCTTCGCAGTCGCCAACTATGTCAGCCTTTCAGTCGCGCAATCCGGATTCAGGGCCAAGGAAATGGCCACAAGGCGTCTAGTCGGTGCCTCGAAGGAATCCATTTTCCGAAGGATGATACTCGAGGCGGTCGCAATGACGGCCGTTGCCTTCATCATCGGATTCCTCCTCTCCATCGCCGCGCAGCCTGAAGCCAACAAATTGCTCAACAGCGATATAGATGTAGTAAAGGACCTGGACGGGGTGCATGTCCTTGCATACGTGCTGATCGTGGCATTGACAGGAATGCTGGCAGGCATCATTCCGGCGGCTGTGATCTCCTCCAGCAAGCCGATAGAAATCGTCCGCGGCACGCTCCGAAGAAAGACCAATGCCACTTACGGCAAGATCCTGGTCACCGTGCAGAATGCAATCAGCATCGCAATGCTTTCCTGCGCACTCATAATGTCCTCGCAGACAAGGCATCTGATCAATGCTCCACTTGGCTACAACACGAAGGACGTGCTCGACGTCACCCTTTGGGAACACGAATTCAGCGACCAGGTCGCCTTCAGGAAAGCAGTGGACGAACTGCCGTGCGTAGAGATGACCTCATTAGCCTGCGGCAACCCTGCGCAGGGCGGAAACAACAATACCGTGCAATGTGGCGACCACGACGTCTCGTTCAGAATTTTCAAGGGGGACGACAACTATTTCAAGATACTGGACATCAAGCGTCCGGACGGATCATACCCTCCGGCTTCGCCGCAATCGCGCTACTTCAACGACGATGCATTCAGGGAAACCGAGACAGCCAAGGACGCGCCTGAAGTAAGGCTTGGAAAAGAGCACGAATGGAGCTGGAAATCAGCCGGGGAAATCAAGGATTTCCAGGTCTGGAACATCACTCGCGAAAAGACGGCCATAGCCGTCCAGAACTATGGCGACTTCGAGGCAGTCCTCGCGGATACCACATTATCGAAAATGGCGGAATCGCCCTGGGAAATACTCATCAAGACCAAAGGAGACCACAAGACCGCCTACGCCCAAGTGGGAGCCGTCTACAAAAAGACATTCGGACTCGAGATGGACGAGGCGAAGTATCTTGACCAGCTCGTCAGCGACCAGTTCGAGAACGAGAAGAAGGTGGTAAAGATGGTCGACATCTTCTCTGCCATCGCGATGCTGATTTCAGCGCTCGGGTTGCTGGCCATCTCGACCTACTACATCCGTCAGAGACGCAAGGACATAGCAGTCCGCAAGGTCATCGGCGCGACGTCGTCTGAGGAGACAGGCCGCATCGTCGGTTCATATATGGTCCTGGTCGCGGTGGCCTTCCTCATCGCCTGCCCTACTGCCTGGTACTTCATGACCAAATGGCTGCAGAACTACTCCTACAGAATCTCCCCTTCGCCGCTGACTTTCATCGCCGCAGGCCTTGCCTGTGCGCTGATCGCCTTTCTGGCGATATTCTTCCAGACCCGTGCCGCCGCAAACGAGAACCCTATAAACTCACTCAACAGACAGTGATGCCGCCACTTCGCTCACCGCTGCCACATTAGACGTAGAACTATATTTCATCTGTATAGTTTTTTGGTTATTATCAATCGCTTCCGCCCGAGCTGGCTATTACAGCCTCCGGGCGGAAGTTTTTTGTATCTTCGTATCATGATAGTATTTGTGAACGGACATCTCGGATACGGCTCGCCACTTGGCGGCCGCGCTTACTGGAGCCGCAGCTTCGTCGAAGGTGCCCTGCGCTACTTCAATGATACCGACGAGCCCTATTTCACTGATGTTCAATACGACGCGCTGAGCGTGGCATTGAAGCGCAGAGCCGACGGCAACCTTTACGCTCTCGAACATCCCGCCATTTTCCAGCCGTACATTCTCGAATCCGACGGTTCCCAACTCTCCCTTCCCCTTTCCGACCATCTCCAGCACGGCACCATCCACCAATACCCTCTCCAGCACGCAGCCCCACCTCCAGCACATTCTCCAGCTCGGCAGCCGGTGCGCTTCGTTTCGCACAGCATGGGCGGCGCGTTCGCCTGCGGCATGATGGACTTCCTCGCCGACCGCGGCATCCCCATCGATGCTGCCATATTCATAAACATCTTCCAACCTGAAGGCTGTACCGTCCCTCCCGGTCTCGGCATCAGGACCGTGGACTACCGCATCACCAACGACCCAGTACTGAACCTCCTCGACTGGCCGCGCCGCCGCGGCGATATTCCTTACGCCGACATCCGCCTACGCGAACGCGCAGACGCACCGCTGAACTTCCGCCATAAACTCCCTATCAGCTCCCGAATGGATTTCTGGAGCAAGCTCTAAGGATGGTCGAACCGATTTGAATTTATAGAGCCGCGATAAGCGCATCGACGTTCGACTCCGGCGTCCACCAGGATGTACAGAAACGGACAGCAGTGTGGTCAGGGTCGATGGCAGCCCAAGTCTCGAACGAAAAGTCGCGACGCAGCCGCTCGATCATGTCGTTAGGCAGAATTGGGAACTGCTGATTGGTAGGTGAGTCGATTAGCATTGAATACCCGGCCGACTTGAAGGCATCCCGGACCTTCATCGCCAGCTCGTCGGCATGACGCGAGATGGAGAAGTACAGCCCATCCTGCAGCAACGCCGTAAACTGCACGCCCAGCAACCTGCCCTTCGCCAACATTCCGCCGCGCTGCTTGATCAGATAGCGGAAGTCGCGGTTCAAAGCCTCGTTCGTAATCACGACCGCCTCGCCGAAAAGCGCTCCAACCTTGGTTCCGCCAATGTAGAACACATCAGTAAGCCTCGCTATATCAGGCAGTGACAGCGTATTAGCGTCGGACATCAGTCCGTAACCGAGTCTGGCTCCGTCCATGAACAACACCAACCCGCACTCCTTGCAGACATTGTGCAGTTCCGTCAGTTCTTCCAAAGAGTACAATGTACCGTATTCAGTTGGATTAGAGATATATACCATTCCAGGCTGAACCATGTGCTCGTGATTTGCGTCGTTCCAATGCTCATCATACGCCTCCTTCACCTGCCGCGCAGAGATCTTGCCGTCTACCCCCGCTATTCCAAGCACCTTATGACCGGTCGACTCGATCGCCCCCGACTCGTGCACGTTGATATGGCCGCTTATGCAGCTTATGACGCCCTGATGCGGCCTCAACACCGATGCAATCACCGTCGTGTTCGTCTGTGTTCCGCCGACCAGGAAATGCACGTGCACATCCTCAGGCTTCATGAGAGCAAGGCTCTGAGGCTGAGATGGCTGCGGAGCGCAGCATTGGCTCGGAGACTGAGCTGGGTGTGGAGCGGAGCATTGACTTTCGGAATCGGAACCAATGCAAAGCTTTGCGATTATTTCTCTGGCCTGCGCACAATACGGGTCTTCGCCATATCCGACTGTCTGTTCGAAATTCGTCTTTTCAAGGAGCTCCATCACTTTCGGATGGGCTCCCTCCAGATAATCACTGTCAAAGTATATCATAAATCATTATTTATTTCTCGTCTTCCGGATCCGGGTCGTCGTAGCCCTGGGCTTTCAACGGAAGCTCGACGCCGCTGCCGAGAACCACTACAGCGCCTACCTCCTTCAATGCAAGATGTCCGATGATGTCGTAGTCCTGAAAATCCTTGTGGATCTCTTCGCCTTGGGCGATAGGGACTGTAAAGAGAAAACGGTAGTCGTCGCCTCCGTGGAGGGCGGCGGTCATGCCATCTACGCCGAATTCCTCGGCTGCGTCGACAGTGCCGCTGTCAAGTGGAATGCGCTCGGTATAGATCTTAATCCCAAAGCCGCTCCGTTCCTGCAGCTGCCTGACGCCGTTCGCCAATGGCACTGAAAGGAAGACTCCGCCGCTGGGGGTCACATTGAATTCCTTGAACCTGTCCACGACGTCTGTGTACATCACAGGACTCAGGTAAGCCCCTACCACATTCTTGTATGAGCCGAGGTCAGGCTGGGGAGCCGCACTGCCTGCCTTCGCGAAGACATCCTTCTCGCGCTGAAGCACTTGCTGGCCGAAAAACGCGCCGCCTACATTGCCCGAGAGGCATACCAGATCCATGTCCTTGAAGGGCACAAAATCCTGGACGCGCTCGCCGACAGCCGTAACTGAGATGACCATGCCGGTAAGGGACGGCTTCAGGTCGAGATGCAAATCGGTCACAGTGTGCTCCTTGGCCGCCGAAGCGATGCCCTGCCAAAGTTCGCTTACATTGTCGAACGAAAGCTTCGCGGACAACCCGAGTACGACCGAAATCCCGACCGGATTGCAGAGCTGCGCATAAAGCTTTCCGATGCAAGCCAGCACTGCCTTGCGGCCCAAATGCCTCAAAGGAGTGTATATCAGGTCGAAATCAATGCCTTCCAGCATCACGGCCTGAGCCGCAGCTCCCACATCAGTTCCGGACTTAGCCTTAGCTTTGCTCCGCATTCCCAGCAAACTGCCATTCGAAAAGGCGTTCTGCCCTTTCTCCGAGCCGGGCTTTGCATTGACCGATTCGTAAAGGCGTCTTAGCGCCTCCTGCTTGCTGATGTCGCTGAAGGAAATCTTCTTGTCTGCCATAAAATACTTGTTTACCGTACAAAAGTACAAAAAAGGAATCACCCGAGGAATAAGCACGGCGACCAATCGCTTGCGAACAAAAAAAGCGCGCTCCGGATTTCCGGAGCGCGCCCCCTAACCAAATCTCTAAATATTATTCGAAATTGTTGTTCTCCAATTATTTAATAAAAATAGTAGCCGTGACTTTGGCATCCTTCGATGCATCCTTTGTGGCCTGGTCGCATACGACGGCATCAGTTACGCCAGACTCGATTACCTTTTCAGAAACATAGATGCTCTGGACGCACTCAGCCTTCTGGACCTCGCCCGTTACAGCGCCGGTATTTGCACATTTGGTGATGTAAATGGTGGAACTGCCACGCACTGCAACCAGTCCGGCTACATAAGGACGGTAATCGTTGCTTATGGCAGCAGCAGCAGTATGGACATCTATGACACCCGTATTCTTGCAGTTCTCGATTACCAGGTCGTCTGCGCCACAGCCGATGAGGCCGCCTGCACTGCGATTCGTGTAACCGTATACCTTGCCGGTATTAGAGCAGCCATCAAGATGGACCTTGTTGTAGAACACAGCTGCGAAGCCGCCGAACATTCCGGAAATGGATGTCTCGCTGATGACGGTGAGATTACCGGAATTATAGCAGTTCGTAAGCGAGCAAGGCTCAGCATTCATATTCTCCGATATCCCGATGAAGCCGCCGATGTAGTTCGAGCAGCCGGAAACATTGCCTGTATTATAGCAGCCGGTCATCTTCGCTGCATAGCCGTCATTGGTATTGCAGCCGATGAAGCCACCTATCCTGCGTGTGCCGCGAACCGTCTTGGTACCAAGAAGGTCGGTGATGTTGCCTGTGTTGAAGCAATCCTGATAAGTGCCTGAGCCATCTCCGACAAAGCCGCCCAGCGCATACATGGAATCGTCTCCCTTGCATTTGTAATCGAAGTCTCCGGTATTGCTGCAGCTTGTGTAAGTCCAATATCCTTTGTCATTGCAGCCCACGATGCCGCCTATTCTCTGCTTGCCGGTAGCCGAAGCTTCGCTGAAGTCGAGAGTCATCTTTCCTGTATGGGTGCAATTCCTGATTTCACCCTTTGAGTTCTCTTCCATAAGTCCGACAAGACCTCCTATATAGCGCATCCCGCTGAGGACGAACGCTCCTGATACGTGACAGCCGTCGTAGACCGACTTCTGGCCAGCGTTCATGGCGACAAGGCCGCCGCAGTAGCCGCCTGCAAATTTAGCGTCATAAGTTACAGCCACGGATGAATTCACATTCGTAAGGGATGCTCCCATGTCGACGATGGCAAGAGGCCCTATCTTCATCTTATTGGCAGAAGCCTCGTCGTAGAGACTGGATGAAATGGTGCCGGCAAGATTCAGATTCTGGATGGTAGTCCCTTCTCCAAGAGCGCTGAAAAGTCCTGCGTTGTAATCGCTTGCAGTAATGGCCATGGTAACGGTGTGGCCGCGGCCATCGAACGATCCTGTGAAATATACCGAGTCGTTGCCGACATAAATGTTGCGTGGAGTACTGGAAAGGTCGATGTCCGAATTCAGCACGACAGAGGAGCCGTCACTGTAAACGCTGACGGCAGCAGCCTTGGAGACGGAATCTCCGAAAGCGCATAAGTCGGCGGCGGAATTGATGCCCTTCAATGATACAGGCATCGAGAAATCCCTGGCATCGCCGGTCTCAGACGTGGCTGTGGCGACGATTTCACCTTCGCCTTCATAATCTGCCGAACCGGAGGAAGGAGCTGTTACCGTAACCTTGCCCTTTGACATGTCGACGCTGGTCGACCATCCCTTTGGCGCTGAAGTTACCGCGAGTGAAACGACGTGCTCGACCTTGGTGGCTGAGACTTCGGATACAGAACCGAAATCGACTCTGAGCAATGAGCCCGGGGCGAATTCGAGGTATGGAGACTTTACCGATATTTCAATATTGAACGAGACATTGCTTCCGGCAGTGCCGTGAGCGCTGTATGGCGAAAGGGTAATCTTTCCCGAAGTTTCGGCGCCTGCCGAATCGCGTGCAGGGGCGACTATCTTCACTGAAGAGGCATCGGCCTCGACCGTCCATCCCTTAGGCGCTGACGCAATGACGGAAGATACATTGGTAGAAACGGCGGCAAGGTTGGTCGTAGATCCGAAGAGGACTGAAATGCCTGCAGAAACGTCATCCTTGATGCTGTACGTAACGTCGGCATCTTTCACCGCGACGGCGATCGTGACGGTCTTGGAAGTGCCGGAAGTCCCTGTGGCGGTGACTGTAACATTACCTGAAGCGGCTGCGGCCTTGTTGGTCGGGTCCGGAGCCTTGACGACAAGCGTCTTCTTGCTGACGGATGCAGTTGCCGTCCAGCCGTCCGGAGCCTTGGCATCGATGGATGCCACCGAAACGGGCACCAGAGTGAATGTGGCCTCCTGACCATAATTCAGGGTCTGAGCCCCTGAAATGGCCGAACCGTCGGTCATCGTGACGTCGAAGGAAAAGTCGTCCTTCGGCTCTACTTTCGGGCATCCTGCCAGAAGGAGAGTCGCGCCAGCGAGCATTGCCGCCGAGACGATGTGTTTTAGATTGATAGTCATACGATTAAAAAGTTAAGTCAAAATTTATGGAATCCAAGCGTTCGCAATCGCTTTCGAATTAGATATCCTTCAAGAATTGAAAACACTCACTCCGACATACAAAAAAAGCTAAATTTGTAACAGAAAAGGGAAGAAAATGGGAGAAAAGGATATCACAGGACAAGTCGTATCAGAGTTGCAGAAGGGCAGCAGGGAGGCCTTTGACCTGATTTACTGCGCCTACAGCCTGCACGTATACAACTTCCTCCACGCCATCCTCTTCGACAAGACCCTTGCAGCCGACCTCACCCAGGACGTATTCTTCAAGATCTGGGAAAAGCGCGAAGGGCTTGACCCGGACCTCGACTTCGACTCATACATCTTTACAATAGCGCGCAACCTCGTGTTCAAGGAGAGCCGAAAGAGAAGGGTCCGAGAAGCATATATTGCAGAGGTCAGGAAGACTGAAGCGGACTCCGAAGAGACCACGTCGCGCTACTCGGACTGGAAATTCTCCTCGGAGGACATTGATGCCATCATCAGGAGGATGCCCCCTGCAAGGCGCAATATCTACATCCTTAATAAGAAGGAGCAGATGAGCGTCAAGGAGATAGCTTCAAGGCTCGGCCTGTCGCCAAAAACCGTTGAGAACCAGCTATATCAAGCCAATCTTTTTATGAGGCGCGAATTTTTTCACAAGGACAATGAGGGAAACGGGCCGGATAAGGATATCTAATTAGGAAAGAAATGAAAGAGTCTGATTATAGAAACATTTGGGAGGCCACCAGGGCCAAAGCCTCGGGCAGCGCAGGATCCACCCTTGAAGAGGATGGAGGGCCTCAGTATGGGGCTCCGGACTTTGCAGAAATGAAGAAGGCGCTCGACGCCCGCATAGATTCGGCCGAGGCCTCAGAAAAAGGAAGCCAATGCACCCCTCGGCACTCCGGAAAGGCTCTGAAGCGCAGCTTCATCATTACAGTATGCTCTGCAGCGGCAGCACTGGCCTTGGCATTGACTTTCGGAATAGGCTATGGAAGCCTGCTCCGGAGCAAGGAGGCAGCATTGACCGAAGTTTTCACTGAAAACGGGCAGAAGACCCGGACGGTCCTTCCCGACGGCACTGAAGTCTGGCTGAATTCGGGCTCCGAAATCTCGTATAATGGACTCTACGGCTTCCGCAAGCGCGATGTCGAGCTTAAGGGCGAGGCATTCTTCAAAGTTGCGAAGGACAAGAGGCATCCTTTCATCGTACATACTTCCGACTACGACGTCAAGGCTGTCGGCACCCAGTTCAATGTCAGCTCCTATGCAGACGACAGGGCTTCGGAGACCACCCTTCTGGAAGGGAAAGTCGAGATAAGCTCGCGCAGTGGGGCGACAAATGCATTTCAGACCACCCTCGAGCCGTCGGAAAGCCTCTCGTTCGACAGGGTGAGCGGATCTTACAGCAAGGCTTCATCCGACAGGGCTGCTTTCGCAAGTGCCTGGAAGGACAACGAGCTCGTCGTGGCTCCTAACACTACCCTCGAGGAATTCATCAAGGTACTTGAAAGGGAATATAACATCAGCTTCATAATCAATAGCGACAAGATCCGCAAATTCACCTTCGAAGGCGTCATCAAGAACAGCCAGCTTTCGAACGTACTTGAAATAATGAGCATCTCCGCACCCATCTCCTACAGCATAGAGAAGAACTGCGTGGTGCTCGACTTGAAAAAGAATTAATGAACTCGGGACCGGGTGCTTCGCAATCGCTTCCAACCAGGGTATTCATTAAAACTTAACGCATCATCATGAACATCATCAAACGAGCTGTCCTTGCAGCCGCGCTTTTGTTGGCGACTTCGTTCGCGGCAAGCGCACAGATCACTGTCTCTGTAAGGAACAAGGACATTCGCTCCGTAATCCAGCAAATCGAAAAGACTACCGATTACCGCTTCTTTTACAGTTCCTCCCTCAAGGACCTGGACAGGAAAGTCAGCATAGCAGCCAAGAACGAGCCCATCGGGAAATTCCTCGAAAGGCTGTTCAAGGGCACCGACATCAAGTATGTCCTGAAGGGGGAACAGATTTCATTGACCGGCAGCACAGCCGGCTTGACGGAAAGCGGAGGAGGGAAGGTCGATGAAGGCCAGACCGCACCGCCCAAGCACTACGTCCTCACGGGCGAGGTGAAGGACAGTGACGGCCAGCCGCTCATCGGCGTGAACATTACCATTAAGGGAAGGAACTCGACCATAGGCACCTCTACCGACATAAACGGTAATTTCAAGTTCGAGACGCTTCCGGACGACGCCATCCTTGAGTTCGACTATGTCGGATTCCGCCACGAAGAGGTGAATGTCTCGGGACGCAGCAGCATCTCGCTGACAATGGTTGAGGACAGCCAAGTGCTTGATGAAGTCGTAGTGATAGGCTATGGCACCCTGGAAAAGCGCGAGCTGACATCTTCAGTCTCGTCCATCAAGAGCAAGGAGCTTATCGGCGGAAACGTTTCCACCCCATTGCAGGCCATCTCCGGAAAGGTCACAGGCCTGGACACCTATTCATCGGCGGGAACCGACCCCAACGGAAGCGTATCAGTCCAGCTCCGAGGAATCAACTCCGTCATGGCGGACATGGGACCTCTGATCGTGGTCGACGGCATTCCGGGAGGCAATATGAATGTTCTCCAGAAGGAAGACATCGTCTCCATCGACGTCCTTAAGGATGCATCTGCGGCAGCCATTTACGGCACGCGAGCCTCCGGAGGCGTCATTCTCGTAACCACCAAGCGAGGCAAGGAAGGCCGCACGGACATTTCCTATTCAACCGAACTGACCACCGAGACCATCGCCAAGAAGGCCGATGTGCTCACCGCCGATGAATGGCGGACGCTCGGACTTGCCGATTACGGCGGAAGCACTGACTGGTTCGATGAAATAACCCGCACTCCATTCACCCAGAGACACGTACTGACAATGAACGGCGGCAGCCGCAATGCACAGGTCTACGCCTCCGTGAACTATAAGAAAGCGATGGGAATGTCCATCGGCAGCGACCGCCATGACATCGGCGGGCTTATGAACTTCAACTTCCTGACAGATTCAGGATTCCTCGAAATAAAAGGCGGCATCAACTACGTCGACACGCGCAGCGATTACACCACCAGCGGCATCTTCCGCGATGCCCTTTACCTTAACCCTACCATTCCGGTCTACAATTCCGACGACCCGTCGGGCTATAACATCCTCAGCGGAAACAGCCGCTCTAACCCTGTAGCCTGGATCAACCTGCGCGAAGACTACGGCAACACCACAAGAATGCAAGCCAACCTGAGCGCAGTCCTTCACATTGCGAAGGGCCTCACCACCACAGCGACCGGCGGCTATGTAGGGACATTCAGCAACAGCGGCTATTGGGAATCGGCCCTGCACCGCAACAGCCGCGACAACAACCGCAACGGTTACGCCTCACAGGAATGGGGCCGCTACCAGCTCGAAAGCTTCGAATGGGTGACTAATTACGATGCCATCTTCGGAGACCATAACATCAAGGCAGTTGCCGGCTATTCCTTCCAGCAGACAGGCCAGGGACTGACATTCAGTGCTTCAAACGCAGACTTTTCCATCGACGGAGAGAAATGGTTCAATATGGGCGAAGGGAAATACCTAGCCGAAGGACGCTCATCACTGTCATCTTATAAGTCGCCGCGCGAGCGCGTCATCGCAGTCTTCGGGCGCGTGAACTACAGCTTCAAGGACAGGTACCTCTTCGCCGCTTCCCTGCGCCACGAAGGCTCGTCCAAATTCGGAGCTAACAACAAATGGGGCTGGTTCCCTTCAGTATCAGCGGCTTGGCGAATCTCCAGCGAGCCATTTATGCAGGATTGCTCAGGATGGCTGAACGACCTGAGGGTCAGAGCGGCATACGGACGCACCGGAAACCAGGGGTTCGACCCGGGGGTCACGACGAGAATGTACAAGAGCGACACTGATCCATATCTCATCAACGGCGTCTGGACCACGGTATACGGACTCGCAAAGAATGTGAACTATTATCTCCAATGGGAAACCAAGGACGAATATAACGTCGGAATGGATTTCGATATGCTCGGACACCGCCTCAGCGGCAAGCTTGACGTTTACAAGCGCTTCGTCGGGAACCTGATCTACGACATCAGCGTAGCCCAGCCACCTGCGGTCTATCCCACCACCACCGAAAACGTCGGCAACCTGAACAATGTTGGCTTCGAATTCGAACTCTCCGGAGTCCCGATCCAGAAGCAGGATATGAGCTACCGCGTAACATTGAAAGGTTCCCACAACGAAACCACTTTGTCGTCGCTCTGGGGAAACCAGACTTTCTACGACACCATGTCCTTTCCTTCTCCGGGCAGTCCTGGAACCGCGGTCAGGCTCCAGCCGGGCACGAAGATAGGCCAGTTCTACATCTGGAAATACGCCGGCATAGCCGATGACGGCAGCTGGCTGCTCTACGACAAGGACAACAACATAATTCCTGCCTCAGAGAAGACACAGGCAGACAAGCGGTACATCGGCAACGCCATTCCAAAGCTCGAACTTTCCCTGGACAACCAGTTCACCTACAAGAATTTCGACCTGGACGTATTCTTCCGCAGCTGGCTGAAGTACGACGTTTACTGTATGATGGATATGTATTACGGTCTCCCTAATACTGTAGACCAGAACATTCTCCGCAGCCAATACGAAAAGAACAAGAACATAACCGGAGAGAAGGAACTCTGCGACTATTTCCTCGAAGACGGCAGCTTCCTTAAGCTCGACGCAGTATCTATGGGCTACACCATTCCTTTCAAGAGCTCGAAGGCGTTCATCAAGAGCCTGCACTTCACATTGACAGGACGCAACCTATTCTGCCTCACAGGATACAGCGGGCTGGACCCTGAAGTCGACGTGACGGGACTGACCCCGGGATTCGAGGGGCTCTATGTTTACCCGCGTACGAGAACGTATACTCTCGGCATTCAAGTAAACTTCTAACCAATAGAGGATAACATCATGAAAAAGACATATAAGTTTCTGGCAATAGTTGCATTGGCTCTCACAGTGCCTATCGTCACCGGTTGCTTCGACCTTTCCGAGAAATGGTACTCCGAAGTCACTCCGGACACTTTCTTCACGACGAAGGAAGCTGTATCCGAAGTTCTCAACAGGCCTTTCACACACGCGTTCTGGTACGAAAAGACCGACCGATGGTATCTTCAGGAATATACTGCCGACCAGCTCTGCCAGCCACAGCGCGGCAGTGACTGGTACGACGGCGGGAGCTGGGCCCGCTACCATCACCACGAATGGACTGACGAGGAAAGCAGCATCTGGCAGACTTGGCGCGGCACCGGAATGGGCATTTCGCTCACGATGGAGTGCCAAAAGGACTTGGAAGGAGTGGATTATCCTTCGCTCGGCCTGACCGACGACGAAAAGAAGGACAATGTCAACCAGCTTAACTGCCTGATCGCCTATTTCTATGAACGCGGACTCGATTACTTCGGAGCCTTTCCCATCGAGATAGACCCATTGGACAGCGTTCTGCCAAGAAGCACGCCTAAGCACGTGTATGAGCACGTGGAATCGATGCTGAAAGATGCCATCGAGAACTGCTATCCTGCCACTGAAGACAACAGCAGGATAATCGGGATGAGCAAAGGCACGGCCGCTGCGCTGCTGGCAAGGCTTTACTTCAATGCCAACTGGTACATCGGCGAGGACCATTTCTCCGACTGCGCGGCCATCTGCAAGGATTTTCTCGACGGCAAATACGGTTATTACAAGCTCGGGGCCACCTGGAACGAATGCTTCGGCTTCGACAACAAGAATTCGAAGGACCTCATCTGGGCGCATCCGTCCCAGATGAACTATCTAGAATTCAGCTGGCTTTACACCTACACCCAGCATTACAATATGTACCAATACTTCGGCGTAGACAACATCTCGGCTTATAACGGCAACGGGCTCGACCCATCGACGGCTCCTGACGGAACGGCTTACACGACCAATCTCGGACGCACATATTCCAAGTTCAACGACAAGGACCTGCGCAAGAAGGAGTATGTCTACAAGGGCGGCACCTCCTATGAAGGGATGTTCATCGTCGGGCCTCAGTATGCAAACGGCGCCGCCATAAAAGGCGGACGCGAATACTCTGGGAAACAGCTGAATTTCGTCGACTACTGTGCCAAGATGAGCACGCTGGCCAAGGGCGGCAATCCTTCATCACTTAGTTCCACCATCGCCGATGGCGAGGAAAACAGCCTAATCCGTTGGGTGAAGTGCCCTATTGCCAGCGACATCAATTACCGCTGGTCCGCCTACGAGCCTGTGATCCGCCTGGAAGAGATTTATTATATGCTCGCGGAATGCGAGATGCGCTCCGGAGACAAGGCCGGCGCTGCCAAGCTTATCAACACCGTGAGAAGACGCGCATTCGCCAACTATGACGATCCTGATCCTGTAACCGCCTCGAATCTCAACAAGTGGAGGATGGCAGACGAATGGGGAATAGAATTCCTCGGCGAGGGACGCCGCCGCACCGACCTCTGCAGATGGGACCTTTATACCACCCAGTCCTGGTGGGACCATCAGCCAAGCGATGAGTCAAGGACGTTCTATCCCGTTCCGGTAAGAGCCATTTCAGGCAACAACCATCTCACAGACGACCCTATCTAAACGACTTCATATTCATTATCTTTTAATCGACAATAACAAACCTTCGTTATGCAAAAGAGACTTTATTCGATAGACACCCTCCGAGGTTTCGACATGTGCTTCATCATGGGCTTCGCCAGCCTGATCGCCGCCATCTGTTCCTACTTTCCGGACAGCGGCTTTTCCAATGGTCTGGCAGCCCAGATGGGCCACGCCGACTGGGCCGGGGTTATGCATCACGACACCATCTTTCCCCTGTTCCTGTTCATTGCAGGCATCACTTTCCCATTCTCGCTTGCCAGCCAGAAGGAAAAAGGCAAGACAAAAGGCCAGATCTACTGGAAAGTAATCAGCCGATGCCTTATCTTGGTCGCACTTGGCATTGTCTACAACGGCTTCTTCAAGTTCGACTTCGCCAACCAGCGCTATGCCAGCGTCCTCGGCAGGATAGGAATAGCCTGGATGCTCGCAGCCATTCTTTACATGAACCTCAAGACCATTCCAAGAATCATTGTGGTGGCAGCTATTTTAATCGGCTACTGGCTTCTGCTCAAGTTAGTCAAAGCTCCCGACGCTCCCAACGGCGCAGACCCATATTCTTTCGAATGGAGTCTCGTAGGCTGGGTCGACCGTCAAATTCTTCCCGGAAAAGTCCTCTATGGCCGGATCGACCCGGAAGGAGTCCTCAGCACCATTCCTGCGGTAGCTACGGCAATGCTCGGAATGTTCACAGGAGAATTCGTCCGCATCCCCGACGAGAAGATTTCCGGCAACAAAAAGACTGTCTGGATGTTAATCGCGACTGCCATAATGCTGGCACTCGGACTATTATGGAGCCTGGACTTTCCGCTCGTCAAAAAACTCTGGACTTCCTCCTATGTCCTGGTAGTCGGAGCCTATTCACTGGGACTCTTTGCATTGCTTTACTGGATATGCGACGTGAGAGGCAAGACAGGCTGGACGACCTTCTTCCGGGTCATTGGAATGAATTCCATCACGATTTACTTCTTCCAGGAAATAGTACCTGTCAAATCCATCTCCAAGTTCTTCCTGGAAGGCTTGCAAAACATCGTCACAACACAATGCATCAACGGGGGAATCACTGCAGACATAATCGGCTGGTGCGGTTATATAACCATCTGCTGGCTTTCCTTGTATTTTCTATACAAGCATAAGGTATTCCTTAAAGTATAATCGTCTGTTCGATGCAAAGCGAAGCAGAGCAATATCTCATTAATGCAAGATGGTCTGTTACCCTGATGTTAGCATTTGTCCTAGCAATTCCGGGCGGCTGCAAGAAAAAGGATGCACCCATCGAAGCCCCTTCCATCAAACTGGACCAAACTTCCGATAGAATTTCCAAGGATGGCGGTGACATCAGCCTGACAGTCACGGCCAACACGCGCTGGACCATCTCATGCGACGCGTCCTGGTTAACTTATTCGCCAGCGTACGGAGCCAGCGGCACCATATCGGCTTCCATAAAAGCTTCCGCCAATTCCGGCGAGGCCAGAACGGCTGCCGTCACCTTCACATCCATCCAGAAAACTGCGGCAGCGACCCTGACCATATCCCAAGACGGCACTGCTCCGGGCAAGACGGTCGTGGTTCCCGACAAGGAAGGAGCCACCGTAAAAGGCTGGATCCACTGCGGTGACGATGCTCTGTCAGGAGTCGAAGTTTCAGACGGATATGAAGTGACGACCTCAGATAAGGATGGCTTTTACTGGCTTAGCTCCGCGAAGAAGTCCGGATATGTCTTCATCTCGATTCCTTCCGGCTATTTCACTGAATGTGACGGCTCCCTGCCCAAATTCTGGCAGGCCCTTTCCGGAGGAGAAAAGGCGCTGGAAGAACATTCCTTTGCATTGAATAAGGCAGGAAACACCGATTACGTGCTCATCGTCGGAACGGACCCGCACCTTGCCGCTCGCAACGACGACCTGACTTACTACAACGACTGGTACTTGATGGACGTTAGGAAGACAGTGGAAAGCTACCCCGGCAAGCCCGCCTACGGCCTAATGCTCGGTGACCTGACATGGGACATCTATTGGTCGCGCTTCTCGCTTCAGCAATTCCATGAAAAGGCCAAGGATTATCCGGTGCCCCTTTTCACGGTAATGGGCAACCACGATTACGACATGTCGGTCATCGGCAACGACTTCAAGGCATCCGCCGTCTACAGAGGAATAATGGGCCCTATCTGGTACTCATTCAACCTCGGGACCTCCCATTACGTCATCCTAGACGACATCTATTACACAAATCCCGGTGGAGAGCGAAGCCACGACACCTATGTCGACGACTACCAGCTGGCCTGGCTGAAGAAGGACCTCGCGAACGTTTCCGACAAATCCGCTCCGCTTTACATCTGTATGCACTGCAGCGGATTCTACGCCTCAGGCGTCACCACATCAGGCAATCTCTCCGTCGCTGCCGGCTTCAGCTCAGCAAAAACGCAGGCTCTGGCCACGGCATTGACTGACTTCAGCCAAGTATATTACCTCACCGGCGACACCCATTGCAACACCCATCTCACAGGCACGTCGATGCCATCTTACGCTTCCAACATTACCGAACACAACATTGCGGCAGTCTGCGCCTCTTGGTGGTGGACCAATGAGCTTTCCGACAACAGCATCTGCCGCGACGGCTCCGAAGGCGGCTACATGGTCTTCCTCAACGGAAGCCTTGCCGTCAATGCAACGAGCAGCTCCACGCAAGCCTCTCCAGTCTGGTATTACAAAGGGATGCTGACAGTCCGCGAGAAGCAGTTTCGCTGCTACGACATGAACTCAGTGAAAGATTATTTCGCCTCAAATGCCAACGCCAAGACCTTCCTCGCGAAGTACCCGTCGCGCGAAACCTACTCTTCCTACCCCGCCAACTCCGTCCTGATTAACGTCTGGGCATGGCAGCCGGACTGGACAGTCAAGGTCGAGGATCTCGCCTCAGGCACGTCGCTGGCAGTCTCGCAGAAATTTGTCGAGGACCCCCTCCACACACTTTCATACGATATTCCCCGCACTGTTTCAAACGGCGAGACCACATCGAGCTTCACGACCATCAGGACCCACCACATCTTCTGCGTCACAGCCTCCTCCGCCACGAGCACCCTACGCGTCACCGTAACCGACTCCTTCGGCAACGTCTTCACCGAAGACATGGTACGCCCGAAGACATTCCAGCTCGAGCGCTAACGATTTGATTGCAAGAGACTTCTCATCATTAGCCGTATCTCACTGATTATCATTGGACATTTCGGCGACATTGATGCTCAACTGCCTGCAAAACGACTCTCTCCCACTGACCTTGCCCCAAAAATTGTCACAAAAGAAGAGACAAGATTATAGGACAAATGGCAAAGACGAAATGGGGTTTGTCTCCTCTGAAGGAGAGGGTGGCAGTGGTAAAAGCAATCATTGCTGACAAGGAGTTATTGCGCTCATATTCTAAAGGATATGGGGTGCCGCCGTGCTTCATGCAGATGGAGGTGGACCGTTACCTGCTTCA